>Ga0272444_10004983_pt1 | contig 11553 bp, 10 predicted proteins | sample SSMForm13_FD_201033 | JGI IMG/M metagenome (GOLD analysis project Ga0272444, IMG submission 201033) | Marine sediment archaeal communities from Little Sippewissett salt marsh, Falmouth, MA, United States - SSM-Form-13 | ecosystem: Environmental > Aquatic > Marine > Wetlands > Sediment ... | reverse complement strand
GCCAGCTTAGAGACGAACTTCTCAACCTAGAGATCTTTGACACGTTGCTGGAAGCCAAGATCCTCATCGAAAGGTGGCGTCAGATTTACAATAAGATCCGGCCCCACAGCTCACTGGGTTATCGACCGCCGGCACCGGAGGCCTGGCTGGTCGACTCACTCTCGAGGGATCCCTCGAGAGTAGACCCGGAATTCGCTCCGGGACTAACATAACAAGTGGTACCACTAATGGGGGCAGGTCATATGGGGGCCCCCGCCGGGGTCACCCCACGTTAGTACCTATCACGCAGATATTTGGGACGGCTCCAAAAAGCTACGATCAGGAGGGGCTGAAGGAAGATGGTTTTGTAACACGGGTTTTTGGGAATGTAACACAGAAAGCTCTAGGGTTAATCATGCGTGATGCTTCTTAAGAGGTATCAGCCCGTTCTCAGATAGGCCACAAACCGAATTGGTTGTGCCCGTTAATTCTTCTCCTCTTCCTTGTATTCCTTAATCTTCTGTTTCATTTCCTCATCATTCTCCAATCCTAGTTGTCTTAATGCGCGAAACTCCGCGCCTGAACCAGCTTTAGACTCTTTTGCAATATACATTAGCGTTTCTCTGTCTGAAATTCTTTCTATAGCTTCCACATTTAGCCATCTTATTGAAGACATTGCGATTTGAGCCAATGCTTTAGGTGTGTTTATCTTACTTAACGCTTTCTCGGACACTGGAAAAGCGATACTATTGAGGACAATTTCCACTAACAATTGTTCATCATCTACTGAATCCAAAAGAGTCTTAAGCATGAATATGATGGAATTGTCATCTTCACAGCCTTGCCACACGTTTGTCGTTGCGATGTCTAATATGTATCGTGAATCATCTGCTTGCACCATCTCTCTTAGTGTCGGCTGTCATGGTATATCCCCCAGATTGGGTGAGGATTTATCAAGGTAATTCCCCCAGTCATTTACCAGTCTAATTCCCCCAGTTTATTTCCAAGGTAAATCCCCCACCCATCGGTTTATTGACAAGAAAAAGTGCCATCGTTTCTCCTACCAGGTGAATACCCTGAAAGGAGGATGAATGGCCCGAAGGAAGATCCATATGAACGAGTATCTGGAACTGATCTACCAATGGCATCAGGGCAGAAGTGAACGAAAGATTCGGGATTCACTGGGAGTGTCGAGAAAAACGATTCGTAAGCACAAGCGGGGGTTGGAGCATTTTGGGATTGGAAAAGACCAGCCCCTGCCCGAGCGTGAGGAACTGGTGAAATTGATCCGTTTCATCCAGGATCCAGTGATTTTCTCTCAACCCGCCCTGGAAAAAGTCGAATCCTACCACGAGAAAATCAAGAACTGGCTGGAAGAATCGGACATGACGATCCAGCAGGTCTACCGGCTTTTGTGTGAACAACCCGGTTTCGATGTCAGCTATTCGAGCGTGTATCGCTATGTGAGGAGCCGGATCGAGCCACCCTCTCCGGCTGCGACAGTTCGTCTTCATACCGAGCCAGGCCAGCAGGCCCAGGTGGATTTCGGATATGTGGGCTTGATGCAGGATCCCGAGACAGGAAAGCAGCGCAAGACCTGGGCTTTTGTCATGATCCTCAGCTACAGCCGCCACCGCTTCGTCCGTTTCGTCTTTCGCCAGGATAGCTCAACCTGGATCGACTGCCATCTGCGGGCCTTTGCCTATTTTCAGGGCTGTCCGAAAAGCATCTTGCTCGATAATCTGAAAAGTGGGGTTTTGAAACCGGACCTCTACGACCCGACCATCAATCCGGCCTATTCTGATCTGGAACGCCACTACGGTTTCGTGGCCGACCCGGCCAAAATTGCGATGGCTCGTCACAAAGGAAAAGTGGAAAGACAGATACCGGTAGTCCGTCAGCAGCTGATTGCCGGAAGAGAATATCGCCATATTGACGAAGCCAATGATTCGGCACTCGAGTGGTGCCGCAACCAGATTGGTCTGAGAAAACACGGGACCACTCAGCGTCGACCTTATGAAGTCTTTCAGCAGGAGGAAGCCGATCAGCTTCTGGAGTTACCCACAGAACCCTATGAGCGGGCCGAGTGGAAACACTGCCACGTTCATCAGGACTGTCACCTGATCTTCGAGCGATCCTATTACTCGGTTCCTTATCGCTATTGCCAGCAGGAGGTCTGGGTCCGGGCCGATCAGAAACTGGTGAGGGTTTATCTCGACCACCAGCTGATTAAGACTCACCTTCGAGCGGAATCTGTCGGGACCTGGCGGACCGATGAGAAGGACTATCCTCCGGATAAACGCATCTTTCTCGAGCAGACCCCCGACTGGTGCCGCCAACAGGCCTTTGAGATGGGAGACCACGTCGGACAATACGTCCACCGGGTTCTGGGCGATCACACCATGCGGAATCTGCGCAAAGCCCAGTCGGTTCGCTGGGTGGTTTGCCAAGGACGTGTAGACGCGCCCGCAGGGCCGTTGAGCTTGGGAGCTCCGTAGATCTTCTTATCCTTGAGCAAAACAAGGCCGCCTATTTAAAACGTTTTCAATAACATTCCAGCCTCTGGAATAGAATCGTCATAAACGTCAGTTACGACATTGGAGTGGACCTATCTCCCAGAGATCTTGTCTAGCCATAAGCTTCACACTCGTCTCTAAGCACTCACGGGCTTCCGGTGACTCCTCTAACGAGTTGAAGAAGAGCGCGGATACCGCCCATTATGACTGCAACTTTGGCTAGCTGTCTCCAAACCGAAGATCCCTGGTAACGGTCAGCACTCCGCCATATCGCTACCATGATCAGGACCTGATATGCCAAACCCAGCAAGGTGAACATGGACAGCAGAATCATCGCCGGGGAATCATCCAGAGAATCCCAAAACAGGTCGGAATATGCTGAAAAGCCAAAGATCACCATTCCACCGACGACACCAAACAGCCAATAGGTCCAGACTAAGGGCACATAGCCCCGCCACAATCGCTGGATTAGGTTTAGTCCTGCCGGTTCGGGGTCAAGAGCCCTCAGTCTCTCAGGAGGCAGGTATGAATCTTTTAGGTCTCCGGTTGCAAAGTCATAGCCGCAGTCGCATCGCAGTGCAGTATCGGGATTGATCAACCCACACTCAGGACATTTCATGGTTCCCCTCCTTTTGACTCAATGGTACGCCCGCAGAATGGTTAGACACAACTGGAGGAATCGTTAGTCCGCTACCCCCTCACCACGGCCACACCCCAGCATCCTTCAACCTCTGCACCACCTAGGTCGCGACCTCCTCCAATCCTTAGCCGGCCTTTGACGCTCAGGTCTGCTTGATGAAAGCGTGATCACGCTGCCTTCGCAACTTCGATCTCTCATTCCAGTGCACTGGAATGAGATGTAAACCCGGTGTAAACATTCGCATTTATTCACATCACAATAAAGTGATGGGCGAGAAGTGCAGACAGTGAGGCGACTCCGTTACACAACCCACTTATACGGGATGACACACGAACGCCGACTCAGGGCGAGAATTGGGAAGTGATCTGAGTTGAAAATGTGGAGATGGATGAGCTTGCTGTGTGGTGGTTGGTGCTGTGGCTTCACCAGCGAGTATCAACATCGCACCAGCCTCCAGGCACTGCCGCCTAGTTGATTCTTCCTCCGGACTTTTCTGCTTCACTTGACATCTAAACCTGATGTAGACTGAGATCAAAGGGGCGTCATGACTGTTACTCAGTATCTCCTGAAGAGGCTATTTCCACTTTGTCTTCTTCTCCCCTGTTTAGGCTCATTCATCTATGCTGGCAAACCATTCACTGCTCTTGTTGTCGAGACCGAATACGATCCATTGCTGGTCAGTCCAGAGACAACGATCAGGCACACCGCCGTTCGCTCTGACGGTTCGATCTACCTTAAGCACACGTGGCCAGACGGACGGACTTCCGGGAATATCTTTGACCGGAGCCTTCAGCGGCGAATTAGGTTCTATCCGCAGGCTCAAGCTAAGGTCTCCTACAAGCTCAAACCTGACCAGAGAGGCCCACGGATGCAATGTACTCTAGAGATGCTTGAAGCACCCGAGGTAGGGGAGGTTCTTGGATACCGGGTTGTCGAGTACCTTGTGGAGCGGGACGGTTTAGAAATCAAGATGTGAGTCGCTCCAGACCTGGGCTGTTTTCCTTTATATTCTGAGCAACACGAGTGGACCTCTGAAGGACGGTGGAAATACTGCAGCGTCTCCCGGACCAACGTGATTGTTGAAGGGGAGCCCGATCCCAGCCTCTTCACGGTTCCAAGCCACTACATCGAAATGCCGCCATCCGAAGCCCTACTGAAGTCCGCACAAGCTATTGACCCTGACGAAGACAATCCGTTCGGTCCTGGGATGGACCCTGAGGAGATCGACGCCGACTACTACGAGAATCGGTATCAGGATTCGCTTCCGTAGTTCTCCTGAATGCACTGCGTCAGGTAAGCCTGGAAAAATCAAGGAAATCCAATCTTCAATCAGCGAACTGAATCTGGACGCCATATCGTAACCTGAGTGATGGAAGGGATGATCATGCCCTTCTGTTTACATTAGAATAGAAGAGCCTCAGTGATCGTAATATTTAATATCCGAAGGTGTTAAATATGAAATGGCACCCTGGCATCAGGATTGACAAGATTCCAGTCACGTCAACTGTTGGGGGGCTGATATTTGCGGTTGGCATCGTTGTCCTTGCCATTGTCGGAGTTCCTGAGATTCGCGGACTCATTCTCATTGGCCTACCCGGTGGAATCCTCTTTGCCGTCATCCTGTATTGGTGGCGCAACCGGAACTAGATTCTGGTCACTTCTCATTGAGGAAAGATTCATATCGTAAACGGATGAATAGATGGGATGCGTTTTGCGAGCATCGCTTTACCCGCCTCCGGAGTAACGAGTAACCTGATCGCCCGGCAAGGCCGGGGAGACTCCCGCTTTGTTCTAGCAGAATGTCTTTCACCACGGCCACACGTCAGCATCCTTCCGCCGCATTGATCTTGCGCTCCCTAATCCAATCCTTGGGAAGCTTCCAGGTAGCACAGGCCAGAACTGGCACTTCAGGCATTGTGAATGGAGCATCCGATGCCCATTCTACCCCTGTAGAAGCCTCCTCACGGCGTTTTCAGGGGCGGGTGAGTATGATCGAAGGCCTCAGGATAGCCCTGTGCAGCTCTCCGTGTTTCTCTACTGCCAAAAGGTACTATCCGAGTCCAAGGGATCGTTGCTAGCCCTTTCTCTCTTCTTTCCAGATTTTGGCAGGGCCATATCTATTAAGTTCACAGGCTGGAATTAACGCCCAGCCACACTTTCCTACAGTGAAGCTTCTTTTTCCCCGCCGCTCAAACAACTCTTCAGGAATGTCAAGTGTCAGCATAGTGTCACCATCGTCGGTAGTGGAAGGAGAATCTGATACCCAAATCCCGGCATTGCCCCCGTTCATAATCACTATAGTCCTCTCATCCGGGTCTTCAAAGCCTTTAGAAATTATCCGCTCCGCATCCTCAAATGTAGTCTGATAGAAGACTTGCATGACCGCTCCTTTTGGTCACGTTTGCATCCTTACCTATTGCCACCCGGCAGCGCCAAATGCCTCTGTATCGCTTCCTCTGGCAGGTTCAGCTTGCGCAGGAGTTCTTCAAAGCGGGGGTCGGAGCGGAGGGGATCCAACATTGGGTAGGATGGTGCATCTTCCATGCCCCATAAGGGCATCGCCCAAGCCTTCTCCAACCATTCAAACGCTCTGTCCTTCTTTCCCAACACCCCATACCGAGTGGCACTATAGATCGGGCGCTGATATGGTTGGTCTTGACTCTCGTGTAATCGCAGGACACCTGACCAGCCTGACTTCTGGAAGACTTCCCGATATTCTCCAAGCTGCTCCTCGGTTGCATTGTAGGTTTTCCTGGCTTCAAGAAACGCCTCAAAGGCTTCTCTATCCATTCCCTTCAGCCGGTAGCTTTGCTGAAGGATCCCATAAGGATCAGAAGTTTGAGGTTCCAAAGCGATAGCTTTCTTCGCCAACTCTATTGCATGATCATACTGGCGGTTAAAGAGAAAACGCCAACCAAGGGAGCACTGATAGAACCAGGAAAAAGGATCGACCTCCTGCAATTGCCTTTCCAACTGAGCCACGCGCTCATCTTGGCGCCCCATCCACTCCAAAAACTCACCATCTCTTTCAAACGTGGAATCCAGTTCTGAAGCCTGGATGTACTCTGCTTCAGCCTCTGCCCAGCGTCTTTCATACCTCCAGAGAATCGCGGCTCTGGACTGATGAGCCAGTACGGTGGAATCGTCAATCTCAACAAGCTTCTCCCAGTTTGCTCTCGCTTTTGCGAACTCTTCCTTTGCCCCAGACCTCCGAGCGAGTTCAAAATAACCATTCCTCGCCAACTCCCAGTAAGCCTCCTGATAGTTTTGATCTAATGCTACGGCCTGCTCCCAACACTGAATGGCCTCTCTGACGGCTTGAACAAACGAACCAGCCGCAGTGGGGCGAAGCCAGTAATATCGGCCCAGCACCAAGGCTTGATAGGCCTCAGGGTTCATCGTGCCATGTTGCGCCAAAAGGTTGCTTTCTTCCGGTATCAACTCGAAACGAAGTCCTTCTGCAACTTGTCGAGTGATATTTTCTTGGACTACAAAAATGTCACTGATCTCCCTGCTGTAAGTTTGTCCCCAAATGAGCGTGTTATCCCTCCCGTCTATCAGGTTGACTGTCACCGCTAAGTTGTCGCCACGTCTTTCCACAACGCCCATCAGTACAGCACTGACATCTTGTTCCTCCGCCACCGTTTTTGGCTCCGTCTCCTTTCGTTTGTAACGCATCAGGACAGCAGGAGGGAGGACCTTGACCTTCAAACGCTTCAGCTGCAAAAGACTGGCACTGATCGAGGCCGGAATTCCGTTGGCAAGGGATTCGCTTTCTGGATCTGTGTCGGCACTAGAAAAGGGCAGGACAGCTATGGATTCAATGGGAACTTCCGTGACTTGTGCAGGACCTTGCCAATAGTAATAGAGGCTCAGAGCGATGCCAACAAGCACTACCACAAGCGCACCTGCTCCCAACCAAATCCCCCGGGTAGTTCTTGCCAACGCAGGAGCCACTTCAGGAGCACTCAACTTCTCAGACAGCTTCCTAAGATTACTCCTCACCTCATGCACCGACTGATACCGATCATCCGGGCTCTTCTCCAGCATCTTCTCTACGGTGTGCTGGAGCAAATCAGCCGTATCCTCTGTGTAGCGGGATAACGGAGATGGATCTTCACTGAGAATGGCATTGGTTGTCTCTACCTGCTTCGGCTTACGGAAAGGATGCACACCACTGAGCAATTCATAGAGAACAATTCCGAAAGAAAAGATGTCACTTCGGGTATCGACAGTCTTGCCCCGAAGTTGCTCAGGAGACATATACGCTATCGTCCCCAGCGTAGTACCTTCTCTAGTCAGTGCTGAAGTGATGTCCTGCTCCGTGCCGTCTTCATCTACGACCTTCTTCGCAAGACCAAAGTCCATCACCTTCACATGGCCACCGGAGGTCAGCATGATATTGGCTGGCTTTAGGTCACGGTGGGCAATTCCTGCTTTATGGGCCTCTTCCAAAGCTTCCGCTATCTCCATGCCAATCTGGAGTGTCTCCTTTAGTCGTACTGGGCCTTCCAGCAGCTTCTCCTTCAGAGTCTGGCCCTTCACGTACTCCATGGCGATGAAGCTCTTGCCGTCAGCATCACCTGTCTCATAAATCTTGCAGATGTAAGGATGATCCAGAGCCGCAGCCGACTGTGCTTCCCGGAGGAACCGCTTCTGGGCTACTTCGTCCTGCTGCAGGTAATCTGGGAGGAACTTGAGAGCTACCTTGCGTTTCAGGCTGGTGTCTTCGGCGAGATAAACCTCTCCCATACCCCCTTCACCCAACTTCTCTGTGATCTTGTAGTGGGATATGGTTTGGCCGATCACTGGAAGTTCTCCACGAGCATAATGTCTCTTTTGCTTTGCCAAGAGGACGAAGCAGTGTAGTAGATCCATTTCCGGTTTGGGGCCGCCGATAGATCAACCAGGAGGGAAAGTTCATCTTGTCGAAACACTTCGATTGTCCGCCCGGTTTTTAGGTCTACACTATGAATTGAAAAACCTCCCTGCTCTTCGTCTATTCCAAAATAGAGTCGATTGCCTTCGAGATCCCACATATTGTGACGAGGAATCACTTCGTCCAGAACTTGCTCCTCTTGGCCTCCTTGAACCGAGACTCGCCAGATGCCCTCGTCCGGTTTCAGGTAGTAAAGAGTCTTTCCATCTTCAGATTCCCGTGCACCTCCACCACCATGCTGCGTAACCTGCTGAGGGTCTCGATTACCATCGGTCGGTAATCTCCATGTCTGACCTTCCTTGAAAAAATAGATCCATTGCCCATCGTGTGACCATGTAGGTGCACCCCCTATTGTCAACTGTTTCGGTTCGCCTCCTTCGATGTCCACTACGTACACATGACTGTCTCCTTCGACATTTGACATGAAAGCAATTCGCTGGCCATCGGGAGACCAAGCTGGATGCTCACTGACGCGTTCAAAGTGACTCAGCTGAACCACTGGCGGAGAGCCGTCAGCATTCGCCATCCAGATTTCCATCGCACCGCTAGAAGAAGATACATAAGCGATCTTCTCCCCATCGGACGAAACACTCACCATCTCGTCCGAAATCGTTGGAAACGTCTGAATGATCGGCTCAGACTTCCGCTGCTGCGGCGAGACACGCCAGATTCCCCTCCCCCCCTGCGCATGTATTTGCACGTAAACAAGTCGATCTCCCCGTACGCTGGGATACAGTGCTCCCTCCCCAATACCAGCAACCATTTGAAGGCTACCACCTTTGATTGGGATTCGATAAAGACGGCAGTTCCTCCATTTACCTCTTCCGCCAGAGAAGACGATCTCTCGCCCGTCTTGAGTCCATGTCAACCCCATGGCAAACTCGAACCCTTGGAAAGTCAGTTGACGGGCTTCCTCCTCTTCTATCGACTGGACCCAAACATCTCCAAGGTATTCACCAATTGAGCGGAAGAATGCCACATGCTTTCCATCAGACGAAAAAGCAGGATCAGAATCGCCATGGATGTCTTCAGGAGGTCTCGTCAAGGGCGTTTTCTCTTTAGTTTGGACAGAGACAAGCACGATTCGCTGAGGTTGGTTCCCCGATTCTTCTACGACAGCTATCAATGATCTCTCTGGATCGGGTAACCAAGAAAGCCCTCCTCTCGCGGATGGTGGATCAATGTCTATCAGCTTTTGCGCCTGCCCACCTGTTGCTGGCACCGTGTAGATTGCCTTCCTTTCATCCGGTCCCCTTATGAACGCAACCTTTGTACTGTCAGGAGACCAGACTGGAAGCGATTCTGCTTCGGGCGCAAAAGTTATCTGGCGCTGCATAGCCCCTGTGGCAATCTGTTTAGTGAAGAGGTCGCCCTCCAATGCAAAGACCACATGCTGACCATCCGGTGACAGCTGCGGCTGCGTTCTTCTCTGCCCATCGGTGGTGAAGGGCCGGATTCGGAGCGGTTCCGAATGCCGTCTTGTGACCTGTTCCGACGTAGACCAGAACACTACAACAACTAGGACGGCAATCACGCCAAGCAACACAGCGACTGCACCAATCCACAATCCACGCCTCTTCTCAGGTTCGGCCAGCGGAGTAGGAGATGTTATCTCCTCCATCACCTTCGTCAGATTGGTCCGTATCTCATGAACGGTTTGGTAGCGTTCTCCCGGCTGCTTGGCCAGCATTTTTTCCAACGTGAGTTGCAGCCTATCAGGGACTCCTTGAATATATCGAGATACTGGCGATGGATGTTCACTCAGAATGGCATTGACCGTCTCAGCCTGAGTGCCAGTGCTGAAGGGATGGACTCCAGTGAGCATTTCGTAGAGCACCACCCCTAATGAGAATACATCAGCCCTGGTGTCAACCGTACTTCCACGGAGCTGCTCAGGGGACATGTATGCAAGAGTGCCGAGAGTCGTACCTTCTCTGGTCAGAACCGACGTCAGATCCTCTTTGTCTCGCGTGATCCTCTTGGCCAGGCCAAAGTCCAGAACCTTGGCGTGTCCAGTCGGAGTCACCATGATGTTCGAGGGCTTCAGATCACGGTGGATGACACCGTTGCTATGAGCTTCTTGCAGAGCTTCAGCGACCTCTGATCCAATTTGCAGAGCCTCTTTGATGGGTAGCTTCCCTTCCTCCAGTCGATCTTTGAGTGTCTGACCTTGGACGTACTCCATCACAATGAAGTCCTGGCCCTCGTCACTCTGGCCTACCTCTATAATGTTGCAGATAAAAGGGTGGTCAATTGCAGCAGCGGATTTGGCTTCTCGGATGAATCTCTTGTGGGCTACTGGATCAGTTTGGAGACCCAATGGCAGGAACTTCAGCGCGACCTTGCGCTCCAGGGAGGTGTCCTCGGCCAGATATACCTGGCCCATGCCTCCTTCGCCTATCTTCTCTAATATGCGGTAGTGCGATACCGTCTGCCCTTCCAAGCTGCCCTCCGTGTTGCTGGAAGTCCTTTGCACTATGCTAAACCTGCGAGAAGGGAGAGGCAATCGGTTTCAGCCACTCTTCCTTTCATATCTGGTGAATCTGCCCTAGGTTGAGGAGTGATCTTTTTTAGCGCCAAACTAGTCTATAATGGAAAGGGTACTAACCCCCTTATCTCTCTGGCGGTAAGAACTGCGGGCTGTTGACAAGAATCTACGCCCTTGGGAGGAGATATGGTTCATCTATCGACTTTCTTTCCAGTCGTTCTTATGTTGCTGTCTGGACAGTTGCGAGACGGGTATAAGGACCCACCGACACCCACCTTTGGCCATCTGACCAGAGCCGAAAATGAGTTGAAACCAGAGCAGCGGAGATTCATGAGGGATTTGAACTCCCGCTTTGAAGATCTCTGGGAGTACTTCGGTGAGGCTGAGAATCGGCGGTTGAAGTTGGCAGGCACAGACCCTGCGACCAGTCAGGTATCTGAAGCTAAGCAGGAGTATCGGGCCGCTCTCGGTAGGGTGGAGAGATCAGCTAGCGGATTGCGCCACAAACTGGCCTCGATGCTGGAAGGAATGGAACGTCAGAAGGCACTCGAATGGACGGCTGATTTGGCTGCAACAAGTGAACCATTCAAGCAGGAAATGGACTTCATTCGCTACAATATTCGAGAGGCAGAGCTTCGATTTCAGAAACGTACAGAAGGGATCGTTTTCACCGAGGGTGAAAACCTTCTAATACGCCTCGATTGGGTTAGGAGAATGGCCAAACATCTGCGCAGAGATCTCGGGAATTAGAAGAAAGAGGAATTGGCTCCAAGTTTTCTTAGCATTTCCGTTCAAAACACTGTGGATGTATTCAGGCGCAGAGGATCTGCGCAACCTTGAATTTGAAACTAACGAAAAACTCCTCCGTCGTGAGGAAACTGCTCTGGCAGTAACTTCAGAGCAACCCTGCTCTCCAGGAAGGGATCTTTGGCCAGATACAGCGGTGGGACAGGGAAGGAGGAGAGACAATGGGAATCGGCCCGTGGTATGC
>Ga0272444_10004982_pt1 | contig 11553 bp, 6 predicted proteins | sample SSMForm13_FD_201033 | JGI IMG/M metagenome (GOLD analysis project Ga0272444, IMG submission 201033) | Marine sediment archaeal communities from Little Sippewissett salt marsh, Falmouth, MA, United States - SSM-Form-13 | ecosystem: Environmental > Aquatic > Marine > Wetlands > Sediment ... | reverse complement strand
TGGAGCAGGGTCTCGTTGGGGACGGGAGCAAGAAGCTCCCCGAGATCGAGGAGCGCGTCTTGGATCCGGATCGCCTGAGCGAGTGGCGTCACGTCGCGGAACCGCCCCATGCCCACGCCCGCGGTCAGATCGGCCTCCAGTCGGAGCGCATTGGATGCGTCTATGCCAAAGGCGCCGACCGCGAACAGACTCTCATCTAGGAATGCCATCACGCTGCCTGCGACCTCTACGTTGGCCGTCCATCCGCCCGTGTTTGCGCGGACTTCGGCCCCTGCATCGAATTGCCGCGCAAACGAGTCCGAGGAGGTTAAGCTGCCGTAGTCGGTGGTCAACGTGGCGGCGAAGACCCGATTACGGTCATCGGCGTACGGTCCATCAAACCAGCTGAAACTTGCCTGCAGGGCGAGATGGGAGATCCGACTCTCCGGCGGCTCATAGTCGCAGACGGAGAGCGCCGCTTGCTGAGCCAGGGATGGAAGAGAAGCGGCAATCGCCCCAAGGAGAAGCACCAGGAGAAGCACGAATCTGTTCATGAGCCTCGATCCGCATTGCGGGATTGCGATCAGCGTAGCGTCGGTGCGGGGCCGAGTCAAACAGGTCACCCGCGATCAACTCATCGGAACCCTTCAAGCCGTGCCCGAAAGCCCAGAGACACCAGTGCTAGAGAGCTGCCGCGCATCAATCCATCGGAATCGTTTGCCTACGAATGATTCGAGGCGTGCAGGCGTTCAGAGACCAAGGTCACCCTGGTTGGTCCGCGTAGGACGGCTTGGAGCTTGGGGACCTCAGACACGAGTTCTGCCTCGCCTTGCCGGTCAGCACACAGTTTGGAGACCGTCCGCCAGGGGTGCCAGATGCATTGCTTTCGGACTTCGCCGTAATCCCTTTCCTATAGGCATTCGATGTGCATCGAACTCCGAATCAAGGTGCAGTTAGAAAGCTGTCCACCAGGGGGTACCAGGCACATCTCTTTCGGACTTCCCGGTCTTCCCTTCCCGTAAGGAGCTGATGTGCACGGCCTTGTCGATCAGCATGGAGTTGCGGAGCTTCCACTAGTGAGCGGATCGCCCAGAACACGCTCTTGAAGGAGTCCTCCAATTTGGCATATTGGGATCTTGGAACTCCCTAGGAGCTCTGTCGTCATCGTGCATGGTGCGAGATTCGGGTTCGATGGCAACGCAAGAGGTTCCAGTTCTCTCCGGTCAGGCCAACGTTCCATCTGCCCATGGGAGTCCAGGTGTCAGCGATTCAGATGTTGGCCATGCTCCTGGACAGCTGCGGGGGTCACCTGCGCGTCCCGAAACCGCAATGGACCTCCAGCGAAACCATCGCACAATGACGCTGAGCCAGGCTCGGCTACTTCACATTGTGCACCAAGTACGACTCCTGACCGTCATTTACGAAGAAGTTGTGCTCTCCTTCAATTGTCATTGTGTAAACAGCTGCTGGCTCATCGACCCATTCCATGCGAGTGATAGACGTGAAACCGCCTCCGTTGAGTACCCGATCGCCGATCTTCAACTGTCCGGCTTCAACCCACTGATCGGGGCCCACGGCAAAGCGATGTGTAGGCGTCACTTCCAGATCGTTGATTCTCACGAAGCCGTTTGCTTGGAACTGGAACACTTGCGCAACCATTCGAGGGACACGCAGGGCTGTTGCGAAGTCGTATGCCATGACCATATCGCCTGCGCAGACATCTGCAATTCTCTTCCGAAGGCCGTCGGCCATCAGGATACACGTATCAGCTGTGAAGCAGCCTGCTACCAGAAAGACGGCTTGGACGGTCGTGTCTCTGTCCATGTTGATCGTGCAGGTGGTGCCAGAGGTACTGGAGCAGCCCATCCAGGAGGTGAAATGTATACCAGGACCTGTAGTTTCTGCGGTGAGGGTCACAGACGACCCCGCCGGGTAAGTCTCGGAATTATCGGTCCCCACCGGTGTTCCCACGAAGAATGGGGGGTCGGGCGATCCCTCCAAGCCGAAACCGAAATCGATCCCTGGCCCGTACACGCGGAACCCAATGGGGAACAGGGGGAATGGAAGAGAGACGTTCACGAGGGAATTGACTGTAAGAGTGAATTGCTCCTGCACCTCGGAGACGGAGAAGCGTTTGGTTTCGGTTCCGGTTTCGTGATCCTCATCCCACACGGTCAGGGTGACCTCGTGCCTGCCGGGAGAGACATACGTTCTCTGGGCCACTTCCCCGCTTGCCGCGACTCCATCGTCCCACTCCCATTCGTACTGCACAAGTCGCCCGCCGAAGGGATCGATCGATAACGATTGGAACAGCACTTCCTCACCAGCAAGTGGACTCGATGGAGTGATGCGGATTCTCGCAGTGGGGCAACTGACGCACAGATCCTCCACGATTCCTCCGCCTACGAGCCAAGCAGCTCTTGTCAAACGAGGATGATCTGCGGGCCAATCCACGAGGATCTCTCCGTACGGGACAAGCCATCCTCCGAGTTGGATTTCCCCATCGATGCTCGATTCGAGAACCATCCCGCCGCCTACGGCTAGCCAGTTCGGTGCGTCGATCGGTCCGGCAAACTTGAGCAGGAGACCATCAACCTGCATTCCGGTCTCATTGCTGAACCTGAAAAACATGGTGTCTCCCATCGGGAACGACTCAACAGAGTCTGCCCCGACGCCTTGAGCTAGCGCCAATCCCACGAGGATTCCCACCAAGCACAACACTCTTCTCATGCCGACACCTCCACCAAGCAGCTCATGCCATGGCAAGCCACTTGTAAAGCCAGCCTAGCTAACGCCTTGTCCTTGGGTCAAACCTCATGCCAAAGGGGATAGCTTCTTCATCGAGGCGGCCTTCAGCTGAGGTTCCGATCCAACACAATGCCGCAATCGGCATAGACCCACCTCTGCTCGTAGATGCAAGGGTTGCTGTCAGAGGAGTTCGGGAAGGCGGCGATTCAATCCGCGGCTTGGGGCCTGAGAGCTTGAGGCTGCTTGTGTATCTCAATCGGCTGCGACCAGCTCCCTGGGAATCACAAACGTCGTGAGCTGCTTGGAAGTCGTCGACGGCGGCGAGCCCTTGGAGGGCGCAACACGGTTGCTGCGCCGTACGGTTGGGTTCAGAAGCTGTCTCGTGGAGCTAGCAGACAGGACTCTTTCGAGCATCCCGTACTACCCTTCCTATGAACGTTCGATGTGAGTGCACCTACGAATCGCGGGGCCGTTAGAAAGCTGTCCACCAGGGGGTACCAGACGAGACGCTGTTGAACTCCCTCGAACTGCGATTCTCATGAGCACTAGAGCAACATCATCCGGCCAATTGAGACGCAGCTAGAAAGCTGTCCACCAGGGGGCTGGATGCTGTTGCGCGACGGCAGTTCCCGACATGCACGTGGAACAGCTCTTTCCTCAGCAGCTCATCACGCAGCTTCCCGCCGAAGGTCTCGTCGTGCCGATTCCGTCTCTTTCAAGCGATCTCGAACAGCCCTTATCGCGTCAGGTTCAGCGGAGGCCGTGGCGTGGTTCTCAGGAGCGCTATCGTCCCCTATTGCAGCGTAGGGATCTCTAGAGTTGCCTTGCCCTGGTTAGGAGCGTGATCTGCTGCTCCGCTGTTCTCATCGACAGCGAACGCAAGGACGCTCACCGCTTCCGGCCTTCCCCCAACCTGATCCCACGTAACCTCGAAGTAGGCCACATGCCCATCCTTCCACGATTCGAGGTCGGAATCGTATCCGGTGGGAAATGAGAGTGATACGTCGAAAACCGCGACCTGTCCGTGGTATATGCCAATTGCGTACTCATAACCTGCGCTGACCACGCGCTCAAGTGTGACTCCTCTCCTGCCGACGCTTCCCACTTGCCCATCGACATCAAGCAAGATGAGCAACATGTGATTCGGAGGGACGGTCCCTTTGCAGAAGACAGCGAAGGCAATCCCGTCGCCGGTCAGGAAACACTCGATCTGTTCAAGGTCATACCACCCCATTGGCGCATCGCCGCACGTCGTATACAACGCATCCCGGATTCGATCCAGGACAACCAGATCCGGCTCAGGTAACTCGTCCACACTGTCATAGGTCGCAGCTGCTATCCCGCTGATGGAAAGAGTAAGAGAAAACAGTACCAGGGGGACCAACCTCGTCAGGTTTCTTGTCATGACACACCCTCCCTTAGCATCCTTCTCCTAAGTAGCTGCCGGACGGACATGCGACGTGCTAGCCTGCAGCGTTAGTGACCAATCCTAATCCGCTCTGCGTTCCTGCGGCAAGAGTAGGTCAATGTGCGCTTCATGCAGACGTCACCACATGTGTCGAATGGCTCAACAGGCAATGCGGGGCAGCAGTTCCCAGAGAGTACTCGGCAAACTCCTCCGCGCTCTTCGCGCTGTGTCTCTTGCCAGAGCCTTGTGTTCGTCCGATCGCCGATCGGTATGGTTGGATGTCTGTCCATCAGAGGGCACCAGACCGGACGCACTCGTATTGGCCTTTCCATAAGCATTCAATCGACATCGGCCCGCCAATCAAAGGCTAGTTAGAAAGCTGTCCACTAGGGAGTACCAGACAAGACACTCTCGAACCATCTCGTAGTGCCCTTTTCATGGGCACTTTAGCGACACTCGCCCGCTAATCAGGGTGCAGTTAGAAAGCTGTCCACCAGGGGGGACCAGACGCTGACTCTAACCAGCAGTGGTCACCCCCACGTCATGAGTCGCTGTGCCGCTCCTCCACACCGTCTTCCTCTGGCTTTCTTCGGCGCGGCACTCCTAGTCACATCTGCACTTGTGGTACTCGACGGATTCGTTTCCGACTTGGCCCGGTGTGAAGATCTCGAAGTAGCACTGATCCATCCACTCCGAATCGTGGGCCGTCGATGAGACCCAGTAGAGGATCAGCGTCACGAACTCGGTGCGCACTCTCCCGCCGCGGCCCGTGTACTGCACGTCCACAGTGAATGTCCACGTCAGATCACCGTGGAAGTCAGTCGTCCCGTCCTGCCGGATTGTCTCCTTGTCGCTCGACCCGGACCAGTACAACCAGCTGTGGCTGACCAGAAGCGTCACATCTTGATTCCCGGGGATGGTGTGGATCTCGACTGTGCATTCCCCGGTCTGCCAATCCATGCAACCGCGGACAATCCCTGCAACGAGCCCCGCGAGCTCGGCAGTGGAAAACGGCATCCTGATCGACACTTGCTCGTCCGAGAGTCCGGGTAGTTCACCTGTGAACACGGCGAATCCGGCGTTGCGATCGGGCCGGGGTGGTGCTTCGAACGCCCAGCCTTCTGGCACCGTAGCATCAGGTGAAGCGGCCTGCCCTGGGCGAAGCGGCACGGCAACCAGGATGTCGCCGCTCGGTGGATCGTGCAGCTCGACTGGGCTACCGGGTCGAAGCCTGGCCTCTGCAATCTCCAAGCGCAGATCAGCACCTTCTCCCGGGGCGATTTCGACGGCACCCACAACACAGATTCCGCGCCCATCGGGACGCTCGAAGTACCACGGTGATCCTTCGCGACAGATCCAGTCCGGATCCGGATCGCCGAGCAGGCGAGGCGGCTCGGGGCCGGTCTCAAGCGGCCTGATCACCCGGATCGTATCTGGTGAGGCCTTCAGATCGGCGCCCAGGAAGATCCCCGGCGGAAGCGGCATCTCCTGAGAACTTGCTTCGCCGTCGGCAGAAGGAAGGGCCGGCAAAGAGAACTGCAGCGTAGCCGTTTCCCCGATCGATACGCCCTCCTCACTCCCTGACTGATACAGGAGGAAGCCACCGAGCGATCCAAGGGTGACTTCTTCTCCCCACCCGGCGCTTCCGGCGATGCCGTCGACCCGCGCATTGCCGGCAAGAGGAACTGCCATCGAGAGAAGCTCAACGCCGGTCCCATCGCCATCGAGGCTTAGATTGGTGATCTCGTACGTGAACGTGTGTTGATCTTCCGTCCTTTCCAGCGTCGCTTCCACCCGGAAGTCGCCGTCGTTTGTTGAGATGACCGCATTCCAGGAGCCGCCCTCGGGCCCCATCGCCATATCTCGGGCGGTTCCCCCAATGACCGTGCCATCCAACTGCGAGCCGTCGCCAACAGGATTTACGCTGATTCCGACCGACCGTTCCGCGCTACCTACGAGGATCCCCATGGTTGGATCCTCCACATTGGGCACAGGACTGCTGGCTCCGGATTGAGCCAAGATGAGCACGCCGACACACGAGAGGATACCGAGCAAGCTGCAGAGTTTACGGACCGCGGTCATCAGTACCACCTCCTGTAGCTCTATCCACGTGAACGGTAGGTCGGGAGCAAAGGCTTGGCAAATCCAAAGCTTCGCCCCGCAGGTACTCAGAGATTGCCCGGCACCTCGGCAGGCTCCGGCGTTACTCCGCGACGAGGTTCACACCTGCGCGTAGCTCCTTGACGTACGTGTGATTGGCAAATGCGGGGCGCATCCCAACGTGCTCGTACAGGCCGACGGCGCCGTTTCGGTTCCTTGAATCGACCGTTAAGACAGCTCCGCCGATGTCTTGTTGCCGGAGCGCGTCAAGCGAGTGGAGTAGGAGTGCGCGGCCGATCCCACGCCGCCGCGCTGCCGGGAGGACGCCCAGCTCATCGATCAGGCCGTAGCCCGGATCGCCGGGCGCTTCCAGATAGCAGGTGCAGAAGGCGACGATCTTCCCATGTTCGATGGCAAGGAACCACAGCGCTGGATCGAAATCGGCCTCGCTCATCCAGTGCCGCCACTCCTCAAGGTCGGCCTCGAACGGTTGATGAAGGTATCCGAAGTGGTCGGCAAACGCCTCCCGATACGCAGCGACAAGCTCATCGTCGTCCTCTCCCGGTACGACAGTCCGGATCGCAATCCCATCCGCCGGGAGTGGTGCTTCCTGTGCCTGCGTCGCACGGGCTTCCGTGAAGTCGATCTGCATCCGATGGAAGCTGCGGTTGTACTCGTAACCGTGCGTTTCCAGCTGGTTCTGCTTTGCTTGGTCTTCATCCGCCGCGCCCGCAACGAGCGCAATCCGGGCGTCGGCCGGGGCACGGGGGATGACGCGCCGCGATTCGGCGTCGGTCCAGGCGAACAGCGCGTCCCACAACCAAGCCTCTTGATCAAAGTCGGGATGGACGGAATGGGCGGTGAAGACATCCACGGGGGGATCCTTCACGTCCCGAACGTGGGCGTATCCGGCGAGAGAACCTTCAGGTGTGAACACAAGCAGGCTGTCGGTGGTGAGGTCGAACTTGGGGTGATTCCAGAGCTTCCGGACCTGTTCGGGGGTCGACGAGCGAACTCCGCGCGTGGCTTGAAGTCGCTCGTTCCAGAAATCGGACACACGCTCCGCATCCTCAGTGGATGCCGAACGGACGGTGAAACCGTCCAGCAAGGAATGAATCATCTAGCCTCCTAGGCAGTTTAGGAGGCCAGCGGCCGCGTGTGCCTGGATGTCACACTCTGCTGTGGGTATCGATGCACGGTGTGCGGGTTTTCGATGCTATGAAGAACCCACACAGGGAGCGACCGCTGACCTCAATGGTTTCGTCAAACGGATCACCCCCTTTCGCCCTTCAAGGGCGCGTAAGATACCTCCATTCTACAGCTTCGAGGCGTCAAGACAAGAGTCCTGAGGCCAGCCGGGCTATACTTCCCGCCACCCGAGAAGCAAACAGGAGGGAATCCGGATGGTCAGTGTCAATGGTGCGGCGTTGCTGGTGATTGACGTTCAGGTGAAGTACATGGAGCCCGAGCCGATGGTGACCTCGGACGGACCTGATTTGCTCGATAAGTGCGGTGGGTTGATCGATGCAGCCCGGGGAAGCGGCATCCCCGTGATCTACATCCAGCATGTGGATCCGGATGCTCCTCCCGATCCGGAGCTGATCGCCATCCATCCACAGATCGCGCCACAGGATGATGAACCGATCGTCCAGAAGACGTTCGGTAGCGCGTTCATGAAGACCGAGCTCGAGGATGTGCTCAAGAAGCGTGGCCTGGGGAAGCTCTTCATGTGCGGCCTGGCCACGTTCGGCTGCATGAACCACACGGTGCTGTGCGCTGTCTGCCGTGGGTACGACGTGGCCGTCGCCTCCGATGCTCACGGAACCACTCCCGAAGCCGGTCCGGTGGACGAGCAGATGGCACACTTCAACCGGATGTGGGAACGAGTCGGGGCGACGCTCCTGAAGGCAAAGGAGATCCAACAACAGTTCGCCACTTGATTCCCGCTGGGGTCAGGTCTTGCTTTCCTGCATGCTAGCTACCCCTACCTGGGGTCAGGTCTTGCATTCACACATGGGGGCCGCCTCATCTGGGGCCAAGTCTCGTATTCCTGCATGCAAGCCAACCTCCTCTGGGAGCAGGTCTTGCATCCTGCACGCTGGCCTGCTACGTCTGGAATCACGGCTCACGCCACCGCGTGCACGATCCAAGCCCTCCCTCCCACGCAATCGATGCGTGATTGCAAGACCTGACCCCGCGGCAATGCCCAATCGATGCGTGAATGCAAGACCTGACCCCGTGTTACTCCCAGCGAAGGACGGTGAGACCAGCGTCGGTACCGATCCAGATGCGGCCGTCAGGGCCAATCGCCAGCGTGGTGGTGCGGTTGTCGAGCAGGCCGTCTGATGTACGGATCAGGTGCCAGCTGTCGTCCTCGAGGATATGGGGTGTCCCCGCGAGATCGTAGCGGCGGATGCCGTTCCAGCCGTCAGCGAACCATAGGACACCCTCACTGTCCTTGGTGAGTCCAGCTGTGCAGTTGCTCTGATGGATCGCGGTGAGAAGGTCATCATCGGTGTCGACAAGATCGGCTCCAGGGTCAAGAACAACGACGTTGCTGCAGCCGCCGAGCCAGATCGCTGGGCCGTCTTCGATGAGGACGCTGTAGACCCCGCCGGAGGGCATACCTCCCGCTCGGTCGTAACGAACCCAGAGATCATCCGACGGATCTCCAAGCGTACTTCCGAAATCGAGGGCGATGGCTCCCGCTTCGCCAAGCCCGAACCATACACGGCTGCTGCCTTCGAAGCCTATCGCACCAACTCCTTGCCCCTCCAGAAACGCATCGTGCGTCAGCAAGACCCATTGATCATCCGAGGAATCGTGCGGCGTGTCAGCTGGATCCAACACGCTCACACCCACCCTTGGAAGTCCGCACCACACCCGTCCGAGCGGATCGACAGCAACCGCGTTGACGTAGTTGTCGGCCAATCCCTGCTCGGTCTCGTAGCGGGTCGAGACGATCTCTCCATCGACCAATTCCAGGGCGAACAGGCCGCCCCACGTACCAGCCCAGACCACGGGCCCCTGCCCTGCGATGCCGTAGACAGAGGCGGAGAGCGCTTCCTGCCAGCCATCGTCGGTCCGGACAACCACGCCTCCGTCCGAGGCGACCCACACATGTCCTCCGGTGAACGCAAACGCCCGGACGTCATGACTCGCCAGCTGGCTTTCGACCAAGAATTCGTCCCAGCGGTCATCCGTCCCGTTGGTGGGCGTTCCGCCGTGGTCAAGATGAATCACTCCCTCGCGGTTTCCTGCGATCAACCACAGGTTGCCACCATCTTCGGCAACCAGTCCCCGCGGTCCCCATGGCGGAAGCTCCTCGGGGAGTGGCGTCTCTCTCCAGGAATCATCGCTGAGATCAAACGGGGTTTCAGCTCCTGCAAGAACATAGAGATCGCCCCGGGTGGTCGGCACCCACAGTCTGTTCTCGTCGTCAAATGCTAGGAAGCTGCTGGAGTCGGACGGGAACCCCTCCCCGGAGACATACGAGACAATCCGATCATCGGCCGGATCTGCCGTTTGTCCATCGTCGAACACAGTCGCGCCCCGTGATCGATGCGTGATCCAGATGCTCCCCAACGGGTCAGGCAGGACCCTCTCGATCGGCTGCTCAACAGCAAGGCGATCTGCAGTGTGCAACGTCCAAACATCGTCCGATGGATCGTGTGGCGTACGGTTGGCGTCCAGAACGACCAGGTTCCCCCATTTCCGCCACACCCACACGCGCCCCGACACATCGACGGCAACGCCTTCCGGGCGAGCAACTGCGGGATCTCCATCCCATGCCAACGTCGTAATCGTCGCCGTGACCCCGCCTGTCTCCGGGTCTCTCACCGGGGTCAACGCACACAATCCGTCGGCCGTCGCTGCCCAGATACTGCCGGATTCATCGACAGCAAGATCGCGGACGAAGTCGCTGACAAGCCCGTTTCGCTCGTCGAACGTGGTCCACCGTCCGTCGACAAGCGTTGAGACCCCGCCGAGCCATGTGGCCATCGAGACCCAGATCGCTCCATCCGGTGCCACGACGATATCGCTGACCCAGTTGTCGGGGAGTCCGTCCGCGGCGGTCCAGTGGACGTACGAGTCCGGAGCATCCCATCGCAGCACACCGCCAGGGGTTCCCATCCAGATCAGTCCGTCTTGGTCGACGGCCACCGCGTTGACCCGGTCGGTGAACGCCATCGAGAACTCCACCACGGCCTCGGCATAGGCACCTGCCGCCAGGACGAGCAGCAACCCCAAACCCATGATCCAAGCACGCGCGGTCATTGCAAAGGGCCACCTCCGCGCCATCCATAGCACGACGGGGTAGCAGCAGGCAAGAAGCTCGAGCTACGCCGCATCGGTGTCTGTGAGATCGTAGTCCCAGGCGCAGAATGGGTCGCCCTTGAGAATCGAGTGTGTAATGCTGCAATGCTTGAACCGCACGCCGAGGATCGGCTCCCAGAACTGACGTGCCCACCCGGCCGCCCTGTAGCAGAAGATCGGATCGACAGCGGGGTCGGTTGCTTCCCGGATCAGGCTGCAGAAGCAGTATCCACGGCGGCGTTCGTCCGTGGTCTCCGCCTTGTCGTATTCCTCGCGGTTCACGGCGACCTTGCTCAGGTGCAGGACGTCATCACTGATCCACCACGGGTCGATCGTTCCGCCTGCAGGTCCGGCAGCGAGCGATTCCTGTTGCGATTGGATCAGCCCCGACGCGTCGCGCCCCGACGCGTCGAACTGCTTCTTGGCGTGGTTGATGTCCTCGTGGGGACGTACGAGAGCAACGCGCGACAGGATGTCGAACTGCTGATCTACCGTGGTTCGTTCCTTCAAGCGGTCGATTGTCTGAGCGACCCAAGTCGCTCGCTCATCCACGCCGGTAAACGGCGTGAGGCGCTCTCCCCCTGACCAGATTTCCGAAGCAGCGTCTTCTCCAAGCACGCGGACAAGCTGCTCGCGGTACACTTCCGGCCAAGCGAGGAACGATGCTTGGACCTCAATCCTGTTCCTGGATTCGTCATCTGGATCGTAGTGATGATAGACCTCGACCAGCTCGAGCTCCGGCGAAAGCCCCGATCGTTGCATCTGTTCGTAGAGCTTCTTCCGAGTGTCCGCAAGCTTGTCCACAGGTCCCGTGTGCATCACGGAGAAGAAATCGAGATCCCTCAATGAATGCGTTTCGACGCCGTTGGCATCGACCTTCTCGGCGACCGGAACTCCAACCTCCGAATCCAGACCATCCACGGGGGTGTCGAAGCGGATGATGTGGGTCAGCGGTCCCGTCGATAAGTCTGCGCACGCTGCCAGGACAGCGTCCATGCGAG
>Ga0272444_10004981_pt1 | contig 11554 bp, 9 predicted proteins | sample SSMForm13_FD_201033 | JGI IMG/M metagenome (GOLD analysis project Ga0272444, IMG submission 201033) | Marine sediment archaeal communities from Little Sippewissett salt marsh, Falmouth, MA, United States - SSM-Form-13 | ecosystem: Environmental > Aquatic > Marine > Wetlands > Sediment ... | reverse complement strand
GTTCAGCACGCCGTTGGCGGCGGCCTTCATGCCACTGGTGCCGCTGGCCTCCATGGGCCTCAGCGGCGTGTTGAGCCACATGTCGGCCCCCTGGAGCATGTAGCGGGCGACGTTCATGTCGTAGTTTTCGATGAAGACGATGCGGCTGCGGAACTCTGCCCGCCGGGACTGGTGGATGATCTCGCGGATGAGCTCCTTTCCGCCGCCGTCGCGCGGATGGGCCTTGCCGGCGTAGATGATCTGCAGGGGTCGCTTGGGGTCGTTCAGCAGCGCCGCCAGGCGCGCCGCGTTGTGAAACAGCAGCGTGGCCCGCTTGTAGGTGGCGAATCGCCGCGCGAAACAGATAGTCAGGATCTCCGGGTCGAGCATCTCGTCGGCGCTGTCGATCTCGTGGGAGCTGAGACCGCGCCGCTCGAACTGGGCCCTTAGCCGACTCCGGGCGAAGGCCACCAGCCGTTCGCGGCGCCGCTCGTGGGCTCGCCACAGCTCGGTGTCCGGGATGTTGGCGATCCGGTTCCAGATGTCCATCCGGGCCGGCGACAGCACCCACCGCGGGCCCAGGTAGCGGTCATACAGGTTCGCCAGGTCGTTCGAGATCCAACTCCGCGTGTGCACCCCGTTGGTGATGCTGGTGATCGGCACGTCGCTGACGGCCACCTGCGGCCAGACGCGCTGCCACATGTCGCGCGACACCTCGCCGTGAAGTTTGCTCACCCCGTTGCGGTAGCTCGACATCCTCAGGGCCAGCACCGTCATGCAGAATCGCTCGCGCTGGTTGCCGGGGTCCTGCCGGCCCAGGCCCAGGAGCCCGTCGCGGTCGAGGCCCAGCCGGTCGTAGTAGTGGCTCAGGTACTTGTCCACGAGTTGCGGCTCGAAGACGTCGTTGCCGGCCGGCACCGGCGTGTGCGTCGTGAAGCAGCCCCCGGCGCGGACCACCTGGGCGGCCTCGGCGAAGCCCACCTGCCGCGTCTGCATCAGGTGGTAGGCGTGCTCCAGCGAGGCGAACGCCGCATGGCCCTCGTTCATGTGCAGGGCGCTCGGCGTGTGCCCCAGGGCCAGCAGCGCCCGGAACCCGCCCATGCCCAGCATCATCTCCTGGCGGATCCGCATCTCGGTGTCGCCGCCGTACAGCTGCGACGTGATGTCGCGGTTCTCCGGCGAGTTCTCGGGGATGTTGGTGTCCAGCAGATAGAGCGGCACCCGGCCCACCCGGACCAGCCAGACCTTGGCCTTGACCTGGTAGGCGGGGAAGTCCACGTCGACCGTCAGGGGCGAGCCGTCCTCGCAGCGGGCTTCCTCGACCGGCATGTTGAAGAAGTCGTTGTCGGGATTGTATTCCTGCTGCCACCCGTCGGCGTTGAGATACTGGTTGAAGTAGCCCTCGCGGTACAGCAGGCCGAAGGCCACCAGGGGCAGCCCCAGATCGCTCGCGGCCTTGAGGTGGTCGCCCGACAGGACACCCAGGCCGCCCGAGTAAATGGGCAGGCACTCCGTCAGGCCGAACTCGGCGCTGAAGTAGGCGAACACCTGACCTTCGACCTCGCGGTGGCTGAAACGGTGGCTCGAGTTCAGGTAGTCCTGCAGCCGCTGCCAGGCCCGCTCCAGTTGCGACAGGTAGCCCTCGTCCTCGGCCAGCAGGTTCAGCCGATCCTGGCTGACCATGCCCAGCATGTGCACCGGGTTGTGGTACAGGCGTTCCCACAGGTCGGGGTCCAGGCGGCGGAACAGCTCGCGCCCCTCGTCGTCGAAGCTCCACCAGAGGTTGTACGCCACCTCCTTTAGCCGCTTGAGCGCCTGCGGCAAGGTCGGCACAACCACCAGGTGCTTGACAATGTCCATGGTCCCATCCTGATGCGAGACGACGCGGACTCAGGCGGTCCGTCGCCTGCTCTGATGACGTCAGGCCCCAGTGCCGGGCCCGGAATGTGGAGCACCATCCATGGTGGGTCGAGTTTCCCCGGGATACGACCGGGCTCCATTGTTACATCCTATCGTGCCCTGTCAAGTGCCGCCTGAAGCAAAACTCCGTTGCTGGCCCCCGCGGCACGCTTGCCTCCGCGGGCGCGGACGGGTATCGTATGGCGCGGTCGATGCCGCCGGACCGGCTGCCAGCGGGAGCCGCCATGACACTGTTCCGACAAGACCTGGGCCGCCGCGGTGAACGCCAGGCCGAAAGGTTCCTCAAGAAGGCAGGCTGCCGCATCCTGGCACGCAACTGGGCGACGCCCCTCGGGGAGATCGACCTGGTGGCCCAGGAGAAACGATCCGGCCGCATCATCTTCGCCGAGGTAAAGACTCGCACCGACGAGTCGGTGGCGCGCGGTGAGCAGGCCGTCGGACGCGCGAAGCAGCGACGGATTGTCCGCGCCGCCCAGCTGTTCCTGAAACGCAAGCGCGTCGCGCCCGACACGCCGCTGAGGTTCGACGTCCTCGCTGTCACGTTCGACGCCGACGGCAGGCCCGAGGTCCGACACACGCCCGGCGCCTTCCGGCCGTAGACGAAGGGAGAAGTTGGAAGGGAGTAGGGAGTAACGTAGGGTGGGTGCTCTGCACCCACGCGGAGTCAGAGAGAGGAATGCCGTGAGCGCCGTGCCTGAGCCCATCTGCGACAGCCACGCCCACCTGAACTTTCCGGAGTTCGAGGGCCGCCTGCTCGATGTCCTTTGCCGCGCCGCCGAGGCCCGCGTCGAGGCCATCATCAACATCGGCACGCACCCCGACACCAACCCGGTGACCGTCGAGCAGATCATCACGCTCCCGGGACGGTTCGCCCGGGAGTTCGGCGGCGACGGTTCCCATAGTGGGTGCCATGGCCACGCGGAGCGTGGCCATGATCTGCCGCCGAGCCGGCTGGAGTGCCCGAAGCTCTATGCCTCGCTGGGCTTCCACCCGCACGAGGCGCAGCACATCCGCCCCGAGCACTGGGACGTGATCGAGCGCCAGGCTGCCGAGCCCCAGGTGGTCGCCCTTGGCGAGTTCGGCCTGGACTACCACTATGAGCACAGTCCGCGCGACGCCCAGAAGCGCGTGCTGCGCCGCGGCATCGAGCTGGCCCTCAAGGTCGGCCTGCCCATGGTCATCCATTCGCGCGAGGCCAACCTTGAAGTCGCCGAGGCGCTCGACGAGGTGGTCGGCGCAGCGGGAGCCACGATGCCGCGCGGCGTGTTCCACTGCTTCACCGACCCGTGGCCGGTGGCCGAGGCGGCTCTGGAGCGCGGGTTCTATGTCGGCTTCACAGGCATCGCGACGTACCCGAACGCGGCCGATGTCCGCGAGGTGGCCCGCCGGGTACCCCTGGAACGCATCCTGGTGGAGACCGACGCGCCGTTCTGCACGCCCGAGCCCGTGCGCTCCGAGCGCCGCAAGCGGCGCCGCAAAGGCAAGGACGAGCCTAACGAACCGGCCCTGGTGGGCCTCGTGTGCGACCTTATCGCCGAGCTGCACCAGACGGACGTCGCCTCGGTGCGCCGCCGGACGATGGCCAACACACGCGACCTGTTCGACCTGTAGGGGGTTCCAATGACCCGACCGAAGAACGTCCTGTGGATTACCACAGACCACATGCGGTGGGACAACATCGCCGCCTGCGGCGCCCCGTGGATGCACACGCCGAACCTCGACCGCCTGGTCGCCCGGGGGGTCACTCTCAGGCAGTGCCACAACCAGAACCCGCTCTGCATGCCGAGCCGCGCCAGCTTCATGTCGGGCCTCTATCCGCAGCAGACGCAGGTCACGGCCAACGGGCACACGTTGCCGCCGGACTTCCCGCTGACGCCGGGGCGCCTGTTCGGCGCTGGCGGCTACACCACCGTGCAGATCGGCAAGCTCCACTTCCAGCCCCACGAGGACCTCGACCTCGACCCGCGGGCCCGGCATGATTACGGGTTCGACGTCCTCTGCCTTTCGGAGGAATCGGGCTGCTACGACGACGCCTACATGACGTGGCTCCACACCGAGCATCCGGAGCTGGTGGACGTCTTCCGCGTGCCGCGACCGACCAGCCCGGAGCGCGTGGCCGAGCGGTCTGGGCGCGTGCTCGACGCGCCGTGGCAGGCAAGCCACAGCGGCTGGGTGGCCGACGCGGCCGACCGGTGGCTGGCGGGCCGGGCGGCGCGCGGCGGGCAGTTCGTCCACCTGGGTTTCTACGCCCCGCATCCGCCGCTCAATCCGACGCGCGAGATGTTCGAGCCATACGACGGCGCTGAGTTGCCGCCGCCGCGCATCGCGCCGGAGGAATGGACCGACAAGCCCGAGCCGCTCCGCTCGATGCTCCGGCGCCGAGCCGACCTGACGCCCGAGGTGCTTGACCAGTACCGGCGCCACTTCTTCGCGATGGTCACCGGGGTTGACCTCGCCGTGGGCCGCGCCCTGACCCGACTCGAGGCCGAGGCGGCGCTCGACGACACGCTCATTGTCTTCACCGCTGATCACGGCGACATGTGCGGCGACCACGGCCTGATTCTCAAGGGCCCGCACTTCTACGACCAGGTCACCCACGTCCCGTGCGTCCTGCACTGGCCGAACGGCCTGGGCGCTGCCGGCCGGGCGGTGGACGGCCTCGCAGAGATGGTTGACCTGATGCCGACGCTGCTGGAGTTGTGCGGCCTGCCGGTGCCCGAAGCGATGGCCGGGCGCTCGATGGCCGCTGCGCTCCGTGACGGTCGCCCGCCGGAGCCGCGCGAGGATGTCTACGGCTACCATCACGGCGAGATTGCGATGGTGCGGACCGACTCGCACAAACTGGTCCGCTTCGGCGCGGCCGGCGGCGAGGTGCTGTACGACGTGGCGGCCGACGCGCCCGAGGTGGTCAACCATGCCGAGGACCCGGCGTATGGGGACGTCCTGGCCGAACTCCGCGAGCGCCTGTTGCGGCGCACCATGGAGGCGTGCCGCTCGCCGCTACGGCGGACGTACCGCTTCTGACCCGGCGGCCAAGCGGGCCTGGATGGAAGGAGTCTGCGAATGAAGTTCACACTTCTCGGCAGCGGCGCCGTGCGGCCCGACCTGGAACGCTGGGGCCCGTGCCAGGCGGTGGAGGTCGGCGACGACCTCCTCGTGTTCGATTGCGGCCGCGGGGCCACCATGCGGCTGGTCCAGGCAGGGTTCGACATCGCCGCGCTCCGGCGGATGTTCTTCACGCACCACCACTACGACCACAACTGCGACTTCGCGTACCTGTTCCTCACGAGCTGGGTCCTCGGCCGCAACCATCCCATGGAGGTCGTCGGGCCGCGCGGCACCGAGGCATTCTGCGATGCGCTGCTGGGCAAGGCGTACGCCGACGACATCAAGTCGCGCCGCTACCATCCGACGTACTCCGAGCAGGGGTGCCGGTGGCAGGCCCGCGATGTCCTCGAGGACCACGCCGTCATCGAGGGCCCCGGGTGGCGGATGGACATGGTCCACGTCATCCACAAGCCGCAGGTGCTCGACAACCTGGCTTTTCGCATCACCTCGGGCGGCAAGCGCCTGGTGATCGTCGGCGACACCATGGTCTGCGACAGCCTGTGCAAGCTGGCCGAAGGCTGCGACCTGCTGGTCCACGAGTGCACGTTCCCCACCGAACGGATCGAGCAGGCCGAGTGGGGCCAGTTCCACGCTTCGCCCCGGTCGGTCGGCCGGTGGGCCCGCGAGCGCGGCGTCCAGCGGCTGGTGCTCAAGCACTTTGCCGTGCAGGAAGGCGTCACCGTCGAGGCGATGGTCGACGAAGTCCGCTCCGAATTCGGCTCCAAGGGCCTCATCGTGGGCGAAGACCTCATGACCCTCGACGTCTGACCGTCAGGCGAACGCGATTGACGCGCCCGCGGGCGCCCGGTACCATACACGCTCTCGCCACCGGAAAGGGGCACCCATGGAAGCACAAGAGCGCGTCGAGCAGTTCCAGGCCAGCTACGAGGCCATCCGCGCCGAGGTCGGCAAGGTCATCGTCGGACTCGAAGAGGTGGTCGAGCAGGTGCTGTCGTGCCTCCTGACCGGCGGTCATGCGCTGCTGGAGGGCGTCCCCGGCATCGGCAAGACCATGCTCATCCGCACCCTGGCCGAGGCCCTGGACCTGCGGTTCAGCCGAATCCAGTTCACGCCCGACCTCATGCCCGCCGACATCACGGGCACCAACATCGTGGTGGACGACGGGCGCGGCGGCAAGGAGTTCCGCTTCCAGCAGGGGCCCATCTTCGGCCACCTCATTCTCGCCGACGAGATCAACCGCGCCACGCCCAAGACCCAGTCGGCCATCCTTGAGGCCATGGCCGAAAAGAGCGTCTCGGTGGCCAAGGTCCAGCACAAGCTCGAAGAGCCGTTCTTCGTCCTGGCGACCCAGAACCCGCTGGAGATGGAAGGCACGTACCCGCTGCCCGAGGCCCAGCTCGACCGCTTCATGTTCAAGGTGATCGTCACGAGCCCCAGCCTGAAGGAGATGACGACCATCCTCGACCGCACGACCGGGGCCGAGGTGCCGCGTGCGGGAAAGGTCGTCGGCCGCGACGACCTGCTGGCCATGGGCGCGCTGGCCCGAGAGGTCCCCGTGGCCGCGCACGTCAAGGAGTACATCGGGCGCATCGTCCTGGCGACGCACCCGGGCAGCGACTTCGAGACCGAGTCGACCCGCAAGTACATCCGCTACGGTGCGAGCCCGCGGGCGGCCCAGTCGATCATCCTGGCCAGCAAGGTGAGCGCCCTCAGGCAGGGCCGCTACAACGTGGCCTTCAGCGACGTCCGCCGCGCAGCCCTCCCGGCCCTGCGGCACCGGCTCATCCTCAACTTCGAGGGCGAGGCCGAGGGCATCAGCTCCGACAGCCTCATCGAACAGGTCCTCGAAGCCGTCCCCGAAGCGGCCACCGTCTGAGCCGCCGGCGAGAAACCGGAGGAGTGGCATGGCCACGCTTGCGTGGCCATGCTCAGGTGCGATTGCGCCTGCTCGGGGTACGCGGGGGTTGGGGCGCGACGCCGGAGCCCCGGAGTAGCCGCCTTTCCCGACATTCCCGTCCTGTGCCCTTGGCCGGGCTTGCCGGGCGGCGCGGTTCGGTGTATCCTGCCCGCTTATGAAACTCTCCAAGGACATCCCCAGCGGTGCGGGCCTCTACGGCGCGACGTTCGACTGCACGTGTGGCCGGACGCACACCATTGAGCCGCGCGAGATGATCGTGGCCGATTACGCCCTCGACCGTCTGCCGGACGCCTGCGCCCGCGCACTGTCCGCTGATGGTGGCCATGGCACCCGCGCAGCCGTGCTGATGGATGCGCGGACGCGCGAGGTCGCTGGCAGCGAGGCGGCCGACCGGCTGCGCCAAGCTGGCTGGACCGTCGCCGAGCACGTCGTCGCGGACCCCCGTCCGGGCGCGTCGCCCGTGTGTGATGACATCACCAAGGAAGCTCTCGATGCCGAGATCGGCGAGGTGGACGTGTTCGTCGCGGTCGGCAGCGGGGTGCTCAATGATCTGGCGAAGTGGCTGTCGTTCGGCCGCGGTGTGCCGTACGTCGTCTTCGCCACGGCGGCGAGCATGACGGGGTACACCTCGGCGAATGTGGCCCCGGCCGTGGCGGGCGTGAAGACGCTGGTCCGCGCTGCGCCGCCCGCGGCCGTGCTGTCGAGCCTGCCGGTCCTGTGCGGGGCGCCCTATGAGCTGACGGCCTCGGGCTTCGGCGACGCGGTGGCCAAAATCGTCAGCTCGGCCGACTGGCGGATGAACGCCCTGCTGTTCGGCGACTTCTACTGCCCACAGGCCGTCGCCCTGGTGGCCGACGTGGAGCCGCTCTACCTGGACCGCCCCGAGGCGGTCCGCTCGCGCGACCGCGCGGCCATGGCGGCGCTGTTCGAGGCCCTGAACCTGACGGGCGTGTCGATGACCATGGCGGGCACGAGTTCCCCGGCCTCGGGCGGCGAGCACCTCGTGAGCCACGCGCTGGACATGATGTCGTCGCTCGGCGGCCGCGCGCACGACCTGCACGGCCGCCAGGTGGGCGTCGGCACGGTCCTGGCCGCGGCCGTGTACGAGCGCGTGCTGGCCCTGGAGTCGCCGGACCTGGCCGTGCCCTCGGGCGGCGTGGACCGGGCGTTCTGGGGCCGGCTGGCCGACGAGGTGGCCGGCCACTACGCCGAGAAGCGGCCGCGCCTGGAGTCCGCCGCCGCACAGCTCTTTCAGGGCGATGCGTGGGATCGGCTGCGCGCGGAACTGGCCCCCATGGTCCGCTCGCCGGGCGCGGTGCGCGACTGCCTGGCCCGCGCCGGGGCGGCGGTCACGGCGTCCGACATCGGCTGCAACCGGGCGCGGCTCTTGGCGGCGTTCGGGCACGCGCACGAGATGCGGGCGCGGTTCACCGTGCTGGACCTGGCGCATCTGGTGGGCGTGATGCCTGTGGCGGCCGAGGGAATCGTGGATGCCTGGGCGGTGTGAGCCGCGGGTCGGCGCGGATCAGGACGGCTCCGCGTTGATGGGCGGCTCCTCGATGGCGGCCATGATGCAGGCCATCCCCAGCAGGATGACGCCGACGAGTTCCAGCGACTCCTCGCAATAGTCCTTGAGGTCCCACGCGGTGATCGACGTGCCGAGAAAACGATCGGTCGTCCGGTGCTTGTCGAGCATCTGGGCCGCGACCAGCGCCAGGCCCGACAGCGTCAGCGTGGCCGAACTGACCGACGGCACCTTCTGGCGCACCAGCGCCAGCAGGGCCCGGCGCTTCAGAATGATGTAAAGGACCAGCCCGGCGGCGAAGGCCATCGAGGTCGCGGCGACGGCCACGCGCAGACCGAGCGGGACGGCCGAGTCGCCCAGGTACTTCGCCCAACTGAAGCTCGTGGCGCCGACCAGCCGTTCGCTGTAGGGCAGTTCTCGCCACAGGAGCCACGCCGTCACGGCCGCAAGCACCACCCAGAGGGGCATGCGGTCCGGCCGCCGGCGCTGACGGACGACCATCACGACACACACAACCATCGGCACCGCGTAGAGCAGGGCCTGCGGCGTGTCAAGCGGCGTCTCCTGGGGTTCACCCGCAGCGGTGTACGGCGCGGCCAGGTAGGCGGCCCGGTCGCGGTCAACGGCGGGGATGGCCACGAGCACTGCGCAAGTTGTGGCCAGGACAGCGGCACATGCCAGCAGCGCCTTGCGCTGTGAACGTCGGCGGGGCATTTTCATGGGGCAAGCGGCCTCCCCCAGGCAGATGACATGGTGGCGCTGCGGACGTTCCGACGGCGCCGCAGAACCCGCACTATGCCATGTGTGTGCCGAGGACGCCAGAGGTTTTCCGGCACCGTCTGTGGCCGCTTGATGTTCCGGCGCGCGGTGCTACAATCGTTTCGGTGGGACGCGCCGCCGAGGGCCGCAGCGAAAGGAGCCGATCATGGGCTGGGGACGAACGCTTCTGTTGGGCGACATCGGGAACCGGATGGATATTGCTGATGTCGAGCAGGACATCGAACGGCTGTGCAGGCACGTGCGGGTCCAGCCGCGCATCGACAACGATCAGGACACGCGGATGGAGATGCTGGAGGCGGAGAACTGCGAACTGAAGCTCTACCTGGCTGCGGTGATCCGCCTGTTGATGTCCAAGGGGGCCGTCAGTCGCGCCGAGTTCGCCAGGTTCGTCGACATCATTGACCGCTCCGACGGGGCCGAGGACGGCCAGTTCCGCGGGGACATCGCCCAGCAGGGCACCTGGACGGGCGAGAGCGGGCGCCCGTCGGACGACACGCCCGACGACTGACACTTCGCCCGGAGCGGCGGGTAGCGCGGCAGGTGGGACGCGTGTGGGGTGAGTTGGCCGGCGCGGGTATTCAATCGGTGCCCGGACCTGCGGCGCGCTTGGGAGTCGGAATGGCCGGTCCCCCGGCGGAGGGGTCGCACTCGGGGCCGACAGGGGGCGACGCCGGGTCGGCGGGCTGGGGGGACACCGTCGAGGCGGGCACCCGGCGGGCCAGCGTCTCCCGGGCCTCTGCAAGCGTTCCCGGAATGGTCGGGCGCACGCGGTACCACACGACGGTGCCCATAAAGATCGCCAGGGCGCCGGCCACCTCGAGAGCCTCCTCCCAGAAGTCGTCCCGGTGTCCCCGAAAACCCGGCAGCAGGATGCCGTGCTCGGAGCTCAGCCCGTGTGCCCGGTCGTACACCTGGGCCACCAGATAGATGCCGATCCCGCCGACGAACAGGAGCAGCCCCGCCCGCACGTGGCGCTGTCCTATGGCCCGCAGCAGGAGCCCCGCGCGCCGCGCCGTCAGCCACAGTACCACAAGGGTCAGCGATAGACTCGGGACGCCGAGGAGCAGGCGGTCGGCCATTGAGGTCCCGTGCTTGGTGTCGCTGAAGAGATAGTTCCAACTGAACGCGTGGGCGTGGAAGTACCGCTCGTCGAGTTCGACTTCTCGCCAGCACATGAAGAAGCAGATGAAAGCCGGAAGGACCCACCAGCAGAAGTCGGCCTTTCGCCGGCCGCTGCGGACCATCGCCCAGAGGCAGACCAGGCAGCCGAGGCCCAGCAGTGCGGCCTGGGAAATCTCCAGCGGATCGTTCTCGCCGGGGTTGCCCAGTCGGGCCAGCACCGGGTAGTCGCCCGTGAGGGGGAGGTGCCGGATGACCGCGGCCGCGATGAACCACAGGGTCAGCACGACCAAGGGAAGCAGGCGCCATCCCAGTGGCCCGGCTGCGGGTTTGTGCGGAACGTCCGCGTGGCTGTGTGGCATGTGCGGTTCCGTCATCTTCATCGTGCTATGTGAACGACCGACGGGCTCCGGGCTTTTCTCGGCCAAGAGTGTACACAGTCATGACAGGGCCCCCAAGTGCTTTCTGGGGTATTGGCGGGCGGATTTCGGCTGCCCTGCAAGGCCAGACTCAGAGGCGGCCGGGCGCCGGAAAGCCTTGCAATCCCGCCCCCACGCCGCGACAATACGCCGTGATGGAACCCGGTGACGCCACGGTCGAGTCCGGTCAGCTGCAGAGCGGGTACCGCGCGGTCAGCCGGGCGGCGCGGGAGTTGTTCGACGCCGAGTTCCTGGGCAAGCTCGAGTACCTGCGGATCGTCAGCCAGCGGGCGTTTGCGGGGGTTCAGCCGGCGTCGCGTCGCGGCCTCAGGAGCGGGCCCGGCATGGAGTTCTCGGAGCATCGCCCGTACGTCGCCGGCGACGACTTCCGGTACCTCGACTGGGCGGCCTACGGGCGGCTGGACAAGTTGCTGCTGAGGCTGTTCCAGCAGGACGAGGATCTGGCCATCACCCTGATGGTCGACGTGTCGGCGTCGATGCTGGTGGGCCGCCCGCGGAAGGTCGATGCCGCGCGGCGGCTGGCAGCGGCGCTGGCCTACATCGGCCTGGCCAACCTGGACCGCATTCGTATCTTGGCCTTCGCCTCGGGCGAGGTCGCGGACCTTCGGACGCGCCGCGGCCGCGGACAGGTCTTCAGCGTGCTCGATTTCCTGGCCTCGGTGCCGCTGGGCGGGTCGACCCGCCTGCGCGCCGCAGTGGACGGCCTCCAGCAGCACGCGGGCGGCAAGGGGCTGGTCGTCGTGTTGAGCGACTTCCTGGACCCGGCCGGCTTCGAGGGCGGGCTCGGCCGCCTGCACTACGCGG
>Ga0272444_10004980_pt1 | contig 11555 bp, 11 predicted proteins | sample SSMForm13_FD_201033 | JGI IMG/M metagenome (GOLD analysis project Ga0272444, IMG submission 201033) | Marine sediment archaeal communities from Little Sippewissett salt marsh, Falmouth, MA, United States - SSM-Form-13 | ecosystem: Environmental > Aquatic > Marine > Wetlands > Sediment ... | reverse complement strand
CATCTTCTGCCAGGAAATGAAGCCCTAGATCTCGAGGAAGGCAATCAATCAAGGCGAAAGTAAGGGACTCCTACCGCTTCGCCTTTGTGCAATGGTCTCAAATTGCATTATCGACCCAATTCGTACCCTCTACGCCTTCTCCGCATCCCCGCCCTTCTTGGTCAGCAGCAGGGCGTAGACCCCCATGATCAACCTGACCAGGGCGATGACCAGCAACCCTACTCCCGCCAGTGCTGGGGCTGGTCCAACGCGTCGGCGCAGCGCACCGTGCCGCGCACCGTGCCGATCATGCCGGGCCTGAGCTCCTGCACCATCCAGGCGCCGGCGTGCTCCGGGGGGATGGGGTAGGGCGCGTCCAGGCCGTGGACCCCGGCGGGCTGGAAGCCGTGGCGCGGGTAGTAGCCCGGATGCCCCAGCACGAACACCACCTCCACCCCGGCCTCTCGCAGCAGCTCCAGGCCGTGCTCAATTAGCTTGCCGCCCACGCCCCGGTTCTGAAAGTCAGGCAGCACGGCCAGGGGCGCTAAAAGGGAAATGGTGGGCTCCGGGTCGGCTCTCTCCAAGCGCGCGGCGGTGAACAATATGTGGCCCACCGCCTGGCCGCCTTCAAAGGCCAGCAAGGAGATGAGCGGCCGGGCGCTGGGGTCGGCCAAGAGGTCCCGGACCAGCTCAGCCTCCTTGTCGTAGCCAAAGGCCTCCCGCTCCACGCGCATGACCGTTTGCAGGTCCGCTTTGGTGCTCTGCCTTATGAACAATTGTCTCTCCGTTTCCTCGGGGCGCGCGGGCAAAGCCTGGGCCGGGGGCGTTGGCCCCGCGGCCCAGCATTGCTCAGCGTAATTGTGTGTCTGGTTTCAGGCCCTCACGCCTTGCCCGTATCCCCGCCCTTCTTGGTCAGCAGCAGGGCGTAGCCGCCCATGACCACCATGACCAGGGCGATGACCAGCCACAGCTCGTCCAGGGTGGCCGAGGCGAAGGCCGAGATCAAGAACAGCGAGGACAGGCCCACGATGATCATGTTGCCGATGGAGCGCTTGCCGTTCTCCTTGTCCTTTTTCACGATGGCCACGCCGGACCAGAAGTAGGGGAACAAGAGCAGCAGCACCGAGATGGTCACGGTGATGTTGAAGGCCGCGGCCACGTTGGAGCCCAGGGACATGAGGATCAGCTCCACCACGGTCATGATCACGCCGTTGATCACCAGGCCCTTGGAGTAGATGCCGTGCTTGTTGGTGTGGGCGTAGGCCTTGGGCAAGAACCCGTTGTCCGCGCTGGTCTTGGCCGCCGAGGCCGAGGAGAGGTTCCAAACCATGAAGCTGGCGATGCAGGCGATGGCCATGACCGCCGAGACCACCTGGCCCACCAGCTTGGAGCCGGTGATGTGGGCCATGGACAGGGCGAAGGAGGCGGGCGCGTCCTGGATCTCCTTGGCCGGGAACATGCCCTCGATCACCGTGGTGGAGGCGATGTAGAGAATGGCCACGATGATGAAGCCGATGATGGTGGCGATGGGCACGATCTTCTGGGGGTTGGCGATCTGCTCGTTGTTGGTGGCGATGGACTCCACCCCCACGAAGGCGAAGATGAGCACCGCGAAGCCTGAGAGGATGGCCTGGCCCGATCCGTGGCCCGACACGTTCCAGTTTTGTTTGAACTGGGCCGGGTCAAAGTCCAGCCAGCCGGCCACGGCGGTGATTATCACTGATATAAGCAGCAGAGTCACGGTGATGGACACCACCTTGGTGATGACCCCCACTCCGCGCAGGGAGGCGATCACGAACACCCAGATCAGGGCGATGACCGTGACGCCCAAGAAGATGGGGTGGTTCAGGGCGGGCACGAACATGGCCAGATAGCCCAGCCCGGCGATGAGAATGGACACGTTGGAGATGAGGTTGCCGTACACGTAGAAGAAACCGCTCTTGGCGCCCAGCACCGGGTTTACGTAGGTGGCCAACGCGGTGGGGCTGGGGTCGGCGAACATGGAGCCCGCCCGCACGTAGACCAGGGTCAGGAACAGGGCCCCGGCCGTGACCAGCAAAAAGGAGATCAGGGTGATGGAGCCGGTGGAGGCCAGCTGCTGGGGCAGGGCGATGACCCCGCTGCCGGCCAGGGAGGACACGATGAGGAAAATAGCGCCGATGAGTCCGAGCTTCTTGGCTTCACTGGTCATGTTCAATCCCCTCCATAAAAAATACGCCGCGCACCAGTCCCATTGTGGCACGGGCGCGGCTTCATTTGGTCGTATTAATATTTTTAGCATACGCCCAATGTATTTAGGACTATAAAGTCTCCTTTCCCTCCCTGTATTCCAAAATGTCACCAGGCTGGCACTCCAGATAGCGGCAGATGGCGTCCAGGGTGGCCAGACGCAGGCCCTTGATCTTGCCGGTCTTGATGAGCGAGATGTTCTGCTCGGTTATGCCCACCGCTTGGGCCAGGTCCTTGGACTTGACCTTGCGCGTGGCCAGCATTACGTCCAGGTTGACTATGATCATCACGGCACCTCCCTAGACGTAGAGCTCTTGCTCTTCGGACAAACGGCGCCCCTGGTCCATGACCCAGGCCACGGTGAGCACCACCAGGCCCATGAACACGGCCACCACGTCTTGGCTGTCTATGCCCAGAACCAATAGGCGGGTGCCTGGCTGCCAGTGAAAGGTGAGGATTATCCCGGCAATGGGTTTGAACAAAAAGCCGGCTACAGCCCAGGCGAACAAGGACCAGCCCAGTTGACGGAAGCACTCCACGTTGGCCGCCCGGAATATCTCTCCGTGGGCATAAAGGTCAAACAGCCGCCGCAGGCGCGACAGGGCGTAAATGGCTACCCCGCCGGGGAGCATGCTGGCCACAAAGGCCAAGGCCCGCGTGGCCCGGGGCAGGTAGCCCTTCACCGGAACCGGCAACTGGGCGATGAAATAGGGCAGGTGGTTGACCAAGGCCCAAGCCAGGGCCAGCACCACGGGGAGGGCAATCATCAAGAGGGTGGTTACCGTGCGCAGGCGCGCGCTCACCCTTGCGATATGCTCAATTTGTTGATTCATCTCTCTACTCCTGAAAGATGCGATTGAATGTTTCGGGCAGGATCATGGGGGTGATGATGACGCAATCGACCAACTATGTCAACCATAAATTAAAGTAAAACGATAACTTTTAAAACTATTAGATTTATGTGGTGCTTGCGCTGCGGGAAACGCGCATCTCGGGCAAGGCGTCCGGTCGTAGAATGCCCTGGTTGGGTGAAAAAGGCGGCCGGAGCCGGCGGAGGAAGAAATCCTCTAAGGTGCTCCGACCGGGTTCGGCATAGAAGATGGGGCTTAGGTTTCCAAGGGCTCCTCGACGTAGCAGCGCAGGGGCCGGAACATCCAGTTGTCATAGCACTGGTTGCAGGAAATGCAGGCGGCCTTGCGCCGGTCCCCACCTTTCCATCGCTGGACCAGTTCAGGCTCCCGGATGAGGGGCCGGCACAGGGAGATGAAATCAGCCGCGCCTTGCCTTAGGACCTCCTCCACCACCTCTGGGCTGCGCATGCCGCCCACCAGGATCACCGGTATGTCCACCCGTTCTTTCAGGGCCTTGCCATAGGCCCGGAAATAGGCTTCCTGGATGGACTTGGCGATCCCCTTGACCGCGATGCGCTCCTTGCTCTCCGACAGGGTGCCTCCCGACACCTCGATGCCGTCCAGACCAGCCACCGCCAACAGGGCCGCGATCCGCACTGCGTCTTCCACGCGCAGGCCGCCTGGGATGAAATCGTCGAAGCTCATCTTCATGAGCAGGGGGTAATCCGGCCCCACCAGCTCCCGGCATCGCCGCACCACCTCCACCGGGAAGCGGGCCCGGTTGTCCACGCTTCCGCCGTATTCATCGTCGCGGTGGTTGGTGAAGGGCGACATGAAGTTGGTGATCAGGTTGCCGTGGGCCCCATGGAACTCCACCGCGTCAAAGCCGGCCGCCTTGGCACGGCCACAGGCTTGGCCGAACAGCTCCACCACCTCTGCGATGTCATTCCTGGTCATCTCTCGGGGGATCACCCCGGTGGCCTCGATGGGCACCACGGAAGGCGCCAGGGGGGGCGACTCTCGCAGCTCGGGGGGTTCCATGCGGCCGTTGTGGCCGATCTGCAGGGCCAGCTTTGCGCCCTTGGCGTGGACCGCGTCTACAATCTCAGGCCAGGGCTCAATGAAGCGGTCATCGTAAATAGCCAGGGGCGACAGCGCGCCTAGGGCGCTGGGGCGCTTTTGCCAGGCCTCTATGGTGGCCCCGCAGGTGATGATCAGCCCCACCTCGGCCTCGGCTAGGCGGCAGTACAGGTCCCTCAGCCGGTCGGTGGGGAGCCCTTCATCAGTGGCCATGCCCTCAAAGGTGGCCGAGCGCACCACTCGGTTGCGCAGCTCCAGCCTCTTGATGCGGCCCGGTTGGAACAGAAGCTCCGGCATCTCTGGTTTTCCTCCAGAGGGCAGGCGCGGAGAACAGCTCTCAAGGCAGCGTCAAGTTACTCCAGGGTCCACCACTTGGTGAAGTAGGTCTGGCGCACCGAGGCGGCCTTTTCCTTGGCCCAGTTCTCCAGGCCCATGCGCTTGATCAGACACAGGTTGAAGACCTTGGTGTTGTGGGGCACCTTGTCCGCCCGGTCGGAGTAGGGGTGCAGGTTGTCGCAGGGGAACTCGCCGCAGTCGCAACAGAACTCGATTCCCTTTTCCTGGCTGCAGCCATAGGCCGGGCAGGGGCCCTCGCGGTCAAAGGACGCCTTGTGCAAGGGCGGGTTGCCCTCATGGGCCCGGCAGCCCGAGCAGCGCATGATCTCTTCGGGCATGCCCATGGTGTCGTGAAGGGACTTGGTGATGCGCAGGGCCTCGGGGTCGTCCTGGGTGGCCAAATAGAAGTAACAGTTAAAGCAGTCCAGGCCGCAGGGCGCGGTCATGTGATGAAAGTCCATGAGAGACCTCCGGTTGGGGTGACTCTTTAATTAGACCGCGCCGGTCCAGGGATCGCATCCCCCGGCCGGGGGATGGCTGTTTCAGCCCAGCGGCGGCTGGCCCCACACCCGCTCCAGGCCCCTGAGCGAGGCCCACAGGTCCGGCTCGGCGTGGGGCTCCAGGGTGAGCAGGGGCGGCTGGGGCAGGGCGACGACGCAGCGCTTGATAAAGGCCCAGTCCACCACCCCGCTGCCCACCGGTTGGTGATAGTCAAAGGTGGCGTCATTGTCGTGCAAATGCATCTCTCCGATGTGCGGGGCCAGGCCCTCCCACCAGGCGGCCAGAGGGGTGGGGGAGAAGCAGTGGGCATGCCCCACGTCCAGGCAAAAAGCCACCTCCGGCCCACCCGCTTCGCTGATGGCCTGGCGCGCGGACAGCAGCACCTGGGGCGCGGGCTCAAAGGTGTTTTCCAGCACCAGGGGGCAGCCGCCTTGTTGCAGCCGGGCGGCCAGGGGGGCCAGGCCCTCGGCCAGGCGGGAGCAAAAGGCCTTTAGATCGCGGTGGGTGTCGGCCAGGTAGCCCAGGTGGGCCACCGCCTTGACCGCCCCCAGCCTCATGGCCCAGTCCGCCGCCCGGTTGAGGCGTTCCAGGCTGGTGCGCGCAATGGCCGGGTCCGGGCTGCCGGGGCACAGGTCCATGAAGGGCAGATGCACGCTCACCCTGCGGCCGGTCAGCACCCCGGCCGCTTGGTCCACCTCCGGCTCGCCCAGGTGGTCCAGGGCCTGCGCGTCGATGCCCACCTCCGGGTTCACGGCCAGCACTTCCACCAGGGGGCGGTAACGGCCCAGCAGCATGGTCAGGGGCAGGTTCACCTGCACATGGCTCAGCCAGGGCCAGGCGCGTCCCGCGCTGGCGGCCTGCTTGAGCGCCTCGGCCGCCTGAGCCGGATCGGCCGGGGCCGTCTGGTCGCAGCCCGCCACGGCCGCGCCCCAGGCCAGGGTGGGGCAGGGCAGGCCCCCGGCCTCGGCCGGGGCCGGCCCGGGCTCCAACCAGAGCAGGGCCGCGGGCCGAAGCTCCAAGGGGCAGGCGGCCAGGACCAGGGCCAGGCCGTCGGCCGGCGCGCTCAGGTCGGCCTGCGGCTCGCCGGGAGGGCCGATGAACAGAGGCTGGCAGCCGGGCTCCAGGGCCTGGGCCACCTGAAGCGCGCGGGCCCGGGCGGCCGGCCCGCCGGCCAGCCAGATCACTGGAAGCGGGCTCATTGCCTGGACTCCGGGCGAGGTTGCTGGTAAATCAGAGGCACAAGGAGGGTGGCTATGCCGGTCATCGAAATAAACGTCTCCGATCAGGTCTACCTGCGTTGGCTGGAGTTTCTCACCTCCCAGCAGGCCGACCGTCTCAATGAGGCCGGGGTGCTGGGCGACTGGGCCCTGGTGGGTTTCCTGAACAACGTCAACGACTATATCAAACAGGGCGGCCCGCCGGGTGTCGAGGACACCGAGGCCCGCCGCCAGCGCCTGGAGGCCCAGGCCCGCAAGGCCCTGTCCAAGCCCCAGAAGCGCATCCTGCCCATGTTCGACGAGAACGACACCGTGACCCTGGCCGAGATGAGCCGGGTGCTGGGCATCCTTCCAGAAGACGGGGCCGCGCTGGCCCAGCAGTGGGTGGCCGACGACTTTTTGTCCCCGGCCCCGGAGCGCGACGGCTCGCCCACCTATATCCTGTCCCAGGCCTGGCGGGAGCGCAACCTGGCGGCCAACCGGCCCTCCCTGCACGCCCCCCGGCGTCTGCATTTCGCCAAGAATTCCAAGCCAGGCCCCAACGAGATATAGCCGCCGGCTGCCAAGCCCAAAGCGTACCTAACGTCTCCTTGTAGGGGCGGGGTTTATCCCCGCCCAATTATCCTCCCGCACGCCAGCGGGCGGGAATAAACCCCGCCCCTACATTTCCTTTTTTAAAGATCAGTTCCTACATTGTTCGCGCACACCAGGGGCAGCGCGGCCTGTGCATATAAAAATCCGATTGAGTCCAGTCTTTATCTCGGGCCCAGACCCTCTATTTCGTTAAGGCCATGCTTTTGGCAAAGCCGCCTTTTAACCCCACGCAGCCAAGCCTAATGCGTACTTGGTGCCCATGAGCGGGTGATAGGGCACCACCCGGATGGCCAGGCCCAGGCGTCCGGTGCTCAGGGCCTCCACCTCGCCGTGGAACTCCCACACCCCGTCGGCCTCCTGGCCAGGGTCCAGGGTGTGGGTCAGGCGCTGGGCGAACTCGCCGTCCGGTCCCAGTTGGCCGTAATAGGCGTCCACCGCCACCTCGTCCGGCCGCAGGGCGCCCAGGCGCACCCGGGCTCTCACCGGCAGGCGGTTGCCCCAGGTGGTTGACTCCGGCGAGTCGCTGGCCACCGACTCCACTTGCACCTGGCTCCAGTTCTCCATGATGCGCCTGACCCAGGTCCCCAGCTCGCGGGCCCCGGTGTAGTCCTGCCCCACCAGGCCGTTGTACCGGCCGGCCGCTGGCAAGTAGCCCTGGTCCGCGTAGTCCTCCAGCATGCGGTGACTGTTGAACTCGGGGCACAGGGTCAACAGGCTCTTTTTCACATAGGCGATCCAGCCCCGGGGCAGGTTGTCGTCGTCGCGGCGGTAGAACAGGGGCACCACCTCGTTCTCCAGCAGACGGTACAGGGCCCGGCCCTCCACCTCGTCCTCGGCGTCGTCGGCCGGGTGCTCCTCGCCGCGGCCTATGGCCCAACCCAGGCCGGGCTGGAAGCCCTCGTCCCACCATCCGTCCAGCACGCTCAAGTGCAGGCCGCCGTTGGCCACCGCCTTCATGCCGCTGGTGCCGCAGGCCTCCAGGGGCCGCAGGGGGGTGTTGAGCCACACGTCGGCCCCCTGCACCAAGTAGCGGGCGGTGTTGATGTCGTAGTTCTCCAAAAACACCACCCGGTCGGCGAAGCGCTTGTCCCGGGTCAAGGCGGCGATGCGCCGGATGAACTCCTTGCCCTCGTTGTCCTTGGGATGGGCCTTGCCCGCGAAGATCAGCTGCATGGGCCGCTGGGGGTCGTTCAGCAGCCGGGCCAGGCGGTCCAGGTCCTGGGCGATCAAGACCGCCCGCTTGTAGGTGGCGAAGCGGCGGGCGAACACCACGGTCAGGGCCTCGGGATGCAGCACCTCGTTGGCCTTTTTCAGCTCTTCGGCGCTAGCCCCCCTTTGGGCCAGCTGGCGGGCCAGGGTGCGGCGCACGAAGTTGACCATCTGGCCCCTGCGGCGCTCCCGCACCCGCCACAGTTCGGAGTCGGGCATTTCCTCGATCCCTTGCCACACCGCCAGGCTGTCCGGGTCCTCGTTCCAGCCCGGGCCCAGGTAGCGGTGGTAGAGATAGGCCATGTCCGTGGAGATCCAGGAGGGGATGTGCACCCCGTTGGTCACGTGGGTGATGGGCAGGTCCTCGCTGGGGAAGTGGGGCCATACCTGGGCCCACATGTTGCGGCTCACCTGGCCGTGCAGCCGGCTGACCCCGTTGGCGAAGCCGCTGAGCCTGAGGGCCAAGACGGTCATGCAAAAGGGCTCGGCCTGGTCGGTGGGGTTGATGCGGCCGTAGCCCATGAGCACGGGCATGGATATGCCCAACTCCTGCACATAGTCCTCGAAGTGGCGCCTGACCAGCTCGGGGTCGAAGTAGTCGTTGCCCGCCGGCACCGGGGTGTGGGTGGTGAAGCAGGATGAGGCGCGCACCACCTCGCGGGCCTCGTCAAAGGACAGGCCCTGGTCTTGGCGAAGCTGGCGGATGCGCTCCAGGCTGGTGAAGGCGCTGTGCCCCTCGTTCATGTGGATCACGTTGGGTTCTATGCCCAACGCGGCCAGCAGGCGCACCCCGCCGATGCCCAGCAGTATCTCCTGGCGGATGCGCATCTGGCGGTCCCCGCCGTAGAGCTGGTAGGTGATGGGCCTCAGCTCCGGGGGGTTGGCCTCCAGATTGGCGTCCATGAGGTACAGGGACACCCGCCCCGCCGAAACCCGCCACACCCGGGCCTTGAGGGGCTGGCCCTCGATGGGCACCTCGATGGTCAGCTCGCTGCCGTCGTTGTTCTGGACCAGCTCCATGGGCAGGTTCCAGAAATCGTTGGGGTGATACTCCTCCTGCTGCCAGCCGTCCGCGTCCAGGTATTGGGTGAAGTAGCCCTGGCCATAGGCCAGGCCCACCCCCACCAGGGGCAGGTTCAGGTCGCTGGCGCTCTTGAGGTGGTCGCCGCTGAGTATGCCCAGGCCCCCGGAGTACAGGGGCAGGCAGTCGGCCAGGCCGTACTCGGCCGAGAAGTAGGCGATGGAGAAGTTGTCCGGGGCGCGGCCGTGCAAAAAGGCGCAGCGCTCGGCCCCCAGATAGGCCCGCATCTGATCCACCACCCGCTCCATCTGGGCCAAAAAGCCGCTGTCCGTGGCCAGGGTCTCCAGCCGTTCCTGGCTCACCTGGTTGAGCAGGGCGATGGGATTGTGTTGCAAACGGGGCCAGAGCTGGTGATCCACCCTCTGCCAGAGGTCCAGCGCCTCGGGGTGCCAGCTGAACCACAGGTTGCCCGCCAGCTCGGTCAGGGGGGCCAGGGCCTGGGGCAGGTTGGGCTTGATCTGAAAAGTTAGACTGGGACGCAAGGCACGCCCTCCCGCGTAAGTAGGGTTTGTTGTCAATCACCATGCTCAATGCCCCAATTGTGACCACGGCCGCTCTAAATAGCAAGGTTTGGCTTGACCGGTATGCGCTCTCCCAGGGATATGGTAAGTTACATTTTCATGGCGCGCCCCGCCCGCGCCTTTTTTGCCCCGTCAACCCCATGGGAGGCCGCCTTTGAGCGATAGCGAACACACCCTGGCCGTGTTCATTGACTTTGAAAACCTGGCCCTGGGCCTGAAGAACCGCTCCGACACCTTTGACGCCCGCCTGATCCTGGAGCGTCTGGTGGAAAAGGGCAAGGTGGTGGTCAAAAAGGCCTATGCCGACTGGAGCCGCTACAGCCAGTACAAGCACCAGATGCACGAGCTGGCCGTGGAGCTCATCGAGATACCCAAGCGCTCTCAGACCGGCAAGAACAGCGCCGACATTCGCCTGGTGGTGGACGCGGTTGACCTGTGCTATGCCAAGCCCCACGTGGACACCTTTGTCATCGTCTCGGGCGACAGCGACTTTTCGCCCCTGGTGAGCAAGCTCAAGGAGAACGGCAAGCGGGTTATCGGCCTGGGCATGAAGGCCTCCACCAGCGATCTATTGCGCGACAACTGCGACGAGTTCGTCTATTACGAGGACCTGGAGCGGGTGCGCAATCAGCCGCCCGCCCTGCCCAAGGGGCTGCCCGCGGACAAGCGCGAGGTGTTCAACCTGCTTATCCAATCGCTCATAGCCCTTCAGCGGGAGAACAAGGAGGTCGTCTACGCCTCCATGGTCAAAGACACCATGAAGCGCAAGCAGCCCTCGTTCGACGAGTCCTACCACGGCTACCGCAGCTTTTCCGACCTGCTGCTTGACGCCGAGAAGCAGGGCATCATCAGCCTGAACAAGGATGCCCGCAGCGGCACCTACACCGTGGCCGGCTTTGGCAACTCGGCCTGACCCGCCAAGGATTTCCATCTTTTTCAGCAGGAGGCAGCCATGACACCGGAACAGATGCGCGACAGGGCCAAGGAGCTTTTCCTCAAGCGCCTGCACTGCAGCCAGGCCCTGATGACCGTGGGCCAGGAAAAGCTGGGCATGGACAACCCGGACATGGTCCGGGCGGTGGGGGCCTTTGGCGGGGGCATCGCTTCCTCGGGGCGCACCTGCGGCATCCTGTTGGGGGCCATCGCCGCGGTATCGGCCCGCTACAGCAAGTCCAATGTGGACGAACAGGACGACAAGAACATGTGGCTGCTCAGCTTTAAGCTGATCAAGGCCTTTGAAAAGATGTGCGAGCCCTACGGCGGCATCAACTGTTCGGACATCGCCCAGGTGGCCTGGCGGGACCATGGGCAGGTGAAGAACTTTTACGGCAGCCCGGAGAGCCGGCGCCGCACCGTGTGCGCCGAGCTCAACGGCGAGATGGCCCGGGTGCTGGGCGAGCTGCTGGAGCAGGCCCCGCCCCGTCAGAGCTGAGCCGGCACCACAGTTAAGCAAGCATCATGGCGGCAACCAGGGAGCCCGCACCATGACTGCCGAGCAGATGCGCGCCCGCGCCCTGGAGCTTTTTGACCAGCGCTTCACCTGAAGCCAGACCCTCCTGACGGTGGGCCAGGAGCGGTTGGGCCGCAGCAACCCCGAGCTGGTGCGGGCCATGGCCGCCTTTGGCGGGGGGCCGGCCCGGCGGGGAGGGGTGTGCGGCATCCTCTCCGGCGCCGCCGCCCTGGTGGCCTCGCTCTACGGCCGCAGCACCCCCCAGGACAAGCTGGACCACCGCCTGTACGAGCTTAATTACAAGCTGGGCGACCGCTTCGCCGCGCTCACCGCCCCCTATGGCGGCGTGGACTGCTGCAAGATCGTGGGGGTGGACTGGCGGGACGAGAACCAGGTGCGGTGCTTTCGCGACCCGGCCGACGGCCGCCGCGAGGTGTGCACCGCCCTGGTGGCCGACATGGCCGCCTATCTGGGCGAGCTGCTGGAGGGAGTCGCGCTGCCGGGTTA
>Ga0272444_10004979_pt1 | contig 11555 bp, 9 predicted proteins | sample SSMForm13_FD_201033 | JGI IMG/M metagenome (GOLD analysis project Ga0272444, IMG submission 201033) | Marine sediment archaeal communities from Little Sippewissett salt marsh, Falmouth, MA, United States - SSM-Form-13 | ecosystem: Environmental > Aquatic > Marine > Wetlands > Sediment ... | reverse complement strand
GGAATTGCTTTTGTCAATGTGGGGGGATTTTGGCATCGAGATCCTTCCGAGCGATGGTGGTTTCTGTCAGAGCCTCGGTTTGTCGGCGGCAAGTGGGGATACATTAATAAAAGCGGCGATTATGTCTGGAATCCCTCACAGTAAGCCGTTTCCGCGCCGGTCTTCTCGCGGGACCGCGAATTGCGTTGAGAGGATTGACAAATCAGCCGGCATCCGTTCAGAATAGCGCTCTGGATTGATCCTTTTCGATTTCGAGACGCGTATATTGACGCCGGCGGCCGCTATGTATGGGGTCCGGGCGAATAGAGCCGGTTCGGGGTTATACTCTCAATAGGAGATTGGATAAAAATGACTCAGCCTGAAAAGAAAACCAGTCGAAGACAAGCCGTGAAAATCCTGGGCGGGACCTCATTGGGCTTGGCCGCTGCGCCCTTTCTCCCCGCGTTGGCGCACGCCATGGCCCAAAGGCGGGCTCGGGGCAATCCGCCCAATATTCTCTTCATCTTCACGGACGACCACGCCGCGCACGCCATCAGTGCCTATGGCTCGAAAATCAATCAAACGCCGAACATCGACCGAATCGCGCGCGAAGGAGCACTGTTCGAAAACTGCTTTTGCACCAACTCGATCTGCGCCCCCAGCCGCGCGGTGGTTCTCACCGGTAAACACAGCCACATCAACGGCCAGATCGACAATAAGCGGTCCTTCGACGGCTCTCAGCCCACGCTGCCCAAGATGCTTCGAAAGGCGGGATACGAAACCGCGCTCATCGGCAAATGGCATCTTAAGTCAGACCCGACCGGTTTCGACCATTGGCAGGTTTTGCCGGGACAGGGGAGTTACTACAATCCGATTTTCCTGACCCCCGAGGGTAGGCGGCAATATCCCGGTTACGCGACCGACGTCACTACCGATCTGGCGCTGGATTGGATTCGAAAGGAGCGCGATCCGGCCAAGCCTTTTCTCCTGATGTGCCAGCATAAAGCGCCGCACCGCAATTGGCTGTCGGGACCCGATCACTTGAGCCTTTATCAGGACGTTGAGATTCCCGAACCGGACACGCTCTTTGATGACTACTCGGGCCGCTCGAGCGCAGCCAAGAAGCAGGAGATGTCCATTGCCCATCATATGTACGACAGCTATGACTTGAAGCTGCCGCTGAGTGAAGAAACCTCGAAACAGGAGATGGGCTATTGGAAAAACACCACGGGCCGGATGAACGAACAACAGCGCAAGGATTGGGAAGCCTCCTACAAAGCGGAAAACGAAGCCTTCGCCAAGAATCCTCCAACCGGCAAAGATCGGGTGCGTTGGAATTATCAGCGCTATATGAAAGCCTACCTGCGTTGTATCGCTTCGGTGGACGACAACATCGGCCGCATGTTGGACTACCTTGACGAATCTGGTCTAGCTAAAGACACCATCGTGATTTACAGCTCGGACCAGGGGTTCTTCCTCGGCGATCATGGTTGGTATGACAAGCGGTGGATGTATGAAGAATCCCTTCGAATGCCGCTGGTGATGCGCTGGCCGGGCGTGATTCCGCCGGAGACGCGTATTAGCGCCCTGGCGCAGAACCTCGACTTCGCCCCCACTTTTCTTGCCATGGCCGGCGAAAAGACCCCGGACGCCATGCAGGGGGTAAGCTTGGTCCCGTTGGTCAAAGGCAAGACGCCGAAGAACTGGCGCAAGTCGATCTACTATCACTACCATGAGCGGGGCGAACATGCCGTGGCGCCTCACTACGGCGTTCGAACCGAGCGGTACAAGCTGATTCACTTTTACACGAACGGCGAGTGGGAACTGTTCGACCTCAAGGAAGATCCCAAAGAGCTGAAAAGCGTTTACAATGACCCGGCGTACGTGGAAACTGTGGCGGCGCTCAAGGCCGAGCTCGAACGCCTGCGCAAACTGTACCGGGATTCGTACGGGAAGGAGGAATAAAAAACCACCTTCGTTATCTATGATGTCTTAAAGCAAATCCTTCAGTTTCTTCGGTGTAAACCCTGCCTTCTTGAGGATGGCATGGAGGGTGCCTTTTTTGAGCTCTTTATGATCGGGGACGACGACTGATATGTTCTTCTCCAAATTGTGAAGGAAAATGTGGCTGCCTTTCTTGTGGTCGACAACAAAACCCATGCGCCTGAGCGCTTTGACCACCTGCTGACCCGAGAAGGTCTTGCTCACAGGGCAACCTCGACCTCACGGGCTGTGACACCGGGGCGAGTCTTGATTTGATTGACCTTTTCCAAGCCTTCGAGGTAGCACACGATGGCTTCCCGCACGTTGCTCAGGGCCTCTTCTTCTGTTTCTCCCTGCGTGAAGCAACCATCCAGGGCGGGCACGCTGACATTATATCCGCCTTCCTCAGCAGGTTGGAGCATGACGAGGAACTTCATTTTGGCATCTCCTTCGGTTCTCCGGCTTGCCCCTCAGAACACTCTTTCAAGGCTCCAGGAGAATCGTGAAAACCGGTTAAAATAATAGGTTGAGCAGAGGCTTTCGTCAAGAGAGCGAAGTTGGCAGGGCTCAAGCATAAAATAGATCAGTTCACCCCTGCCGGATTTGCCGGAGTTGTTGTTGCACTTCCGCTCGCAAGGTGGGAGTGAGCGGGTGCTGGCCAAAGCGCACGGCATAATAGATGCGAGTCAGGTTCACAAGGGCATCGGCCAGTTGAGGCGCGGCGGCGGTCACCTCCCCGGCGAATTCGCCCGGGGTTTGCCCGGGTGGACGCGCAAATCCCTTGCGAGCCAGTATTTTCAGCAGACGTTCATAGAACTCGATCACGGTTTGAGCATCGCGTCCGACGCTGCGGCGGACAGAGCGGGAGCGCCGTCTCGACGTTCCGCCCCTGCGGAACAGGAGAAATCCGCCGATGGCCAAGGCAATCCCGCCCAATACCAGAAGGACCGGCGCCGCGAGCGAACGCCCGCCCGCCTTGGAACGCGAAGGAAGCGGCAACCGAAAGCCCTCCCACGACGCAGTCGTTCTAAGGCGGCGGAATAAACCGCCAAACAGATCGATTTGCTCGCGAATGCCATAATCGATTACATACTTAAACCAACCCATTTCAATCACAGCGAAGATCTGCCGCATCGTTCGCAGCGGATGAAAACCGGCCTCGGCCGAAGGCGGCGTTGGATCAAAAGGAATCCAGCCGTGGGAGGGAAAATACGCCTCGACCCAGGCGTGGGCGTCACTTCGGCGAACCTGGAAGTAGTGTCCGAAGCGGTTATACTCACCGGCGCTGAAGCCGTTCGCTACACGCGCCGGAATGCCGAGCGCACGGAGCATGGCGCCCATGGCGGCGGCGTAGTATTCACAATGCCCTCGCCGCGTGCGGAACAAAAAATCCTCCAGCGTCATGGGTTCCGAGCCTTCCGGCGGCAGCAACGTGTAGGTAAAGCGTTCGCCTCGCAAATAATCTTCGATGGCCTCCGCTTGATCGTATCGATTGGCCCGGTCTTCGACCACCGAATCCGCCAACCGGTAAACTTGCTCCATTCCAGCGGGAAGCTGAAGGTAGACATCCTGGATTTCCTCCGGCGCCGGTTCGCTGTCCCGGCGCAACGCGGCTTCGTCAATCGGCTGGACAAAGGAACCGATTCGATACGCAATGGGGATCGCGAGCCGACGAGTCGATCCGTGAAGCCGCTGTTCGATATCGAACGACTGGGCGGTTCGGCCAAGAGAAGTTTGACGCTCGGTGAAATAGAGATACTCCAGTTGGTCGACCGCCGAGAAAAACAGGTTGCCCGCCAACCGCTGCCGTTTGAGCGACCGCACCTGGGGCGAAGGAAACGGTGTGCTGGGCGAGACCGGTTCCAGTCGCAGCCAGGAAGCCTCCGGCAGTGTAAACGCCACGGAAGTATTCATCGGCTCCAACTCAAAGCGGAGGCGACAATTGATTTCCTTTTGCTCGGTGAGGGTAAACCGATGTCCGGTCGAGAAGATGAAATCGGATTCGTTTTTAACCTGCTCCGAGACGCTCCAGGAAGAGCCGTTGAATTCATCCAGCGTGATACCGCGCCATCGCAGCCCGCCCCGGCTGCGGGGCAGCGCTCCCTCGGCAAATACCTTCATGACGGGGGTGTCGTCAGCCTTGATCTCCCCCAATTCGCCCAAGTCCACTCGCTCCGAGAATCCCGACTGGAGCTCGACGAGATTGCCCGGCTGGCGAAACATCTGCACGGTGAATCGAGGAATCGTAAGAAAGCCGATCGCACTAATCGACAACACCACGGCGAAACAGACCACGACCCGTAAGAAAAACGACCAGCCCAGAAGATGCTTTAAGTCGGTTGTCAAGCCGAAGTCTTTTTCGTGAAGAGACAGTTCGCTGGTCGGAAGGCCGCCGTCGGCCGGCGCGCATCGCGAAGCCTCCCGGCGAAAATTCAATAAAATGAGATAGCCGAGCCCCAATCCCAGATAGACGCCCAACAGGACCAGGAACCAAATGCTGGCCACCTTGATCGTCGCCGCGATCAGATAAAAAGTGCTGATAAGAAAAATCTGGAGGTGATCTCGATACGCTTTTGGCCCGAACAGCTTGGCGATCAGAAGAGTGAGACTGAAATAGAGCAACTGCCGAAGCCAGGAGAATCCTCCATACAATGCGCCCCAACCGAGCACGAGCAGGATTCCAAGTACGGCCACGTTCATCGTTGTTTTGGAGAAATTCATCCCGAGCCGGTCGCGAAACGGGCTGCAGAGCATCAGTCCGAGGGTCAGCAGAAAGACCGGCGGACCGACGATCCCGGCCATGAGCAAGGAGATCAGGCCGAGGACGACCAAAGCGTACGTTGTAGCGGAGAAGAGGTTCACCCGGCGACCTCCTCGACGTGGGCCGTCGCGCGGTCCGGGGAGTCGGCATCGCCCCCGATGGGGACGAGGTGACCGGCGTCCGGGTGCAGCTGCTCCAAGAGGCGGCGGTGAGCTTGATCCGCCGAGACCGGGGCGGCCTTGATCAACGCAAGATGATGAAAGATGCGCCTGAGATGCGCCGCGCCGCTGCCGTGAGGAATGCTGCCCGACAGCGTCACCAGCTCGACCTGCCAGCCGTCTCGAATAAAGTGCGCGGCCAGCGACGCGGCCTCGGACACGTGCGCTTCGAACGGCTCATCGAACAACAGGTTCGGATTGCCCCGGTTCTCGAACAAAAGGATGACGTGCCGGCGCTGCTCGTCTTCGAACTCCTTGACCATGAGTTGGTCCCACTTGGCGCTGGTCTTCCAGTGAATAAAGCGGCTGCTTTCTCCCTCCTGGTATTCCCGCAGGCCATAGAGACTGAAGCCAAAGCCTTTCTCGGGTCGTTCGCGGTCACCCTGGCTGCGAGGCTGCATGCTGGGTGGGGTGCGCACCGGCACCAGCCGGGGATACACAATCACTTCCTGTTCGGCCGGATAGAGAATGCCGTGCCGGGTCAATCCGAAGGGATATCGGCAATAAAGCCACAGGCCGTCGAAACGATAGCGGCCCCGGCGGTGAAGCGTCGTTTCGTAGCGCCGCTCCAGGGTTTTTCCCGCCGGGACGTGGACAAAATGAACCCCGCCGCCGGCGGTGCGCAATTCCGGATGTTCTTCTTCCAAGACGGCCGAGAAGGTAGAAAAAAAGCGTTTGTTGTTCTTTAGCTGGAGGGTTACGTTAAACGGTTGCCCCGCATGAATGCTCGAGGGCAATCTCCGGTCAACACTGTTTTTCTCGCGCGAAACATAGTTGAACAGCGTGTGCGTCACACTGAGCGTCGCCATCACGGATACAAATATGAACAAAAGGTTGTTGCCCGTGTTGTAAGCGGCGAAGCCAATGGCGAACAGAAGCAGGTAGAGAAACAGCCCCTCCCGATTGATTCGAAGCCGGAATCCCTTAGGTTGAACTGAAAACCGGGTGGCCAAAGACGCGTCACCTCACTTCGCGATTCAAGTGTCCTACAAGGGCACTTCGACGCTGTCGAGCAGGTCCTGAACCAGCTCTTCGCTTTTCCGGCTCGACGCCTGGGGGCCGTCGCCGTAACTGGTGAGAATGATCCGGTGAGCGAGCACCGGTGACGCCAGCGACTTGACGTCATCGGGAACGATATAATCCCGTCCCTCCAAAAACGCGTTGGCCTGGGCGGCTCGCTGCAAACTCAATGCGCCGCGCGGGCTGACGCCCAGCTCGACGTGGCGACTTTGGCGCGTGGCCTCGACGATTCGAATGATGTAGTCCAGGAGCGATTCCTCAACCCGGATGGCGGGAATCTGCCGTTGTAGTTGGAGGATCTCCTCCGTCGTCGCTACGGCTTCCAGTTCTTCCACCGAGATTGGACTCAGTCCCCGGCGCAGAATCTCCTTTTCGGCGTCCGCTGAGGGGTAGCCCATGCGAATGCGCATCAGGAAACGATCCATCTGCGAATTTGGCAGCGGATACGTGCCGTGGAACTCGGTGGGATTCTGAGTTGCCAGGACGAGAAACGGCTGGGGCAATGGATACGTTTGCTTATCGACCGAAATGTGGCCCCGGTTCATGGCTTCCAACAGGCAGCTCTGCGTTTTAGGAGTGGTTCGATTAATCTCGTCAGCCAGAATGAAGTTGGCGAAGATCGGGCCGGGATGAAACTCGAAATCTTCTTTCTGCCTGCTGTAGATCGAGACGCCGAGAATATCGGACGGCAAAAGGTCGCTCGTGAACTGAATGCGTTGAAATCTTGAATCGAAGCATTTCGACAACGCCCGGGCCAGAGTAGTCTTGCCGACGCCGGGCACGTCTTCGATCAAAAGATGTCCCCGGGCCAAAAGGGTTGCCAAGACCAAGCGGACGACGTTTGCCTTGCCGATGATGACCCGCTGGATATTAGCCTCGATTTTCTGCACTTCTGCGCGAACTTCCTGAAGGGCGGGCGCTTCATTCATAGCGGTTTCCTTGTTTTTATTCATTCGCTCTGTTTCCGGTTCCACTTTTCTAACGTCTGAATCCTTCAAAGAGTTTCCAGGCCGTCCAATCGGTCCCGACAAGCGACTTGGGATGAAGACCGCTGCTGCAAAATGTCGAGGACTCTTCGTCGGTCTTCCACTAGTTCTTTTTTGAGTTCTTCGTGACTCGGAAAAAGTCGCTCGTCGCGAATTCGCTCCACGAAATGAACGCTTAGACTTTGTCCGTACAGATCTCCAGTAAAATCAATGAGATGGATTTCGACCGATTTAGAGGCGCCAGCGAATGTAGGACGCTGCCCGATATTGACCATGCCGGCGTACCGCTTTCCTTCGCAGACCACCCAGGCGGCGTAAACTCCGTCGAAAGGGACTAACTGCTTGTCGATCTTGAGGTTAGCGGTTGGGAATCCCATTTGTCTCCCCCGCTCGTCCCCACGAATGACTTCAGCAACGATCTCATACTCGCGATTCAGAAGAACCCCTGCCTGCCTGACCTGACCCTCAAGCAACAAGCGCCGAATGAGCGTGCTGCTGACGACCTGATCCCCGATCCGCACCGAAGGGATCACGGTGACCTGAAAGCCAAGACTTCCGCCTTGTTCCTTCAACATCGCCGGACAGCCCCGGCGGCCCTTGCCGAAACCAAAATTTTCGCCGACAACAATCTGGGCGATATGAAGCTCTTCACAAAGAACATGGCCGATGAACTCCTCGGCCGACATTTCCGCGAGTTCCTTTGTAAAGTCAAGAAAAACAAGGAGTTCGACGCCAAGTTGCTGAATCTGGCGAATCTTTTCTTCCGGCGGAAGGAGCATTTCCGGCGGATTCTCGGGATAGAGGATCGAGCGGGGGTGTTGCCGAAAGGTCAGCGCCGCTGCCAGGCAGCCTCTTTGTCGGGCGATATGGACCGCCCGGCCAATGACCGCCTGATGGCCCAGGTGAAGGCCGTCGAAATTACCGACCGCCAGAACCATGGGCTTTGAAGGCAGTTGGTTGAGATCCGTTGTCAGATCCCGAATGAGAAGCATCATGATCCGCCTGTGGTATGCGTTTTCCGCCGAAATGAGCACGGCGGTGAATTCCAGGTAGAATATATCCAGGATGAGGGCGAAACGTCAAGAAATCGAGTTTTCACCCCATCCCGGGGGACTTCTCGAAAGCCTTTCTTGAATGACTCGTTCGCTGCTGGCAGAATAGCGGGGCGACTCCATGCACCGTCGCCATCTGGGCCGCCCAGTCGTTCTATAAGGACTGCTTAAGAGACAGGGAATCATCGACTTCCAGCTCATAGGGGGACAATCGTGGGAATGCTCGACGGAAAACGGGGATTGATCCTGGGAGTGGCCAACGAGAAATCGATCGCTTGGGGAATCGCCCAAGCGGCTCATCGGGAGGGGGCGAAACTGGGATTCAATTATATCGGCGATGCGGTTGAAAAGCGCGTTCGGCCTTTGGCCGAGTCGCTCGAAGCAGAGCTGATCGAGTTCCTGGACGTCACAAGCGAGGGAGCGCTGGACGAGTTTTTCGCCAAAGTCGAGAAGCGGTGGGGGCAGCTGGATTTCGTTGTTCACTCGATCGCGTTTGCCAACAAGACCGCTCTAAAAGGGCGCTTTGTCGAGACCTCCCGAAGCGATTTTCTTCAATCCCTCGACATTTCATGCTATTCCTTTATCACGGTCGCTCGCCGCGCGGCCGGGCAGATGTCTCAAGGGGGCAGCCTGTTGACGCTGACCTATCTGGGGGCGGTGCGGGCGGTTCGTAATTACAATCTTATGGGCGTGGCCAAGGCGGCGCTCGAAGCGTCGACCCGGTACTTGGCCTTGGATTTGGGCCAGGAAGGAATTCGAGTCAACGCCATTTCAGCCGGGCCGATTCGTACTCTGGCGGCTTCGGGGATTTCGGACTTCCGGCGAATGCTGGATCAATGCGCCGCGGGCTCGGCTTTGCAGCGCAACGTCACTCAGGGCGACGTGGCCAACAGCGCCGTCTATTTGCTGTCCGACTATGCCTCGGGTGTGACCGGCGAGATTCATTACGTGGATGCCGGATTCAACTTTACCCTCGGCGGTGAAGCCGGAGAGAGCTGATTGCGAGTTTCCAGCCGTTGTTGTGGTTCATGATCCCGATTATTGGAGAGAAAGATTGATTTTTCAATCCCGACGTAGTTCTGTTTATGCCCGCGGGGGAATGGTTGCAACCAGCCAGCCCTTGGCGTCCCAGGCCGGAGTCGAAATCCTTCGCCGGGGAGGCAACGCGGCGGATGCCGCCGTGGCGGTGGCGGCTGTCCTTGCCGTGACGGAACCGTGCAACACGGGATTGGGCGGCGATGCCTTTGCCTTGTTCTACGAGGGTGCCACCGGCCGAATCACCGCGCTCAACGGCTCGGGTCGATGCCCGGCGGCCCTGTCTCTCGAACGACTCGCGGGCGAAGGATTCCAGGAACATCTTCCCGCCTTTCACGTGCATACCATCACCGTGCCGGGAGCCTGTGCGGCGTGGTGCGATCTGGTTGAAACCAATGGTACGCTCGATTTGTCCACCCTGCTTGCCCCGGCGATTCGGCTGGCCGAGGAGGGGTATCCCGTCGCGCCGATCACGGCTCAATACTGGGCTTTCATGGCTCCCCACCAGCTCGACAATTCCCCCGGCGGCCGGGAACTGCTTATTGAAGACCGGGCTCCCCGGGCCGGGGAAATCATGCGGATTCCCACCTTGGCGAGTACTTTGCGCGCGGTGGCCGAAGGGGGAAAGAAAGCGTTCTATGAGGGGCGAATCGCCGAACGGATCGTGGAAACGGTTCAGTCTCTCGGCGGCGTTTTGTCGCGCGAGGACCTGGCGGCTCACCGCTCCACCTGGGAGGAGCCGATCAGCACGGTTTATAAAGGCATTCGCGTGCATGAATGCCCGCCGAACGGACAGGGCCTTGCTGTGCTGCTGGCGCTGAACATTTTGTCGCAGCTTCCATCGCTGCCGGGCGAACCGCTTTCCGGCCAGCGTTTACACTATTTGATCGAAGCCTTGCGGCTTGCGTTTGCCGATACTCGGTGGTACGTGGCCGATCCGGACTTTGTTTGCATTCCTGTGGAGCGCCTGCTCGCCCCGGACTACGCCGCGCAGCGCGCGGCGCTGATTCACCCCAAGCGGGCTACTGTCGATCACCGCCGGGGCGCGCCGGTGGCCGCCAGCGACACGGTCTACTTCAGTGTCGTGGATGGAAGGGGAAATGCCTGCTCGGTTGTGAACAGCAACTATAAAGGATTCGGCACGGGAATCGTTCCTGAGGGCACGGGATTCTCGCTACAAAACCGGGGGTATAATTTCTCGCTCGATCCTGGTCATCCCAACGCACTGACGCCGGGCAAACGCCCCTATCATACAATTGTTCCAGCTCTTGCCACGCGGGAAGTGGACGGCTCGCTCTACGCCAGCTTCGGCGTCATGGGTGGATTTATGCAACCCCAGGGGCACGTGCAGGTGTTACTGGGATTGATTGAAGACGGGTTCGATCCCCAGGCCGCTCTGGATCAACCCCGATTCTGCATCCGCGAAGGTCAGTCGCAAGGAACCGTGGCGATTGAAGAGGGAATCTCCGAGCCTGTTTTCAAGTCGCTTCAGAAAATGGGCCATCCGGTCGAGCGCACAGTAGGCTTCGAGCGGCGACTGTTTGGGCGCGGGCAGATTATCCTCCGCGATCCGGTCACCGGGGTGCTGTGCGGCGGCAGCGATCCGCGGAGCGATGGCTGCGCGCTGGGGTATTAGTATTGGGTCTCAAAATTTCTGACAGGATGAACAAGATTATCAAGATTGAATTTGGCCCGGTAACCCGGCCCGCCGGGCTCAAGCAATAATTCCTTGTAACCTCCCGGCCGTGCCGGGATCTTATCACTCAAATGCAGAAAGGGAGAACCTGTGTCAAATCAGCCAAAACCCAATCGAATTCTTGTCATCGGCGGCGTCGCCGGTGGAGCCTCTTGCGCGGCGCGTCTGCGGCGTCTTTTAGAAGACGCGGAGATCGTGGTCTTTGAGCGAGGACCGGATGTTTCGTTTGCCAACTGCGGACTTCCTTACTTTGTCGGCGACGTGATCCAGGATCGGGAGAACCTGTTGGTCGCGACACCGGAGATTTTTCGCGAGCGCTTTGAAATCGATGTGCGAGTGCATACCGAGGTGACGCGGATCGACCGCGCCTCGAAGACGGTCGAAGTGCTGAAACGTACTTCAGGCGAACGATATCAGGAGCCTTATGACACCCTGGTTTTGGCGCCGGGTGCACAACCGGTGCGGCCGCCGCTGCCGGGAATCGACTTGCCCGGTTTGTTTACCGTGCGCAACATTCCGGACACGGACGTCATCCGGGCGTGGCTCGACGAGCATCAGCCCAAGCGGGCGGTGGTCATTGGTGGGGGATTCATCGGTCTGGAAATGGCGGAGAACCTGGTTCACCGGGGCTTGCACGTGACACTGATCGAGATGTTGCCGCAGGTGATGGGACCGATGGACGCAGAGATGGTCGCCACGGTTCATCAAGCGCTCCAGGACAACGGCGTCGATCTGCATCTGAACTGCGCGGTCAGTGGTTTCGAGCGCGGAGACTCCTCACCGCTGATGGTGAAAACCAAGTCGGGACTGACCTTTCCAGCGGAC
>Ga0272444_10004978_pt1 | contig 11555 bp, 9 predicted proteins | sample SSMForm13_FD_201033 | JGI IMG/M metagenome (GOLD analysis project Ga0272444, IMG submission 201033) | Marine sediment archaeal communities from Little Sippewissett salt marsh, Falmouth, MA, United States - SSM-Form-13 | ecosystem: Environmental > Aquatic > Marine > Wetlands > Sediment ... | reverse complement strand
CGACGGAAGAGTCTGGACGGCGAGCGAGACTCGACGTCGGATCCGTACAGGCGAGTGGTCCGGTCCGACGGCCGGTCTCGCGCCGGGCCACGTGCAGGCGAATCTCGTCGTTCTCCCGGGTGCGTTGGCGGGAGACTTCGAGCGATTCTGCTGTGCCAATCCGCAGGCGCTTCCAATCCTTGACGCAACCGAGCCGGGATCGCCGACGCCAGCCCGGCTCGCGCCTGCGTCCGATGTCCGTCTCGATCTGCCGCGATACCGTGTCTATCGGGATGGGAAGCTTGCCGAGGAGGTCACGGACATCATGACGCTCTGGCACGCCGACTTCGTCGCGTTCTTGATCGGCTGCAGCTTCACGTTCGACGCGATACTCGCGGCCGACGGGATTCCCGTTCGCCACGTCGAGTTGGGTCTCAACGTCCCGATGTACGTCACGGACCGACCGACCGTACCCGCCGGGGCCTTCTCCGGACCGTTGGTCGTCTCGATGCGCCCGATCCAGCGACAGGACATCGACCGAGTTGTTGAACTCACCCGCGATCTCAGCCTGGCTCGGAGAGAATGGCCGACCGGCGACTCTCTCCCCGAGCTCGAGCCCTTCGGACACAAGGACGTCGTCCACGGCGAACCGATCTGGATCGGTTCGCCCAAGGAACTCGGGATTGAAGGTCTCGAGTTCCCAGACTACGGCGATGCTGTTCCTGTCCGCAACGACGAGGTCCCGGCCTTCTGGGCCTGCGGCGTCACCGCCCAGGCGGTGGCCCAGCACAGCCGCACTCCGCTGATGATTACTCATGCACCGGGGCATATGTTCGTCAGCGATCTCATGGTGACGAGGAACCTGCTTCGCGATCGACATCGCGAGATGAGATCGTAGGGATTGCCTGCCATTCCCGATGGAGTTGAGTGGGCTGTCCCGGATATCTATACTGGACGCGCGAAGTCTGTGTGACGACGGTACGCGGGAGGGACTGTGGGCGGAGTCGGGCGATACGTTGTTCAGCGCGTCCTGCTGACGATTCCGATGGTCTTCATCCTGCTGACCGTCGTCTTCCTTCTCCTGCGGGTCATGCCTGGGAATCCGGTTCTCTCAATGCTCGGAGGGAAAAACGTCTCCGCCGAGGTCATTGCTGAATACGAGCAGCGCTACGGGTTCGATGAGCCGCTGTATGTCCAGTATGCGCAGTACCTCGGCGGTGTGATCCGCGGGGACTTCGGGAAGTCCTATCGGACGGGAAAACCGGTGCTGCAGGAGCTTTTTCTCCGATTCCCGGCGACGATCGAGTTGGGGTTGTTCGGGATCCTGGTTGCGGTTCTGTTCGGATTCACAACCGGGGTGATTGCTGCGACGCGAGCCGACTGCCCGGCCGATCACGCGGTCCGGATCTTCCACATTACGTCGTTCGCCATGCCCCTGTTCTGGCTTGGCCTGATGTTGCAGGTAATCTTTGCGGTCAAACTCGGCTGGCTCCCCGTCGCCAGCCGCCTCGGTGGCCGCATGGCATTCACGTTCAAGTCGATCACCGGATTCTACGTTCTCGACGCGATTCTCCAGTGGGACGGCAAGGCACTGGCCGATATCGCGCGGCATCTCATCCTCCCGTCGATCACCCTCGGCATCGCCCTCACGGGATTGCAGGGCCGCATCACGCGGGCGAGCATGCTCGAGGTTCTGGGAATGGACTACATCACGACGGCGCGAGCCAAGGGCCTTCGGGAGCGGATCGTAATCCTGCACCACGCATTGCGGAACGCACTGATTCCCATTATCACCGTCTTCGGTCTCCAGTTTGCCGTCCTCATGGGCGGCGCCGTTCTCACGGAAACGGTCTTCTCGTGGCCAGGGATCGCGAGCTACCTTGTACGATCGATCGAGGCCAGAGACTACTACGCGATCCAGGGGAGCGTCGTGTTCATCGGCCTGTTCATCTCCACCATCAACCTGATCGTGGACATCCTCTATTCCACGATCGATCCGCGGGTGAGGTACTGACATGCCCGGTCTGGAACACGGACGTCGACCGGCTCTCGTCCAACTTCTCGACTGGTTGGTCCGCAAAGTCACTCGCGGGCGAGCGGCTCTCGGAGGTCAGCGCGTACTCAAGGTGGGGATTGCGATCGTCATCGCCTTCATCATCATGGTGGTGCTCGCGAACTGGTTCCCCTCATTGAACGGCTATCACCCGACGCTCTACCGAGACGCACCACGGCTACAAGGCCCCACGACCGCCCACTGGATGGGCACCGACCAGCTTCAACGTGACGTGTTGAGTCGCATCCTCGGCGGGGGAAAAGCGTCGCTGATCGTCGCGTTCTCGGCCGTGGCACTGAGCATGACGGTGGGTTCCATCCTTGGTTGGGTCTCCGGATTCACCGGCGGATGGCTGGACAGAGTTCTCTCGCTCACGATGGACGCGATCTACTCCTTCCCATCGATGATCCTCGCAATCGTCCTGGTCGCGATGTTCGGATCCGGCATTACTCCGATGATCTGGGCGGTGGGATTCGTGTACATTCCGACGTACTTCCGCGTGACGAGGGCCGAGGTTCTCCAGGTGCGAGAAACGTCCTACATCGAGGCGATCCGCGCTGTCGGCGCCAGCAACACGAGGATCGTCCTGCGGCATGTGGCGCCGAATACGATCAACGCGATCATGGCGGTGTCTTCCTTTAACCTCGCCGATGCGATCCTCACCGTCGCTGCGCTATCGTTCCTCGGTTTCGGGCTGCCGCCCCCGGCTCCGGACTGGGGGTTCGACATCCAGAACGGGCAGAAGTTCCTGCAATCCGGCGCGTGGTGGCTGATCACGTTCCCCGGCGTCATGATCATCACCCTGTCTCTCGGTTTCGGTCTGATCGGGGAAGGCGTCAGCGATCTGGTCAATCCCAAGAGAAGACGAAAGCGGGTTTGACTTCTCGACGGGCGAGCTTGCGGAGCATGCTGCCCTCCTACCGTTTCGTCCTCGCTTTGCTTGACAATTGGCAGTCAGGGCTCTATACTGTCAAATAACTAACTAGCTAAATAGTCGAATAGCGGCCTCATAGTGAGACCGCTACTGATGCCGTAGAAGCAGATTGGGTGGACAGGGCAAACTGCAAGGGAGGTAGTACCGTGCGAAAGCTACTACTAGGTGTTCTCGCGCTGGCAATGGTGTCAGCAATCGGGGTGTTCGCAATCGCGGACGAACCCCTCATCATCGGAACGACGGATCGGGTGACCGAGCTGTCGTTCGCGAACAGCTACGACCACTTCTCGTGGCACGTGCTGCGCAATACAACGGACGCACTGACGAAGGTCACTCCCGGGTCAGGCGAGTTGGTCGGAGGGATCGCGGAATCTTGGGACATCTCGGCGGATGGGCTGGAGTACACGTTCTACATCCGTCCCGGCATCACGTTCTGGGACGGCGAGGCGTGTGACGCAGCCGCCGTCAAGTACTCCCTTGATCGTTCGATACGACTGGATGGTCCGGAGGGAGCTCTCGGCCTAATCAAGCCGTACATCGATCACATCGAAGTCGTCGCCCCGCTGACGGTGAAAATCTTCCTCACCCAGGCGGACGCGATCTTCCTTCTGCGGATGTCCGATCAGATTGCCTGTTCGATGATCTACTCGCCCACGTCGGTGCCGGATGACGATTTCGCGAATGGCCAGTATGCCGGGACGGGTCCGTACATCCTCGTGGAGCACGTCCCGGATCAGCACGTGATTTACCGGGCGTACGATGGCTACTATGGCGAAGCGCCGAAGACGGCCGACGTCATCGAGAAGATGTATTCCGACGCCGCGACGCTCCGTGCTGCGATTGAGGCCGGAGATGTTGACGTCGTCTTCCGGACGTTGGCTCCTCAGGACATCGAGGACATGAAGGACAACCCGGACATCGTCGTCGAGTTCTTCCCGCCGAGCCCGGGCATCCGGTACATCCTGTTCAACGTGACACAAGCACCCGTCGACGTGATGCAGGTCCGCCAGGCGATCGCTTACGCTGTGGATCGAGCCGCCCTCGTGACGCAGGTATTCAGCGGAACAGTGGACCCCATCTATACGATGGTTCCTGCCGTTGATCCTCCGTTCTACGGTGCGCTGCCGACGTTCCCCGAGCGCGACCTCGGAATGGCGAAGGAGCTCCTCGCTCAGGTCGGCTACGACGCGGACAACCCGCTCGAGCTGAACCTCTGGTACACCCCGAAGCACTACGGGACGTTTGAGGCCGACGTTGCGGCCGTCCTCAAGGGGAGTCTTGAGCAGACGGGCGTAATCAACATCACAATCCAGGTCCTCGAGTGGGGCGCGTATGTCGAGCGCATGAGTTCGGGCGGATTCGATATGTTCCTGCTCGGCTGGCATCCGGACTACCTCGAGTCGTCCAACTTCCTCGCGCCGTGGACCACCGAGGCGCCGGAATCGTTGGGCACGTACTTCAATGAGCATCCGAACTACGGAGCGTATCTCCGCATCATGGAGGTTGCGACGACGACCGTGGACATCGAGAAGCGATCAAGGCTCTATGAGGCGATTCAGATCCTCAGCACGCAGGACGTGCCGTGGATTCCGCTTTGGTCGATGACCGACGAGATGGTCGTCGCCTACCTGCCGGGAGTGCAGAACGCGTTCGTCGACATCACGATGGACATCAGCGTTCAGCTCATCTACAAGGAGTAGGCGTCGGGGCTAAGCAACGCAGCATCTGACGGGCGGGGCCGAATTGGCCCCGCCTTTTTTCTTTTCTTCGAGTAGTGCCCATCGGGGGGCTGTTGTCTCGCGGAGCCTCTCCAGGCTAGAGTTGCCAGGCAAAGGAGGGGTTCAATGAATACCGTGACGATCTTCGGCGGACCGCGGCTTCGGGGCAACACGGCGACCGTTCTCGGCTGGGTGGAGGACGCGTTGCGCGAGCAGGGCCACACGGTCGAGCGGTTCAACACCAATGACCTCGACATCAAGGGCTGCCAATCGTGCTTCGCATGCGCGGAGTCGATGGACGAGCCGGGCTGCATCGTTCAGGATGACGCCCAGGCGGTCTTTGAGGCGATGATCGATGCGGATGCCATCGTGTACTCGTCACCGCTTTACATGTGGAGTCTTGCGGGACAGCTGAAACCGTTCCTCGACCGGACGCATTGCCTGGTGAAGGACTTCATGGGACCGAACTTCAGGTCGTTGGTGGGCGGGAAGAAGGCGACGCTCCTGATGACGTGCATGGGGCCGATCGAGCGGAACGCCGAATGGGCTCGCGAGCAGTTCGTGCAGTACGCGAGCTACTGCAAGTACGACCTGATCGACCCGTGGATCGTTGCCGATTGCTCCACGCCGGACAAGCTCGGCGACGACCTCAGGCGAAAGGCCGTAGATGTCGGGGCGAGGCTGGTCGGCTAGACGTCGTACGACTCCCACATCTGCCGGACTCGCTCGGCGATGTCGAGCTCGACATCGAACGGCGGCTCGGATCCGTCCGGCTTTCCGTTTGGTTCCTCGCCGGCGACGTTGATCTGCTCGAGGGTCCGCGTGACGTCGCTCGTGAAGAAACGGCAGAGCTGGGCGTACGTGTGGCGGTCGGAGAGCGCGTACCACTTGTGGTAGTAGCGAAGCGGCCACGTCACGTACAGGAAGTCCTTCGCCCGCGTCAGTGCCACGTAGGTTAGGCGACGCTCCTCCTCGATCTCTTCCTCCGAGCCGGTCGACAGATCGGAGGGGAGGAATCCGTCGGCGGCGTGAATGAGGTAGACCGCGTCCCACTCGCATCCCTTGGCGGAGTGGATTGTCGACAGGATCAGCCAGTCTTCGTCTTTGTACGGCACGCCGGCCAAGTCGGCCGTCGACGTCGGCGGATCGAGCTGCAGGTCGACGAGGAACTGTCGTCGTGACTCGTATCCGGATGCGATCTGCTCGAGACTGATCAGATCGCGTGCCCGGACGTACGGGTTGTCGTGGAGCTTAGGGAGAAGTGGGTCGTAGAACGATCGGATCCGCTCGATCTGCGTCGCGGGATCCTTGGTCCCCATCGGAGCGACCTGCGCGATCATCTCCGCAAGGGACGAGAACGTCTCCTGCGCCGCCGGAGGCGGCGAGAACGAGGAGATCGACCGCGGGTCGTCTCGATGCTCCGCAACGTGGTCGATGATCCGACTCGCGATCGTCGGGCCGATCCCGTCCATTAGCTGGAGCACTCGATACCAGGCCAGCTCGTCGCGTGGGTTCTCCAGCACCCTCAGGAACGCGACCAAATCCTTCACGTGCGCCGCTTCGAGGAACCGCAGTCCGCCGTACTTGTGGTACGGGATATTGCGGCGCGTTAGCTCGACCTCGAGCGAGTCGGAGAGGTGCGCCGCGCGGAACAGAACCGCCTGTCGCCGGAGCGGGACCCCTTGCTCGTAGTGCATCAGAACCCGATCGATGATGTATTCGTCTTGCTGTGTTTCGTCGGTGCACGTGACGAGACGCGGCATCTGCCCGAGTTGCATGTCCGACCAGAGATCCTTCGTGTAGCGCTCGCGCGCTTGGGCGATGACCCGATTCGCCGTCTCCAGAATCGGGACGGTCGAGCGATAGTTCTGCTCGAGGGTGACGATTGTCGTCCCCGGGAACTGGTTCGGGAAGTCGAGGATATTGCGGACCGTCGCGCCGCGAAATCGATAGATGCTCTGGGCGTCATCGCCGACGACCATGATGCTGTCGGAGCCGGTTCGCATTCCCCGCAGGATCCCCGCTTGGAGGATGTTCGTGTCCTGGTACTCGTCGACGAGGACGTAGTCAAATAGCTTCGACAGCTCTCTTGCGGCCGGCTTGTCCTCGAGCAGCATGCTCCAGTAGAGGAGGAGGTCATCGAAGTCGAGCACGTTTCGCGTCTGCTTCCGCGAGACGTATCGCTTGAACAGCTCGCGGAGCTCGTCGGCCCACTCGTCGCACCATGGGTAGTCGCGCTCGAGCACTCGCTCGAGGCTCTCCGCCGTGTTGACGCAGCGCGAGTAAATCGCCAGGCAGGTCGCCTTGCGGGGGAACCGCTTCTCTTGCTTGTGCAGACCCAGATCGTGGCGGATCAGGTTGATCAGATCCTCGGCGTCGCCCTGGTCGAGCACGGTGAAGTCGCGGCGCAGCCCGACCGCCTTCGCATGTGCTCGCAAGAGTCGGTTTGCGGTCGAGTGGAACGTCCCACCCCAGACACGACCTGTGGTCGACGTCCCACGGGCGACGATACTCCCTGCCCGCCGAAGCATCTCCTGCGCGGCGCGGCGGGTGAACGTCAGTAGGAGGATCCTCCCCGGGTCGGTCCCCTGTGAGATCAGATAGGCGACGCGGTACGCGAGCGTCTTCGTCTTGCCCGTTCCGGCGCCGGCAATGACGAGCAACGGGCCCTCGCCGTGCGTCACCGCCTCGTGCTGCTGAGGATTCAGTTCATGGATCCATGGATAGGCTTCGCCACCCGGAGTCATGGACTCACGATAATCGATCGGCGACGCGCCGGCCATCCCGCGTGCTGGCTCCGGCGGGGTGCCGAACGTCCGCGTGCTATGATCAGGCATGGACAGGAGGATCCGCGTCGGCACCTCCGGCTACACATTCGATGATTGGAAGGGGCTCGTCTATCCCAGGAACCTCAAGGGGAGCGCTCTGCCGCATTACGCGAGGATGTTCGACTGCGTCGAGATCAACACGACCTTCTATCGCGTTCCGTCGCCGAGCCTGTTCGATGGGATGCTGAAACACGTGCCGGACGATTTCATCTTCCTGGTCAAGATGCCCCGGGAGATGAGCCACGAGCGCGAACGGTTCGACGAAGTGGCGATTCGGTTTGCCGAGTGCGTGATGCCTTTGATCCGGGCGGGACAGCTCGGCGGGCTCCTCGTCCAATTCCCATTCTCGTTCAAGCTCGAGGATCCCTCGCTTGTTCATCTGGAGAGAATTGCAGACACGTTCGCGAGGCATGGAACCGCGATCAACGTCGAGTTCCGGCACAACAGCTGGCTCGACGAGTCCGTCTACCGGTTCCTCAAGGAGCGCGGCCTGGGGTTTGTCAACGTCGACCTGCCGGAACTGAACGGGTTGCCCGAGAGGACGGACATCGTCACGTCGAACGTCGCCTACTACAGGCTCCATGGAAGAAACAAGACGAACTGGTGGCGCGACACTGGCAACCCGCACGACCGCTACGACTACTCCTACACGGACGCGCAGCTTGACGAGTGGGTCAAAAAGGCCCAAGCGGCGACGGCGAGGGCGGACGTCGCTTACATCCTGACCAACAACTGCCGACTCGGTCAGAGCGTGATCAGCGCCCTGATGATGGCGAAGAAGCTCGACCTGCCGACGCCGACGCCGCGATCCGGCCGGCCCGAGGAGATGTTCGAGTCGACTCGCGATGAGCTGATCGAGCGACTCACGGACGGCCTTGCCGCCGCCCGTACGGTGATGCACGAAACGGGCATGCCATAAGGGCATCCTGTCCACCCGTGTCACGCCGCCGCCGGGTACAATACACCATCCGACTCGGCGAGGTGCTGCACGTGCGACACGCACGGGAGACGGTTCGAACCATCGGTTTGTGTGCGCTGTTGGGAGCCCTCTCGATCCCATCAACGACTGCGCAAGAGCCTTCCTACATGCCCTATGACGTCCCATGGCAGTTGACCCAGTACATCACGGAACGCGCTCTCCCTTTCGATACTGTCGAGCCCGAAAGCGGATTCGAAGACCTATCCTTCCTTCTCGACCTGGTCGGGGACGCACGGGTGGTGGCTCTCGGCGAGGCGACCCATGGAACCCACGAGTTCTTCGGGATGAAGCATCGGATGATCGAGTTCCTCGTGAAGGAAATGGGATTCACGACCTTCGCCATCGAATCGAACCCGACCGGAGCCGACCGCATCAACCAGTACGTCCAGACGGGAGAGGGCGACTTGGAGGAGCTGCGGCAGTACCTTTGCTGTTGGCCTTGGCACACCCGCGAGATGCTCGATCTGATCGACTGGATGCGGCGCCACAACGAGGACCCAGGTGGTGCGCCCAGGGTCAGCTTCCGAGGATTCGACATCGAGTGCAGTCCGACGGTCGTGGAGGACATCGTGGACTACGTGATCTCGGTCGATCCCGCGGGCGCGGAGACCGTCAGCGCGCACTACGACGTGGTCGAATGGCTGATCGATCCGGTGACCCGTTATACACGTCTGGACTACCCGTCCCTTTCCACGGACGAGCGCGACGGAGTGAGAGCGTCACTCCAAGCGGTCGTCGATTGGCTCGTCGCGCGCCGAGAGGAGTACGAGTCGCGGACATCGCGCGACGCTTTTGAGCGGGCCCTGCACCAGGCGGAGCTTCTCCTGCAGCTCGAGGAGTTTGCCGCGTACGGGATTGACGAGGACTTCCACGCGCGCACGGCGACGCGCGACTTCTTCATGGCGAGGAACGTGGCGTGGATGCTACAGCAAGAGGGGCCCGGCGCGAAGATCGTCGTCTGGGCGCACAACCTGCATGTGGCGGAGTACGGACCTCTCCTCAGCGAGCCGATGGGCTACTTCCTCCGCCAGAGCTTCGGCGGAGATCTCGTCATCTTCGGGTTCACGTTCTTCGACGGAACGTTCAACGCGGCCACGCCGGCCGCGTCGAGCGATGAGGTCGGCTTGTATACTCTGTCGGAATTCCAGGCACGGCTTCCTTCCACGGACAGCTTCGAGTACGCCTTCCGAAGCACGGAGATCCCTCGCTTCATGCTCGATCTGCGGAGGATCGAGAGCGGTTCGGATCCGGCGGATTGGCTCCTCGGCAGGCACGCGTGCTACGGATGGTACGGTGCCGTCTACCACGGAACCGTCGGCCGGTATGCAGTGCGCCTGTCCCGGGCGTTCGATGTGATCGTCCACATCCAGACGACCACGGCGTCCGAGCTCCTGCCTCCGCTCCAGGTTCGACCGGACACCGCTGACAGGGAATCCTAGGAGGGTGGGAAGAGGGAGGAACCGCATGCCGCGTGACATGAGCGTGGTCGCCTACGATCCGGGTTGGTCGGGGGAGTACGAGGCGGAGATCGCGAGGATTCGGACGGTTCTTGGTGGCGAGATCGTGCGTGCGCATCACATCGGGAGCACGGCCGTTCCCGGACTCGCAGCGAAGCCGGTGATCGACATCCTCCTCGAGGTCCGGGATCTGGTGGAGCTCGATGCCTGCGACGAGGCGATGCAGTCGATCGGCTACGAGCCGCGCGGCGAGTGCGGTATCCCCGATCGGCGCTACTACCGCAAGGGCGGAGATCGGCGGACTCACCACGTCCATGCGTACGCCGTAGGGGACCCGCATATCGTGGAGCACCTTGCATTCCGAGACTACCTGCGCGTTCACCGGGATGTCGCGGCCGACTACGCCCGTCTCAAGCGAGAAGCCGCGGCGAGCCATCGCCACGATCCGGACGGATACCTTGCGTTCAAGCGGGAGTTCGTCGTGGGGATCGTAACGAAGGCGCTTACCTGGGCCGCCGGCTCCCAGGGCTGATCGAGAGGTCGCACGCGCCCTACACGGCGGCCAATAGCAGCCCGAGAAGAAATCCCACTCCGAGCGCGAGGAGTGCAGACCAGACCGGCAGTTGTGTGACGGTCGAGGAGGCTGGCTCCTCCGCTGGCTTGGTGGCGTGGAAGACGAAGTCGTAGCCCTCTATCGTCTCGCTCCCCGCGTACTCCACTGCGAGGTGTAGCGTGATCTCGGAGCTGTCCGCGACCTCGATCGCCCCGATCGACCATCCGGCCTCGGAGTGCGAGACGCTGCACAACGGGATGGCCATGATCTCTACGGTCTGGCGAATCGCGATCTGAGCCGGGCCTAGCTGGAACGAGGCAGGGATGTCGTCCGTGACGGCATCGCTACGCTCGCCGCTTGGAAGGATGAAGTACGACTCCCGCCAATCGATCGACATCGTGTTGCCGGTCGTATTGGTGATGGAGAGTCGCAGGCCCTCGAGTCCCGCTTCTCCGATGCCAGGCGAGAAGAAGACGACGAACTCATCTGTTCTGTACTGGAGTGCTCCGCTGGGATCGGGCGAGATCAGCTCGAGTGCTTGTCCGCTGCAGCCGAGAGCAGCTGCGAGCAGCATGACAAGAGTCACTGCGAAGCCGGTGATGAGCGGCCTTTCGATGGAGTCTCGCATCATTCCTTCCACCTCCTGGGAACCAAGTGTATCGACGAGATGACGATCGGACTAGCCACTGCCGATCGCACGACTCGCAGCCGATGTCCGGAGCAAGCGTGCGGCGATCCTTTCTGTCCTGGATGCCAAAACGCACCATCCGATCCGGCGAGGTCCTCTACGTGCCAAACGTACACCAGGGCTCTTGATCATTGGCCTGTGTGCTCCATGCACTGCTCTGTCCGTCCTGTCCGCAGCAACACAGGAGGCCTCCTACATGCCGTACGCCGTTTCTTGGCAGCTCACCCAGTGCATCGCGGAGCGTGCTCTGCCATTCGATACGGTGGAGCCGGGGAGCGGGTTCGAGGATCTGCCGTTCCACAAGTCCAGGGCCTCGCTCCGCCTCCCCGATACGGGCCGGAGAGCAAGCGGCCCAAGCTCAACGAC
>Ga0272444_10004977_pt1 | contig 11556 bp, 20 predicted proteins | sample SSMForm13_FD_201033 | JGI IMG/M metagenome (GOLD analysis project Ga0272444, IMG submission 201033) | Marine sediment archaeal communities from Little Sippewissett salt marsh, Falmouth, MA, United States - SSM-Form-13 | ecosystem: Environmental > Aquatic > Marine > Wetlands > Sediment ... | reverse complement strand
CCAGCTTTAGGGTGTTTTCGAGGTCGTTCAGACTGACGGGGTCCGCCGAAACGGTCATGCCATCGTCCCATGTTCCCTCGAACCAGAGCAGGTCCAGGACCTTCTTGCAAAGGCTTATCGAACCGTGCACGCCGCTGCTTTTCCCTTTGCCATCCTTCATCAGGAGTTTGAGCTCGCGGGGCAAGCTGTTCTCCAGGATGACTTCGGACATCGTCTTGCTTTCGAAGAGGGAGTAGCAGTAGTCATCGGGGTTTTCGTGGTCGCAGATGTTGTCCGCGTACGCAAAGACCATCTCGTTGAGAAACCATATCCCCGTATTCGGAGCGGTAGGCGCCTCCATGGCCTTCTGGTAGTTCTTGAACATGGCCACTTGGTCGAGAGTTACCTCGAGGGCCATGATGATACGATCGTCGCCGAGAAACGCGGCGATAATAAGGTATGCTTTCATGTCCTTCTCCGTCGCCGGAGAGAAGACATCCCCTTGGGGAGTCTCCTCCCCGGCAGGGGTTGGTGTGTTAGGTTCCTTCCTTGATATTGGAAGGCCCACGGCCCTCGAAAGCATTGCTCATGGTGGCCCGGCGCGACTCAAAATCAAAGCAAAGGCCAGAGGCCCTTGCCCAACGCTGAAGGTCGCAAAGGACACGACACAAAAGGTCCGAATCCGAGGCTTGCTCATTGGGGAGGAGGTGGCGGTCGGCGTAGTCTTTGAGGATATTTTGTCCCCGCGACACAGCCGCGTTTACCAACTCGCTCCGTCGGGTTTTCTCGTCCATGGTTGTCTCCTACCCCGCCGCAGCGAGGTATTCGTTGGTGTGGTGCAGGAGCAGCATGCCCTTGATCCGTTCCTCGTCGCCCCTGTTCAGGGCGTCGATGAGGTCGTTCATGTCCTCGGAGGGATGGCATACTGTCCTTCTTCCGATCCTGCTCACGGTGACGTGGCCGGCTGCGGCCATCTTCTTCAGGACCTCATAGGCCCGGGAGTAGACGGCGGCTGCGGACGGGAAGGGAGAGGTGTCGGTGACCTGGCTCATGGCTAGGCCGCCTTCATCTGCACGGTGTTGGTGTTGAAAAGGGCCTGTTCGCACATGGCCCGGAGGTCCAATCCGGCTTCCCTGGCCCAGCAGGCCAGGTCGTCCAGGATGAATTGAAGACCCTGCTGCACGTCCACGGTCATGTCTCCATAGAGCACGGTGTGCGAGAAGACGGTGAGTCCGGCACGCGCGGCGGGATGGTCCTTGGCCCGACCATGCACGCTCTTCGAAATAGAGCGGATGATGGTCGTCTTGGTGTCGATACCCAGCTTGTGCAGGACCTCGATTGCGTCGGGATTGATGTGGTCCATGGCCTCTTCTCCTTTGGAGGCTGGGCCGGGACGCTCCGACCCGCTCGGGGTGGAACGCCCCGGCGGGGTGGATGGGGGTAAGAAGTATCAGCAGCACGGAAGCTGTAACTGGACAGCGCGCCCGTTGCTGATGGCCGCCATCGCGGGCACAAACTCGGGGACCGGGCGCTCTTCACGCTGGGTCTCGTCGCATACCGCGGCGGGCAGCTTCTTTTTGGTTTTGTTGGGCTTGGGCTTGAACCGATCCAGGACATACACCGGGCAGGCGTTCATGCTCTGCTGGTCGGGGTCGATGACCACCTTGCAGCAGAAGGTGCTCCTGCTCCGGTCCTCGGTGTCCCAGTAGAACCGGCACTCCACGATGTGGAATTCGTCCCTGTTCTTGCCGGCGAGGACGTGGATGGCGATGAAGGCGCTTTGGCCGACCTCGCGGACCTCCAGGACCTTACCGATGTCCCCCAGCCGCTCTTGGAAGAACTCCTCGTGCGACATGCTGGGGTTGCGATGGTATTTTTTGTACATACCTATCTCCTCAACTCTTCCCACCCGAGATCCTGCGCGCGTTCGACGAGCATTTCTCGGACGGCTTTGGAAAAGTTGATGCCACCAGGAGCGAAGCACTTGAGGAATTCAAGTGCCTTTACACTCCTTTCGTCTAAAGTGACAGTCGTTCGGTATTGTAGGCTGGGAGCACCTCCCCTTGCCTTTTCCGTGTTAATAGGCATTCCTGCCTCCTATGCAGCCGCGTCCAGCTCCATTGGGATCGCTTCGCAGCCGCCCAGGACCGTAAACAGTCCATCGAGGGCGTCGTCGAGTTGCTCCCGACCGGAACCGGTCGTGGCGTGGGTGTAGTGAGCGGCCTGAATCTCGGGCACGCATGTGTCTCGGAGATTCTCGACCAGTTCGGATTCGGCGACGAGCGAAACCAGACTGCGCCCGTCGGGCAGCAACTCGATGGTCGCGCTCCGGCCGCCGAAATTCCGTTCGATGATTTCGTTGTGCATGGTGACCTCCAAGAAAAGGAGCCAGGCGCGAACGCCTGCCCTACACTTCGGTTAATTTTGTTGTTTTTTGAACGTGAACGCGGCGAAGCCGCCCATACCTTGTAGTTGACCCACAAGATCGGTGATTTCGGCATTACGTTCATCATCTGTCATCTTGGAAACGCGCTCGCGGTCAGCCTGTTGTCGTTCCCAGCCTTTACGCCAGCACTGGATGATTTCCTCCGGCACTTCAGGGGTGATGGGCTTGGAATACTTACAAGCACGCTTGATGCTCCCTTTGAGGCAGACCAGAACGCGGGACTTCATGTCTTCCAGGTAGGATTCCCAAGTGTTGGGTTCCGGCTGGTGTTTTTCGGCCAGGAATTGCGCTGGCGTGATGCTCTGGCTTCCCTGGCACCAGGACACGAAGTACCGCAACTCGCTTTCGTCGCGTTCGCGTTCCTTTGACGTGCTGGCGCGAAGCTGGGCCATGATGTCGGCCACATGCTCCGGATATCGGGTTTTCGCGTCAGCGTAGCTGATTTCTTTCTTCATACAGGCCCCCAAAGAAAGGAACCAGACGCGAACGCCCGGCCCCTTTCGAGAGGTTGATGTGATGGTAATTAGGCCGCTGCCGGGAGAGCCTTGGGCTCTTCCTTCTGCTTGGTCATGGCCTGGGCCTGTTCAGCCGCGGCCTTCACAAGCCTTTCCTTGGCCTTGGGGTTGGGTTTCGGGGGAGCTTCGGCAACCTCGGCGGCTTCCTTGTGCAGAGCCATCAGGGCCTCATGGAGGACCTTATACGTGGCCTGCCCTTGGAAAACCGCCTTGTAGGCGTCTTTTACCACCATGCCGGACTTGTAGAGCTTGGCGTGGCTGGGTACATACCCCTTTGTCCTGATGCCGGCTCTTCCCTTTGACAGGAAGGAAACCGTCATCGTGAAGGAACCGAAGATCCATTCGATGAAGCCGACTTTGTCCGCGCCACTTTGCGGCGTCACGTTGAAGCCGGATTCCATGAGTTTGGTCAGGACGAACCGTTGCCGGGCCGCTTTGACCATGTTGATACCCAGCCTCAAAAAGAGATCTGGGTGAATGGGAGCGTCTCCGCCCGGCACCTCGAACAAGTTCTTCTGGTCGGAGTTGGCCAAAGCCGCTTCTTTCCAGGTCTTGCACGGGTCCCGGTGGCCCGCTTGCCAGAGTTTCAAGAAGGTCCCGAATTTTTTGATCAGAACCCTGACCGGCCCGACGGCGTAGAATTCGCCCTGCGGGCCGTCCAGGTCCTTCTTGAGTTTTCTGCGAAGGATGTCGGCCCATTTCAGAGCCTTGCCCATCGCGAGTTCATTTTCGAGCGAGAGGCAGTGGGGGCCCGCGTCGAATGACACAAAGTCCCGCTCCATCTGCTCGAAGGTATTGGTGGTCATGATTGCCTCGCTTTGGAGGACACAAAACCCCCGCAGGGGGCTTGTCGCATCCCCCTGCTACGGGTGGTGTTTTATCCGGTCAACGCGGCCATCTCCTTGGCGGAGGGCCTGAACTGCATGCCTTGTAGAGGTTTGCCCTCCTTGTCGGCAAAATAGGCATCAAGCCTGCCGCGTTTTGCCAAACTGACCACCACACAACGCGACGACGCCTTCGCAAGAGGCTTCAGCGCCGTCGGGCCAGTGGGTCTGTATGGCCCGTTATCTATTGGCATAACGTCCTCCATGTTCAGGGAGGACACGAGACCCCGGCAGGGAGAATCGCGTCCTCCCCGCAGGGTGGTGATGAACTAGGCGGCTTTGGCGTCGTCCGTGGCTTCGTCGGCCTTGGCCGGCGGTTGCTCGCCTTTCTTGGCCTTCGCCCGGGCCTTGGCTTTTGCCTTTTCCCTGGGCTCGTTTTTGACCACCGAGACGCCAACGCTGCTTGTCACGTTCTGGAAGTTCACGAGGGCCTCGCCCTGGGCGCGCAGGTAGTCCTTAACCTTGTCGGTATTGAGACGAGTCTGCGTGCGGGTGATGCTCTTGACGAAAACCTCGTCTTCGACCTTGACCCAGCCCTTGGGGACCTGGGACACGATGGCGAGCATCTGGGCCTTGAAATCCTCCTCGCGTTGCTTGGCCTCCTTCTGGACGGCCTTGGCTTCGTTGAACTGGCGGACCAGTTCGATCATCTCCGGAACCTCATGGGCCCGCTGGAAGCGCGGGCACATTGCGATGTGCGAACACCAGTTGCACAGGGGGCCGGGTTCGATGGGAAGACGAGGACTCGCACCGTTGCGCATGGCTTCGATGAGGTCCCAGGTCTCCACGGCCTTGTCCAGGTAGAACCTGAAGGCCGCGAAGTCCGGATGGTAGAATTCCCCGGGAGCGGGGAAGACTGTCTCCTCGCCGGTGGCGCGAGCCGAGGCGTGGATGATGCCGAGGACCTGGCGGTTGTCGCCCTTCGCCTCCAGTTCCAGCTTGAGAGCGCAGACCTGCGCGTTCATCTGGATGACCTGGGAATCCCAGGGTTCGGAGGGGATGGTCCTCATGTTCTTGGACTCGATGACGAGCACGACCTTGGGCGTGCGCCACACGAAGTCCAGGTGGAGCTGGATCTGGACACCATGGTGATCGAGCTGAATCTCGTACTCACGCTCGATGTCCTTGAACCCTTGGGAAAGCAACCGTGCCTCAAGGTAGTCCTCTTGAATGTGTCCGAGGTTTTTGAGGTTGGCGCTGTCCAGGGTGTCTTCCGAATCGTTGGAGCCGTAGACCTTGCCCAGGATGACCCTGGCGGGGCACAAGCCCAACTCGGAAGCGCCGATGTATTCCCCCCGGTCACCCAGGTGGGAAGAGTTTTTCTTCGAGAGTGCGATGGCGCCCTTTCGAAGGATTTCAAGATACTGCACGATGTCCTCCTCCCCACAGGACGAAGGACGCACTCCGCCACGTAGGGCGAAGACACGTCCACGCCCTACGGGTGGTGTTTAATTGGTTAGGCGGCCTCTTTTTGACCGTCCTCCTGGGCCTGCTGCACCAGCTTAAACCAACGCCCCCTCTCTCCGAAGAGTTTCACCGAGAGGTCGTTGTTGAAGTCGAAGCCAAGCCGACGCAGCGATCGCTTGTGGTTGTAGGTATTCCCGACCACGAGTACATACTCGTTGCCGTCGGAGCCGGTACGGCGTTCTTCCGACAGGCCGGGGATGGTGGAAACCCCCTCATCGCCGGCACGAGGCCGGAAAGCGGGGGCCTGTTGTCCGTCGCCACGCTGATCGGGGGCGGGAAGCCTCCCTTCAGCCGCGGCGACGACGGCGTCTTTCAGCTGGGCCTGGCGCTTGAGCGCGTTGGCCAGATCTTCGGCGGTGCAGAATTCTCCGCTGCCCTTTCCGGCTGCGAAGAGCGCCCGGCCGACGGCCGAGGTCTCGGCATTCTCCATGGCCGAAGTGCGGTTCACGTCAGACGTGCCCCGGTATTCCTCGCCATGGCCGGTTCCCCGGAGCTCACCCTTCTCGTCGTAAACAAAGGCCTTCATAATGACCTTGTCCTCGTTGACGAAGATGATCTCCGTGGTGATGCGGCCCAAGGGCCACTCGGCGGCACCTTCGTACCCCCGCGCGACCCGTTCGGCCACGGTCTCGTAGACCTTCACGCGCTCGTTGCCGTCGCGGTCGGTCTTCTTGATCTGAACGGGCATGTCGCCCCTCCTTGAAGTACGAGGGGGACTCGGAAGTCCCCCCCCGCGGTATACGGTGATGATTGCCTACAGGCCCAGGGCCTGGAGGCGGGCCATGCCGCCCTCGGACATGCCGATGACGCGCTGGGCGAAGGCCCGGGCGCGCGACACGTCCTTGTGATCCCGGACGAACCGGGTCCGGGTCTTGGCCCGGTAGAGGTCGAGGACCTTGCGGGCCTCGGACCGGGTCAGGCCGAACCAGGTGCACAGCAGATCCCAGGTCATGATGACCGGGGAGTTGACCTTGGCGGCCTGGCGGACCTTGCGGGCGGGGATGGTGGTGTTCTTCTTGTTCATGGCGTCCTCCTTGGACGTTTGCGAGAGACGCCACCACCCCGAGGGGCGAGAAGCGCCCCTCCAGGGGTGTGATGCAAAATTGGTTTCCTTGTGGTCTAGGCCTGGGCGCGACGGCCGGTGAAGGGCTCGGAAGCCCCGAGCCGCCGTGTCAGGCGCTTGTAGATCACCCTCTCGTACAGATTGGAGAGCTTCCGGGCCCTTTCCGAAGAAAGGCCGCAGTCACACAACCGGCAGTACACATGCAGAGGGTTGAGGCGGTGGCGGATGCCACGCTTGGTTCCAGTCTTCACAACGCCCTCCGTGTTTCAGGGGGACGCCATGCCCCGCGAGGGGGGAGCGCAATAAGGCTTGCGCCCCCCTCGCGGTTTTGATAATCACAGCTCGAAAGCTAATGATTTCGGCTAGTTAGCATCAAAATGGGACGTCGTCCATTCCAGACGCTTCCGATGGGAATGCCGGACCCAGGTCGTCGTCGTAGCCACCACCCTGTTGGGGGGGCTGCTGACGAGGCGGTGCCTGGCGGCCGTTGCCGTTGCCGTTGCCACGGGTCTGCTGGCCCTGCTGGGGGCGGCCCTGGGACTGACCCTGGGGGCGGCCCTGCTGGGGGCGCTGCTGGCCCTGGCCCTGCTGAGTCTGCTGACCCTGCTGGTCCTTGGCGCTGTCCAGGAACTGGACGCGATGGGCCTTGATCTCCGTGGTGTAGCGGTCATTGCCGTTCTGGTCCTGCCACTTGCGGGTCTGGAGGCTGCCCTCCACGTAGACCAGGCGACCCTTGGACAGGTAATTGGCCGTGGTCTCGGCCTGGCGGCCCCAAACGACCACGTTGTGCCACTCGGTGCGATCCTGCTTGTTGCCCTGGCGGTCCACGAAGGACTCGTCGGTGGCCATGCGGAAGTTGCACACGGGCTGGCCGGACTGGGTGTAGCGCAGCTCGGGATCGACACCGAGCCTTCCGATCAACATCGTTTTGTTCAACGAACCTGCCATTGGATCTTCTCCTTACAGCTTTGGTTGGTTAATCCCTTTCGGGTATCATAGAAGGTTGCAGGAAAAGGACGCAGAACACCCCACGGGGGCGAACAACGAACCTTCGCCCGGGACGGGACCTCTGCCAGGCAGGTGTGTTTGGGTTAATACTTCCTCAAGCATCCTCCTTTAGGGATGTCTCCCGACGAAGGACGCAAGAGTGCATAGGAGTCCCCCCGACGGGGAATCCAATGACACACTGGTCCCGTCAGGGATGGAAAGAGTCGGCCGCTGTGCGGCCTGGGTGCCCTTGGGCAGGCCTCCTTTCTATGGCCTGGAACCCCAAGAGCTGGGGAAAATCCTCCGAGCACGCAGATACAACCGCTGGGGTTTCGACATCATAAATGATGTCTACCGCTTGCAGCCATTTTATGGCCACTAAAAAAGAAAGGATTTGGATGCAGGATACCCTGGAACGCAAGGGCTGGCAAGGATTGCTGCCTGGGCGACGGGTCAACAGGCAGATGTCGGTGCTGAACCCACGTTCAACGATGCCTACTCTACGAGGTCTCAGCCGGTCGAAAGGCCAAAAAAAAGAGCGGAGTCCGCGTACTAGCGGGCTCCGCTCTTATGATTCCAGCACCCGGGCTTTCGCCCGGGGCCGACGTGGCGTGCTTGCAGCACCGCCAATCCTCTGCCGACATAGCTCGTAAGCTGACCTCCTTTCTTCGGGTGTAAGGTCCGGACACACCCGCAAGACCGGGAACCAGGCGCTCCCGAGCTTGAGTGGTGTGTCCGGCTTTTCTCGCACCAGATGAAAAAGGTGTCGGTGAGAAAAGGCGGCGTTTCTCCTCGCAAGGACCGGGTCGTCCACAAAGGGATGAGCCCGGTCCTCACGGGAGGATGGCGAAATTCATGACGTGACGGAGGGTTTAGAGGAACAACGAGTCGGTCTGGCCGATTTCGGCGTCCAGGTCGATGCAGTCCGTGAAGTCGCCTTCGCGGACACGCATTGTATTCCGACCATCCAACTCACGGTCTATGACCGTGGTATGGAAAGGATGGCCCAACTCTTCGAGGAGAGCGCCGCAAGCGGCACCGAGATCCTCGACAGTGATATCGATGATGGAAGTCATGGCGTCCTCCTGGGACGTTTGGCCCCTGAAGGACGCACTTCTCTCCCTGGAGGAGCGCGTCCCCCAGGGGAGGTGATGGTTTTGGTAAATGACGGTGTTCAGCTCTTTCGCGCACTACGGCGCGACAGAAGCTGGCAGCCGAGCGCCAACAGCATCACGGGGACGCCGTAGATCAGCAGGGCTGCGATGAGATCGGTGTAGATAGTTCCCATTGTGCGTCCTTTCCGCCAAAAGGCGGGAGGGGGCGCACACCACTCCACGGGAGGGCCTGCGCCCCCCGATGGGGTGGGAAGGAAGGGTTGCTTTGGTAGTTGGCCAGGCCGCGAGTGCGAGTCGCCAGCGTTTGCCCCCGTTGGAGACAAGCTGTGCGGCAAGGCCGGTAAATGGCTAGAGGTGCCGCTGCTCGCGCACGTAATCGCGCGCGGCCTCAACAGCCTCTGCCGAGATTTCCGGGATCGGCTCGTCGTCAAGCCATGCCCGAAGGGCACCGGCCGCCTCACGGCATGCCGGCGTGTTGCCGAAGTGGGTGCCGTCAATAGAGCGGCCCACTTTGAACGCGAGTTCACCAAAGATATTGGTGATATCGGCGGCATTCGACATATCGTCCTCCTTGGACGTTGCCCCACGAAGGACGCACTCTCCCATGCGGAAGAACACGTCCTCCGTGGGAGAAGGGATGTGGTGGTGGGCTACGCTACGGCAGGAGCCGGAACCGGAGCCATCTTGGTCTTGGAACCCTGCTTGGCAGGAGCCGAGACCTTGGCGAACCTGAACGCCGGAGGCGTGTCGAGCAAATCGACATACCCCGGGATGTGCCCAGGCTTGGCCGAAGGAGCCGGAAGGCCCCCAACGACTGTCTCTGACATCTTGCATGCCAAAAAGACTACATGGTCCTTGGCGTGTTCGATGTCGTCAGGATGGAGTGAACCATCCTGGATTTGTCCTCTGAATTCGAGCATGCCGTTGGCAAAAGCCACGAGCGTCTCGACATTCAGTTGGACGTTACTTCTGGCGACAGCCAAAAGCCGATTCGGACTCCTGTACCAGGAGTACGCGGCAACGGCCGCGGCCAGGGCCGAAATGATCGTGAGAGACCAGGCAGTGCCCGGGTTCACGATCGAGAAGTAGAGGATGAGGAACATCAGCACGGCGCTGATGAATCCCATGATGAAATAAATAATGGTAGATTTTTGCATGTCGTCCTCCTTTGGACGGTTGCCCGTCAAAGGACGCACTTCCCCTTGCGGAGGAACACGTCCCCCGAAGGGTGGTTGTAATAATTATAAGCCCTTACGGCTGCAATAAGCACGCAAAAAGCAAGCCGTGAGGATGGGAAGGTGCCGCGGTGAAGCGGCTGGGGGTGACGAAACAGGCTCTCTCAAAGCACTGAAACGTCTCTTGGTGCTCTCTTCCGATCACGCAGATACAACCGCTAGGGTTTCGACATCATAAATGATGTCTACCGCTTGCAGCCATTTTATGGCCACTATTTAAAGAGAGAATTGAGGAGAGAATAGCAAGGGGGCGAAATGGGTGTCAACCGCCCTGAATGTGGTGGGATGGAAGGAGCGTGGGAGGGAAATTGTGACTGGGGCGCCGGAAAAAGTAGAACGGGGCCGGCTGCCCCAAGCCGAGGCAATACATATTATTGTTGAAGGCCCAGACGGTTCCCAACAAGAAAACCCGGTTCACCTTCCGGCGTGTCCGGCCCTCGTTCTCAAGTTATGGCTGTTTCCCAAGCTCGGGATCGTACGAGGAGAGATCCTTTTCAGCCTGCTCGAAAAAATCCGCGAGCCTACCCGCGGCATCCGCGGCGGCAGCCTTCATTTCTTCTCTGTTGGGCAGTTTAATGTCAAGATCATAATGTTCACCTTGTACTCGGACGTCTCCATTTTCCTGGGCCTGCTCGATGACGTCGTCGGCCACCTGGTCGGCCTTGCGGCCGGCCTGCTCCAGGGACTCGCGTGCGCTTTTCAGCGATACCTCGTTCAACGTCTTGTTGCCGTCAGTGAAAAGCGAAGACGCGACGAAATATAGCGCCACAGCGATGAGCGGCCACTTCAAGAGCCTGAACATATCTCCTCCCCGTCGATTCGTAAGTAGTTGATATTATTGATATATAGCTTACCACGTACAGCAATCACGATTAACGTAGAGGAGATATGCCCAGTCGTCAGCCTTGCCGGCTTCGCCCGGGTTTTTGCCGGCGCCCCAGAAAATAGAGCTGCGCCCGACCGGAAAGGTGACGTTTCCGCGAACCGGCCGCAGGACCTGCATGGTGTACTGCGACTTGGACCAGACCGGTTGGAAAAACGGGCCGCACAAAGCCCCCTCCCCCTGGGTGCCGTGCATAATCAGCATGCGGTGTTGCTGGTAGATACTCTTGGCCGCGACATGGGCCGAGGCCTCGGCGCGTTGGGTGTTGCCGTTGGTGGAGTACCCTGACATCGAGTAGGAACCGCCCCACCCCGTCGCCCAAAAGAGCGAGTCCACGTTGGCACCCAGGGTGTTCACGGCCGCGGACTCGGGCAGCTGGCCGGCCATGATGACCGGAAGGCTGGAAAAAATCAGGGACTCAGGGGAAAGGATCGCCCCCTCCAGAGGCCGCGAATGGAAATAATTGAACTCCGAGAGCTGCGCGATGGTCAGAGGGCTCTTGTCGAAACACGGCATGTCCACGAAGAGTTCGAGGATCACCAGCGGATTGTAGAAATACATGTGGGTCTGCGCGAAATATTCGGCCTGGTTCCCATCGACTTCCTCGCGCGAGGTCCCGTCGCCCCAAATATCCGAGCCCTCAAGCTCGACGCCCAATCCGACCATGCAGAAGCTGTGCTTGGTCACGTCGAACATCTTTTCCGGCACCCGGGCGCCGGCTACGATGCCGAATCGCTTCGTCGAACCATCCTCGCAGGTACACATGGGGGCGCGCACCATCTGCGTGGGGTACGGACCGTCCTCGCTGACGATCTGCCCGAACATCCGGATGGGGAACATGCCGCGCCACGCGATTTCCGTGACGGGATTCACGAAGTCCGAGTCGCAGGCCGACGCCGCCAGGGGCGGCAAGGCGAAGAAGAGGGCCAGGATGGCTGCAAAAACGATGCGGGGCATATTTTCCTACGGGTTGATGGACAAG
>Ga0272444_10004976_pt1 | contig 11556 bp, 5 predicted proteins | sample SSMForm13_FD_201033 | JGI IMG/M metagenome (GOLD analysis project Ga0272444, IMG submission 201033) | Marine sediment archaeal communities from Little Sippewissett salt marsh, Falmouth, MA, United States - SSM-Form-13 | ecosystem: Environmental > Aquatic > Marine > Wetlands > Sediment ... | reverse complement strand
CATTGCTCTCGATCTCGTGTCCGTTGATCAGAAAATACAGCTTGCGCCCCATCAACCCGGCCCATCGCAGCGGGTCCCGGCCGATCTCCTGAAAGGCGCGCCCAAACCAGTAAGTTGATACCTCTGAAGGTCTCAGCCGCCGGCCCGTCTCCTCCCGGGCGATCCGTTCGGATGCCGCCCAGACATTGTCCTTCCCCTGGTCCTCGTAGGTCACGCCTCCGGGAGGCGCCGCGGTCTTTCCATCGGCTTCGGGCTCGTTGCCGATGTAGAAATTGATGCCGGCCTGGGAAGAGATCAGTACCCTGCCGTCCCCGGCCCCAAGGTTGTGGAGGGTAACCGGCAGCACGGCCAGCACGACCATCAGCCCGATCAGGCCGATCTTGCGGTAGAACCGCGGCCGGTTCCGGCGGCCGTCCTGAAGCCAGATCCAGAAGAACAAAACCGGCAGGAAGAGGACGATATTGGGACGGGCGATGATGCTCAGGCCCAGGACCAGGCCGGTGAGAAGAGCTCTGAGCCAGTCCGAACGGCCGTTTGAACCGATCAACAGCCACAACAGGAGAAGGTCGAGAAAGATAACCAGGACCGTGATCAGCAGCTCGCCGTCGAAGTAGATCAGTGTCCCGTAGAGAGCGGCCGCCACCCCGGCGACCAGGGCCGTGGTCCGGTTGAACAATCTGCCGGCCAGGGCGTAAACCAGCAGACAGCTCAGGCTGCCCAGCACCATCTGGGCCGCCCGGGCCATCAGGTACCCCCGCCCCAGGAGAGCATAGATCAGGGCCAGCAAATAGGGATACAGGGGGGCCCGAAAGAAGACACCGGGATACCGCCACCCCCCCTCAAGCAGGGACCGGGCCCAGGCGTCATGCCAGCCGGCATCCCCCACCGGGGTGTCGAAAAACGGGCTGGACCGGATCTGCCACAGGTAGAACAGCCGGACGATCAGAGCCAGCAGGAAGATGCCGATGACCACGGCGGGGCCTGACAGACCACCGTCTGACTTTGCTTTTTTGGAAGAACGCGCCATTATAACTCCGTTGAGATCAATCCTGCCTGTTGGTTTCCTCTTCCCGCGGCCAGGCCTCCCGCAGGGCCCGGTAGGTTTCCTGCAGATCCTGAGAGATGACTTTAGTCCGGGCCGCGACGGGCATAAAATTGGTATCGCCCTTCCAGCGCGGGACCACATGCAGATGGAGATGATTCTCCACCCCGGCTCCGGCGATATCACCCAGGTTGATCCCCAGATTAAAGCCCTGCGGATGCAGGGCCCGTTTGAGAACCCCGATGCTTTTCCCGGCCAGGTCCATCATCTCCCCCACCTCTTCCCCGCTGAGCTTCTCCAGGTCTTTCTCGTGGCGATAGGGCACGACCATAAGGTGACCGCTGTTATAGGGATACAGGTTCATCATCACGAAGCTCAGCCGGCCGCGCCACAGGACCAGGTTCCGGTGATCCTCTCTTTCCTCTCCGATACGGCACAGCAGACAGCCTTTCTCCTTAGGTCCCAGGATATAAGGGGCTCTCCAGGGCGCCCACAGCCTCTCCATAGCGGTATCACTCCCTTCCCGACCGATGGCAGGGCAATAGTGTGATTGGCCGTTCCACCGTCTTGTGAAAATAATGGTAGGACGAATAGGTCGGCTCTGCCTTCATCCTCACCGTATAAAGGCCTTCCGGGAGGCTGCCTCCACCGGAACGGCGGCCGTCCCAGCGGACATCGTGCGGTCCGGACGACATCTGCCTGTTGGACACCAGCAGCACGACCGGAGAACCCTCCTGATCCAGAACCTCCACGGTCACATAGCCTCGCTCGGTGAGTAAAAAGCGGATCATCCATCCCGAACCGGCCGGGTTCGAAGCAACCTCGACGTCCAGCAGATCGATGCCGATCCAATAATACTGGGCCCCGTTCTCTTCGGCCACGAAGACCTGCCCGAAGCGTCTCCAGATGGTCAGGCCCCGGGGGGACTGAAACTCCCCCGGGCCGTCCCCTCGGCGGCCGAAGGAAACGATATAATTCAGATTCCGATCGAACTTGTGAACACAGTGATTGTCCCTGTCGGTGACCCAGATATTGCCGTAGTAATCGATGGCCGGATATCCATACAGAGCTCTTTCCCAGACGGTCTGGCGATCGTCGGCCACGGCCAGCAGCCGACCCTCCAGAGAAAGCTTGATCAGCCGTCGTCCGTCCCGGTCGGCGATGCAGAGAAAAGAATCCCGATAATAGGACCAGGGCTCCTGATCGTCGATGACGGCGATGCCCCTGGGGTTCTCCAGGTCCGCCTGGATCATCCGCAGCAGCCGTCCATCGGGAGCAAAGATCTGAATGCGCGCATTGCCCGTGTCGCTGACATATATCCGTCCCCGCGCATCGACGGCCACATCGGATGGAGACCGGAACCGACCCGGGCCGCTCCCCGAATCCCCGACGGCACCACGATAGATCAGCCGGTCCCCCGGATTGAACAGGTGAACCAGGCGGTGATTCCCGGTATCGGCCACCCAGACATGGCCTTCCGGATCGGCAGCGATGCCGCCCGGCCTGTCCAGCAGATGATCGCCGAAGACGCCGATGCCGGTCATGGACGTGTTCCAGATGATGTTATTTTGACCGGAGTTGACGCCATACACGACCAGCTCATCGTCGTCATCCTCGGTCCCGGGATCATCCCAGGATCGTAACCGTACGGCCGTCAATCCCTGTGGATTGTCGAAACGGGTGCGCAGTCCGACGAACATGAACAGATGCACGGCCCGGGCCTTGCGAATCCCCCAGGTATGCTCGGGGGTGGGAAAGACCAAAGTGGACGGCTCACCCCAGCCGGCGCTGATCTGGCCGCAGAAGGTCAGCAGAGCCGCACAGAGCACCGCTCCGGCCCGTTTACCCGGCATGGCCCCAGACCTTCCGATAGCGGTTCCGGGCGGCCAGCACTTTCTTGATGAACCGCCGGGTCTCCCGGAAATCGATCAGCTCGACGAACAGATCCGGATCGACGCCCTCCCAGCGCTTCAGCCACCGGTTGGTATTGCCCGGCCCGGCGTTATAAGCGGCCAGGGCGAATTGGATCTGCCCGCGGTAGGCCCGGAGTTGCTGGCCGAGATAGGTGACTCCCATGCGAATGGACCATCGGGGATCGAACGGGTTGGTCTCATCCTCACCGGACCGGCCCAGCCGGTCGGCGATTTCCCGCCCGGTGGCAGGCATAATCTGCATCAGACCCTGGGCGCCGGCGGGGGATTGGGCCAGGGGGTCGAACAGGCTTTCCGTCCGCATCAGGGCCAGAACCAGATAGGGATCCAGCCCGGAAGTTTCCGCCTCGGCCGCCACCAGCCGGGCATAGCCTCGAGGGTAAAGATAGGGCTGCAGAACCCGACGGCGCCGGGTCTCCGGCCACCGCGACCGCAAACTGACCACCAGGCGCAGCGCATCCCCGGGAAGCTGACAAGTATCATAAAGATCGAGAAGCTCCTCCACCGCGGCCGGATAATCATGAGCGTACCGATGAATCGCTCGCAGCTCCTGGCGCGCCCGTGACAGCAATCCCAGCCTGATCAGCTCCCGCCCTTTTTGGAGACGAAACCGGAGGCTGTCGGGAAGATCTGCCGATGAGGCTCCCATCATGTCGAGGAGCACATTCGCCAGCTGCTCGCCTCCGACCGTCTCGGGTTGCGGGACTCTGCCCAGCCAGCAGGCGGCCAGATCGGAGTAGTAGCCCTCCCCCGAGACCTGGATGACCTCTTCCATGCGGCGTTCGGCCAGGTGCCGATCTCCGTCAGCGGCATGTGCCCGGGCGATCCAGTAGAGCGCGCCAGGGGTATATTCTCCTCCGGACCCTCTGCTGAGGAGAAGCTGCAGCCGGCTTCGGGCCGTCCCGGTATCGCCTCGATACAGGGCATACAGCCCGGCACGCCACAGGGCCAGGAGGGCATCCTCGCGGCTGGCATACCGCTGGCTGAGATTCCAATATTCACGCTCGGCGTCGGCCAGACGCCCATCCCGCTCGGCGATCCCGGCCAGACGCCAGAGGGCATCATCGGCCAGTTGGCTCCAGGGATAGGTCTCCACGAACCGGCGGTAACCCTCGATCGCTTTCCCGGTAAGACCCTGCTCCTCATCGCAGCGGGCTCTCAGGAAGACACTGGAGGTCAACCGATCGCTGCGGGGATATTCCGACAGCAGGCGCCGGCATCGTTCACGGGCCGATTCGTAGCGATCGGCTCGAAAATGGGCCCGGGCGCTGAGGAACAGTGCCCGGGCAGCCAACTCACTTCCGCGATGGGCCTCGACGAACTGCTCCCAGACTCCGGCCGCCAGGTCATACCGGCGGTTGTAATAATAGACCCAGCCGGCCCTGTGGAGCATCTCCCCGGCCAGGGCCTCATTCCCCAGGTCGCGATAATCCTCCAAAGCCTGCAGGGCTTCCCCGCTGGAGGGATGATCGGTGATGATCTCCTTCAGCAGAGCCGCGGATTGGATCGCTTCACCGGCCTGCCGGTAGGCCTCAGCCAGGCGATACTGAAAACGGGCCTGTTCCGAACGACCGGAGGACTCCGCCGACAAGCGGCGATAGATCCGGATGGCCTCCCGATGCCGCCCCCGGCGCAGAAAGAGTTCCCCAAGCAGCTCCTCCGCCTCGGTCAACAGCAGACTCTCCGATCGGCCCAGCAGAGAACGCAGATATTCCTCGGCCGTGGAAAAATCCTCTGTCTGAAACAGGCAGGTGGCGGCGAAGAGGAGAAGATAATCCTGCAAAACGGAATCGATGGCGACGGATTCTTGAGTCTCAACGGGCGCCGCCGAAGCCTGGGAATCGTGGGCCTCGGTGGTCTCCCCTGAGGAGATCAGATCTTTATAGAGCGCGGCCGCCGGCGACCATCTCTCCAGCCGTTGCAGGCAGTAGGCCCTCTGAAACAGACGGAGCTCCTTCGCGGACCCGGATTGACCCCCGGAGAGTTCCTCCAGCGCTCTGGCGAAGGATCCCTGCTGAATCAGGGTTCGTACCTCGGTGGCTGTCTGCTCCTCGGCGGCGTTGGCCGGCGGAAAGGCCAGTCCTGTCAAAACCGTGAGCAGTACAGCATTATGCCAACTTCGACGAACCGCACACACGCCATCAGCCCCACAGCGGGAGAGAAAGCCGGGAATCGGTTGACATTCCATACTCGGCATCTGTTATCGGCGGGAGAACCTGGGAGAGCCCTTCCGCGCTGGCCAGGGGGAGGTGACGGTACACGGCGCCCGCAGCCAGACATTTTCATGCCCGAGGAGTTCTTTGAGTCGGGCGATCAGCTCCTTAGAGGGGAGCACCCTGATCTTCCGCAGACGGATCTGCAGGCCGGGATGTTGAGAGGTCTGGATATGAAGGATGACCTGACATTTTCCGGGATGCTCCATGAGAATCGCTTTGATGGCTTCGATGAAATCGGATTCCAGCCCCGTGGTCGAGACCGACAACCCGACGGTGGTGACGAACTTCTCTCTCACCTCCGAGAGAGGCACCATCTCGGAGATTCGAAGCTTGGCCTTGCGTCCCTCCCGCGTCGAGACGACAGCTCTGGCCAGAACGGCCGAATCATTGTAGACCAGGGTCTGGTGCCGCTCGAAGGGCTCGGAGAACAGGATGGCCTCGGCCGAGCCTGAAAAATCCTCCAGGGTCAAGAAGGCCATGGACTGATTCTTCCGGTCGGTGGTTCTTTTAAAGGCGGTGATGATGCCGGCCACGCAGATCTCCTGACCGTCCCGGGCCCTGTCCAGATCATCCAGGGACAGGGTGGCAAAGGCTTTGACCTCGTCCTCATAATTGGTCAGCGGATGACCGGAGACGTAAAAACCCAGGAGAGCCTTCTCCCGGGCCAGCAGCTCGTTGATGTGCCATTCCGGGATATTGGGAAGCTGGGACCGGGAGATCTTCAGAGCCTCGCCACCCCCTTTGGCCGAGAACAGGGAGGTCTGGCCCCGCTCACGGTCCTGCTGGAGACTCTGGGCATATTCCATGGCCTTCGGTATCAAGGCCATCTTCTGAGCCCGGTGGCCCTCCAGGCTGTCCAGAGCACCGGCCTGCACCAGACTTTCCAGGACCCGCTTGTTGACCCAGCGAAGATCGACTCGTTCGCAGAGATCGAAGAGAGTGGCGAAAGATTGACCCGATTCACGGGTCGAGACGATCGACTCCACCGGCGCCCGACCGACGTTCTTGACCGCTCCCAGGGCGAACCGGATATCGCCGTCGATGACCCGGAAGTCATAGAAGCTCCGGTGAACATCAGGAGGCAGGACATCGATGCCCATGCGGCGGCATTCGTTGATCAGAGTGACGATGCGATCGCTGTTGTCCATCTCGCTGCTCATCGTGGAAGCCATGAACTCCAGGGGATAGTGGGCTTTCAGATAGGCCGTATGATAGGCAATGAGGGCATATCCGGCGGCGTGGGATTTGTTGAATCCGTACCCGGCGAAATGTGAGATCTTATCGAATATGGTGCTGGCCACCGATTGGGAAACACCCTTGGCCTGAGCGCCCTGGATGAATTCTTCGCGCTGTTCGGTCATGATATCGGTCTGTTTCTTCCCCATCGCCCGGCGCAGCAGATCGGCCTTTCCCAGGCTGAAGCCGGCCAGCTCGCTGGCGATGCGCATGACCTGCTCCTGGTAGACGATGACACCATAAGTCTCCTTCAGAATCGGCTCCAGCAGGGAATGCTCATAGGAGATCTCCCGGCGGCCGTGCTTGCGGTGGATGAACTCGTCGATCATGGCGCTGCCCAGGGGTCCGGGACGGTACAGCGCGTTCATGGCGATCATGTCCTCCAGCGTCTCGGGTTTGAGCTTGCGAAGATAATCGCGCATTCCGGAGCTCTCGAACTGAAACACGCCCACCGTCTCTCCCCGGGAGAGCAAAGCAAAGGTCTTGGGATCGTCCAGGGGCAGGCCCTTCAGGTTGACCTCCACCCCCCGTTCCCGGAGCATCTTCACGGTATCATCGATCACGGTCAGGGTACGCAGCCCCAGAAAGTCCATCTTCAAAAGCCCGATAGATTCCAGGGATTTCATGTCGTACTGGGTGGTCACCTCATCCTTGCTGGATTTGAACAAAGGAACGTAGTCGGTCAATTCCGTGGGGGTGATGACCACCCCGGCGGCATGGGTCGAGGCATGCCGGGCCAGGCCCTCCAGCGTGCGGGCATAGGAGATCAGCTGGCGATAGCGGTCCTCCGAGTCCATCATCTTTTTCAGTTCCGGAACGCTCTCCAGGGCACGGTCCAGCGTCATGCCCGGCTCGGCGGGGATCATCTTGGCGATCCGATCCACCTCCGAGTAGGACATCTTCATCACCCGACCCACGTCCCGGATCACCGCCCGGGCGGCCATGGTTCCGAAGGTGATGATCTGACAGACATTGTCATGCCCGTACTTATTCCTGACATAGCGGATGATCTGCTCCCGTTCGCGATCGGAGAAGTCGATATCGATGTCCGGCATACTGATCCGCTCCGGATTGAGGAAACGCTCGAAGATGAGATCATACTTGATGGGATCGATGCCGGTGATGCCCAGCGCATAGGAGACCAGGCTGCCGGCCACCGAGCCTCTGCCCGGACCGACTGAAATGCCCTGCCTGCGGGCCTCGTCGATGAAATCCTTGACGATCAGAAAATAGCCGCTGAAGCCCATCTTTTCGATCACCGACAGCTCATATTCCAGGCGCTGCTCCAGTCCGGGCGTCACCTTGGAATAGCGGTTGGCCAATCCCTTCCTGGACTGCGTCTCGAGGTACGACTGGGTGCTGTCGAACCCTTTGGGCAGCGGAAAATGAGGCAGGTGAACGTGATCGAAATCCAGAAGCAGGTGGCATTTTTCGGCCACATCGAGGGTGTGATCGAGGGCCTCCGGAAGATCGGAAAACAGCTCAGCCATCTCCTGAGGAGATTTGAAATAGAGCTGATCGGTGGTGAACCGCATTCGGTCGGGATCCTGATAATCCTGGCCGGTCTGGATGCACAGCAGGACATCGTGAGCGGCCGCATCCTCGCGGTGGAGATAATGACAGTCGTTGGTGGCCACCAGGGGGATATCCACCTCCCGGCTCAACTCGACCAGCTCCCCGAGAACTTTCTTCTCCTCGGGAATCCCGTGATCCTGTATTTCGATATAGATGTTGTCGCTCCCGAAAATATCGCGGTACTCCATAACGGCCGAGCGGGCCCTCTGGCGCTGTCCCCGGAGCAGCAACTGGGGAACCTCGCCATGCAGACAGCTGGACAAAGCGATAAGTCCCTGGTGATGCTCGGCCAGAGCCTCCTTATCCACCCGTGGCCGGTAGTAGAAACCCTCCAGGTACCCGATGGAGGAGAGCTTCATCAGGTTCTCATACCCCTGCCTGTCTTTCACCAGCAGCACCAGGTGGTAATAATTTTCCTCCCCGCGCCGGGCGGGTTTTCGCTCCCGCCGGTCTCCCCTGGCAACGTAGACCTCCTGCCCGATGATGGGGCGCAGCCCCTGTTCCATGGCCTTGCGGTAAAACTGCACCGCGCCGAACATGTTGCCATGATCCGTGATGGCCACCGCGGGCATCTGATAGCTTTTTGCCAGCGCGACCATATCATCGATCCGGCAGGCACCATCCAGCAGGCTGTATTGAGTATGATTGTGCAGATGGACGAATCGCTTCATACGAGCGTATCCCGTTGAAAAGTTTTTTCCGGGCAGTGAAAGATTTTCCTCTGCCCTTCTTTATCTCATTCCCGGACGGTGAAACGGCTGCTGGCTGTCGAACGGTTCCCGGCCCGGTCGGTGACCGCCACCTCGAAGAGATGCTCCCCGGGAGACAGCGCTGACAGGGGCCGGTAACGGATCGTTTCCACTGGAGGATCCCATTCGGCGATCACCCGTTGCCCGTCCAGGGTGCAGACCACATCCTCCTCCCGGCCGATGCCGGAGCCCTGATCGCGGATCCCGGCCGACAGGGTCGGGCGCCGATCGGACAGGCGGGTGCCGTCGGCCGGTCTCATTCGCCAGATGATCGGATCGCTGAGGTCCTCGAGAAGGGCAAAGGTGTCAAATCTCTTCACCCGGGCGCCCAGCGCACCGCCGTCCTCCCGCACCAGACGTCCGGCATAGGACCACCGGCCGGAACCTCTCCGGCGGTACACCCCGATGCGCTCATTGGCCTCCTGCTGTGGCGTGATCGGCAGCCACAGGGCAGCCGGCTCAGCAAAGACACGATCCTGAGGATACACCGTGCAGGCCGGACCGATTACCTCGCACCCCGGCGGGGCATCGATGTGCACCGGTTCGATCCGGGCGGCAAAGGCCTGATACACGGCCCCGGGAGGGAAAACCACCTCGGCGCCGGAGGAAGGATCCCGCATATCTCCTCCCTCGCCCGGGGTGATGGCATCGATCCTCAGGATGAGCGCATCGACGCCCAGATGTCCCGACAGGTCGCGGCCTGCTGCGGTCAACACGGCCTCACCGTCCGGACCGCCCATCAGGGAGCACCGCCCCTGCCAGCGTTCCGATTCCCGCGGGAACATCGTCACCGCGCGCGGCTCCTGGCCGGGGCGGTTAAACAGCACCCGCGGGGAACTGCGCAGCGGCCGGTCGGCCTGAACACCGACCTCGACGAAGTCGCCATAATACGTCAGATGCCAGCGAAATTCAGGCTCACCTCCGCGGTCCGGCAGGGTTCCCATCGTCTCCAGGAGGGGCCAGGAGCGAATCCCGAATTCATCCTCGGCCCAGGCTCTCACCATCAGGACATCATCGGTCTTCCGATCGAACCGGGTCTCAAAGGCATGCTTCTTCCCCACGACCGGCAGAGCCGGTCGCGAGACCCATGACCGCCCGAGATCACCGGAGATCTCGATCCCGGCCCGGGCCGGCGAGCCATCGGAATCGCTGGTCTCAAAACGGGCCAGAACGCCCAGCGAATCCTTCGAGAGGTGCAGACGCTCCACTCTGGGGCGCTCGTCGAGAAGCAGTTGGAAGCTGGCCCGGCATACGTTGCCGGCCTGATCCCGGGCCTTCAGTACGATCTGATGAAACCCGGGCCCGAGAGCGGCCGCCTCCAGGACCCCGCCGCCGGAGCCGTCGATACGGTAAAAAGGCAGCCGGTTACCCGGCGCCAGATAGAGGTTCCGATAGATGCCCCGGCCCCGGCGATAGAGATCGAAATCTGTATCCAGATCCACCTGATCGCTGGTCTCGAACTCGAACCGCTGATACTCACTGGTGAAGACCTTCCGGCCGTCCACCATCAGCTCCAGTCCATAGACATGCAGCCGGTTCTGAGCCCCGTCGGCCAGATCATAGACGGACAGGGACAGCCCTGCACGGCCCTCCACATGCGGAATCGAGGCGATGGTATAGCAGCCCTGGCCGGCATCCCAGCGCAGGGGGATGGCAGCTGTCTCATGGCGCCCATCGACGGAGGATTCCAGCCCCAGCGGCCTGATGCCCACCGAGACCATCCGGGGGCTGCGGTTGTCGGCGACGGTGAATCCGTGGGACAGGGGGTTGAGCGGCCGATTGTCCCTGTCTCGAAGCTCGAAATGCAGATGAGGATGGGCGCAGCCCGAGCGGCCCGAGCGGGCCACTGCCTGTCCCGCCTTCACCGGCAGGCTTCCCGCCGGCGGATAGAGATCGATGCTGTACCGGCCGCGGCGGGCCTGTTCCGCCCGGACGACCTCCTCGATCTCATCGCTGAAGCCGGACAGATGCCCGTACACCGCGGTCCGGCCGTCCTCCAGCCGAAGATAAACAGCCCGGCCGTATCCCCAGGGTGAAGTGCGCACCCGCCAGACGTAGCCATCGGCCACCGCATACACCGAATAGCCCTGCCGGCCCCAGGTTTTCAGATCCACTCCGGCATGAAGATGGCCGGAACGATGCTCGGCGAAGGTGGAGGTTAATGCCGGATCCGCGCTCAGGGGCCAATGATAATCGCCCTCCGCGGCAGATGAAACCAGGGGGAAAAAAACGATACAGAGAACCAGTATGATCTGGGGGCGCATATCCTCGAATGCCATGGAAGGGTCAACCGAAAGATCATGAAAAGAGGCTCGTGCTGCTCGACCGTTCAGCTAATAATACCATTTTGGAGCACCCTTGTCAACACCTTCCGCTGAGGGGGGAAGAAAAAAGGCCGGTTCTCCGAGGAGAACCGGCCTTTTTGAACAACACGGTGTGTTCGTCGGGCGGCTAGAACCCGGCTGTGACCGTGAACCACTGCGGGGCGTCGAAGAACTCCGCCGTACGATAAGCATAATCGAAGGACAGCGGTGTCGTCGGCGTCAGGTTGAACTTGAAGCCGGCTCCGAAACTGGGACCCCACAGATAATCCTCATCGCTGGCCAGGAACCCGTTGTCCTCGATGGGATCATCCTCGCGATAGGCCGTGGTGAAGGCCCCGCGGAGGAACAGCATACCGTCGTAGTTGTACTCCAGGGCGAAGTTATACTGGTCGTAGCTGTATCCGTGGTTCTGGAAATTGCCCATCGCGGTGATCATGTGCTGACCGTTGAAGGGGTAATCATATGAGACGCCCAGCTGCAGGA
>Ga0272444_10004974_pt1 | contig 11557 bp, 5 predicted proteins | sample SSMForm13_FD_201033 | JGI IMG/M metagenome (GOLD analysis project Ga0272444, IMG submission 201033) | Marine sediment archaeal communities from Little Sippewissett salt marsh, Falmouth, MA, United States - SSM-Form-13 | ecosystem: Environmental > Aquatic > Marine > Wetlands > Sediment ... | reverse complement strand
GAACTGGCCCCGCCGGTGGACAGGATAACCGGATCGGGCAGGGCCTGATCGGTGCCCAGAACGGTCAGGGCGGTGATATCGGTGATCTCGGTGGTGGCATCGATGTACCCGGTGCCCAGATAGTCCTCGATCGTGCCGGTCACCTCGACCAGGTTTCCCCGGGTGATCTCCGGAAGGATGTCGAAGTCGAACAGGTTGATCCCCCGGCCGGACTCATCCTGGATATAGGCCCGGGTATATTGATCGTCCAGTACTCCGGCCCCGATGGTCACCACCGCCTTGAGGGTCACCACTTCTCCGTCGTATTCCTCGATATTGGCCTGGATGTCGGCGATGAGGGTGTACTCCGACTCCTCCGCCCCGACGATGACTTCCGGTGAGGCGGTGATCGCAGTGAGGACTCCGCCGCTCACGGCCGTCTTGACCATGAAGGTGGAGACGGTCGCGGCACCCGGGGCGGTCAGACCGGAGATGATCACCTGGCCGGGATCGGCGGCGGTCACGGCGGCGCCGGTGACGGTGATGGTGTCGCCGCTGACCGACAGGGCCGCGCTGGTGAAGCCCGCTCCCGCCAGGCTGACGTTGGAGAGACCGGACGACCAGCCCCAGTTCTGGGGCACGATAACGGCCACCGAGAGAAGAGTGTTGCTGCCGTCACCGGTGACGGTGAGCGTCTCGGTCACCTCCTGGGAAAGATCGACACTGTCCGGTGAGATGGAGGCCGTTCCGGTCCCATCCCCCGGCATGCCCCCGCGCACGGTGTAGTCATAGGAAGCGGCGGGCGCATTGGCCGGATCGAAAGACTCCAGCTGTTCGTCATCGACGGCTTTGATATAATATGCGACCGTGGTCCCCTCGGCCTGAGCTCCGATCTGAGCGCTGTAGACGTCATCGCCGGACGTCTGGTCCGGGGCGGTGCCGTCATCGTTCATGGCCGTGAAATTCCAGCTGGACCCGCCGTTGGTGGAGTAATAGAGGGTCACCGCGGAGACCGAGCCGTCGTCGGTCACCCGGCTGGTCACCACGGCCGGCTCGTTATACATCGGGCTTTCGGGCTGGTGATCGGTGTCCGTGATCACCGGCGGCCCGGTGATGTCCGGCGGCCCTTCCCAGATGTCCTCCTGGTAGCCGGTCAGGACCTGAAAGGTGGTCCGGTAGAGGGAATGCGCTCCGATGGCGGTGACCGTGTCGCCCTGGGTAAACCCGCCCACGTCGATGCCGGTGGTGTCCCAGATGCGTACGGTGATCTGTCCGCTGCCGTCGTCCAGGTTGACGTTGTAGCCCCCCCCGGCATAGTAGGGATCCTCGACCATAACGCCGGAGACCATGATCCAGGTGCCGTCCCACTGCGGGTCGTTGGCTGCCGCGGTGGTCAGCAGCACCGGATCGGGCAGAGGCTGACTCTCCTGCAGCACGGTGACGTCGGTAATGTCCGTGATCTCGGTGACCGGATGGGAGGCCCCGGAGGCCAGATAGTCCTCGATCGTGCCGGTGACCTCCACCCGCCGCCCCCGAACCAGGTCGTTAAGCAGATCATAATTGAAGATGTTGATGCCCCGGCCGGACTCATCCTGGATATAGGCCCGGGTAAACTGGTTGTCCAGCACCCCCGCCCCGATGGTCACCACCCCGCTGATGGTGACGGACTGGCCCTCGTATTGCTCAGGATCGGCCTGGATATCGGCGATGGGCGTATATTGCGGGCCGGCCTGGCCCACCGTCACGGTGGGCGAGCTGGCGATCTCGGTGGCGCTCCCCCCTGTCACGGCCGTCCTGACCGGGAAGGTCGAAGTGGTCGCCTCCCCTGGAGCGGTCATGTCGGCGATGATCACCTGGCCCTCGTCCGTGCCGGTCACCGCGGCTCCGGTGACGAGGATCTGTCCCCCGGTCACCTGGAGAGCGGCCCCGGCGAATCCCTGTCCGGACAGCTCCACGTCCCCTGAGCTCTGCGACCAGCTCCAGTCCCCGGGCACGATCACGGCTACCGTGGCCAGGGTGTTAACGCCGTCCCCGGTGACGGTTACGGTCAGGGTGACCGACTGCGAGAGGGCCACGCTGTCCGGCGAGATGACCGCCGTTCCGGTGCCGTCTCCCGACGCTCCTCCTGATACGGTGTAGGAGTAAGTGCCGGACGGCGCATTGGCCGGATCGAAGGATTCCTGTTCCTGGTCATCCAAGGCCTTGATATAATAATCGACCGTGGTGCCCGAGCTCTGGGAGCCGATCTGGCCGCTGTACACATCGTCACCGGCCGTCTGGTCAGGGCCGGCGCCGAGATCGTTCATGGTCGCGGAGTTCCAGGAAAACCCGCCGTCGATGGAATAAAACACCGACACCTCGGAGACCGATCCGTCATCGGTCACCCGGCTGGTGATCAGCACCGGCTGGGTATCGTCCGGGGTGGAGGGCTGGTGGCCTGTCTCGGTGATGACCGGCGCGCCGCCCGCATCCTCGACGATGTCGCCGCCGCTTCTGGGCAACAGCTCGTACTCGCTGTAACTGTAATGTACGATCCCCACGATGGAGTCGTATGTCTCGCCGAGGCCGGCAGTGTAGCTGAACAGGTAATCGTCGAGCTGGCACTCTCCTGATCCGTCATCGACTAACCACACGCCGTATTGATCGGTGGCCTGGGTGACGGTCACGTTGCGCAGCCGCACCAGCATGCCCTCATAGGCCTCTGCTGTGACGTTGCAGCCGCCGGCCAGGTCGCCGGTTGAGATATCCACCGGGGCCGGCAGAGCGGCGCCGGCGGTGTGGGCGGTGAAGCTGCTGATGTTCTTGATCTCTGTGAGCCCGTAATACTCGTCCACCGAAGCGGTGATGGTCAGGCTGTCGCCCAGAGAGGGCTCGATCGAGGTGTCGTAGATGAACACCCCGCTCCACAACGGATCATTGGGATCCTGGAGCCAGAAGTCGGGATAGCCGCTGGAGACCCCGACCTGTGTCACCACCCCGCTGAAGGTCACCGTCCGATCAAAAAGGGGCGAGGGATAACAGTCCTCTCCGCTTCCCTGATTGGTTTCATTGTACTGCACATCGTAGATGGTGGTCGCCGCGACCACCCAGGGCAGCCCGAGAACCAGGGCCGCCAGGAAAAAAATCCTCCAGCCACGCCGCATCCAATACCTCCTGGTATTCTGTTTCACGGTTATTTCAGATAGATCATCTTCTTGACGGCCGTAAATTCCCCCGCCTGCAGGCGGCAGAAATAGATACCGCCGGCCAGCGATCCGCCGTCGATGGCAGCCGCATCCCAGCTGACCATGTGCTCTCCGGCCACCGCCGGTCCGTCCACCAGGGCAGCCACCCGCTGGCCGAGAAGATTGAAAACCTCCAGACTGACGTGCGAATGCCGGGGTAGAGTATATCTGATCTCGGTCCGGGGATTGAACGGGTTGGGGTAGTTCTGCAAGAGCGCATACCCGGAAGGCTGTCCGTCCGGACCGCCGGTCTCCACGCCGGTCATCTGAATATCACCGGCATCCCGGGGATCGATTTCGTATGCACCGTAGCCGTAATGGACGATCCCGACAAGTGAGCCGATCGTCTGGCCCAGGGAGGGATTGCACGTGTACATGTAATCGTCGATCTGACACTCACCCGAGCCGTCATCGACATACCATTCACCGTACTCGTTGGGCGCCTGAGTCACGGTCACGTCCCGGACCTCCACCAGCAGGCCCTCATAGGCCTCCGAGCCGGCATTGCAGCCCCCGGTCAGGTCGCCGGTGGCGATGACCAGAGGATCGGGCGGGGTATTGCCGGTAGAGTGAAAGGTGAACTCGGTGACTTCCTTCATCTCGGTCAGGCCGTAATATTCGTCGATCCTGGCGGTCATGGTCAGGCTGTCACCGACATCCGGTTCGACGCTGGGATCATAGACGAAGACCCCGGTCCAGGGACCCCCGGAGGCCGACTGCAGCCAGAAATCCGGGTACTCGCCGGGCAGCACGGCGGTGACCACTCCGGAGAGAATCACCTGCTGACCGTCCAGCGGCGAGGGGAAACAGTCATTATCGGTCCCCTGATCGGTCTCGTTATACTGGATATCGTAGATCGGAGTCTCATCGGTCAACGGCCGGACCTCGATGTCATGGACATCTCTGGGAAGGAGGCCGTATTCGCCGAAACTGTAGTCGACCACGCCGGTGATGGCATCGATGGTGTCCCCCGGAAAAGGGGTGAAGCTGAACAGGCCGTCATCGACCTGACACTCGCCGGTGCCGTCATCCACATACCACTGACCGTAGTCATCGGGTACCCGGGTGACCACCGCACCGGTGACCCGGACCAGTACGCCCTCGCACGCCTCGGGGATCGCGTTACAGCCGCCGGCCAGCATGCCCGTGGTGATGTCCGCCGGCTCCGGCAACGCGTTCCCGCTGGAATGGATGGCGAACTGGGTTACGTCCTTGAGCTCGGTCATGCCGTAATATTCGTCCACCACGGCGGTGACGGTGACGCTGTCGCCCCGCAGAGGGCCGACGGTGGTGTCGTAAAAATAGACCCCGTTCCACAGATCGCCGGCCGGATCCTGCAGGTAGAAATTGGGGTAGCTGCCGGGCGAGACAGCCGTAACCACTCCCGATACGGTGACCGTCTCCCCGTCATGATTTGAAGGATAACAATCCTCCCCGGTGCCCTGCTCGCTCTCGTTGTACTGCACATCAAAGATCGTGGTTGCCACAGCTGGAGCTGAGATGGCAAGGGAGAGCGCCGTGACGGCCAGCAATTGCATTGAGCGCCTCATGCTCGCTGCCTCCTGAGGGGAAATGCCGCTGTTTCCGGAGATGTCGGGGAAAGGAACGCTCCGCACAAAAAACTAAAATAGCCGTTTCCGCCGGTGATGTCAACGGAATTCTGGGCCGGCAGTCGCCCGATGAGCCGGTATCGCTGCAGCTTCCGGCGGTCGGCTGATGAGCCATCGTCACCGCAGTTTTCGGCGGCCGGCCGATGAGCCATCGTCACCGCAGTTTTCGGCGGCCGGCTGATGAGCCATCGTCACCGCAGTTTTCGGCGTCCGGCCGATGAACCGGAGCAGCCGACCCCGGCGTCGCCGACACACGAGACTACCGTGATTCCGTGAGCTCCCGGTTCAGTTTTTCAGCCGCCGTTTGGAGAGCCTCCTGAGCCTTCAACTTGCCTCGCAGGGTCGTCTCGATGGCCTCCTCCTGCAGCTGCCGCCGTCCGGCGAACCACTCGGCGCTCTTGGGCTGGGCATGGGCATAGTCCATCTGCCGCATAACCGCCTCCAGTCCGGGCACCCGGTCGAACTCGGCCTGCATGATCTCCGAGGTCAGGGCCGAGCGGCGGATGGGCACATAGCTGGTCTCGACGGCCCAGCGGGCCTGCTGGTCCACGTCGGCCAGCCATTTCACGAACGTCCAGGCGGCCTGTTGCTGAGCCTCGCTGGCCCGGGAGAAGATGGCCAGGTTGGTCCCGGTGATCAGAACCGCCTTCTGATCCCCCCGGGGCACCGGCGCGAGACCCGGCTGAAAGGTCAGCTGTGGCTCCATGTACTTTCGGGAGACGATGTAACCCTGGATCATGGCCACCTTCCGGGAGACGAAATCGGTCTGGTGCTCATAGGCTCCCGGGGCGATGTAAGCCACGCCGTCCTTCTCCACCAGATCGACCAGGAACTGCAGAGCGGCCACGCCCTGCGGGGAATCGAAGGTAAAGCGGCGGCCGTCGGGGCTCATGATCTGACCCCCGTTCTGCACCAGCATCTGCTGATACATGGCGAAGGCAGTGGGGATGGAGAAGGACGTGCCCCATTGCTCGGGACGGCCTTTGCCGTCCTCATCGACGGTCAGCCGGGCGGCCATCTCGCGGAATTCATCCCAGGTTTGGGGCGGCTGCTCCGGATCCAGACCGGCCGCCTGGAACATCTCCTTGTTGTAGTAGATCGCCGGGAGGCCCTTGTTGAAGGGGAAGGTCCACATCTGCCCCTGAAACTGGCCGCCCTCCAGAAAGACGGGAAAGATATCCTCCAGATCCTCCTGGCTGAAGCCCTTCGGACCATGAATGAATTCCTCCATCGACACGATGGCCCCGGCCTCGATGAAATTGGCCGTCCAGTTCTCATACACCTGAGCCAGGGTGGGCGGATTGTTGGCCGCGATGGCGGCCATGATTTTCTGGCTGAGGGCGGCATACTGCCCCATGCTGACGCCGGTCACCTCGATCCCCGGGTGAGCGGAATTGAAATCGGCGATCATGCCCTCCAGGCTCTCCCCCAGCGGTCCGCCGAATCCGTACCAGAAAGAAACCTTGGCCACATCACCATCGCCTTGCTGTTTTTGACCGCAGTCAATCAGGTACAGACAGCACATCAGAATGGACAGGATGACGACGATTCTCCTGGTCATCAAACATTCCTCCCTGAGGAAAGGTGAGCTGTTTTCGTGAGACGGACAGACGAACACCGCCCTGCCGGCGGCGGGGCGGTCTCAGCCGCGGTTCGATGCCGGCCGCGGAATGGCGCCGTCGGCGGAATGACACCGGCATCGGAATGGCACCGGCCGCGGAATGGCGCCGTCGGCCGGATCACTCCTTGAGCCCGCTGCGGGCGAAGCTGGAGATGATCTGCTTCTGGGCGATGAAGAAGAGGATCAACAGGGGAGCGATACAGAAGGTGGCCGCGGCCATCATCAGGGTGTACTGGGTGCCCTGCTCGGTGGAAAAATAGGCCAGTCCCACCTGAATGATTCGCTTGCTGACGCTGTTGGTCACCACCAGGGGCCACATGAAGCTGTTCCAGCTGCCGATCAGGGAGAACAGCGCCACGGCCACCAGGATGGACTTGGACAGGGGGATCATGATCCGCCAGAGAAAACCGAACCGGCTGCAGCCGTCGATGGTGGCGGCGTCATAGAGATCGTTGGGAATCGTCCGGAAATGCTGCCGTAGCCAGAAGATGCTGAACACGTGGGCCGCCCAGGGAATGATCAGGGCATAATAGGTGTCCACCCAACCCAGTCTGGACAGAATCACGTAGCTGGGCACCAGGTAGACCGGCATGGGTACCATCATCATGCTCAGAAAAAGCAAAAAGATGGTCTCCCGGCCGGGAAACTGCATTCGGGCGAAGGCATAGGCGGCCAGTGAAGAGGTGGTCAGGACCAGGAGCATCACGGCGAAGGCCACGAAGATGGTGTTCATGAAATAAGTCAGAAAGGGGACCGCCTGCCAGGCCTCGACATAGTTGGAGAAATCGAATATCTCCGGGATGAAGGTGGGGGGAAAACGGAGGGCCTCCGGAGGCGTCTTCAAAGAGGTGGACAGCATCCAGAAGAAGGGCAGCACCATGGTCAGCGATCCGACGGCCAGGATGAGATAGAGCAGTCCCCTGCTCGTCAGATGACCCAGGCGATACCGGCCGATGCTCGTGTCGCTCATGCGTAATGGACCTTTCTCTCCACCACCCGGCGCTGAATGATGGACAGGCTCAGGAGGATGAGGAACAGCACCAGAGCGATGGCCGAGGCGTAGCCGCGGTCGAATCCCTCCATGAAGCCCTGCTCGTACAGATAGAAGACGATCACCTTGGTGGTCCCCAGCGGGCCGCCCTGCGGGGTGGTCATCATCCAGATCTGGGTGAAGACCTGAAAGGTGGTGATGGTGGTCACCATCAGCACGTAGAAGGTGATCGGCGAGAGGATCGGCCAGGTGATATGCCAGAACGACGCCCGGGCGCCGGCCCCGTCGATGCGGGCGGCCTCATAATACTGTTCGGGGATGTTCTGCAGTCCGGCCAGGAAGATGATGATATTGTATCCCAGCCCCTTCCACACGCTCATGATGATGATGGCGTAGAGCGCCAGGCTGGGCCCGCCGGCCCAGTCGGGCACGGTGATGCCCATCCCGCCGAGGGCCAGCTTGATCACCCCGGTCGACTCCGACAGCCACAGCAGCTTGTCGATCCCGATCAGCTGAAGGAAATAGTTGGCCAGCCCCATCTCGGGGTGATAGATCCATTTCCAGACCATCGAGACGGCCACCAGAGAGGTCACCACGGGGAGAAAATAGGTCGTCCGGAAGATACCCATGGCCTTGATCTTCTTGCTCAGCAGGACGGCGATGAACAACGACAGAAACAGGCTGGCCGGGACCATGCCGACGACGAAATAGACCGTGTTAATCAGGGATTGCCAGAACTTGGGGTCCTGGAACATGCGCCCGTAGTTGCCCAGGCCCAGAAAGGAGCCCCGAATGAGCCCCCAGCGGAAGAAACTGATGTAGAATGAGGAGACGATGGGCAGGAGCCGGAAAACGAAGATCACCGCGGCGGCCGGTAAAAGGTAGAAAAAGGGTGAAAAACGGCTCTGCCGGCGCTGTTTGGGCTTACCAGCCAAAGGGGTACGATCTGAATTGCTGGGAGAACCCATGCACGTTTTCCGATCGGGGAAGGTCACCACAATCCGCGGATAGAACGCTGTACTATAACCAAACGGCACGCCGGTGTCAAGCATTTTTCCGGCCGATCCGGCAGAAAAAAAGCCCGGCTCCGAAGAGCCGGGCTAGGGTGGAAAGCGGGGCCGCTCTCTGTTATTGCAGTACCGGGGTGTACTGGTTGTCGATCTGAAAATGAACGTCGTCGTGACGCAGAACCTCGGTGTCGAAATTCCCGGTGGCCGCGTAATGGGTCCACAGATGGGCATTTTTAATCATGAAACTGACTTGATAGATGCCGTCCGGCAGGGTCTTGCGTATATCATACCGCAGACCGCCATGCTGATCGGTGATCACCAGGGCGAAATCACAGTACTCCTCGCCGCCCCTGGCTCCACCCGGGATGGTCGGAAGACCGGTATAAGGATAGGGCGCGTCATTGTCGTAGAAGACCACCCCGGCCTGAACATACTCCTCCGCCTCGCCGGGCAGATCCGGCTGGCCGACGAAAGCCAGCAGATACTCCTCGTTGGGGAGCAGATTCCGTGTCTGGACAGTGCCCTCGAAGATCAGGTCCTGATGGACATGATAGCGCAGCCGTCCGCTGGGTGTCTCTCCCTGGACCGTACCGTCGTCTCCGCACCAGACCAGATCGACCGTCTGCCAGGCCCCTGCGTCGGCCGGCAGGGTTCGTCCGGCGGGCAGAGACGAGCCACCGGAGCCGGCCTCGGGTCCCACCGGACTCTGGTTGGAGCAGCCGGCGATGATGAGCATCGCCGTCAGGGCCAGGGCGACGGTCAGGTGGATATTCCATCTCATATGAATACCTCCTTTCGTGAATACTATGTTGCTCTGAAAACGGCACTTTCTTCGGGACTGGATCATCACCACCATCGGCGCCGGACCATCTTCCGGCCCGGGTGGTTCGCAAAACCTGTCGCAACATCCATGCCACCCTGAATGGGAAGATCTTCCCTTCGGGAAAAAAGGGCCGTCGGGGGACCGGCCGCCGTCTTGACCTGTCCACGCCGGGCGTGGTCCCCGCCGGATTTCCTGGGATGCTCTGTACAGAACTCTGAAGATTTATAACAATTTGTAATTCAATGATTTTTGTCACGCCTCATGATGAACCCTTGATCATCGCTGCCCAATCCCTGCGCAGGAATTGTGGCAGCATCATCCCGGCAGCGCGTCATCATCGCCCCGACACGGGCACGGCTCGGGCCCAGCGTTCATCCTTCTCGGAGCCAAAAAGAAAAAGCCCGGCTCCGAAGAGCCGGGCTCATGATGATGGTCCCAAACGACAGCCGGGTCAGGGAATCGAGATCAGCGGGACGTCGAACTCACCGACCGCCCCGGAGGGATCGGATTTCTGACCGACCTCATCGACCGCCTTGACCAGATAAAAATAATTCGTCCCCACGATGCCGACGGCCCCGGCATCGAGGTAGGTGGTGTCGGTCGTCCCGCCGATCGAGTCCTCCGGTCCCGCTTCGAAGTCCCCGGTGGTATCACGATAGACCACGTAGCGGACAACGGCTTTCCCCGTCGGCGGGCTCCAGGTGAGGACCAGGTCTCCGTCGGAGGGTTGAGCGACCAGATCGTCCACCGGGTCGGGAGCCCCGCTGGTTACCAGAGCTTCTCCGACATAGGGCAGGTAATTCTTCTTGGTGATGGTCACGTAGAGGCTGCCGACGGTGGCCGGATTGGGCGTGAAGACGGCGTCGCCGCCCGAATTGGTGCTCTGCTGCAGATAGACCTGGCCCGGTTTCCACAGACAGACAGAGGCCGAAGCCAGATCGCTGCCGCCCGACTCGACATGAACCGTGAAGCTGGAGCTGCCCGGCGGCAGGGTGGCCGGATGGGTCACCGTCATGGCCGCCGGGGTGTCGGTCCACAGAGGCATGGCCGGCTCGCCGAGCAGGTTGAAGGTCCACACGCAATGACGCCAGAGATTGAAATTGGGATGGTTGCGATTCTTTCCGTCGGCCAGGGTCTGACCCAGGATATATTTATCATAGTTGAACAGGCTCTTCCACCATTCCCGGTCCACCAGATTGGTCAGGGTGCTCAGGCTGCCGCTGTAGAACCAGCCGTCCCTGGTGTTGCCGGTGAAGGAGACGCCGGCCTGCTGGGGATTGTAGATCACGAAGGCCTCGGCGATGCCGTCCTGGATGCCGCCGTAGGTCATGTCGTTGGCCCAGCAGCCGGTGGAGACGATGTTGGTGGTGCGGTCGTCGTTGGACAGCTGGCTGACGCCGTACAGGCTCAGGAACCAGCCTTCACTCTCATGATTGATATAGCCCAGCCCCATCTGGGTGCTGTTGGAGTGATCGCAATGGTTGAACAGATTCTGGCCGTCGTCGAGGGCGTCGATGGTGTCGTCCTTGTGATTGCTGGACTGGCTGTCATACACCTTGGTGACGTCGAAACGAGATGGGATATACCCGTCGATGATCTCCTTGAGATCCTCCCCATCGGTATAGGAATCCAGATCCATGCCCACCAGCAGAACATCCAGCGGATAGTTGGTCAGCGGCGGGTCTTTCTCGTAGGTCAGAATCTTGCCGATGGCGTTGTCGAATTGATCCTGATTCGAGCCGGTCAGACGGCCGACATAGACCTCGTAGGTCCAGTCGTCGTCATAGTCGGCATAGTACTGGTCGCTGGGCGTATCGTCGGGTTGGCCATCGTAGTTGCGATACTCGAACGGTACCTGGGCGTCCTCGCCGCCGATAAGAAAATACAGCGTCCCCCAGGTGCTCTGGGCGTCGATGACGAAGTTGCGAATCCTGGCCTGGTTGTCCGAGCCGGAGTAGTTGGCATAGATGTATTCGGTGGTCACCACCGTGTCGGGCAGACCCCGCCGGTAGTGCCAGTGGATCAGATCGTCGAAATAGCCGGCATAGGCCGCAGGGGTGATGATGACATGGTCGAACTGGCCGGACGGAAGAGCCTTGGAGGCCTCCCTGCGCGGCGGATCGATGACTACATCGGCAGGGTTGAGGACCATGCCGCGAAGCATCTCGCCGTAGATGCGGCGCTGCTTCTCGGTGAAGACGGCGAAGGCCTCGCCGGACCGGCGGCCGGGCCGCGTGTGCACTTCAATCTCTATCTTCCGATGGAGGACCAGCTCTCCAGCGGCCGGCCGGTACTGAAG
>Ga0272444_10004972_pt1 | contig 11562 bp, 8 predicted proteins | sample SSMForm13_FD_201033 | JGI IMG/M metagenome (GOLD analysis project Ga0272444, IMG submission 201033) | Marine sediment archaeal communities from Little Sippewissett salt marsh, Falmouth, MA, United States - SSM-Form-13 | ecosystem: Environmental > Aquatic > Marine > Wetlands > Sediment ... | reverse complement strand
GGGGACGGAGGAGGTTTGTGTTCGCGGAAAACCGTTTAAGCCAGTAAAAGTTCTCTTGAGCATCGGCTGCGAGGGATGAACGGATAACGATCATCGGCGTATGATCCGCCAGTTCTTCGATCGTTATCCCTGAAAAATGCTGCTTCAGGGGGTCGAATTTCGTGTTTAGAACGCATGCCTCATAGGTCAGCGCGAGCAGGTGGGCATCGCCGTCGGGTATCCCGACGATCATTCTCTTCAAGGCATCGGGCTCCAGGTCACGCAGCGTATTGAGGAGATGCTGATGCATGAAAAGATCGTTGGGATGCTCTCTGCTATAGTTTAGGGCCTCATCGAATGAGCCTACCGCTTCGGGTACACACGCATACCACCCGACACCCATTCCCGTACCCACCCGGGAAAGCGCATATCTCATCGGCCCGGTTTTCTTAAAAAATCGATTGTCCGATTGTTCCATGGGTTACCTTCTTTCCAGATCCGTTACCCGCGGACACACGTCAATTCTATGGATCCGCCGACGGATCGACTGTATCGCCAAGGGCCGCCAGCAATCGCTGGTGAAGTTGATCAAAGCCGCCGTTGGACATGATCAGCACCACATCCCCGGACTGGATTTCCTCTGTTAGGGCCCGTAACAGGTGATCGGTGGTCTCAAAGTAGGTGGCGTCAAGTCCACGATCCATCAGATCCGCTACCAGTTGCCTCGATGAGAAGCGGTCCTCAACAGGGATCCCGGCCATTAGATGGGGTTCGGGGATCATGATCCGGTCGCCCGCATCAAATGATACTGCGTAGCGCTTCTGGAAAATGTTCCGCCTGCTGGAATTGGATCGGGGCTCAAACACAGCGATGAGACGACGCTGCCGGTACCTATCTCTGACCGCATCAAGGGTTTCCTTCACCGCGGTGGGATGGTGCGCAAAATCGTCAATAATCAGAACCCCGTTTTTGTCTCCGATGACCTCCTGCCGCCGCTTGACCCCGAGAAAGGTCCTGGCAGCCTCCTCGAGTGTGGACCAGGGTATGTGAAGATACCGTCCCAGGGTCACAACCGACATCAGATTGGCGATATTGTGACGGCCGTAAAGGGACGTGCCAAACGGTACGGTAGTGCCTTCTGCAACAACACTGAGTCGAGTAAAGGTCCTGTCAAGATCCACGTCTACGGCTCGCCATCGGTTTGTCTCAGAATAGCCGTAGGTCTCTATCCTGCATTCGGCGTGGGCGCTCTCCTGCGCGACAATCGGATCGTCTCCGTTGGCGATCAGAAGCCCTTCTGCCGGGATTAACTGGATCAGCTTGCGAAAACTCCCGATGACGTGGTCCAGGTCGCGGTATATGTCTGCATGATCGAATTCAATGCTGGTCAGGATGGTGAACCAGGGACGGTAGTGGAGGAACTTAGGCCCCTTATCAAAAAAGGCGGTGTCGTATTCATCCCCTTCAATGACAAAGTAGGGACCTTCACCCGACTTGAAATTCTTCTCGAAGTTACGAGGTATCCCCCCGATCATAAATCCGGGATCCATGCCGGCCGTTTCCAGGACCCACGCGACAAGTGCGGAGGTGGTGGTTTTTCCGTGGGTTCCACTAATAACAATGGATTGCTTGTCCCTGAGCGCAAAGTAGCCGATGGCTTGGGGAAAGGAGACATACGGGAGTTCAAGGGCCGCGAGTTCAATGGCCTCCGGGTTCATTTTTGTGATGACATTTCCCACAACAACGAGGTCAGGCCTGGGGTGAAGATTTTGGGCGCCATAGCCATGGCACACCGGAATATGGAGTGATTCCAGAAAAAGGCTCATGGGTGGGTAGACGTTTTGATCGGACCCGGTGATTTGAAACCCCCGCTCTTTCAGCATCCCTGCCAGCGATGCCATGCCGGTCCCGCAGATACCCATGAGATGGATATGGCGCAGGTCACTGGGCAGGCGGTTCAACAGGGGAGAGAGGCGGGCAGCCGGGTTATTTTTTGGGGATCGTTTCAAGGGTGTATGTCCTCCGAGACGGAATCTGATACTGGAAACGGGATAATACGTTCGCTTTCTGAAAAGACGTATCGTAGTTTGTCGGGCCAGCGGGTGTCTCTTTCTCCCCCCGAGGCGGTACAAAAACCTGTCATGGCTCTTGGGAACGGCAGCCTGGCTTTAAGGATTCGTCGGTACCAGCCCCAAGAACCCCCGTTCACATGACGTGTGTACCCGCTGACTTTCCATGACAGGTATTGAGCGCCCAGGGGCGGCCCTCGAACGCTGCGTAAGAATAGAATTGTCCCGCCTTGGTCGGGAGAAAGAGACACCGGGCTTCTGCATTTTCAGGTGTCTAAGCTGTTACAAGTTTTTTTCTACTTGATTCAAAAAGCATTTTCATGGAAAAAAGACTTGATATCTGCCTTAGCATCAGTTATATTCACCAATTCTAAAAATTCAGGATTCCCCAAGGAGATGTCCCCATGTCGAAAGTGTGCGAAATATGCGGCAAAAGGCCGATGACCGGATATAATGTGAGTCACGCCCACAACAAGACCAAGAAGCGGTGGTACCCCAATATTCAGAGTGTCAGATGCGTGGTCAACGGGCAGGCTGTCAAGATCAAGGCGTGTACCAGCTGTATCCGCTCCGGCCGCGTGGTCAAGCCGTCCAAGCGCAGGGTTGCTTCCGCCTAAAGCCTCTCTACAATGAGCACGTTTCTCACCTTTTTGATGGCGCCTATTATCTCCTGCAGCTGTTTGTAGCTATCCACTTCCAGCGTGAAGAAGGCGATGCCCTTATTGTCTACGGTCGTCTTGACCTCGGCATGGACAATGTTAGCATCTTTCTGGCTGATAATGGCACTGATATCGGCCAGTATGCCCTTCCTCTCCACACTGGTGATCCTGAGGGAGGCCGGATAGGACTCCTTTTCCGATGGGTCCCACGATACCGGAACCAGTCTGTCGACATCCGCTTTCTGAATATGTCTACACTCTTTTTGGTGTATCGTAATGCCGCGTCCCCGCGTGATAAACCCGATCACCTCTTCACCGGGTAGAGGGCGGCAGCACTTGGCAAAACGGATCAGCATGTCACTCACGCCGTTTACCCGGATCCCGTGGTCGAGCTTCGGGCGTCTGAATCGGCTGACCACCTTACTGACCAGACCCTGCGATCTGTCCGTACCCATGTCCAATTTGGGTTTGAGCCGGCCCACCACCTGTCGCGGAGAGATCTTGCCGAACCCGATCTGGGCGATCAGGTCTTCGACCGAACTGAAGCTCAGATCATCGGCAACCGCGGCGATCTGATCACTCTTAAAGACATTGATCTGGGTCAGCCCCTCATGTTGAAGGGCTTTCTCAAGAATGGTTTTTCCGAACTGGATGCTCTCCTCTCTTTCTTCTGTCCGGATCCACTGCCGGATCTTTGTCTTGGCCCTCGAGGTTTTCGCATATTTGAGCCAGTCCTTATTGGGATGCTGTTTTCCAGAGGTCGTGATTTCAACAATGTTCCCGTTCTTGAGTACATAGCGGAGCGGCACCATCCTGCCGTTCACCCGTGCCCCCACGCATTTCTCCCCGATTTCCGAATGAATGCTGTAGGCGAAATCGATGATGGTGGCGCCTTTGGGAAATGCCTTTACCTCTCCTTTGGGTGTGAAGACATATACCTCGTGGGGAAAGAGATCCATCTTCACGGATTCAAGAAATTCCTGGGGATCTTTCAGGTTTTTCTGCCAGTCCAGGAGCTGCTGGAGCCAGGTAAACTGCTTCTGATCTGTCTTGGTGGCGATGGCCCCTTCTTTGTATCTCCAATGTGCTGCGATGCCCGACTCGGCGACCCGGTTCATTTCCCACGTTCGTATCTGGATCTCCATACGTTGACCAAAGGGGCCGATGACCGTGGTATGCAGGGACTGATACATGTTGGCCTTGGGCACGGATATGTAATCCTTGAATCTTCCCTGGACCGGTTTCCAGAGGGAGTGGATGTGTCCCAGGGCCTCATAGCATTCCTTGATGGAATTGACGATCACACGAAAGGCCAGGATATCGTAGACCTGATTCACCGTGAGATCCTGATCGGCCATCTTCTTATAAATGCTGTAAAAATGCTTCTGTCTGGCCTTAACCGCGGCCTGAATGTTGGATTCCCGCAGCTTCTCAGAGAGGATTTGCTTGACCTCGATCATGAATTTTTCCATCTCTTCCTGTCGCTGGGCGGTCTCCGCCTTGATCCTGGCGTAGATCTCGGGCTCGAGATAGAAGAGGCACAGATCCTCCAGATTCGATTTGATCCAGTTGATCCCCATCCTTCCCGCCAACGGGGCGTAAATGTCGAGGGTCTCGGTTGCGATGCGGATCTGTTTCTCTTCCGGCTGGTATCCCAGGGTCCGCATGTTGTGAAGGCGATCCGCAAGTTTGACCAAAATGACGCGGATATCGCTGGACATGGCCAGGATCATCTTGCGCACATTCTCAGCCTGACGTTCCTCCTTGCTGACAAAATGCATTTTGCTGATCTTGGTGACCCCGTCCACGATGTTGGCGGTTTCCTCACCAAAGAGTTCTCTTATTTCTTCCAGCCTTGCATCCGTATCTTCGATGGCATCATGCAACAGTCCCGCCGCAATGCAGATGACGTCCATCTTGAGCTGGGTGAGGATATAGGCAGCTTCCAGTGGATGGGAAAGGTAGGGTTCCCCCGACAGACGGATCTGGCCCTGATGCGCCTTGGCAGAATACACATAGGCCTTCTCTATCAGTGCGGTATCTGCTCTTGGATGGTAACTGAGGACCTGGGATGTGATGTCATTTAAGCGAATCATAGAGGGCTTTCACCTTTTCTTTGACAAAGGATGCAGCCGCGTCAAGGGGCACAAAGGCGCTCTCCGCATCGGAGCGGAGCTTTATCTCCACCTGCCCCTTCTGGACCCCTTTGGCCCCTATGGTAACCCGCACCGGTATCCCCAGTAGATCCGCATCATTGAACTTGATGCCGGCCCGTTCATCCCTGTCATCAAGGAGCGTGTCGATGGCATCGCTCATGAGATCTGAATAGATCTTCTCCGCGGTTTCCACCACCTGGGCTTGATGCATCTGGAGCGGAAGGATGGTCACTTCAAAGGGTGCAATGGGGATGGGAAAGAGGATGCCGTTTTCGTCGTGGTTTTGTTCAATGGCCGCTGCCACCGTCCGCCCGACCCCGATCCCGTAGCATCCCATGATGATAGGCAATTCCTTACCCTCCCGGTTCAGGAAGACAGCATTGAGGGCCTGGCTGTATTTGGTCCCCAATTTGAAAATATGCCCCACCTCGATGCCCCTCCCGAACTGGATGGCGCCTCCACACCGGGGGCAGCCGTCTCCGGACATGATGACGCGCAGGTCGCCGAAGAGATCCACCTTGACGTCGCGTGTCAGGTTCACATGAAGGAGATGCCGGTCCTGCTGATTGCCGCCGGTAACAAAATCGGCCATCCCTTTCACGGCATGATCAGCAACAATCCGTACGTTCAGGCCGGCCGGACCTGCAAATCCCATGGGCGCGCCGGTGATCTCTTCAACCACCCGTTCAGGTGCCAGTTCGACGGACTGTGCCCCCATAAGACTCCTGAGCTTGGCCTCGTTAAGTTCGTGATCCCCCCGGATGAGGATGGCAACCGGCTGCTCGTCAACCATCCAGATTAGGGTTTTTACCAGATGCTCGGGGGAAATTGATAGAAAGCCCGTCACCTCTTCCACGGTCTTCATGCCGGGGGTTGCTACCATTTCCACCGGTTTCGCTTCCCTGCTTTCCGGGGCCGGGGACATGCGTTCCGGGTTGACCTCGGCCCTTTCCAGATTGGCTGCATAACTGCATGTCGTGCAGTTGACAATCTGGTCTTCCCCGGTATCGGCCAAGACCATGAATTCGTGGCTATAGCTCCCGCCGATGGTGCCCGTATCTGCCTCCACTGCCCGGAATTTCAGCCCGCACCGCTCAAATATCCGGGAGTAGGCCGCGTACATGGCCTCGTAACTTCGGTTGGCCCTTTCTTCGTCTACATCGAAGCTGTAGGCGTCTTTCATAATGAATTCTCGCGCCCTCATCAGGCCGAACCGGGGGCGGATTTCATCCCTGAATTTGGTCTGAATCTGGTAGAGATTAATGGGCATCTGCTTATAGGAATGGATCTCCTTTCGCACCAGGTCGGTAATGACCTCCTCGTGGGTGGGCCCGAAACAGGCCTCCCGGTCGTGACGGTCCTTGAACCGCAACAGCTCGCGGCCATAATGATCCCAACGGCCACTCTCCTGCCACAGTTCCGCCGGTTGAACCGCGGGCATGAGCACCTCGATGGCCCCGGCCCGGTTCATCTCTTCTCTGATAATCGTCTCTACTTTCTTGATGGACCGAAGACCGGCAGGCAAATAAGTGTAGCTGCCGGACGTCAGTTTGCGTATCATGCCGGCCCGAATCATCAGTTGATGACTAACCACCTCTGCGTCAGAGGGGACTTCCTTGTGCGTGGGTATGAAATAGCTGGAATATCGCATGATGCTTTCTGAATTTCCTCCTTAATCGGATGAACCGGTTGTAAAAATTTCTCACATGGAGACGCAAAGACACGAAGATATTTTTCGTGATGGCACGGATGACCACAAGCACATCAGCCAACTGTAAGTAGGGACTTCCTGTGCTCGGTAGCTTTAAGTGATCATCTGGGTATGTGCGATTCTGCCAGTTGCCAGGCCTCTCGGATGAGGACCTCGGCCAGTTGGCCTTCGGGGATCTTTTTGACCACCTTTCCCTTTTTGAAAAGGATGCCCTGCTCCCGGCCGCCTGCAATACCGACATCGGCCTCCCTGGCCTCGCCCGGGCCATTGACCACACAGCCCATAATGGCGATTTTAGGGGATGCTGTCATGCCTGAGAGGGCCTGTTCCACCTTTTCAACCAGGGAAAACAGGTCGATTTCACACCGGCCGCAGGTGGGGCATGAGATGATCTCGGGCCCCCGGGACCTAAGATCAAGGCTCCTAAGAATTTCGTAAGCGACCCGGACCTCCTCCACGGGGTCCCGGGTCAAAGAAACCCGAAAGGTATCGCCGATCCCCTCGGCCAGGAGAAACCCGATCCCCAAGGCGCTCTTTACCGTGCCCGCAATGAGCGTTCCAGCCTCGGTGACACCCAGGTGGAGAGGATAATCCACCCGCTCGCTAAGGCGTTCATAGGCCCGAATCGTGTTTTTGACATTAGATGATTTAAGGGAGATCTTCATCAGGTCAAAATCCATGGATTCCAAGAATCGGATATGCGCCATGGCACTTTCCACCATGGCCTCGGGTGTCGGGCCCCCATATTGGGCGAGTATATCCCTATGCAGGGAACCCGCATTGACGCCGATGCGGATGGGCGCCCCCCGTTCCCGGGCCGCATGGACCACCTTCTCAACGGCCTTTTGGGACCCGATGTTGCCGGGATTGATCCGTAACCCGTCGGCCCCGGCACCAAGAACGCCCAGGGCGAGTCGGTGATCAAAGTGGATATCTGCGATAAGCGGGGTCCGAACCGCTGATCTGATCCTCCCGAAAGCGTTTACGGCTTCTTCGTCAGGGATGGCCAGCCGGACGATCTCGCACCCGGCTTCGGCCAGGCGATCGATCTGATGCACCGTGCCGTGCACATCCCGGGTATCGGTATTGGTCATGGACTGAACTGCGATCGGCGCATCCCCGCCGATGGGAATGCCCCCCACATGAATTTGCCGTGTCCTTCTTCGTTCTTCCATCAGAGGCATGAAATGCTGCTCCTCTTGTTTCCGCTCCCAAAAACGGGACTGGATACCGCTTGGATTAGACATTGATCATTGAATATTGACTGACTCGCAAAAGGTCCTAACCCTCGTCATTCCGGCCCCGCATCAAGTGCGGGATAAACTGTGGCCGGAGTCCATAACTGCCTGAAAAGAATGGATTCCGGCTTTCGCTGGAATGACGGAAAGGTAGCATTTTGGACTTTTTGCGAGATCATCAATATTGAGTATTCCTTTCATTCGATGTTGGATATTGGGTACTGGATGCTGGATGACGCTTCTGAATCTTAGGCATTCGAAGTTTCAGCCCCGCCTCAATACAGGAACATGGGTTTGCCGGTTACGTGTCTGACCTTGGGACGGTATTCCTCGATTTCGTACAGCTCGCGCACATCCACCCGCTTCTGACCTGTGGTGATGGTGCTCAACGGAATGTCCGTATAGATGCCGTTGGTCAGGGCCACGAGCCGGCCGAAGGTCTTCTTCAGGAAAAGGTCGATGGCCATATTGGCAAAGTTGACCGCCACCATGAGATCCAGGGAATCGGGAGAACCGCTTCTCATGAGATAGGACAGCCGCTGGTTCAGCACATCCTGGCCGGTCAGTTTTTTTAGAATGGCGCCGGTCTCTTCGCCGATGCCGCCGAGGCGGCGGTGTCCGTAACCATCCGATTCGCCCGAGAGAAACATGTCGCCACCAATGATCCTGGCTCCTTCGGAGATGGTCATCATGGCATAGTTCTTGGGGTTGGCCTTCTTATCTTTCATGATCAATTGAGCTAGTTTTTCCGTTTCAAAGGGCACCTCTGAGATAATGGCCCGATCGACCCCGGCCAGGTAAGCCGATATGAGGGATGTCTCGCCGCAGTACCGTCCGAAGAGTTCAATCACCGCAATCCGCTCGTGGGAACCGGCGCAGGTCCGGAGGGCATGAATAAAGCCGACGCCCCGGGTCACGGCCGTGGAAAAACCGATGCAGTAGTCGGTCCCGAATACGTCGTTATCCATGGTCTTGGGGATGGCAATAACCGGGAAGCCTTCTTTGTGGAGTCGTTCTGCAAAACTCAATGTATCGTCCCCGCCGATAGGGATCACAGCGTCTACTCCGAGATTTTCGAGGCCCCTGACACAATGGGAGGTGAAATCCTGGATCTTTTCTCCCTCCTTAAACGCGTTTTTGAGGAAATCCGGGACATCCTTTTCCTTCACAGCGCTGGGGTTGGTCCTGGAGGTGTGAAGGTATGTCCCGCCGGAGCGGTCAATGGTCCGAACCTCTGCCGGAAGGAGTTTCTGTATGTGGTTTTTGGAGGCTTTGGGGTCATCTGGATTATAGTTCAGAATCCCGCCCCATCCACGCCGGATCCCGAGGACCTGGATCCCTTCGCTGGCAGCCCGATATACCAGCGTCTTAATGCAGGGGTTCAGGCCGGGAACATCCCCGCCACCGGTCAGAATGGCAACGGTCGGTTTTTTCTTGGTGGTTTTTTTCATGGACGTGTCTCCAGTTCTAATTGAGGGTGCAGAGCGCTGCCGATTGAGATCCCCACCGGCTCAAGCGGCCCGAACAAGGCTTATCATACGCGTGCATCAGAAGCCCGGTCTATCCTGTAGACCTATAAAAGATGCATGATACCGTGTCAAGATGATTTCAGCGTGGCCGGACCCGGAGGGACGCTCCATGGAGATTTTCTGTTGACAAGCGGGTAGAAAACGATATGCTTCAAAGCAGGGAACAGGGAACAGAGATCAGGGCGGTTGAACGGTCAAGCTGTGACGCGGTTAGGCGCCATGTCCCTGAGAAACTGTCACCTGCGATCTGCCGGCCATGAGTCTCTTGACCCTTTGAACCGTTACCGCTCAACAAGGAGAACATCGCATGTCCGTTTCTGTCAAAATTCGTGAGGCCATCGAACGATCCTCCTGGATTCGAAAAATGTTTGAAGAAGGTGCCCGGAGAAAGGCAAAGTATGGGCCCGATCAGGTCTTCGACTTCAGCCTTGGGAACCCGAATCTGGAACCGCCTTCCAAGGTCAAGCAGGTCCTGGAAAATCTAATTAAGGACCCGTCACCCGGGCAGCATGCGTATATGTCCAATGCCGGTCTGGTGGAGACCCGTCAGGCGGTTGCTGATTATCTCAACACATTCAACGCCCCTCGATTTTCGCCCGATGAGATCGTGATGACCGTGGGGGCCGGCGGTGCCCTCAATGTGGTGCTCAAGACAATCCTCAATCCCGGGGATGAGGTGATGATCCCGAAACCCTATTTTGTGGAATACAACTTCTATCTCGACAATCACCAGGGTGTCCCGAGACTCGTTCCCACGAAACCTGGTTTTTCACTTGATTTTGGCGCCATGGAAGCGGCCATGACTGAAAAGACAAGGGCCGTCCTCATCAATTCCCCGAACAACCCCACCGGCAAGATCTACCCTGAAGCGGAGTTGAGGGAACTGGCGCGTCTCTTGACCCATTACAGCACCCGATTTGGACAGCCCATCTACCTGATTTCCGATGAACCCTACCGGAAGATTGTCTATGACGGCGTTTCAGTTCCGAGTGTTTTTGATGTGTACCCGGAGACCTTTGTGGTAACGTCTTTTTCAAAAGATCTCTCGCTCCCCGGAGAACGGATCGGGTATGCTGCGGCCCACCCGGAGATGTCGGAAAAGCAGAGCGTCTTGGCCGGTATGGTCCTATGCAATCGGGTTTTGGGCTATGTGAATGCTCCGGCGATCATGCAGCGGGCCATTGCGCATCTCCTCAATGATAGCGTGGATATCTCCATCTATCAGCGAAAAAGAGACCTTCTGTGTGAGGGGCTGGCAGGCGTGGGTTATGACATTTCCAAGCCGGAAGGGGCTTTCTATCTCTTTCCGCGAACGCCTGTGGAAGACGATGTGGCCTTTGTCGCCGCACTCCAAGAGGAGAATATCCTGACGGTGCCGGGGACCGGTTTTGGCGGACCGGGGCACTTCAGGATCGCCTACTGTGTCTCCGACGACGTGATTGAAAGGTCGATACCCGGTTTTGAGAAGGTGATCCAGAGGTATTGAGTCACCCAGGGAGAAAAGGATCATGTATTCAAAGATGCTGTCTCTCAGATTCCCCAGGAAGATCGTTGATGAACCCATCGCGGTGAACCTGGTGAAGAAATTCGATCTCAGTTTCAATATCCTCAAGGCCACCATATACCCCAGAAAAGAAGGCCTGATGGTGCTGCAACTGAGCGGACACCGGAAGAATTTTCAAAAGGGTGTCCGTTATCTGAAGAGTCTCGGGATCAAGGTAGAGAGTATCGGCCAGGATATCCGCCGAAACGAGGACAAATGCTTTCAGTGCGGGGCCTGTACGGCCGTATGTCCCACAGGTGCCCTCCATATTAAACGGCCGGAAATGGAGGTCGCGTTTGATAAGGAGCGGTGCAGCGCATGCGAGTGGTGTGTGCCCGCCTGTCCGGCCCGGGCCATGGAGGTGAGTTTTAATAAGACTCTTCTGGACTGACGTCACTCAATGGATCGGACACCCATCCGGCGGCCTGCAAAAAGAGAGACTGACTGGAGGACTGCGCAACCCCTCCCTGACACCTGTCAGAGAGTTGGTTTTTGGGTGAAGACCGCCGCCCGGAAGCGGTTACCCATCCAATAGTTTCGGTGCCTGGATGGCCTCAAAGGGACCGCTTTTTCCAGGCGAAGTCTCGGAGGAAGTGTCGGCTCCGATTCAATCATGACCCGGTAGGTTCTCGAATTTTTCTCTTAATCTGTGAATCATCCGCTCCATTTCCCGCACCC
>Ga0272444_10004969_pt1 | contig 11569 bp, 10 predicted proteins | sample SSMForm13_FD_201033 | JGI IMG/M metagenome (GOLD analysis project Ga0272444, IMG submission 201033) | Marine sediment archaeal communities from Little Sippewissett salt marsh, Falmouth, MA, United States - SSM-Form-13 | ecosystem: Environmental > Aquatic > Marine > Wetlands > Sediment ... | reverse complement strand
GTCTGATTCACCAACTAAAGGACACGTTCGTTATCGATAACCATACCGTCAAACTGGTGTTGAGAACGCCTTATTACCCGATACTCGAGGATCTGACCCTGGTCCGGCCGTTTCGCTACCTGAGTCCGACTGCCTTTCCCAAAAGCGGCAATACCGCCGACGGGATCATCGCCCCCATCGGTACCGGGCCGTGGAAACGGGTTGAATCCAAATTGGGTGAATATGAGGTTTTTGTTCGTAACGATAACTACTGGGGGCCAAAACCGGATATTGAGAAAATTGTTGTAAAGATCATCTCCGATCCCAACACCAGAGCCGTGGCGTTCGAAACCGGGGATATCGATCTCATATACGGCGATGACCAGGTCAATTTGGACACCTTCGACCGCTTGCGCGCCAATCGCCGCTATACCACCAGGATGTCCGACCCCCTCTCCACGCGGGCCATCGCCCTGAACAGTAATCGCGGTCCCACACGGGACATTGCGGTGCGTCGCGCCATTTTGCACGCCGTCAATAAAGATGCCATCGTCAAGGGTATTTTTCTCAACACGGAGCTTAAAGCGGAATCCCTTTTTTCGTTCCAGGTGCCGTATTGTGATCTTAAGCTTGTGCCATACGCCTATGATCCGAAAAAGGCTGATTCCATTTTAACGACTGCCGGGTGGGCGGCGGCCGGGGACTCCCCATTTAGAAAAAAGAACGGCAAACTGCTGAGTGTTGATCTTTGCTTTGTCGGTAACAACGTCATCGAAAAATCCGTTGCCGAGGTGGTGCAGGCCGACCTGCGCAAAATCGGCATCCAGGTAAGGCTCAGCGGCGTAGAAGAGGATATGTACTATCACAAACGCAAGGAAGGTGATTTTGATCTGATCTTCAACGATACCTGGGGGCCGCCCTATGAGCCCCATGCCTATTGCAGCGCCATGTGCTCGTCTTCGATCGCCGATTATCAGGCCCAGGCCGGGTTGCCGATGAAAAAGGATATCGATGCCATGATCAGCCGCGCCATTGTCAGTGTCGATAAGAACGAGCGCCGTGATCTATTTCACGATGTCATCGCCACGCTGCATGATCAGGCCGTTTATCTGGCTATCAGTCATACTACCGGGCTTCTGGCTCACGGCCCGCATTTGTCCGGTGTGGCCTATGGTCCCACGAAATATGAAATACCGTTTGAGAAAATAGTTATTCAATAGGATCCGGGGCGATCGTCAGATGAACCGCATTTACCCTTATATGAGAAATCGAAGTCGCAGGCATGGCCAGCTCCTACAAAGAACCATGAACGGAAAATGTCTGGTTGGTTGTAGGAGCGGGCCATGCCCGCGAAAAATAGAAAACGATCCAATTCTGCACAGGTAAAATTATGCTTAAATTTATATTCAGGCGTTTGCTAACGCTGATTCCATTGTTACTGGTGGTTTCTATTCTTGTCTTCCTGATCCTGCGTCTCGGTGAGAATGATCCGGCCATGGCTTACCTGCGGTTGTCACAGATTCCGCCCACAGACGATGCCCTTGCCACGGCAAGGGAGACCCTAGGGCTTAACCGCCCGTGGACGGTACAATATTTCGACTGGCTGTGGCGGACGTTTCATCTTGATTTCGGGAATTCCTATGTCACCGGTACACCGGTGCTTGAGCGGATTCTCTATTACCTTCCCAATACGCTGTATCTTGCCGGCGTAGCGTTTTTGATTACCATCGTTTTAAGCCTGCCTCTGGGCGTTATGGCGGCGCTGAAAAAAGATCGAATCCCCGATCATCTGACACGGGTGCTGGCCTTTATCGGCGTGTCCACGCCCAACTTCTGGCTGGGCTTTATGTTGGTATTTCTCTTTTCGGTGCATTTGGGCTGGCTGCCGCCCATGGGCAAAGGCGGCATCGCCCATGTGATCATGCCGGCCTTTTCACTGGCCTTGATGTCTCTTTGTATCAACATCCGTTTGGTGCGGGCCAGCATGCTGGAGCAGATGAACAGCCGTTCGGTGCTGTACGCCAGGGTCCGGGGAATTTTCGAGAAATGGGTTGTCGGCCGCCATATTTTTAAAAATTCGATGATTCCGGTAATTACGGCCATTGGTATGCATATTGGTGAGATGTTGGGCGGTGCGGTTGTTGTGGAGATGATTTTTGCCTGGCCGGGCGTTGGTCGATTTGCCGTTTCATCTATTTACAACCGCGATTTTCCGGTCATGCAATGTTTTATTCTGATGATGACCGTGATTTTTGTCTGCTCCAACCTGGCCGTCGACATTGTCAATGCATGGATTGATCCACGCATTCGCTACGAGGGTAACAACTGATATGAAGGTAATCAAAACCATACTCAAACGCAAACTAAACTGGGTGGCATTACCACTGGTGGTGCTGTTTTTGGTTACGGCTACCTTTGCCCCGCTGTTGGCGCCGACCGACCCCAGCGCCGTGGATCTTGAACAAAAATTATCACCGCCCAGCCATAGTCACCTTTTAGGTACGGATCACCTGGGGCGGGATATTCTCTCCCGGCTGATTTGGGGCGCGCGTACGTCCATGGGATCCGTATTTTTGATCATCAATCTGGTGATGATCACCAGCCTGGTCGTGGGTAGCATATCAGGCTATATCGGTGGCAAGGTGGATTCGCTATTTATGCGGATTTGTGAAATATTTCTCACGTTTCCGACATTTATCCTGGCCATGTTTTTGATTGGTGTGCTGGGAACTGGGATGATCAATGTGGTATTGGCCATCGCCCTGACCCACTGGGCCTGGTATGCGCGGATTATTCGCTCGTTGGTGCTCAGCATGAAAAACCGGGAGTATATCCTGGCGGCCCGGGTGGTCGGCACGAGTCATTGGCAGATTTTCGTGAAACACCTGGCTCCACCGGTTCTGGCCCAGCTTGTCATCCTGGCCACACTGGATATCGGCCATATGATGCTGCACGTTTCCGGGCTGTCGTTTCTGGGATTGGGGGTTCAACCGCCCATGCCGGAATGGGGCGTCATGATCAACGATGCCAGGCAGTATATATGGACCCAGCCGGAGCTGATCATGTATCCGGGACTCATGATATTTCTCGCCGTGCTGGCCTTCAATATCCTCGGCGACACCTTTCGGGACAGCCTGGATCCGGATATCCTGGCCGAGGAGGCGTAACGTGAAAGACGCACATCTGTTAGAAGTCGATGGCCTGTCGCTTTGTCTTAAAACTGGTCAGCAAGAGCGGCAGGTCGTGGATAACTTGAGTTTTACCCTCCAGGCAAACCGGATTTTAGGGCTGATCGGAGAAAGTGGATGCGGGAAATCGCTGTCGTGTTTAGCCGTGATGAGACTTTTACCAAAGGCCATCCGGCAGACCGGCGGGACGATTCAGTTCGATGGTCAATCCATCGATGCATTGGCGTTTTCCCGCATGCGCACGATCAGGGGCAGATCGCTGGCCATGATCATGCAAAACCCCATGAGCTGTTTTGATGCGGTATTTACCGTTGGTGAGCATTTCAAGGAAACCCTGGCCTCTCATCCGGACAAAGACTCTCGCAGCAACGAGGAGAGAATCCATGGTTCCCTTCATGCCGTGGGATTTAATGACCCACAGAGCATTTTGGGCCTCTATCCTTTTCAGATGAGTGGTGGTATGCTCCAGCGCGCGATGGTGGCGCTGGCCCTGATGATGAATGTCAAACTGCTGATTGCCGATGAGCCCACCACCGACCTGGATGTCATCGCCCAGGCAAAAGTGCTGGGCCTGCTGGAAACCATAAGGGATACCCATGGCATGGCCATTCTTCTGGTCACCCACGATCTGGGGGTAATCGCACGGCTGGCCGACGATGTGGCGGTGATGCAGGAAGGGCAAATTATTGAAACCGGGATTGCAGCGGAAATTTTCGAAACGAGTCGTCATCCCTACACAAGGGAACTGATTAACGCCCATCTTGAATTATACGATCATCGGTTGAATACTATAAGGTGATGTATGACGCTATTATCGTTAAAAGGAATCGGAAAGAGCTACCAGCGTGGTAGTATGTGGGACTCGTCAAACCGGGTCGATGTACTTAAAAATGTCAACCTGAGCATTGCGCCGGGGGCCTGCCTGGGCCTCATCGGCCGCAGCGGAGCCGGCAAAAGCACGCTGAGCCGAATCGTGTTGGGATTGGAGCGTCCGGATACAGGTGAAGTTGATTATGATGGCGTTTCACTAACAAAGATGACATGTGAGCAGTCAAGGGGCTATCGGCGTAATTGCCAGGTGGTCTTTCAAAATTCCCTGGGCTCGGTGAACCCGCGTTTCACAGCCGGCCAGGTGATTGCCGAGCCGCTGCACAATTTTGAATCCATGGAAAGGAAACAAGCCAAACAAAAGATCGACGATTTGCTGGAAAAGGTCGGCCTGCATCCATCCGATGCCGATAAATATCCACACCAATTCAGTGGCGGAGAACTTCAGCGGGTTTGCATCGCGCGGGCAATTGCCTTGAATCCGCGTCTGATTGTTTTGGATGAAGCAGTCAGCAGCCTGGACATGGTTATCCAATCCAAAATTATCGCCTTGCTAAAATCACTGCAAAAGACAATGGGGATCGCCTACCTATTTATTTCCCATGACATTCGGGTTCTTATGAAGATGGCCGATACGCTGGCGGTGCTGCACGAGGGCACGGTGGTTGAGACCGTTGATTTAAAAAAGAGTGAGAATCGCAGCTATCATCCGGCGCTTACTGAATTGGTGGCCGCGGTGCTGCCGCCAGTACCGGTTTTTGGCAATTGATCACGGGTTTTCACATGACGATGGATCTCAGTACCGCTCGAACGACGGCGCTTTGATGCGCGTTAGATCGTTCACATCAAACCCACGCGATCCGCGATAGAGTTCGCCATCGATGACCACGCCCATACCAAGCCCGTCCTCTATAGTTACCACCACGAAATTGTTGATCCCCTTGCCTTCCCCGACCCGGGTGACGGTATTGGTGTCGTTGTCCACATCGGTGGGGATGAGCAGGCGCTTCTCGATGAGCTCCTTCAGGGAGGTGGCGCCCCGCTTGAAAAACGGTTGCGGCCACGGGCGGCCGATCCTTCGATCTCCTTTTCATAAATGAGGCCGCTGGCGATCATCCGGGCAGTGATGTTGGTCACCGTGGCCCGGCTGTGACCGATGATCCGGGCGATCTCGATTCGGGAAACGGTCCCGGCCATGCGGATCGTGTTGAGAATCTGAAACTGATTGAGTGTCTTGATGGGCTCGGCGCGTTTCGGCATGGGTAATGTCCGTTGGTCGTTGAAAGGCGAAGTTCGGCGAAGGCCATGGGCGGCACCTTCCTACCTCAGCATGATTTAATTCATATTATAAACAAAAAAACGAACAATGCGGAAGCCTGCCAGCGGCACCCCATGATAAGGGGCTGAAAATGGGGCGTGCCAATAAAAACAACTATATTGACGGTTTATTTTGTTTAAATACTAAAATAAATAGTTGACAGTAGCGCGCTTCTTTGTCAAAAATGTCAGCACACATGGAATGGTATGCTTTGGTAGTGCTCTGATTTTATTGAAGAAGGTCTTCTGCCAAAATGACCGCTCTTTTTTCGGTGGAGCAAGTGAGGTGAATTCTTTTGTCGGCTAAAATAAAAACCGCTATTCCAGGAGGTTCAGATGAAACACGCATTGACCAAACTCGTAACCCTCGTCGTCTCCGGGCTTCTCGTAATGGCCCTGGCCGGTCCGGCCGCCGCCAAGATCAAGGTCGGCTTTATCCTCAAGACCATGCAGGAGGAACGCTACCAGCGCGACAAGGCCGCTTTTATCCATAAGGCCGAGTCCATGGGAGCCAATGTCTATTTCGACTCGGCCAACAACGACGAGCAGACCCAACTCATGAAATTCGAGAACCTGCTGGCCAAGGGATGCCAGACCATCGTGTTGCAGCCCGTGAACACCGGTACCGCTGGCGCCATGGTCAAGGCTGCCAACGAGGAAGGGGTCAAGGTCATCGGTTACGATTCCATGCTGGTCAACGGCCCCCTGGATTACATGGTCATGCAGGACAGTTGGGCCGTGGGCAAGCTGCAGGGCGAGGCTCTGCTGAAGTGGCTGAAGGCCAAAAAGGGCAAGGCGGAAGGCAAGGTCGCCCTGATCATGGGACAGCCCGGCGACTCCAACGCCGAGGCCATGTCCAGCGGTGCGCTTGAGATCATCAAGAACAGCCCTGGCCTGGAACTGGTGACGAAGCAGTCTCACGAAGGCTGGTCCCCGGATAAGGCCATGGCCACCGCCGAGAACGTCCTCACCAAGTATAACAACAACGTCGACGCTTTCATTTGCAACAACTCCGGCATGGCGCGCGGGATCATCTCCGCCCTTGACGCCCAGGGTCTGGCCGACGTGAACAAGGTCTTCGTGGCTGGTTCCGACGCCGACCTGGTGAACATCCAGTACGTTGCCCAGGGCAAGCAGACCGTGGAGATCTGGAAAAAGATCGATCCATTGGCCGAGACCGCCGCTGAAATCGCCGTCAAGGTCGCCAAAGGTGAGTCCATCAAACCCGATATGTCCGTCAACAACGGCTTCACGGACGTTCCCACTGTGGTCACCCCGGTCGTCCCGGTCACCAAGGACAATATCGACGCCACCATCATCGCCGAAGGTTTCTACACCAGGAAGCAGGTATACGGTAAATAACAAGCGCTGTAACGCTTCCCGAATCAATCGTAAAGGCAGGTGATCGATATGGGCGAAGTCGTTCTGGAAATGAGAAATATCATCAAGGATTTTCCGGGCGTCCGGGCGCTCGATGATGTCAACTTCGAGGCGCGTTCCGGTGAAGTGCTCGCCCTGGTGGGAGAAAACGGTGCCGGTAAATCCACGCTCATGAAGGTCCTCAGCGGGGTCTGGCCATATCCCACCTACCAGGGCGATATTTTCATCGAGGGCCGACGTTGCCGTTTCCGCAACACCCGCGAGGCGGAGGCGGCCAAGGTGGCCATCATCTATCAGGAACTCAACCTGATTCCCGAGCTTACGGTGGCCGAGAATATATTTATCGAACGCCAGTTTCCCAATGCCCTGGGCGTGGTGAACTGGGGCAAGGTCTACGCCGAGGCCAAGGCGTTGCTGGAGCGCCTGGGCGTCACGGACATCAATCCGGCGGACAAGGTGCGCGACCTCACCGTGGGCATGCAGCAGATGGTGGAGATCGCCAAGGCCTTGTCCAAGGAGGCAAAGATCCTCGTGTTCGACGAGCCCACTTCCGCCCTCACCGAAACCGAGGTGGAGGCCCTCTTCAACACCATTCGTCAGCTCAAGCGCAGCGGCGTCTGCATGACCTACATTTCCCACAAAATGGACGAACTGCAAAAGATCGCCGACCGTGTGGCCGTGCTCCGCGATGGCAAGACCATCGGCGAGGTCACGCCCATGGATGCCATCACCATGGACGAGATCATCAGTAGCATGGTGGGCCGCGACATTAAGGAGATGTTTCCCAAAATCGAGGGCAAGCGCGGCGAGAAGGTGCTACAAGTAACGGACTTGAGTCTCGACCATCCCACCATTGCGGGCAAGAAGCTCATCAAGAACGTCTCCTTTTCCGCCTACAAGGGCGAGATATTAGGTATTTCAGGGCTCATGGGTTCGGGCCGGTCCGAGCTGGTCTCTTCCATTTTCGGGGTGTATCGCCGGGGCGTCACCGGCGAGGTGCGGCTCCACGGCGTTACGCTTAACATCAAGCGGCCCAAGGACGCCATCGCGCAGGGCATCGCCCTGGTCACCGAGGACCGCAAGGCCCTGGGGCTGGTACTCGGTCAGAGCGTGTTGAGCAATATGACCATCGGTTCCCTGGAGACCGTGGCCCATCGCTGGGGCGTCATCAACAAGGCCAAGGAACGCAACCTGGCCTGGGACTACATCTCCAAGCTGAACATCAAGACGCCGGGGCTGGACGTGGCCATCGACACCCTGAGCGGCGGCAACCAGCAGAAGGTCATCGTGGCCAAATGGTTGAACATCTCGCCCAAGGTGCTCATCCTGGATGAGCCCACCCGGGGCATCGACATCGGTGCCAAGGTTGAAATCTACAACCTCCTCAACCAACTGGTCAAAGAGGGGGTATGCGTGATCCTGATATCATCGGAACTGCCTGAAATCATGGGGTTATGTCATCGAATGCTGGTCATGTGCGAAGGCGAGATCGTCGCCGACCTGGACGAGGGCGGGGCCACCAAGGAGCGCATCATGGAATACGGCACCGGCAGCAAGAAGAAAGGGCAATAGACATGGCAACTACCGTACATAATGAGACTTTCATGCAGCCGGTCGTCGCTTTTCTCAAGGGAAATGGTACCCTGGCGGCGCTAGTGGCCCTTGGGGTCATCTTCGGCGTCATGGACGAGGCCTTCTTCACGCCGCGCAACATCACCAACCTCGCCCGGCAGACCACCATCATCGGCATCATCTCCGTGGGCATGACCATGGTCATCATCATCAACGGCATCGATCTGTCCGTAGGTTCCATTGTCGGGCTCTCGGCCATCGTGGTCACCCTGCTCATGCAGCAGGGCATGAACATGTGGCTGGCCGTGTTGATCACACTGCTTGTCGCCGGCGTGGTGATCGGCCTGTGGAACGGCTTCTGGATCGCCCACTACAACATCCCGCCGTTTATCATTACCCTGGGCATGTATACCATCGCCCGCGGCCTGGCCCTGACCCTGTCCGGTGGCAGCTCCGTGCCGGTGACCGATCCAGGTTTTGCGAAGCTGGGCGGGGCGTACATCCCCCCGACCACTTCCGGGGGCATCATCGTGGCCGCGCTCGGGGGCTTCGTTTTCAGCCTTTGGCGGGAATTGCAGCAGAAAAAGATGTACAACGTCAACATCCGGGTGCATCAGATGGTAGCCTCGGCGGTCATCACCGTGGCCGGGCTGGGGCTCGCCTTCTACGTGTTCACCGCCTATCGCGGCATCCCCTATCCGGTGGTCATCTTCTTCATTATCGCCTTCGTGGGCACCTTCGTAATGAGCAACACCATGTTCGGCCGCAGGTTGTACGCCGTCGGCGGCAATGAAGAGGCCGCCCGCCTCTCGGGCATCCGTATCTACCGGGTGAAGCTCATCGTCTATGCCGTCACCACCACCCTGTCCGCCCTTTCGGGCATCCTGTTGGCCTCGCGGCTCAACGGCGCATCCCCCAACCTGGGGACCATGTTCGAGCTGGACGCCATCTCGGCGGTCATCATCGGCGGCACAAGTTTCACCGGCGGGGTGGGCACCATCTCCGGCACGGTCATCGGCGCCTTCATCATCGGCATCCTCAACAACGGCATGAGCCTGCTGGGTGTTCCCATGTTCTACCAACTCATCATCAAGGGGTTGATCATCATCCTCGCCGTATGGTTTGATGTGCTCAACAAGCGCAAGACCGTCTGAGGAAAACGTAACGCGGCCGTCATGCAGGACGAGCCGCAAACAGGACGCAACATGATGATTCTGGCAGGCGACATCGGCGGAACCAACACCCGCCTGGGCATCTTCACCGCAACGCGCGGTCCGAACCACCCGTTGGTCACCCGGAAATATCCGAGCCGGGCGTATGACGGACTGGAGGAGGTCGTGCGCCATTTCATGGGCACGTATGATGTCGTGGTGCAGCGGGCCAGCTTTGGGGTCGCCGGCCCCATCAAGGACAACCGCTCGGCCATCACCAACCTCTCCTGGGTCATCGACGGCGACGCGCTTGGCCGGACTACCGCTATCGGCGACGTCGCCCTGCTCAACGATCTGGAGGCCATGGCCTACGCCATTCCCAACCTCGACGCCGCCATGCTGGAGACCATTAATCCCGGCGTGCCGGTGACGGAATGCGTCAAGGCGCTCATCGCGCCGGGGACCGGGCTGGGCGAGGTGTTTCTGACTTGGTGCGGCGGGCGGTACCGGTCCCACGGCTCAGAGGGCGGTCACACGGAATTCGGACCGCGCAACGCGCTGGAAATGGCCCTCTTGGATTACCTTTTGCAGTTCCACGAACACGTAAGTTACGAGCGGGTCTGCTCGGGCATGGGGCTGCCCAACCTCTATGCCTTTCTGCGGGATACCGGGCGCTGTCCCGAGCCGCCGGGCTTTGCGCGGCGGCTTGCCAGGGCCGCGGATCCCACGCCGGTCATCGTCAACGCGGCCCTGGACGATCCAAAGAACCATTCCATTTGCGTGGCTGCTTTGAAGTTGTTCACCGCCATCCTCGGGGCCGAGGCGGGCAACCTGGCCATGACTGTCTCTGCTTACAGTGGTGTGTACATCGGTGGCGGTATTCCGCCGCGCATCGCGGACTACATCCGCAGCGAACGATTCCTCGCCGCCTTCCAGAACAAGGGACGGCTTCGCCGGATGATTGCGGGCATACCCATTTATCTTGTGACCCATCCCGACACGGCCCTCATGGGCGCCGCTTGCCACGCCCTGGGCCTTTGATCCTAGACCTTCACCTGCGACACATCCGCTTGGTCAGAGAAAACACTCGCATGGGTGCGCCGCAACTTTTTCGGTGAAGGTTTGGGTTCGTTTAGAGAACGTTATGATGGAAATCATGGGAAGAGCGATTGACAATTTGAAAACCAAGGGAAGCCGTCACCCACGATCGGCGCTGCCGAGGACGTTCTTATTTTTATACCGGATCATCTTGACGAGTTCATCGCGGGCCGGCCCCAGATACTTGCGGGGATCGAATTCGGCCGGATGGTCGGCGAAGATTTTGCGGATCATCGCGGTTATGGCCAAGCGGCCGTCACTGTCGATGTTTATCTTGCAGACGGCAGACCGGGCGGCCCGCCGCAGTTGATCTTCCGGTATTCCCACCGTGCTGTCCAGTCGGCCGCCGAAGCGGTTGATCATGGCCACGTGCTCGGGAGTGACCGACGATGCCCCGTGAAGCACAATGGGAAACCCCGGAAGGCGTCTTTCAATCTCCTCCAGGATATCAAAGCGCAGCGTTGGCACTGCCTCGCCGGGTTTGAGCTTGAACTTGTATGCGCCGTGAGAGGTTCCGATGGAAATGGCAAGGCTGTCGACGCCTGTCTTCGCCACAAAGGCTTCGACTTCCTCAGGACGGGTAAAATGAGATACATCGGATGTCACCTCGTCCTCGATACCGGCCAGAATTCCCAGTTCGCCTTCGACGGTGACATCATGCTGGCGGGCGTAATCCACCACCTGCCGGGTGAATCGGGCATTTTCTTCAAAAGGGTGGTGGGAACCATCGATCATCACCGACGAAAAGCCGCTGTCGATGCACGCCTTCGCCAATTCGAAACTGTTCCCATGATCCAGATGCAGGGCAATGGGAATGGGCCGGCCCATTGTTCCGGCCATGGCCACCGCTCCTTTCACCATGTGCGGCAGCAGCGTCGGGTCGGCATAGTTGCGGGCGCTGCCGGAAACTTGCAAAATGACGGGTGACTGCGATTCGACGCAACCGATGACGATCGCCTGAAGCTGTTCCATATTGTTGAAATTGTACGCAGGCACGGCGTATCCACCGGCCATCGCGTTTTTGAACATATCACGGGTGTTCACCAATCCAAGATC
>Ga0272444_10004967_pt1 | contig 11570 bp, 9 predicted proteins | sample SSMForm13_FD_201033 | JGI IMG/M metagenome (GOLD analysis project Ga0272444, IMG submission 201033) | Marine sediment archaeal communities from Little Sippewissett salt marsh, Falmouth, MA, United States - SSM-Form-13 | ecosystem: Environmental > Aquatic > Marine > Wetlands > Sediment ... | reverse complement strand
ATTTATTTCGTCCGGAAGCAGCAGATACTTGAGTCCGTGCTGCACCGCCACTGACAGATATTCCCAGGCGTAATCCATGTTGCCGGTCTTGAGAAGAGAAACCAGTTCCACAGACTTGGGTCTTATATTTTTTTTCGGCCTGTTTGCGATAAGCCTGTCATAAAGGCCCGCCTTTGCGTAATGTTTCTCGGCAAGCTGAAGGACCATCAGGCTTCTATATCCGCACGGGTCAAGGTTTGGATCGGAATGCCCCCAGATAACGCCCTTTCTTTCAAGGATATCGTACCAGTTGTCCGCATTCACCTCGGATGCGAATTTACTCTTATCCGTGTAGCAGAGCACGAGCTGATTTGTTGCGAACCTTATGTTCCATGCCGCTTTTGCAGGAATAAGAGCCTTATCTATGACCTTGTAATCCGCAGATGCCATGATATCCGCCGGCTTGTTGAGTTCAGATATCATTCTGGCCATTTTGGTGCTCCCGCCAGCCTCACGCAGTATGTCAACCTTGGGATATTTCGCCTCAAAAACTTTTTCCATCTTGGCAAAGGGCACGGTCAAACTGCCGGCATGAAAGATTACGACATCTCCTTGCGGTTCAGCACCTGCGACCATTGGAGACAGCGGCAACACGACAAACAGGCTCAAACAAAAAATCCATTTGGCTAACAGTCCAATCCTTTTCATTTTCTTATCCTCCTTATTATTTTTCAACTCTCAATTGGTGATTATCCTGAAATACGATGCCCTGATAAGAGACATCAACAACCTCGCTTGTCAATAAAAGTGATGAAAAACGAACCATCAGGTTGAGTCCTGAATGCCGTCATCGTTACTCACCATATGACCGTTATATCACTGATGATATAAATATACGCCTAAAAAAAGACCAAAAACAAAGAGGTCTTCCAAGTCCGCCATACTGCAGGGCCATAATGCTATCAAGCACAGCGTACTGTTTTTGTCAAGCCGTTTTTCCTGCTGAACCGCTATCAGGATCTGATCCGCCATTCGGGATGCCCATGGACTTCCATCCCTTAAGGTTTCGCGGACTCCTCCCGCGCCTCCGGTCTCCTGCATGCAGCAGCAAGAGAGCCGAGGGCCAGTATCATGAATTATTGCGGCCCGTTTTGAGAGTCTGCTCCGGTTCCCAAGCTCCCTTCCTCGATCCTGGACCTGCCTTTGACCGCAAAGGTCACGCACGGATCAAGGAGGCAGGAGCATGGGTTTTACTATTCAGACCCTAACGAGGAAACACCGCACCTTTGTCAGCGCTTGAAACTACCATTGCATATCTTGCCAGATACCCGGTCTTCACCTTCGGCTCAAAGGGTGGAAGGCTGTCCAGCCGCTCCTTTATTTCCTCTTCAGAAAGCCTCAGATTAAGGCTCTTTTCAGGGATGTTGATGTCTATCACATCCCCTTCTCTTATTGCACCTATCGGCCCCTTTGCAGCCGCTTCAGGAGAAATATGACCTATTGCGGCACCCCGGGAGGCACCCGAAAATCTGCCGTCCGTTATGAGGGCTACATATTTGTCCATACCCATTCCCGCCAGCGCCGAGGTGGGAGAAAGCATCTCCTGCATACCCGGCCCCCCCTTCGGCCCCTCGTACAGAATTACCACGACGTCTCCCTTTCGAATGTCTCCACTCAGTATGGCCCCGCATGCCGCCTCCTCAGAGCAAAAGACCCTGGCAGGGCCTGAGTGTTTCAGCATCTCCTCGGAAACAGCGGCCTGCTTGACTATTGCACCGCCCGGCGCGATATTCCCGGTCAAAACCGCAAGCCCACCGGTCTTGTGCACCGGTCTGTCAACAGGCCTGATGATTGATTCATCCTTTATTCCCGCCTTTATCTCGTCCAGCATCTCTCCCACGTTTTTACCGTAGACCGTCAGCTGCCGGTCATCAATGAGACCGCTTTTCCTTAACTCGGAAAGGATCGCAGGAATACCGCCCGCATGATAAAGGTCCACTACATGATGAGGGCCTGCCGGCGCCAGGGACGTAAGGTGAGGCACCTTTTCTGTTATTTCGCCGAAATCCTTGAGAGTCAGGTCTATCCCGGCATAATAGGCAAGCGCGGGTATATGAAGAGCTGTGTTTGTTGATCCTCCCAGCGCCATATCGGTTGCAATCGCGTTGTTGAAGGTTTCCCTGGTGAGGATATCCCTCGGCCTTAGGCCCTCCTTAACCAGTTCGACCGCCCTGTAGCCCGTCTGTTTTGCAAGCCATATCCTTTCCGAATAAACCGCAGGAGCGCTCCCGTTAAACGGCAGGGCCATGCCGAGCGCCTCTGAAAGGTTGCTCATCGTGTTGGCTGTAAACATCCCTGAACAGGAACCTGCCCCCGGACACCCACGCAGCTCTATTTCGTAAAGCTCATCAGCGTCTATTTTTCCGCTCTTGAAACTTCCTACCGCCTCGAATATCTTGTCCACGCCGATCTCTCTGCCTGAGACTTTTCCAGGAAGCATCGGCCCTCCGGAGACAAAAATCGAGGGTATATTCATGCTGGCAGCAGCGTTCAACATCCCCGGGATTATCTTATCGCAGGAGGAAAGGAGGACCAGCCCGTCAAATGGATGGGCCTCCGCCATTATCTCAATGGAATCGGCAATCAATTCCCTGCTGGGGAGAGAAAATTTCATTCCTTTGTGATTCATGGCGATCCCGTCACATACGCCGATGGTGTTGAAGACCATGGGCGTACCCCCTGCCGCGTACACACCTGCTTTTACCGCCTCCACAAGTTTGTCCAGGTTCATATGACCCGGTATAATCTCTGTAAAGGAATTTGCTATGCCTATTATCGGCCTTTCCATTTCCCAATCAGTAAAACCATCAGCCCTCAAAAGTGAACGGTGCGGAGCCCTTTCAGGTCCGCTAGTCATCAAGTTGCTTCTCTTTTCCATGAATCTTCTCCTTTTTCTCTTGCTCTGTAAAATCAGGCTACTGCCCCTGTATCGCCACTTATTAATTCAGTCCCGAATCCCTTGGCCCTCATGCCGATACCTGAATTAAATAGTGGAGTTGGGTATCTCTATAACACTTGACATGTCTCGGATCAAGCGATTAAGAGAAGCAACACCCTGCTAGGCCATACAGCCCAGAACAATGTTTTTATTGCCGATCAGGCACAAACCACGACCTTGCCTTCCGGGCCTGGATACTTTAATATCTCGAAGGACAAATAAAATGGACAATAGAGATAAAAACAGATCCCAGCTTCGCTGGTACGACCATATTCTGCTCCACCTGATTTCTCCTTTGGCAGCCTTACTGATCAAGGCACTTATGCTTACCTGCCGGGTAATAAAGGTGGAAGGAGAGGAAAAGGCCGCGGATATTATTCGAAAAACAGGCGGAGGTGCGGTTTACGCAACCTGGCACCAGAGGATGTCCTACCACTTCCATTATTTCGGCTCAAGGCGTGTTACCATAATGATCAGCCAGAGCAGGGACGGCGAATACGCAGCCACGATAGCCAAATGGGTCGGGTTCAAAAATGTCAGAGGCTCATCCACAAGGGGTGGATCACAGGCACTCAAGGAAATGATAAAGAGGATAAGAAACGGTGAGATAGGTGGAATGCTTGCAGACGGACCTCAGGGCCCGCCCCGGGTTGCCAAAACAGGTTCAGTGGTACTTGCAAGGGATGCATCCGTTCCTCTTATCCCTGTCGTCTGGGGAGCGGATCGCTGTTGGACCTTCAATTCATGGGACAGGTATATAGTGCCCAAGCCGTTCAGCCGGGTTGTCATTTTCTATGCCGAACCTGTGATAATACCCCCTGATACAAAAGATAAGGATCTAAAGGAATTTCGTCGCATCTTTGAAAGCAGACTTAACCTCGCAACCAGCTGGTGCGATGGGCAGTTCGGTTTTGAAAGACCGTGGAGAAAGGCTGGCGGGGAAGGTATCCGTGAGACTGGCCCCCTGGATTTTCATGATGATAAATAGGCATTCTTCCCAGCCGATAGATACCGGCTCGCAGAGCCCTTGGTGCCGGTAAAGGGGAGGAGAGAAAATCGGGATGCGCGTCCGGATATTATCATATTGGAAAAAATTCAAGAGGTCTGATAACCGGGAGGCTCAGTGGCATTTCTACAAGACCATGAATGAACCGGTCAGGATAAATACCTTTACCCTTTTAACGGCAACAGCCACGGTCGCAACGGTTGAAATCATCGCCGGCCTTTTAATCCCTGTTGCACCCTGGCCCGCCATTGTCATAACATGCATTGCCAGATTCAGTCAGTCTCTTATGCTCCTGTTTCTGGTCCGTCTAACAGGAAAAGGGCTCGAATCCGTCCGCCTTTATCCCAAAAAATGGAAAAAAGGGATCAAGAGGGGCCTTGTCTGGTCTTTTTTTTTCGGACTTGCAACCCTGCTGGTCTTTCTGGCCCTCCGGCTTCTGGAAATAGATCCATTGCTCCTTGTCAGGACAAATATCCCTGATTACCCGCACCGGACCGTAATGTTTTTCATAGCGGCAGGATTTATAGGACCGATCGCGGAAGAGATCCTTTTCAGGGGGATAATCTACGGCTTTTTTAGGCGCTGGGGTATCATTTACGCCCTTTTGGGTTCAACCCTTGCTTTTGTGAGCGCACATGCATACTTATCGGGGGTTCCCCTGCCTCAGATTGCGGGAGGTCTGCTGTTTGCTCTTGCCTATGAACTGGAGCAGGACATCATGGTTCCGATAACCATACATGTCCTGGGCAATCTTGCCCTACTCTCACTTTCCCTTTTCTGAATAAAATAGCTGAACCTGCTGTCATTGATCGGATTTCATCCGCAAATGCCCTTTGCCGGATTAGCATAAACCAGGAACCGATCAACACTGCCGGGGGGGTTAGCCCATCCACTCCGGGCACCGAAGCAAGTATTAGACAGTTTCTACATGCTGCTTCCTGGAGGTAACCAGGGGCCATCGTGGTCATTCGCCTCTCATACTTTCACCCTTCAGCAGTATTCTCAGGAATAGAGGGCCTCCTACTATGGCGGTTATTATCCCCACAGGCATTTCAGTCGGCGCGACAATCGTCCTGGCAACCAGGTCGCAGACAGTCAGGAAGGCTCCTCCCAGCAAAAAGGATGATGGAAGCACAACTCGATTGTCCACACCCGAGATTCGTCTAACGGCATGCGGTATTATTAGCCCCACAAAACCTATCGGTCCTGCTATACTAACGGCCCCGGCAGTAGCAAGCCCGGAGCCAAGAAACACATGCCTCTGCACCGAGGCGACATTTACTCCATGGCCTGTTGCCATTTCTTCCCCAAAGGCAAGCTGATTTAAGGTGTTACATTTTAAAAAAAGCAATATCAAACCTGGCAATACAAGCGGCAGCAGGGTAAAAACCTCCCCATACCCCACCACATCAAGGCCGCCCATCATCCATCTATCCATCGCAACAAGATGACCCGGGTCCGCCATGTAACGCACCAGCAGTATCATCGCTCCACAGAATATATTGATCGTGACCCCTGACAGGAGGATGTTTGTCATTGAAAAGTCGGGTTTATTCACCGCCAGCCAGTAAATGATCAAAACACAGAGCATGGATCCGGTAAGACTCAGAAACTGGACAGAAGAAAAGGCCCCGAGATGTATAAGTAGCCCGGGGATCGATATCGCTATCACGGCCCCAACTGCTCCGCTTCCCGCTATCCCCAGAATAAAGGGCTCTGCCAGAGGGTTTCTGAGGACTACCTGGAGGGCACTTCCTGCGACAGACAGTATGCCCCCTACTATAAATGATGTGATAACCCTGGGAAGCCGAAGAGAAAAAAAGATGTCGCTGTCTACATTGGTTTGTCCTGACAGGATAGACCCGGAGACATTGTTCCAAGACAGGTTTTCACTGCCGAAGAAAGGCGCGGCAATCAAAACGCCGATCGAAATGGCTGAGTACCATGAAAGGATAAAAATAAATTTTTTTTGCGTCAGCATAGTCCGGCTAATCCATCCGTATTATCTGCATTCAATACCGGGAAATACTACAGGACGGCCGTTAGCCGGGTGCCTGGCTATTTCTATTTCCTCACCATAGGTCTTTTTCAGCGCATACTCTGTAAGTACTTCATCAGGTGTGCCCTGGCATGCTATTTCGCCATGTCTGAGCATAATTATGCGATCACTGAACAGGGAAGCCAGATTCAGATCATGGGTCACTACGGCCGCTCCTATTCCGCTTGATGCGAGCCTTGACAATAACCTGAAAAACTTTACCTGGTGATTCAGGTCAAGGGCGCTTGTAGGCTCATCAAGAAGCAGGAGTTCAGGTTCCTGTGCAAGCACCGAGGCCAGGAGTACCCGTTGAACCTCGCCCCCTGAAAGCCTCTTGAGAGGACGCCTTCCATAATCCGCTATCCCCGTCTTTTCCATGCATCTGCTGATGATTTCAAGATCGGAGTGTCTGAGAAAACCGGCCCCTGTCAGATAGGGAAACCGACCGAAGGCAACAACTTCTTCTACGGTGTAATCGTTATGGCTCTCCGCGTTCTGGGGCAGATAACCCATCAGTCTTGCCAGATCCCGCCTCTTGAGTGAAGATATTTCCCTTCCCTTGATAATGACCTTGCCATTGAGCGGTTCAAGCACCCCGGCCGCTATCTTAAGGAGAGTGCTTTTTCCTGAACCGTTGGGACCGATTATACCTACTACCTCTCCCCGCCGGAGTGAAAAAGAACAGGGAAGAAGCCCCCAGCCGTTAAAATCATAATTGAAGGTTACATCGCATATTGAAATAAGTTCACCTGCCATCCTGAGCCCCCTGATGAATCGCCTCTGCCAGCAAGCGAGCGGCCTTGACGACCCTCGGACCCGGCATAAGTAAAAAATTTTCGGTAAAAACGTAAACCCTGCCCTGCGAGGCCGCCTTTAATGATGTGAGTCTCTTCCACTCTTTACTGATTTCCTCTTTCTCGCAATTTGACAAATCTTCTCCCACACGTGTCTCGATTATTATTTCAGGAGCCTTTTTGATTATGCTCTCCTTGGATATTTCAGGGTACCGTTGGTTAATACTGGAAAAGATATTTCTTCCCCCTGCGATATGTAATATCTCTGAAATAAAGCTGCTACCGCCTACGGTAAATATATTGGTAAAATCCTCAGACATACGGCCGAGACATAAAAAGACCTCTTTTCTCGGCAGACCCGCCACCGATTCTCTTACCTCCTCAAGACCTTTTCGTATTGACCCACAGAGGGTATTTGCGTTTTGAGAACAGTTGAGCGCCTTTCCCAGCCTACCTATTCCATCGTATATGCTCTCGATGTCTTCCATTTCAAGATTAAGCACCGGCACCCGCCGTTTATTGCAGAATCTGATGAGTCTTTCATTTTTCCCCTGAACAACCACCAGATCAGGCCTGAGAGATGCAAGCCTCTCCAGATTAGGATTTATCGCACCGCCCAGTTTCGGCAGACCCATAGCCTCTTTGGGGTATACACAGAAATCGGTTACTCCTACGATCCTGCCACCGCAGCCAAGGGCGAATATCGTCTCTGTAATGTGGGGTGCCATTGACACCACCCTGCAGGGCGTTTTTGAGCCCTCAGAGGCGTTACAGTCCATGCGGCAGATACACACCGAGCATATGAAGACAGAGATGAAAATTATGACAAACAGCCTTTCGGATCCGTTCATATTGAAGTCTCTTCCTGGATACGGTCAATATGCAAGCCCCCTGCCGGAAAGGAGCCGGGGCATCGGTCTGCCCCTGAAAGGAAAAAGGCTGCGATGCAGGGCTTCAGAACATCTAACACCATGAAATAATTTCCCTTTTCGTAAGCAAGCAATTTCACGGTTTCAGGCACTTATCCCGATCCATTAAGGCAACGCCTCCCCTGCATGTCCTTCAAAACCGGGTCTTAATAATGGAATAAAAAAACCCGGATCAAAATTAATCGATCCGGGATATCCCTTTTTCACCAAGACCATGGGCAAGACCTATTTCCTCGCAGGCCTAAATCCAACATTCAGGCAGGTCTTCTGACTTCCCCCCCTCAGAGGCTGCCTTCCCGTCTCGCAACAAGACAGTGACTCTCAATTGCCTTCGAGGTTCCCCTTTAAACATCTAAAAGAGAGAGGTAACAGAGGCGGGCCCGTCCCCGATTCTCACGGGGTTCCCTATTAAGCTCAGATCGAGCGCCTGATGTTTATCCTAAAATTTTATGACTAATAAAAACCCAAGTCAAGGATATGTTATGGCAGAGCTACTTCTCAAGCATCGCAAGTTTTCTGGTGATATTATCCTTGATCCAGTGGCTGTCCCAGAATTCTATCGGATTGACAAATACTCCGCCCACCATAATCCCGAAGTGGAGGTGGTCACCCCCTGCCAGACCCGTGTCACCTGTCAGGCCCAGCATATCACCTCTTGAGATTGTGTCTCCCTCAGACACGTTAACAGCGCTCAAGTGACCGTAAACAGATGCGATTCCCTGGCCGTGATCGATTACCACAGTGTTCCCGTATATACCGAGTTTGCCTGCAAAAAGCACCTTTCCGCTGTTAGCGGCCTGGACCTCTGAATTTGCAAGTGATGCCAGATCTACACCCAGATGGATCTGCTCATCGATCTTTTTCCCTTTGTAGTAATAGTTTCTTATATCCCCGAAACCTGCCATGGTGGCGGCATTCTTGAGCCTTACCCACGTGCCTTCCCAGAGTCTGCGAGTATCCGTCTTATTTCTGAGACCGTAATAGGTCGTATTGTTTTCTTTTCTTATATTTCTATTGATCTCAAGAAATTTTTCGACATTGCTGGCATCTTTTTTAAATTTATGAGAGGAAAAACAGGTCAGGACCTTTTCTATAAAACTGTCGCTGATTTTCATCCTCTTTTCGGGGAAACGCTTATCCTTTATCTTATAATAGAAACCTGATTGGGAGATATTCCCGGCCCTGTCCTTTGCCCATAGGTACAATTTGGGGTCTCTTTCCAGATTCTGAGGTATGCCGAAATAGCAGACATGCAACCCGCCTTCTGATCCTTTATCAGAGGGAAACCCTTTGAAAAACATGTCGTTTAGATACACCCCACTTTCAACGGCATCGGAAGAGCTCTGATATACTACAAGACCTGTTCCTCCTCTGTTGAGGTAGTGCATCTTACTGACAGCCCTTATTGAGGGGGATATAGTATCGACTATCAACTTGTGTTGAAGCAGAGCAAGATTCCCGTCCCCACCGTTTCTTCTCGAAAAATCCCTCACTTCAATCTCGATATCGACCCTGCCCTGGGCCAGTTTCACCTTTGAGGTATCTAACAGAAATTCTTTTTGAAAACTCTGAACACCGTCGCGATTAAGTAACCCCTTATATGTAAATTCCTTTTTTAATAATGTGATTTCTCTTCCAGCCTGCTTGGCCACTACCTTCACCTTGCGCAGCCCCCTCTGCCTATCAACGGCTGAAACCATGAATTTCTGGTTCTTTGAAAAGAATTCGGGCATCGGTTTAATGGAAACATCCGGTTCCTTCCCTTCAAAGACTCCCGTAAAAAACCAGGCAAGGGCTCCTAAAACCACAACCAGCCCTATAAAAGTAATAGAAAGACTTATCTTCTTTCTCTTTTTCATTTCCTCAAGACACCTCCGACATAACAAAGGGGCGGCTAAGCCCCTTGCTGTTTAAAAAATACCACACCGGACACATGCCATTAGGGCGTTTCCGGCGTGGCATAAGATTCAAAAGATTGTATTGTGATACTTAATGGCTCTATACATAAGCGTCGGTGTTCATGAATTATCTCAATACCCTATCAAAATCCCGCTGATCTTTTTCTGTGGGGACGCGCACTGCGGGACCGATTCCCCGGTATTCGTCTCAAAAAAAATAGATCAGGCAGGGGCACCCGGGAGATTCAACAACACCATAAGACACTGAACCCTTCACAACCTCACCCTTACAGGTCTCCTTTTCCGTGGAAGACATGCCTCCTGATATGACATTTGAGGGAGGTACGCCGATGAGGTCGCAATATTTTATGGGAAAGTAGATAGCAGTTTATATTCACAATGGCAAATACTTTTGCCTATCAAAAGGAATTCGATTCAATTTCACGTGCTATTTCAATCACTTGGTTTATTACCTCACACTTTTCAATATAACTGAATTTTCTGTTCCGCATCACTGTCTTTCCGTCTATTATTACATTACTAACATTGCTGCCGCACGCTGAATAGACAATCGCGGAATAAGGGTCATAAAAAGGGCACAGATTCGGAGAATCCAGATCAATAGTGATAATATCGGCCTTCTTCCCTGCCTCAAGAGTGCCTATCTCATTATCCAGACCCAGAACCGAGGCACCCTCTACCGTTGCCATCCTTAAAACGCTTCTCGCATCCATCCTGGTCGGGTCACCTGAAAACACCTTGCCAAGTTTCGCTGCGGTATCCATTTCAACTAGGAGGTCAAGATCATTATTAGAGGCGGGTCCATCCGTGCCCAAGCCTACCTTTATTCCGGCCTCAATCATGTCATGGACCCTGGCTATACCTGAACATAATTTCATATTGCTCTCCGGGACATGCACAACAGCCACGCCGTTTTCTCTTATCCGCAAAATCTCCCCTTCATCAAGATGCACGGCATGGACAGCTATCAGGTTTTGGTCCAGTACCCCCAGCTCAGCCAGATAATGAACCGGTCGTAACCCTGTTGACTTAAGTATCTCATCTACCTCCTGGGCTGTCTCTGAAAGATGCATCATGAGAGGCACACCGTAATCGGCAGCTATCTCGGCACTGCCTGTAAGCGTCTTTTTAGAGCATGTCACAGGGCTGTGGCAGAAAAGTGAAGGAAGAATCATGTCTGAAAAACCTGACCACCTTGATATGAATTCTTCCGCCTTTAGAAGATTTTCCCTTGGATCTTCAACACCCGGCGCAGGAAGATCTATCACCCCCTGTGAAATTATACCTCTCATACCTGAGTCACAGATCGCTTTGACAGTCGCATCCTGATAAAAATATCCGTCAGCGATACAGGTCGTTCCTGAGGCCATCATCTCCAGACAGGAAAGCATACCCCCCCAGTAAACGCTGTTTTCGTTTACATAACGGGCCTCAGCCGGAAAGATCTTTTCAAAAAGCCAGGTCTTCAGTGGGAAATCATCGGCCAAACCCCTGAAAATAGACATGGCGGCATGGGTGTGACCGTTTATAAGCCCCGGCATTACAAGTGTGCGGCTACCGCCTATTGCCTCCGGTTCACGCGTAAAGGATTCATTGCCATCCTTTTGCCTATCAGCCACCTCTGTTATTATTCCGTCACAGACACACACCCTTCCGTTACTTATCGGTTCCTGACCATCCACCATGGTCAGCACGATATCACCTTCCACTATAAGGTCAGGCACTTTGTCTTTCATCTCTTTCCCCTTTATTCTTTTTCTTCACCAACAGGCCCCGTTTCGATATATCTTCGGCACCGTTGAACCGCAGCCCCTTTTTGTCACAAATCGATCTGACGGACATAAAACCCAAAAGGTTATTAAACTTAAAGGGGTGAAATTTCTTGACAGAACAATTAAATTTAAAAG
>Ga0272444_10004966_pt1 | contig 11570 bp, 3 predicted proteins | sample SSMForm13_FD_201033 | JGI IMG/M metagenome (GOLD analysis project Ga0272444, IMG submission 201033) | Marine sediment archaeal communities from Little Sippewissett salt marsh, Falmouth, MA, United States - SSM-Form-13 | ecosystem: Environmental > Aquatic > Marine > Wetlands > Sediment ... | reverse complement strand
TTTTATATGCTCGTTATTATTGATGATATTTGATTAAACCGGAACGGGGACGGACGCAAACTCGGGAGCGTTGCACACCCCCATTCGATGAAATGTGAAACACCGTTGAACGAAATGTCCAGAGGAAACCCTTCATTTTTTCACTCGCAGCATCATCGGCGACTGCCCCTACTGTGATTCCTTTCTTTTCTTCAGTTCCAGGGCGGACTTGAGCCCTTTTTGTCGTATCACTTTGATCTTCTGCCGCGTTTCATTGAGTTTGAAGAACCTCTTTCCGTATTTGCGAAGCAGCTTCTTGTTGATTTCAAATCCCAGGCCGGGTCTGGTGAACGGCGCGAGCATTGCGTTTTTATCCGGAAGAATCGGGTCGATGATCCCCTCTCGCTGTTCGGGCACCCAGGACGGCTCCTCCAGAGGGTACTCCAGTGGAAGCTGATTGCCCCGGTCGGCCAGTACCATGTTCCAGTTGATGTAAAACCCGATGCCGTTGGTCCACGTGTGGGGTGAGTATTCCCGGCCGTAGGCGTGACAGGCGTCAATCACCTTCTTCACCTGCGCGATCCCCCCGGCAAAGGTTGCATCCGGTTGATAAATGTGGAAGCAGTCCTTCTCCAGCATGATCTTTATTTCGTCCCACCCGTAGTTGAGCTCGGCGCCGGAGATCTTGACCTGCGAAAGTTTTTTCAACGCGGCGTTGCCGTCGTAGTCACGCGAATCCAGCGGTTCCTCAAGCCAGGCGATATTGTTTGCGGCGCAGACCCGGGCAAACTCACTGGCACGATTGAGATCCCATGGGGGGATTTTATCGACAATGGTCACCAGCCATCCCTGATTTGCGTCCATCCCCAGAGTGAGCGCGTCCCCCATCCCCTTTTTGATCACCTCGATATGACGAATGTCATCGGCAAGGGCCCGATTTTTCACCCGCAGCTTCGCCGTGCGGAATCCGCGCTCCTTCATTGCCAACAGTTCCTCCACTCGTTTTTCCGGCTCGTGCATCTCCCCGGTGGAGCAGTACACCTCGATGGTCTTGGCTTCACCGCCCAGGAGTTCGTACACGGGCTTGCCCTTGCTCTTGCCAATGATGTCCCAGCAGGCGGGTTCGATCCAGAAATTGCGCCATCCCAGGATGCCGGCCTGTCTGAGCAGATTCTGAACGGACTCGATATCCGTCGGATCCGCTCCCAGAAGGTACCCGCCGATCAGATCGCCCAGCCCCTCCCTCTCGAAACCGAGTGCGGTGCCCGCCGAATAGCCTTCAATCCCGTCATCAGTAACCAGCTTGATGAGTGTGAAACCGTTGTGGGTCTGAGGATAGCCGGGAATCCAGGTGGGCCAGAACGTCTGTTTTAATGGAACCTGTACGTGATAAAGTTCGATGGTTGAAATTTTCATGAGCATGCTCCTTTCATTGACGTAACTCAGCCGCGACCGGAAGCGCATGAATAACTTCGGCGATATCGACATGGCCGTCACCGTTGATATCCATTACCGATTCAATCCCGACGGAATTCAATCTTGCCGTCGCCTGCAATGCGACTATGGTTTTGGCATGTCTCTTGACTAATCATTCTATATTAGATTTTGCAGTTTTAACAGCGAGATCTCTGTCTTTAGTATACATCCACCATTGTGGTTGTGTCGTGTGCGGACCTGTCTCTTTTTTCTGCCCTCGACAATAATACCAATCGCCGAATCTCTCGACAGTAGCAAACGGGTGTTGGCCGGTGCAGATAATGCTGCATGTTCGAATCTGCTTGAAAAAAATTGTTTCTGCAGGATCTTCCTCGCTTGTCAGCTCATCGGGCACGACAATGTGTGAAACATCAATGCCTTCCGCTTCCTTATCATCCAGCCATTCTGAAATCGTCATTTATCCGTTCCCCCCTTCAGTGTTCCGCATTTTATTCCGATACCTACTATAGAACATTACAGGATAAAGTTTAAGTTTTGCTGGATTTCAGGACGATGACAGCAAAACTACACTGGACTAAGCCGAATTGGCGCCACGATCACCTCTACGAAATGTTCGCTATGATCATCCACCAGAGGAATCGTATGCTCCCTTTGCACAACCCCGTCGAGGGTCATACTCCTCTCATCTTTGCCCACCTGTCCCTGCACAATCTTTATATGGTAGATGGTTTCTCGGTATCGGTAGTGCATTGTGTAGCCCTCCCAATCGGCAGGGAGACAGGGTTCGATATGCAGTGTATCTACTTCGAGCTTCAGCCCCAGAAGTGATTCCACGATCAGCCGGTACATCCACCCGGCTGCTCCCGTGTACCACGTCCATCCGCCACGACCCATGTGGGGCGGGACTGCATAGACGTCAGCCGCAACAACGTAGGGCTCGACTTTGTACGTTCCCATACCTTTAGCTGATCCCCCATGATTCACAGGGTTTATCATGGTGAGGAGTTCCCATGACCGTCTGCTGTCACCCATGGCAGCAAAAGCCATGGCGGCCCAGATGGCCCCATGGGTGTACTGCCCGCCGTTTTCCCGAACCCCGGGAACGTACCCCTTAATATAACCGGGATCTAAATCCGACTTGTCGAAGGGCGGGTCAAGAAGCTGGATCAACTTGTAGTCCCTCCGCACGAGGTGCCTATCCACTGCGTCCATTGCCCGTTGTGAGCGCGTAAGACTCCCCGCCCCCGACAGAACAGACCAGCTTTGCGCAATAGAATCGACACGGCATTCAGGATTGACCGCTGAACCGAGGGGCGTGCCGTCATCGAAGAAGGCCCGGAGGTACCATTCACCATCCCAGCCATTTTTCTCGATGTTCCGCCTCAGGTTGCCTGCTTCTTTCTCACATCGCTCGGCGAAGGACGGATCTCCATGCATACGTGCGATCTCAATGAATCTCATGAGCACTTCATAGAGAAAAAATGCGAGCCAGACACTTTCGCCTTTGCCGTCTTTACCCACCATGTTCATGCCGTCGTTCCAGTCCCCGGAACCGATGAGCGGCAGGCCATGTTCGCCAAATCTGAGGCCCCTCAGGATAGCCCGGACACAGTGATCGTAGAGACTTGCCGTTTCTTCAGAGCTGCCCGGCAGATCGTAATAGGAGTCCTCATCTGCGTTGACCGGACGTCCCTTAATGAAGTGGACGGGTTCGTCCAGCACCCCTTTATCTCCGCTGATCAGAACGTAGCGGTATGTCGCCAAAGGCAGCCAGAGAAAATCATCCGAGCAATGGGTGCGCACGCCCCGGCCCGAAGGTGGATGCCACCAATGCTGGACATCTCCTTCAGGGAACTGGCGGGATGCACTGAGGAGGAGATGCTCCCGTACCAGGCGCGGTTCGGTATGGATGAGGGCCATCACATCCTGCAACTGGTCACGGAAGCCGAAGGCGCCTCCTGACTGGTAGTAACCGCTTCGCCCCCAAAGACGGCACGCCAGAGTTTGATATAAAAGCCAGCCATTGGCCAGGACATTAATTGACTGATCCGGCGTTGCCACCTGGACTGCGCCGAGGGTGTGATTCCAATACTCCCATACTGCCTCAAGCGCTTCGCGGGCCGCAGCAGGCCCCCGGAAGCGGTATGCCAGGTTGACGGCGTCATCTGCATCCCGGCCTGCACCCAAGGTGAAGACGATCTCGCGCTCTTCCCCTTCCGCCAGCTCAAAGGCCACCTGTAGTGCTCCGCATGGATCCAACGCGGCCCCCACCTTGCCGGAAAGCTTTGACCTCGCCATGGCAGCGGGATTGGCCAACGTTCCGTTGCGCCCGAGGAATTCCGTCCGGTCGCCGGTTATCGTCCGGGTTGCGTCGTCCACATTAAAAAAGGCCGTTCGGTTGCCGAACTCAGCGTGGTAAGGATTACGTGCAAAGAGGGCACCGCTTCGAGGGTTAATCTCGGTAATGACGTGCATGGCCGATTTGGGCCTCAAATCTCCCAGCACCCATTCCGCATATCCCGTGGCAGAGAGTTGTCGTGACCGGCCTGACTGATTACGGACTTTCAGCACCGTAAACTTGACGGCAGCGTCCAAGGCCACGTATACCCACACCTCTGTACTGATACCGCGCTCGGTGTGTTCGAAGACGCTGTAGCCGAATCCGTGACGGGTGACGTAGGGTGTGGGTCCGCGGCTTGGCAGCGGCATGGGAGACCAGTAGTGGCCGCGCTCTTCATCGCGAATATATAATGCTTCCCCGCGCGAGTCGCTGACAGGGTCGTTGTGCCAGGGAGTGAGGCGAAACTCGTGGGCATTTTCGCTCCAGGTATAGGCACAACCGCTCTCTGAGACAACGGTTCCGAAAAACCGGTTTGCAATCACATTCACCCATGGCGCCGGCGTCACCTGCCCTCGGGCGGTTGAAATGACGTACTCCCGGCCATCAGGAGTGAATCCTCCCAAGCCGTTCCCAAATATCAGATCCTTGCGAGGCTGTGCCGCTATTGCCGGGACATCGCCTCGTGTGGTCCTGGGTGGCACAGGGGCCGGCACCATTCCTTCCGTAAGGCCCTGCTGCTTAAATTGATCAGCGAGCGTTCCCCTTCGGTCCGTGATGATGACGCGAGCAACCGCCTGGAACATGACGCGGTCCTCCTTCGATATCTGGTCGGAAGTTCTTACGAAAATTCCTCCCGGGCGATCGGTCACGTTGGCTTCCGTACCTGCCGCGATGAGCCCCATGATCTGATCGTGCAGAAGTTGACGGTACCCGGCGTGGTCTTCGTTCCAGATTACCAGGTCAACCGCCAGTCCTTTGAGACGCCAGTACGCGTGAGCCTGAACGAGTTGCCGCACCAGGTTGATGTTGGCCGGATCTTCAATCTGCAGCAGCACGATAGGGAGATCGCCTGAAATCGAGTAGCCCCAGAGGCCGGATTGACCGCGACGGTTCTTGCTGAGGGTCCCCGGACCGGCACGCAGCGACGAATTCGCGTATATGATGGAGGCGGCAAGACGTCCATAAAGCTGGGCATCGGCTTCCGTGGCATTGATCTGCTGCAGCAGCACCTGGCTATGTGTCCACGCCAGATCAAAGACACGCTCGGCGATATGCCGGTCCTGGTATTTTCCGACAAGGTCCATGCAGGCATCGCGGGTTTCGGTGATACCGGTGACGACAATGATGGTTGCCGATTTTTCAGGATCGAGGGTTATGTGATATCGGATCGCTGCAATCGGATCGAGCACCGAGCCCTCACTGCCCGAGAGCCTAGTTGAACCGTTCATCGCTTCCGGATCGGCAATAGTGTTCCCTCTGCCGATGAACCGCATCCGGTCAGTCTCGTAGGTTACCTCACCGATCTTGGCCCCGTGTACAGCCATGAGATGAAGCATCCATGGTGCTTGTTCTTCAAGGGAGCGGGGGCGTCGTGTGCAGAGTATTGCACTGCGCTCGCTGATGATCTCGGTCTGGACAAAGAGATTGCTGAAGGCCGGGTGCAGAACCTCTTGAGCGAGCGGTGCAAGAACAACTTCGACGTAACTCGTCAGCTCGATCGTTCTACTCGTCTGCGCCTGGTTGGTGATAGTAATTCGGCGCAGTTCGATGTCATCCTCAGATGAAACCGCAATTTCTGTATGGGTGTCGAAGTCCTGATCCCGGCGGCGAAACTCTGCCCGTCCTTCAGAGAAAATTGCCTCGTACTGCATCGAAGCCTTGAGTGTGGGTTGGTATGCCGTTGACCAGAAAGCACCTGTTGCGGGGTCTCGGATATAACAGAATGTGCCCCAGTTATCGCATGTGCTGTCTTCCCGCCACCGCGTCACCGCCAATTCTTTCCAGTGGGAGTAACCGCCGCCTGCATGTGTGATCATCACGTGGTATCTGCCGTTCGATAACAACTGTACTTCCGGCATGGGTGTGTCGGGCCTTGCATAGACGCGTATCGGCATCTCTTCTAAGGCATTTAAGACTGTATGAACATCGGCAAGATCGGTCGTGTGCGAATAGAAGGCCGTGGCCTTTGGCACCCGCTCCTGAAGCAAAAGCATAATTGCCTGAAACGAGGGGTCAGACTCGAAGCGCCGCTGCATGGGGCGGTTGAGGAGCAAAGAAGCCAGAGCGAGGAGGCTCATGCCTTGATGATGGGCCATGAATGAACGAACCACCGCACTTGATTGACCGCGGGGCAGATGTGAAGGGGTGTAATCAATGGCTTCATAAAACCCATATTTCCCCTCAAAGCCCTGAGCGGAAAGTTCCTCGAGATTTAGACAGGCCTCTTCAGGCGCCACCATGAGCGCCAGCGTCGAGGCATAGGGGGCTACAACCAGATCCCCGGCGAGCCCCCGTTTAAGTCCCAGGCCGGGCACGCCGAAGGGGCCGTACTGGTAATTGAGGTGGCCGTCAATCGTGTTATGCCCTGATTCCGAAACGCCCCAGGGCACACCCCGCTTTTTTCCATATTCGATCTGTCGCGCCACCGCCGCCTTATAGGTCTCGTCGAGCAGCGTATGCTCATAGGTGGGCATGACGAGGAGAGGCATGAGGTATTCGAACATGGAGCCGCTCCAGGAAAGGAGAATCGGCTCTCCGGCGATGGACGTAAGGAGTCGTCCCAAGGCAAACCAGCTTTCCTGCGGCAATTGTCCCTGAGCAATGGCGACAAAACTGGAGAGTCTCGCCTCAGATGCCAGCAAATCATAGTAACTCGCGTCCCGTCGGTTTTCGCTGACACTGTAGCCGATAGCCAATAGATGGCGGGTCTCGTCATAGAGGAAGTCATACTCGCTACGGGCAAGTTCACCGGATTGCGATACAAGGTCTTCAATAACTCCGATTCTCGCCCTGGCACGGATGCGTGCCTCTGTAATGGCCCCGCGGAACTCGTCGAGCTGCCTTTGCTCCTCCGGCGACCCGTCGCGCGGCTCTGCCGCTTCAGTCAAGAACTCATTGTCAATATCGGCTAATGTGCGCAGCGTCGGCATTTCTCCTAGAATCGGGATGTTGTCCTGCGCCTTGCGAGAAAACGGACACACGGTCCAGGGCGCCAGAAAGGTCAACTCATCGAGGGCGGCCCGGCACTGGCCGACAAAGGCCCGCGCCCACCATGCGGCCTGGCTTTCGGGATCGGCGTCAACAACATAAAATCCCTGAACCATTTCCAGGGCAGACGTGGCGAGGTTGCTCAGGCTCGCCTGTGCAACCTCGAGCGTGGCCGGCTGGGAAACACACAAAGACGCCAAATCGTCCTGCAATTGAATGAGCCGGACTGGGGCAGTTTCTCCGGCAACGTCCATGAGAACCCTCAGCGTATCGAGGAGGCCGTCAAATACCTTGGACCCCATTATTTTCTCGTCGGGGAGTGAGGTGAGCCCTGCCCGCAATGTCAACAGATGTGCCGCAAGATTTCCGCTGTCCACCGTCGAAACATACATGGGCAGCAGCGGTTTCAGAGATTCCGTATCATACCAGTTATAGAAGTGTCCCTTGTGGCGCTCCATGGCGGCCATCGAACGGAAGGCGCTCGCCGTACGATCGAGAAGTTGTCCTGCTGAAATGTAGCCGAAATCCCAGGCTGATAAATTGGCAAGGAGTGCAAGCCCCATGTTGGTCGGCGACGTACGATGCCCAATTTTGGCAAGGGGATGTTCCTGAAAATTATCGGGCGGCAGCCAGTGATCCTCAGGACCGACGAAAGCCTCGAAGAAACTCCAGGTCTTTCGGGAAATCTTTCTTAGAAAGGTGATCTGGTCTGAGCTGAGCCTGGCTTCGCGACTCGTAAGCGGTTCGCTGATCCACCACGCTATTAATGGGGAGATAATCCAGAGGCAGAGAACCGGCAGTGCAACAGCCAAAGTCTCAGGCCTTGAAAGTGCCAGATCTGTCGCCGTTGCAACGGCAATGACCGGGGATATCCACATGGTCCGGCAGGTACCGGCCAGACCTTTACGCCTTGAGCGATCGGAGTCGCCCGACGGGTTCCATTCGAGAAGCCGCTTGTTCCCGACGAGCATTCGCCAGAGGGTACGGAGAATTGCGTCGGAGCTGAAAAATGCCTCATAGGGGAGACAGATGAGGGTAAATACACTCTGGCCAAGGCTCCTGCCGCTCCCCCGCAAAGCGGCACGCACATGCTGACTGGGAAGGACATTGCCCGGCTTCTGAAAAAGATCCAGGAATGAGATAATCAGGGAAGGGATCAGGAGGACCCCCATCACCGACAGGGTCCAGAACCAGGGTGTGGGCAAAACCGTCCAACCCAGAAAGAGCAGCAGGGTCAACGCCAAAGGCGAGAGGCTGCGCCGCAGGTTGTCGAAAAGCTTCCACCGGGAAAGCGGTGAGAGGGAATTCTTCTGAAATCGTGCATCCAGGCCGGGGACCCACGGAAGCACCCATCTGAGAATCTGCCAGTCCCCGCGAATCCAGCGGTGCCGTCGGCTTACGTCTGCGCTGTAGCGAGAGGGGTACTCCTCATATAGCTGCACATCGCTCAAAAAACCTGACCGTGCATAGCACCCTTCGATGAGGTCGTGACTTAAGATCCGGTTCTCAGGGAAGCGTCCCTTGAGGGCTCGCTCGAACGCATCAATCTCATAGATGCCCTTGCCGATAAAAGAACCTTCTCCGAAGAGGTCCTGGTATACATCCGAGATAACACGGGTATAGGGATCTATGCCTGCATCACTTCCCCACATGCGGGCATATCGTGACTTGTTCGTCCCCGGCAAACTGACGGCCACGCGGGGCTGAAGGATGCCGTACCCTGACGAGACACGACCCTTTTTTCCATCATAGTGCGGACAATTCAGCGGGTGTGCCATGGCTCCCACAAGCTGCCATGCCGCATCACGGGGGAGCTGTGTATCAGTGTCAAGAGTAATGACGTATTTCACCTTCTCTAATGCTTCCGTATTGCCGACTATGAGTGAGAAGGACTCTCTTCCGTCCCCACGGAGAAAAGAATTCAGCGCCGCAAGCTTTCCCCGCTTACGTTCATAACCCATCCAGACATGGTCCAGGAGATTGAAGCGGCGTGGACGATGGAAAAGGAAAAAGGGGTCGTTTTTTGAAGTTCTGTATTTTTCATTAAGCGCTTCGATTCTTCGCCGGGCCGTCAACAACAGCAGTGCATCATCGGGCAGTGTTTCCTCGCCGGCGTCCCGAAAATCAGTGATCAGGGCAAAACGAAGGTTTTCGTCTCTATTTGCGAGAAACCTGATCTCCAGCGCATCCATCAAATGCTCGATGTTTTCAGTGTCGCTGAGCATAGTAGGAACCACGACCAGAGTAAGCGATTCCGGAGGAATCCCTTTGGAAAAGTCCATTCTGGGGAGGGGGCGGGGTGTCACAAGTCGCGTTGTAAGCCAGTTCGTCAGAGCTATCGATAGCTGGCTTACACAGAGAAGCGAGAGTATGCCGATAAGCCACAGCCAGGGGCCGTGCAACCCACTGGAATGGGCCTCTGCAAGCAACCACCCGGTAAAGATTACCGTCATCATACAGATCGTGCCAAGATAGAAGGACAGAGGAAATCGGTGAATTGCCCTTTGGACCCTCTCTGTGGAAGATACATGCACGCCGGCAAGCCCTTCGAGCTGAATCAGCCCCTTGTCCAGAAGGTAGAAGCCGACATGTTTTGCCCGATTATCGTCGTCATCCATGCTGCCTGCGCTCTCCCCGGCAAGGCGGATCGCCTCGCGTGCCACTTCGTCTTCGGATAATCGGCTGCTCTTCGCTATCTTCTCCACGACGTGACGGTATTGATCACGAGTCGCAAAATCCATTTTACCGTACACATCACTGGGGTCCTCGCAGAGAGTTTTTTCGACAGCACTCATGGTTTCGACGAATTTACGCCAGTCCATGGCGCCCAGGAAACGGAGGCTGCCGATGCTGTTGCTTATGGAAAGCTGATCCGCCGCCTGTTGCTGGTTTTCCGACTGCACTAATTGTTCAATCGTCAGACTTGACTCGGACAGTTGCTGCTCAATCCAGGTGAGTGGTAATGCGAGAGCAGAACCCCGGCCCTTGAGACGGCGCGTAAGCTCTGCAACAAAGGAACTGACCATGGGAGGCTTTGAGCGTGCCATGTCGGCGATGACCAGAATTAAATCCTTCGGGTTTTTGCCGGCGGTCTCAGTAATCCGGTCCCCCCAATAATCGGCATGGTTACGGTCGATCCTGCGGGCAGCAATCCGCGTTGCAATGCGCCGGAGATTTTCGATCAGCGCCAGGCGCAGCATGATGGGGATAGCCCATAATTCACCCAGTTGCAGCACGGTGACTGTCTGATAGGCTGCAACGAAATTGGTGAGACTCTCAGTATCCACCCAGCCATCGCCATGAGAAATCGTCTCCAATGCAATGTCGTACACACGTGGAATCCCTTTTGAGGGATTCTTTTTCAAGCGGGGCAGCCCCCTGCTGTATCCCTTTGGCAGGTGTCTCTTGGCAGTGAGAATCTGTTCTTCCACGAGATAGAAGTTATCAAGGAGCCATTCTCCTGCAGGTGTAATCCTCCGGTTCCCTTTAACGGCCTCTTGGAGCAGGTCGCGAACTTCATGGAGGACGCCTTCATTCTCACTGAGTCGCGTCAGCAGTTGTTCGCGCGTATGGCCTGAGCTCAAAGTGTGGGCTGCGGCAAGGGCCTTGCCGTGGTGCTCCATCCGGGAGGCGCTGAACAACTCCGCTCGGAGGGGCGGCTCGTCGCCGGTGGGTATGCGTGCGGGACTCTTTCCACGGAGGCGCTCACGCAATTGGTGAAGGCCCCCGTTAATGGTTTCCATGTTTATCATTTTCATCTGTATCAGTGGTGACGATTTGCCAATACGACTCATCCAGCCGTTATTCAGACATTTTACTTCAATCTTCATGCCAGTTTTTTAACGCTCGTCATCATGGCTTCATTGTTCTGATTTTTCAGGATTAATCGGCAGAACGAAACGTACGGGAAACCCATTGGCGACCCATTAAAAAGGTCATATGCACCCAGTGGTCATATATGGCCTTTTTGCGTTTTTTTACCCGCTGGAGGTGGTGAAGATACACGCGGCTTGAAATCGGAATGAGATTTACGGTTTGCTGATATTGAGTTTGCGCATGCGGGCGCGTAATGTGCTGCGGTCGAGGCCCAGGATTTCAGCCGCACTGTTTTTACCGCTTACTTTCCAGTCGGTCTGTTCAAGCACTTGCCTGATATAGTCTCGTTCGACATTCTCCAGGGTTTGTACGGATTTTGCGAGATTCTTGTGCGGCTTTTTCAGTTCATCCACCAACCGCAGCTTGGGACCCGAGGAGTTGATCACCGCACGTTCGAGGACATTTTCCAGTTCGCGCACATTGCCGGGCCAATGGTAGTGTCGCAGTGCATCCATCACGCCCGCTGGAACCGTCTTGATGTCTTTACCCAGTCTTCGTGAAATCCGGTTAATATAAAAATTGACCAGCAGCGGTATGTCGTCCAGACGATCGCGCAGGGGCGGCATGGTTATCGGAAAGATATTCAGCCGGTACCACAAATCCTCCCGGAAAACGCCTTTTTGGACATCGGCTTGCAAATCGCGGTTGGTGGCGGCAATGATGCGCACATCCACTTTTCTGGTTTCCGAACTGCCCAGGCGTTCGAACTCTCCGTCTTCTATCACCCGGA
>Ga0272444_10004964_pt1 | contig 11571 bp, 7 predicted proteins | sample SSMForm13_FD_201033 | JGI IMG/M metagenome (GOLD analysis project Ga0272444, IMG submission 201033) | Marine sediment archaeal communities from Little Sippewissett salt marsh, Falmouth, MA, United States - SSM-Form-13 | ecosystem: Environmental > Aquatic > Marine > Wetlands > Sediment ... | reverse complement strand
CAAGACGACCCAGTGCAAGACTCTCAGGGATCGCCTGCAGTTGCTGATCATGCGCAAATCGGACGTCATTTGCGATCAGCACAAGAGCGACATCACGGCGCAAGCGGCTGCGGCTAACTTCGGACTAACCACGACATCGGTGGCGCTGTCCACGACATCGGCGATCATCTCGGGTGAAGAAGCGAAGTCCATACTGTCCGGGCTGTCTGCCTTCACGGGCGCTACCCAGTCGGCCCTGAACGAGAACATCTACCAGCAGTTCCTGGCGCCCGCGGTGATCCGCGCCATCGAGGACAACCGTCGCCAGCAGGAACAGATCATAAACGCCAAGCGCGATCTGCCCGGCGACAAGTACCTGGTGGACGAGGCATTGCGCGATGCAGCTCACTACCATTACCAGTGCTCGTTCTATCAAGGCCTCAAGGCCCTCACCAGCGATTCCGAAAAGCGCTTCGGCTTGACCGGTGAGGTGTTCAAGGCGCAGATGGCCGCGATACGAAACGAGATCGACACCAATAGGAAAATGGTCGAAGCGGACCACAGCACTCTTAGCCAGAAGGAGAGGGAGCAGGAAGTCGCGCGCGTCAATGCGGAGCTGGAAAAGAAACTCGAAGACGTTACCAAGAAATGGCTCGACACGATCCGCTAGCCGTTGATGGAGCCAAGGAAACGATGTAGCAGGATCGGTGCGCGGCCGCCCGTAGCCTGGGCCTGGGTGTGGCACGGCCCCGCGTACCGGTGTCTTCCGCGAACCCCCAAACGCGGCGCCCCTTGGTTAACGATCGACCACGATCCCCCAACGCGTGATCCGCGACGCCAGGGTGGTGGGTTGCACCCTCAACGCCCCGCGCAGGATGAATCAAAACAAAATCGGCTCCAGCATTGAGCCGCACAACACATTGCTTTGTGCCGCTGCGCGGCGGAGTGGCTTCTACAATGTCTGCTGTGGAGCGCGTCAGCAACCACCCCCGGCGTAGATTGATCGTTTTGGATAGCGGCGATGAGCTCAATTTGAGCCGATTAGCCGACCCAGGCTAGTGCGGCGAGAAACACCTCGCCACTCCCAGGTTGTTACACGGAAGGCACCAATAACGAGCAAGGAAGGAAGAAACGACATGCAACATTCAATAATTTCGCGCGTCTTGACGGGTGCTCTCATCGTTGCACTGGCAGCTTTCCTGAGCGGCTGTGGTGGCCTGCACGTAGTGCCTGATCAGAACTACTCGGAGACCGGCGATCCGAACACCATACGCATCGTCTTCGACCAGGACGGCAACCTGTACCCGAAGTCCCCGCCCAGCAAGATGCCCGAGCCGGGGATCTACAACTGGAACAGTGCCCGTACTGTCGATCACGAGATGTGCAAGCTCAGGGAGCCTTACAGCCCGGAGCTGACCGAGCAGCTGTACCAGGAATATGCGGCCGAGATCGACGCGGCGATGAGGCGGCTCAAGACGAACCGGGTCATCTTCCTCATCCATGGCTACAACAATCGCTATTCTCGGGCGAGGGATGAGGCCTTCGCCGGCATGAAGAAGGCGATCCTCGACGCCACCCAGGAAGACCAGGTTTTCGTCGAGGTGTATTGGGATGGTCTGTACAGGGGGCTATTCACGGCGCCGGTTCCTGCCTGGTACTGGTTCGATTCGATGAGCTACTCGAACATTGCCGGGCAGCGCGGCCTGCGTACCCTGCTCAACCGGCTGCCGCGGGATCTGGATATGGTCTTTATGACCCACAGCCGAGGCGCAGGCGTGGCGTTCAGCGCCTTCGCCGATCCCCTCTATGACGAGCACATCTACGTCCCGCCTTATGAACCACTAAAGAAGGACCATTTCCGTTCGGTAACCCTGGCCCCCATTGCGCCAGCCATTGGGAGTGGGCATCCGTTGTGGCAGTTGAAGACCGTATTGCCCGACGATTCACGCGTCGTTGTCGGGTTCAACGAAAAAGATTGGGTGCTCCAAAAATCCATTAAGGACTTCGGGCCGGGCCCAGACAGGTTCGGTGACACCGGCCTGGGTGCGAATGATTGGCACTTCAGGCAACTAGCCAAGCACTTGAACGCCGATGGACGTGAGTGGCTGCAACGCGTCGAGTACCAGGATTATTCGTCACACGACATCGAAGGGTACCTCGACAGGGAGCCGATCGGTTGTCTGCTTTGGAAGACTGGCCTGGCCAAAGCGGCGCCGCCTGATTGCCCGGTAGAAACGGAAGCGCTGCCGTCGGGCTGTGAGGAGAAAAAGAAACCTGCTGACTGTAAAGGGAGTCAGTGAGGCGAGCGCACGAAAAAATAGGGGTCAGAATGCGATTTCTAGATGACCGCTAAGGGTCGTGAGCGGGCACCAGGGCGCCCAAGGTGGGCCTGACGCAACGTGAAGGCAGCTAGCGGCCAGGAGTGGACATCTGGCGTGATCCCAGCCCCTAGCTTCCCTATGCAAGAGCAGTCGTTCACGCGCGCCATCGCGTCCTGATGCGAGGTGGAGCGCTGGTTCCTTAGTAGCTAGACTGGGCTGAACAAATCGGGGGCCAGATTTGCTGATTTTGATAACAAGACAGGGCGCCACGGAAAGCCATTGGAATCAGGTAGTTGCCCGCCTCCATTGGCTGCCCCTCACTCAGCTATACGGACTCGAAGGGGGCTGTATATTAACTGTTGGGCGTAAATAGACGCACACCGAGGCCTTCATGATGCAAAAGCAAATTGGACATGTTGCACTCTTCCTTGCTTCGGTCATAACCATCAGCGTTGCCACTGCGAGCAGCGACTATCGCTGTACTATCGAACGACTGTCTCTTGCCGCTGGCGATTCCGGTGATGTTTATGAATTTCAAAAGAAACATTACGTGGGCAAACAATTTACCATTGAGCGTTCGTCAGGCTTAATGGCAGGCGCCCTGAAAAACTCGTATGTCACTGAGCCTCAAGTCATCGACCTAGGGTCAAAAGAAAACGCGTACAAGGTCGTTACTACAATGCGGCTAGACCAAGGGGCGGGTGCTGGCTCCAATATCTACGGGCTTACGGTTTCCGAACATGAGCAAGGAGATAAAAAGCCGTTTGTTTTCCTGGCTAATGACGCAGTGTACTTCGGCAACTGTGAGCACTTCTAGCTCGCCCAAAAAGCGGGTCTATCCGACCCACAAAAGCTGACGCTTTTGCGGTCGGCTAACTCTTAACGTTCGGTGTCACAACAACAACCGCACTAGGAGTCGAAATGTTCGGCAGTATCGACAAAAGCAAAGGCCTTCTCTTTGTCACCTACGATCTCGGGCAATCGCTGCAGAATACGCAGCAGAAGATGCGTGAAGAGATCGAGGGACTGGATAGCAACCGGTTGCTGAACACGCCCGTCACCGATCTGGTCGAGTATTTTGTCGAGAAATACAAAATCGAACCGATCTCCCTCCTGAAGGAAAGATGGTACGCCGACACCAAAGAAGTCCGGGTCGATGTCCGCCACGACCCAATGCGCTGGATAGATGACAAGAGCAAACCGGCCCTTGTCGCAGGTGAACGGACGGAAGTGCGCATTCCATTCGAGGGTGAACCCGAGCTTTTCTACTCGAGCTCAAACACGTCCAACATGAATCCACCACACGCTGTTATCCAAGGAAACGAACTCGTTCTCGCCTATGAGATGCCGTCGGACGCTCCGCGAGATGTCCGCCCCCTTGTGGACCAGGAAATGAGTGCTATTGAGCAGCATATCGGCTGGCAAAGATCCATGATCGACGGCCATAACACGGCTCTTCCCGGCCTAGCCCAGCAGGCCATAGATAACCGGCGCAAGCGCCTGCTGGCCCAATCCCAGCGTGCCGATGCCCTTGGCATTCCCGTGAAACGACGCGACGGCGCGCCGCAAACCTATGCCATCCCGACCGTACGCAAAAAGGCAGCCCCATCACTTCCACCCGCGAGCTCGGCAAAGTATGAGCCGGAACCGACTTGGGGGATGGAGCAATACGAACAGGCGCTGAAGATCATGCAGGACATGGCGCTCGTGATGGAACGCAGTCCGGATGCCTTCAGGTCAATGGATGAAGAAGCTCTGCGACAGCATTTTCTGGTCCAATTGAACGGCCAGTTCGAAGGCAAGGCAACCGGCGAAACCTTCAACATGAGCGGCAAGACGGACATCCTGCTGCGCGAAGGCAACCGTAACGTCTTCATCGCGGAGTGCAAGTTCTGGAAGGGCCCAAAGGCCTTCGGAGAGGCCGTCGATCAACTCCTCGGCTACGCGACATGGCGCGACGGCAAGACTGCCATCCTCGTATTCAACCGTGGAACCGACACAACCACAGTCATCTCGGGCATTGATGCGAGTGTAAAAGCTCATGCCAGTTTCAAGCGCCTCGTCGAATGGAGGCATGAAAGCGGATTCCGGTATGTGCTTCGTAGTAGGGATGACGCAAACCGTGAACTGACACTGACTGTTCTGGTGTTTCAGGTTCCAAAGTAGTCCACTACAGCGGTCCCAGTGTGGAGCCGGGAAATTAGGATAACAGTGCATAACCTTCGTTCGCCACGACTGCAGTTTTCAGCACAGACTTCCGAAATTATTGCTGCAGGCGACGTGCAAAAACGCACGCGCCTGTGCAATGGCATTATGTTGCATTGTGAGTAACGCGGCGGTCCTACCATGACAGATCCAATCGAACCATGGTCAGAGTTCTGGAAATTCCGAGGTATCGATGAGCGCTTCGAACAGCTACTAGTCGAGAAGGCCCTATGGTTCTCGGCGCCTGAGCATTTCAATGATCCGTTCGATTGCCAAGTCGACATCGAAAAGACCTTCGCAGCGGTTAGAGGCGAGCTTCTGGAGCCCCTCGATGCAGAGTTCGCAGCAATGGTTGGCCATGTCGAGGAGCATGTCAGGTCAACTAGGTACGCATATCTGTGCATGTGCAAGATCTGGAATCAAACGTTGATGTGGTCACATTATGGGAACAACCATCGAGGGGCCGCGCTTGGGTTTACATTCGAGTCAGATAGTCCGTTCAGGATTGCCGAGCTGACTTACGGTGATGTCGTTTACAAGACTTCCGCTCTGCGGGAACAAATGGGCGCCGTAAACGAGGCATTTGGGATGTCTCGCCAATTCCCGCCAGCGGCGCCAGGTTTGATGTGGAGCGAGGGCCTCCAATTTAGGCAAGGGTTTCATGATTCGCTAATACGCCTCTATGAAATAGTCCGATTCATGAAAGCTGAGTGTTGGTCTTACGAAGAAGAATATAGGTTCGAAGCCACCATCGATGATCCGGCAGCGTCTGGAATTGGCCGAGGCTTTGCCCCGCAAGACCTGAAGCACGTTCTGTTTGGCACCTTATGTACAGGTGGCGACGTCGCAAGAATCAGAGGCCTACTCACCGGGCCCGACTGGACGCACGTTCAATTTTGGAAATGCGGGCGTGATAGTGTGAATTTGGTTCTAAATGCTGAGCGGATTGCCTGATGCAACATAACTCAGGCGTTCCGAATGTCCGGTATTGCGGCGCTAGACCAGGCTCGACGTTGTAGGCCGGATGACCGCATAGGGCCGATTCTGTTGAAAAACTCCAACTGGTCGCCCGAGGTGCGTTTTTCGGGGGTACTCAGACCCCTCCCTAGCAGGAGATCGTCGGTCCTGAGCCTTCCTATGGGGTCGATCTTTTGGAACGACTGTGCTCCTGCGCCTGATGGGGAGTTTTTCAACAGAATCGGTCGGTAGCTGCCTAATTGGCGGGCAGATGCCTGCTACGGCAGCAGCCAGAAGCAGACATAGGCTGGCTGCGTCAGGCGGTGTGCTCTCAGTCGCTGATTGCTCTGCCCTGAGCTTAGGGTGTTGCATTCGCCGGTTGAATCCACAGCCAATAGCAGACACTAAAGGACTGGAAATGAATGATATCGATCCCGATGATATTTTTGCCAAAGTAGAAGCTGATCGCAAGAGCGGTGAACTGGCAAAGAATGTGACAACAGCAAAGATCACGTACCAAGGATCAGATAGTGAAGGCTACATCGTGCAGATCAACGAATTGACTGGTGAAAGACGCTTAGGGACTTTCGATAATAGTGCTTTCACTCCGATTAGTGACTAAGTGGAAGAGTCAGACAACGGTTGCAACAGGTCGGGCGGGATGCCTGAATCGAAACTAACGCCATGTCGGTCAATCCGATCACAGCGGCAGGGGGCTACCTCTTGGTCGGTCGCCCATAGTAGACGGAGATAGGACGAGCTGACGCGCCACGGTTGGTAACAGACTTGAGTTATGCAAGGCGGTGAATAAGAATGTCTGTCTTGAGGCGGCACTTATGGCAGCGGGGCCGTCAAGATGTGCATAACGCATTGATAATAATAAAGAAGGTATTCCACGTGGTTGAAGGTGGATATTTGCGCAGCTGGCCGTTTCCTTGCGGATGGTTTCTTTCACTCGATACGGGCCGAGGCAACTGCCAGCGGCGGTGGCGGGCAAAGAGTGCGTGGGTTCCGGGTCCTCATGGGGCGGGCGAAACACGGTGCTTGATTAGAGCTTGGAAACCACGCGATCCATGACACTCAGCCCTCTCCTGAAGCGGGCGGCATTATCCGGGATCAATGCCGTCATCGAGTCGCATATTGCTCGAGGTAAGGAAATCGATGCCACCGATGCGCACGGCAGGTCGGCGCTGATGCTTGCCGCCATGGCCGGGCACCTGGAGGCCTGCAAAACCCTTCTTGCGGCAGGCGCGGATGCGCGCGTTGTCGATGCTGATGGCAGGGACGCGAGGGCGCTGGCCATGCAGGCAGACCATGACTGCATTGCGCAGCTGCTCGAGTCACACGCCCACGGGAAAGGCTCTCGTGAACCAGACGGTGAACAGGCGGTGACCAAAGGCGGGCTGGAAGATGAGATGGATCTGTCGGGCTGGGAGGCAGAGGAGGAGCTTGCAGCGCCTGAAAACGACGCTGAGGTTGCTGCGCAGGCCAGCAGTGCGCAGGGAAGGATGTCCTCGCATGCCCCGATCGATCTGGATGAGGACTGGACCGATATCGAGATCGACCTGCCGGAGATCTCCAATGATCGTCGACGCAGACGGCACCTGGGCAGGGAGCTAAGAGGCGAGATTCATGACCTTATCGTAAATGCCCTGGAGGTCGGATGGATTCACTCGCGACAGGTGGAGGATTTGGCGTCAGCAGACTGCTCGAACCTCGAACTCGCGGACAATCTCATCTTTGTCCTCCAGGAGGCAGGCGTCATCATCCGGGACGAGGAGCTGGAGCCATGGATTCCTTCGAGGGCGGTCGATGATGCGTCCGCAGGCTGGGAAGCTGACCAGGTTGCGAGGGATGCACTAAGCCTTCTCTCAAGTCTCGTGTCGAACGACACGGATCCACTCGCGCTCTACCTGAAGGAATTCGGTGGGAGGGAACTGCTCACTGCCGAGGACGAGGTTGCCCTGGGACAGGAGATGGCGTCGGCCCTGGAGGAAGCAGTGGCACTGGTCGTCTCGAGGGAATCGCTGGCCGCCTCCCTCCTGGAGATCGTTGAAGCCGTTGAAACCGGCGCGCTCACCGTGTCCTCACTGCTGTCCGAGGTGGCCTCACCGACCTCCGGTGATGACGGCGATGCCGATGACCAGGAGTCGGACGAGGATGTGCAGGACGGCGATGCCTCGGCGGGGAGTCGAACCGACATGGACGTCATAGCCGGGGTGAGGGATGTACTCTCCGGTTCAGCGGTCGCTGAGCCGGGGGCTGCCCTCTGCGAGATTCTGAGTGAATGGCAGCACAAGTGGCAGCTGCTGGAGCTTGTCGGTCAGCGGGCTGCCGATGGGGAGGACGGGGGCTCGGTCAGCGAGGCAGCAGCAGCGCTGGAGAATGCCGTCAGGCTTGGCATGTCAGCGAGGAACCGGATGGTGGAAGCCAACCTCAGGCTGGTCTTCTCTCTGGCAAAGCGTTATGTGCGCAGCGGCATGGAACTCGCTGACCTCGTCCAGGAGGGCAACCTGGGGCTGATGAGGGCGGTGGAGAAGTATGACTACCGGAAGGGCTTCCGGTTTTCCACCTATGCCACCTGGTGGATAAGGAACGCAGTGACCCGGGGCATTGCTGACAAGGTCCGTCTCATCCGGCTGCCGGTGCACATGGGCGAGCTGGTAAACAAGGTCGAGAGGGAGCGAGACAGGCTGGAAGCAGGTTCGCCATGCCTGGCGACCCCCGAGCAGATTGCCGAGGCACTGTTCCTTCCCCGGGCCAGCGTCGAGAAGGCGCTGGCTGTGCCCGATGCGCCGCTGCCACTGGAGCCTGCCGCGGGGGAACTGACAGAAAGCGTATCCATCCCGGAAACGGTTGCCGACACAGGTCCTACGCCCGAATCAGCTGCCATGGCGGCTTCCCTGCACCGGCTCATCAGGACCAAGCTCGATGAACTCTCGCCGAAGCAGGCGCACATCCTGGATCTGCGTTTCGGTCTGACAGACGACGACTGCCTCACGCTGGAACAGGTCGGGGAACGGTTCGACGTGACGCGGGAGCGCATCAGGCAGATCGAGAAGAAGGCACTCGAGAAGCTGGCACATCCGTCGCGATCGGAAGATTTCCTCTGCTACCTGACATGAAATGCCCCCGGGGACAGAACACAAGATGCCGCAGATGATTCGATCCCGACATGCACCGCCGAAGGCCGGCGCGATGGTTGAGGCACTCAGGGGGCTGGGCTACTCGACCGCGACGGCCCTTGCGGACATCGTTGACAACAGCATTTCCGCAGCAGCGGCAAGCATCGACATCCGCTTCGAGTGGGATGGAGCTGCCAGCTCTATCTGTGTCCTGGATGATGGTGCCGGGATGGATGAGCGTGAGCTTGATCTTGCCATGCGGCTGGGAGAGCGGAATCCGCTGGACTCGCGGCAGGCAGACGATCTTGGGCGTTTCGGTCTGGGGCTGAAGACAGCCTCGTTCTCGCAGTGCCGGCGTCTGACGGTCGCAAGTCGCAGGCATGGCGCCATCGGGAGTCTTCACTGGGACCTGGACGTGCTGGCGGCAAGTGAGGATGACGGGTGGCATCTTCTGGAAGGATGTCCCGAAAGTGTCGGAAGGCTGCTGGAGCTCCTCGAGCATCAGAGCCACGGGACCATCGTCGTATGGGACAAACTGGACCGGATCGTCACGCCCGGCTTCACTGAGCAGGATTTTCTCGACATGGTCGACAGGGTCGAGAGACATCTTGCCATGGTCTTTCATCGATTCCTGTCTGGGACCAGGTCAAGGATCACCCTCCGGATAAACGGGCGCGAAGTGAAGCCGTGGGACCCGTTCATGACCTCGCACCCTACGACCTGGTCGTCTCCTGTCGATTACCTGGAAACGGAGTCGGGGCGGATCGAGATACAGTGCCATGTTCTGCCGCACAGGGATCACCTTGACGCCCCTGAACATGATCAGGCCGCCGGTCCGGACGGCTGGACCGCCCAGCAGGGTTTCTACGTGTATCGCAATGAGCGTCTGCTTGTCGCGGGCAGCTGGCTGGGCCTGGGGCGGGGGAGGGCCTGGACAAAGGAGGAGGCGCACCGCCTTGCCAGGATCCGACTGGACATCCCCAACACCGCAGACGTCGCCTGGAAGATCGACATCCGCAAATCCACAGCCCGGCCGCCGGTGGCCATCAGGGAGCGCATGATCAGGATTGCCGAGGACACACGGTCACGCGCGCGCAGGGTCTTTGCGCATCGCGGCAGGGCAGTGACCGTGCGCTCGGCTCAGGAGCTGACGTATGCGTGGAAGCCCCAGCGCTTCAAGGGCGGAATTCGCTATCGCATCGATATCGCACATCCGGCTGTGAGCGCGGTGCTTTCGGATGCAGGCGAGCTTGAACCGCAGATCCGGGCAATGCTGAGGGTTCTGGAGGAAACCATCCCGGTGCAGCAGATCTGGCTTGATACCGCGGAGGCGAGGGAGACCCCGCGAACAGGGTTTGCCGAGGAGCCGCCCGGTGAGGTCCAGTCAGTACTGACCGTGATGTATCGGAACCTTGTCCTGCGCAAGGGTGTGTCCGCCGAGCTTGCGCGCCATCAGCTGCTACATACCGAGCCCTTCAACAACTATCCGGAGCTAATTGCCGCGCTTCCGGATGTTTCTGAAATCCAGACCTGAGCAGGCCAATGAACAAGACCGCAGAAAACAATAAGGAACGTGTCATCAAGTTCGTCCAGGAACTGCTGCTGGAAGAGGGTGAGAACGTAGAAGCAACTCCTTCGCTCATCACCGAGAAGATGGACATGGTCCTGAAAATGAGCCCGAAGTGGGCGGAGGAGCTGGACCGCAGCGAGGTGATAGACGAGCTCATACGGCGCTTCAGCATGTGGATAGGCCAGGATGCCAAGCTGACCAGTGAAGAAGGTCATGTTCCCTGGCTGAATGCCGCGAGGAAGCAGGATTGGAGATACTGGCAGCGTTACAGTGACTGGCTGGACGGGAAGCTGTCTTGGCGGGCAGTGGATGGACTGGACAAATCCACTGATTCGATCCTCGGGTTGCTGGAAGATCCTTTGCGTGAGGGCGTGTGGGATCGTCGCGGGCTCGTGGTTGGGCATGTGCAGTCAGGCAAGACCGGCAGCTATACCGGACTGATCTGCAAGGCGGCAGATGCTGGTTACAAGATCATCATTGTACTGGCTGGTCTGCACAATAACCTGAGAGCACAGACGCAGGTTCGCCTGGATGAGGGCTTTCTGGGGTATGAGACCCCGACCGAGGGAGACTCGCTCCATTTTGTCGGTGTCGGGCGAGGTGGTATTGACGCCAACATCAAGCCGAACTGTGCAACCACCCGGCTTGAAAATGGTGACTTCACCACGCAGGTCGCAAAAAAGCTGGCCATATCGCCAGAGCAGCGCCCATGGCTGTTTGTCGTGAAGAAGAACAAGACCGTCCTGGAGCGCCTCCTCAAATGGATTGGTCACCACGTCGTGGACGGCAAGGATCAGGAGACGGGAAGGAAGATTGTCACCCGCCTGCCCCTGCTGATAATCGACGACGAGGCGGACCATGCCTCCGTGGATACAGGCGAGCAGATGTTCGATGCGGATGGCAAGCCGGATGATGAGCACCAGCCGAAGACAATCAACAGGCTGATTCGCACGATTCTCCATTCCTTCACCAGATCCGCCTATGTCGGATATACGGCAACACCCTTCGCCAACATTTTTATTCACGAGCGAGGCGCGACGCGGGAGGAGGGTCCTGATCTTTTCCCTTCGGCCTTCATCATCAATCTCGCGGCTCCATCGAACTATGTCGGACCTGCAAAGGTTTTCGGACAGGGAACCGGTGAGGAACGGTCAGATGCCCTGCCTCTCGTAAAGGAAGTTGACGATCACGCATCGGCAGATGGCCGAGATGGCTGGATGCCTGCGAGGCATCCGAATGGGTACATCCCTCTCTACAAGGGATCTGATGAGCTGCCCCCATCGCTTCGTCAGGCGATTGAGACGTTCGTCCTCTCCTGTGCCGTCAGGACATTGCGCGGCCAGTCTGCGGAGCACTCGTCAATGCTGGTGCACGTGACCCGTTACAATTCGGTTCAGGGGCATGTGCATCGCCA
>Ga0272444_10004963_pt1 | contig 11575 bp, 10 predicted proteins | sample SSMForm13_FD_201033 | JGI IMG/M metagenome (GOLD analysis project Ga0272444, IMG submission 201033) | Marine sediment archaeal communities from Little Sippewissett salt marsh, Falmouth, MA, United States - SSM-Form-13 | ecosystem: Environmental > Aquatic > Marine > Wetlands > Sediment ... | reverse complement strand
GTATATCTCTTTTAATTTATGACTATTAGACTGTACTTTTTTCCTCACCTCGGCGACATAATCCTGATCCTTCAATCCTCCCAGATTGATCTGGACATTCATCGCAGCGCCGTTGGCAGCCGAACAGGCCATCTCGGCGGCCACGCCGGCATCGCTGATCGAATTCACATTTCCTTTCCAGGCAGCCAAATGAGCGAGTTGTATCAGATCGACCGTTCGATGATGGACCTCCAGAGGCACCTCGGTCGCGCCGCGGGTGGCCTCCTGAATGGCCTTCGATCGCTCCGCCTTCTGCTCATCGGTCTCCTTGGGCATCCGGAAGGCGGACATGACCGCCTGGAAGGCCTCCGTATCACGGTCCACCAGGCTGGTGAAGGTCTGCCGCAGTGTCTCCGCCTGGTTCATCACCTGGTGCATCTCATCGCTGACCTCGGCATACTTGGGTTTATCCACGGTCAGCCGACAGACCATGGCCACCAGGGCGGCTCCCAGGGCGCCGCACAGGGCGGCCACGCTGCCGCCGCCGGGAGCCGGAGAATCGGAGGCCAGTTCCTCCAGAAAATCCTGGATCGTTTTTTGTACCAGCATCAGGCCGCTCCTATCTGGAATTCGATAACCTTTTCATCGGGCTCGAAGGGTTGCAATTGGCTCAGACCGAGATAATCAACGGCCACCTCGACCAGCTTGCGAGCAGGCAGGTCGGCCTCCCGGCCCCGGGACTGAAGATGATGCCGGGCAGCCATGACCAGCGCCTCGATCGGCGTCAGGCCGACGATCTCGCTGCCGGTGACCCTGGCCCTCAGCAGGTCAGCCTGCCGGCGGCATTCCTCGAAAGCCACATGCGGCGGGGTGATCTCATAATTGACCAGATTCATCGAGACCTGGGAGATATGGTGCTCCTCCATGAGAACGCCCATGGCCTTGACGGCCTTCAGAGTTCCCGGCTGGCGCTTGGCCTTGCCATTCTCGTCCCGAATGGTCTGGCCCTGATCGTCCTTGAGCACCCGTCCGCTCTCACGGACATTCTGGGCGATGGTGTTGGCCAGATCGACATCAGCGGTATCCAGATTGACGTTATAGGCGATGAGGAAGACCCGGGCGCCGGCGATGACGGCACCGGACCGCTCATTCATCTCGGCCGGACCATAGTCGGGCTTCCACTCTGGATCTTTCAGTTTCTCGGCCAGCCCCTCATACTGTCCCTTGCGTACCCTGGCCAGATTACGGCGCTCCGGCCGGGTGGCCGCTTCCTCGTAGAGATAGACCGGAATATCCAGCTCCTGCCCCACCCGCTGGCCATACCGCCGGGCCAGACGGACACATTCCTCCATGGTCACGCCGGTCACCGGCACGAAGGGGACCACATCGGTGGCTCCCATGCGGGGATGTTCACCCTGATGCCGGGTCATATCGATCAGCTCGGTAGCCTTCCTGGTGGCGGCGAAGGCGGCCTCGACCACGGCATCCGGCTCTCCCACAAAAGTCACCACCGTGCGATGATAGTCCTTGTCAGGCTCAGCACCCAGGAGCTTGACCCCCTCGACGGCCGCTATCTGATCGGTTATGGCCCTGATGGTATCCAGGTCCCTTCCCTCACTAAAATTAGGGACACATTCGACGATCCTGTCCATGTTGCCTCCTTTCGGGTCCCGGGTGATTTACTCTCCTGAGAGATCAATCGATTTCAGATCCTCAGCGGCCTTCTCCGGGGCGACCGGATTGATATGAAAACCGGTCCCCCATTCGAAACCGGCCGTCCGCATGGTCCGGGGGATGATCTCGAAATGCCAGTGATAATCCCGATGGATGGTTTTCCAGGCGCCTTTCTTGGGCACCGTGTTGGGAGCATCATGAAGGACGCAGTTATAGGCCGGTTCGTGGAGCACCTGATGAAGCCGGCGGAAGGTTCTCTGGAAGATGCTCGAGAGATCATCCAGCTCATTCTCCTCGATGTCATGATAACAGGCCATGTGGCGCTTGGGCAGAATGGCGCATTCGTATGGAAACCGCGAGGCGAATGGGACCAAAGTCAAAAAACGGTCGTTCTGCTCGACCACCCGGACATCGTCCTTCAGCTCCTGACGGATGACGTCGCAGAAGATACACCGTTCCTTCATCAAAAAATACTTCCGGGTGCCTGTCAGCTCCATCTTCAGGCGAATGGGCACCACCGGGGTGGCGATGACCTGTGAATGGGCATGGGCGATGTGGAGAGATCCGGCTCGCTTGCCACGGTTCTTGAACACCAGGACATACTTGAGGTGCTGGTTCTTCTTTAATTCAATGATCCGCTGCCGGTAGGCCTTGAGTATCCGTTTCATCTGGATAGGCTCATAATCGTGATAATCTTTTCGATGATGAGGGCTTTCGATGATGACTTCATGAACTCCCACATTGTTCATCACATCGAAGAGCCCCACACCCCGGCGGCCCAGATCGTTGTTCACCGTCAGAACGGGATTGATATTGGGAATACAGCGTACGTACCAGTCGGGCGCGTTGGCCTCGCTCTTTTCCGGCCGCAGGGCGCAGATCTCGGCGGAGGTCTGGTCTTCATGCCCCGCGCAGAAAGGACAATGTTCCTCATCTCCATCATGATCCACCGGCCGCAGGTCCAGAAGGTGATTCTCCTCATGCGCGTTGATAATAACCCATCGTCCGGTGATGGGATCTCTTCGTAATTCCGTCATGCCGATGTCTCCTCTTTGGATCCCCCCTGCGTCAGACCATGGCGAATAGCTGCGGAAAGAAGCGGGATCATGATCTCATGTTGGCCCGTCAGATCATAGCCCGTTCCTCCCAATCTGGCAGGTCTCTGGACCAGGTTCATGGTGGGCCGATAGTGTCGAATCATATCAACATTCACGGTGACGAAATCACCGATCCGGCCGTGAAGATTGACGGCCAGGGAGAGGCATTTGAGAAACACCTCCGGAAGGATCACGGCCGAGCCGACGTTGAGGACCACCCCGCCGTCCCCGATTCTGGAAACCAGACCGGCCAGGATCTTGAAATCGTGGTAGCTCAGCTCTCCTACGCGGGCTCCGTCCGTGGAGGGATGCTGATGAATGACATCGGTCCCCAGAGCCACGTGGACGGTCACCGGCACCCCCAGGCGATGTCCCGCCAGCAGCAGACTCAGATCGCCGTGTGGAGGTTCGTCCATTGCCAGGCTCCGGCCCACACAGGCTCCATATCCCTCGTCCGGTTCGGCTCGCTGCAGGGCTGCGTTGATAAAATCGGCCGTCTCGGCCGTCATCCCGAAGCGGCCCTGAACCAGAGCGGCCTCGACATCTTCTGAGGTCTGGCCCCAGCGGGCGATCTCGACGTCATGGATCACCCCGGCGCCGTTGAGGGCCACCGCGGAAATCACGCCGCGGCGCATCAAATCGACAATGAGTGCCGACAGTCCGCACTTGATAACATGAGCACCGAGCATGAAGATCACCGGTTTGCTCTTTCTCACCGCCTCCAGAATATGATCGACCACACGGGAGAACGATTCCCCGGCCAAAATCCGGGGCAGGGCTTCCTCCAGGCGGTTGAACCATTCATCGGGCGGCACCACCCTGGCGAAATCCTCCGCCCGGACCTTACTGGACCGATCGGCGATCGACTTGGGGTGCACCTGGTCCAGGTTCATCTTCTTCGTGGATGATCTCCGGGATCTTTTCATAGGATCTTCCCCAGTCGATAGGTCTTCAGTTTCGCATCCACTGTTCCGATAATGACCTTGGTCTTCATCAGCACGGGAAGCTTGATCGCATCATCGGTCAGCCACACCCAGATACGGCCTTCGTGCTTGAACAGTCCCCCGGCCTTGAGCATCGGCTCCACTACCAGACAGTCGAAAGTGCCGGCCGGGACTTCGACGCGCTCCCGGCGCAGGATCTTCACCGCCAGAGGATAGACTTTTCGCCCGGAATGGCTGTCGACATAGAGCGTCTCACCCATGGCCATCTCTCTGGTGCGGGCGTAATACATGATGGAGAGGACATCCTGCACATAGGGCGGCGTATTCAGTTCACCCCGGTTGGTCATGACGGTATGGTTGACCTGATCGTACACGGCCCACCGGTTGGCCCGGTGCTTTCCCTCCTCAAGCTTCTGCTGAAACTTCCAGGGGAAAAGCCCCTGGACGTCGATGAACGACTCCACCCGGTCCTCCACCCGGTAGACGGCCGAGAAGAACCGGTTGGATCGGGCCGTGGAGATCACCCGGTAGCAATCCCGTCCGTTCACCTGAACGATCTCCTTGACCTCCATGACGGCCGAACCGGCATTGATGGGACCATAGGAGATATCGAACTCCAGCCGCTCCCCGACACCGAAGGCGCTGTTGTCAACAATGCGGAGCTGATCGAGCGGTATGGGAGCCGGTCTGCTCTGAGCCGAATCGGCCTGGGCCGTCTGGGCCGAAACGGAATCCTCCGGCTGAGCCGAAAGGGAATCCCCCGCACCGGCAGTCAAGGCAGAATCCACCGTCTGCACCGTTACCGAATCGCTACCGGGGGCGGCGGCTATCAGTGAATCCTGCGCCGGAGGATCCGGCCCATTGGCCTGGACGGCCTGCATCCCCAGCAGCAACCCGATGGAGATCAGCATGGCGGCGTGGACCGGAAATCTATTGTTAACATACATGTTGTATCCTTTGACCGGGCGGGCCGGAAGACGCCGATCGATCAGGTTGCCACAGAAGAGCCGACCGGCCTAACGGGTCTCTGAAGAAGTTTTGCCGTATTTCTTGAGCACTGTCGGAAGGATCCGTTCCAGCTGCTCCTTGATGCGCCTGTAGATTCTGACATAATCCTCCCTGGTCCCGCCGATGGGATCCTCGATGTCATCCGGATCGGGATGCTCCCAGGACGGATAGGAGGTCAGCAGGTAGGTCTTGCGGGCGAATTGCCGCCCCATAGACTCGATCTGCCGGGCATGGGATAGACTCATGGCCAGAATAATATCGGCTTCATCGAGAAGCCTCGGGGTCAGCGGTCGGGCGCGGTGCGCCGAGATGTCCACCCCGTCCTGCTGCCGGGCCACCTGCAGGGCCAGCTTGGTCGGGGGTGTCCCTCCGGCGGCCGAGGTGCCGGCCGATTCGATCTTCACGCCGGCAAGTTTTCGGGATAAGAGCAACTTTCGAAACAACCCCTGGGCCATGGCACTGCGGCAGGTATTGCCGGTGCAGACAAACAGGATCCTCCCGATCGTCTCCGTCCGGGATGATTCACCGATCTCGAGAGGCACCACCTTTCTAATCTCCTCGGCGGAGACTCTTCCGGACCGGACCAGCCGGACCGCCTCGGTGCGCACATCCAGGATGGTGGAGGGAGCACCTCCGTCGGACTCTCCTCCGTCGATGATCAGATCAACCCGATCGCCCATCTGCCGCCTGGCGTCTGCGGCCGTGGTCGGCGCCGGCCGACCGGACCGGTTGGCGCTGGTGGAGGTCAGCGGCACCCCGGCGGCCTTCAGCAGGGCCTGAACCACCGGATGACCTGAGATACGCACTGCGATCGATGTCCCCCCGGCCAGAAGCTCCCGGGGAATAGACGGCGAGGCCGACATGATCAATGTCAGTCCATCCGGCCAGAACAGCCCCATCAGGGCCCGGGCCCAGGGCGGGATCTCGCTGACCAGAACTTTAAGCTGATCGAAATCACGGGCCAGAACGATGAGCGGTTTGTCGGCTTCCCGGCCCTTGGCCAGAAAGACCTTTCCCACCGCCTCTCCGTCCAGGGCATTGGCCCCCAGACCATAGACCGTCTCGGTGGGATAGACCACCAGGCCGCCGGCGGTAATGATCTTCCCGGCCGCTTTCATGGCCTCCTGCGAGATGCGCTGGGGATCGATGCGAACGACCGGTGAATCGCTCATTGAGGTGCCTCTTCCTGAGGAAGGCTGATGATCGTGCGAACCAGCCAGGCGTCCGGATAGCCCAACCGGCGAGCCACCCGAAGCAGCTCCTCTCCCTGCCACTCGGTGGGGCTGTCGCCCACCCGGACCTTATAATATGGAGCATCGTATTCCAGATAGACCTCCTGTTCAAACCGTTCCCGGGCCTCAGCCATCACCCGGGAGGCATCCCGAAGGTCATCCGAGAGGAAGATCTGTACCCGATATCCGCGCGCCACGCCGGGACGCTCCGGACCGGTGAGATCCTCGACCGCGGAAGTCTCTTCCCGCTGCCCCGGAGAAACACCCGGGCTCTCATCGCCCTCTTCAATAGTGATGAGAATGGGCCGCCCGGCATCCTGAGCCAGTGGATCAAAATCGCTTTCCGATTCGGTCCGGTCGTTCGAGGGCTCAACCCGGCCGGGAGGAACAGGGGTACAGGAAAAGAGCAGCACGGCGACAAGCCCGATCAGGGCGTAGAGTATTCGTTTCACGAAGGCGCTCCCTGTAAAAGAGAATCGCAGACTGAAGAGAGAAGATGTGAGATGTCAGATGTCAGATCGACGTATCGAAGGCAGCGTCTGGATGGTGACCCGTGAATCCGATTCTCAGCCGCACACTTTCATTCTTCTTTCTTCTATTCTTGTCAAAGGTATTTCTTCAGATCCGGTCGATCGGCCAGTTTCTCCACCAGCTGACGCACATCCTGAGCCCGGCTGGCATGAGCGACCAGGACACATCGTTCGGTGCGAACGATGATCAGATCCGATACGCCCAGGGCAGTGATGAGTCCTTCGCCTTCCCCGGCCAGGATACAGTCGAAACTATCGACCGCCAAACTATCGCCGATGGTGACGATCCCGTCTTCATCCGGTTTATGAACACGGCGCAGTGAAGACCAGGTGCCGACATCGTCCCAGCGGAAATCCCCCTGGACCACGACCACATTATCGGCCTTCTCCATGACGCCGTAATCGATGGAGACCGAATCGATATGGTCGTACAGATCCAGGATCGCTTTCTCCCGCCGGGAGCCCTTGGAGAGAGCGGCCACTTTCTCCAGCCCCTCGCTGAGTTGAGGCATATGCGCGGCCATGGCTGCCAGGATGGTCTCGACCTTCCAGACAAACATCCCGCTGTTCCACAGATGTTCCCTGTCCAGATAGAACTGCTGGGCCACCATCCGGTTCGGTTTTTCCTTGAATTCTTTTACCTGATAGACGGCCCCACCCTCCTCACAGCTCAATTTGGATCCCAGCTCGATATAGCCGTATCCGGTTTCCGGACGCGTCGGCGGTATGCCGAAGGTGACCAGCCAATCCTCTTTCTGGACGCATCCTTGGGCCATGGCCAGGGTCTTCAGGAATTTCTCCTGAGGGGTGATCTGGTGGTCGGCCGAGAGCACCGCCATGACCGCCTGAGGATCTTCCTCGCGCAGCATGACGGCGGCCAGCCCGATGGCCGCTGCCGTATTGCGGCTCTTCGGCTCGGCGATGATCCGGCTGTTCTGCAGCCGGGGACATTGCCGGGCGATCACCCCGGCAAGCTCCCTTCCGGTGATCAGCAGGATGCGTTCCTCCGGAATCAGCGGCAGGATCCGCTCCACCGTCTCCTCCAGCATCGTCCCTGACCCGGTGATGGGCAGCAGCTGCTTGGGTCGATCCTTGCGGCTCCAGGGCCAAAATCGCTCTCCCCGGCCCCCGGCCAGTATCACGGCATAGAGCACCTTATTCTCCCTCCGTCTGGCGCCTCTTCACCAAGGCGCGGTGATCAGCTGATCGCTCCATGGGGGCAGACCTGTTGACACAGCCCGCAGCCGACACAGAGATACTCCTGAATCCGGGCCTTTCCGCTGGGCTGCCGGACGATGGCCGGACACCCCAGCCCCAGGCAGAGGCCGCAGGCCTTGCACAAAGAATCGTCGACGCTCAAGGGGGCAGCCGTAGCTCCGGCCTCCCGCGACAGCAGACAGGGACGACGGGCGATGATCACCGAGGGGCGACGTTTCCCGACGGCCTGCTTGACGGCCTGACGGGTGGCTTTGAGATCATGAGGATCCACCTCGACCACATCATCAACCCCCAGGGCCTGACAGATCTTCTTCAGATCCACCCGGGAAGCCGGATCGCCTTTCAAGGTGCGGCCGGTCCCGGGATGGTCCTGATGACCGGTCATGGCCGTGGTGCGGTTGTCCAGAATGATCACCGTGGTGGTGCCGCGGTTATAGACCACATCCAGGAGCCCGGTCATGCCCGAGTGCAGGAACGTGGAATCGCCGATGACGGCGACCATTTTTTTGGCCCCCTCCGGGCCGATGGCCTTTTCCATTCCCAGGGCATTCCCGATGCTGGCTCCCATGCAAATACAGGTATCCATGGCATTAAGCGGCGGCAGGGCTCCCAGTGTATAACAGCCGATATCCCCTGTGGACCCTATCTTGAGACGTTTCAAGGTATAGAATAGCCCCGTGTGAGGACATCCCGGACAGAGCACAGGCGGCCGGCCCACTTTGGCCGCCGGGGCGGTACGACGGTGGCGCTTTCCAAAGAAAGCCTGACGGACAGTCTCCGGGTTCAGTTCGCCCTCCACCGGAATGCGCTCCTTGCCGGTGACCGGAATGCCGGCCAGACGAAGCTCCTCCTCCAGAACCGGCTCCATCTCCTCCACGACGTAGATCTTTGTTAGGCCCCGGGCGAACCGTCTGGCCAGCTGGTGAGGAAAGGGAAAGGACATCCCGATCTTGAGAAAACTGGCCTGGGGAAAAACCTCCTTGGCGTATTGATAGGCCACCCCGCTGGTGACCACCCCGAGACCGTCAGATCCCCGCTCGATGCGGTTGAGGGCCGGGCGATTGGAGAACACTTCCAGGTCCTTGAGCCGTTTCTCCACCACCGAGTGGCGCACCCGGGCATGAGCCGGGATGATCAGCCGCTTGCGGGCATCCTTCTCATATCGCTTGGGTTGAAGACGCCGTCTTCGTCCCAGGGTGACCACTCCCTTGGAGTGACAGATCCGGGTGGTCATATGCAACAGCACCGGGGTGTCGAACCGTTCGCTGATATCCAGCGCCTTGCCGACGAAGTCCTTGGCCTCCTGGCTGTCGGACGGCTCCAGGCAGGGCAGTTTGGCGAATTTGGCGTACCGTCGATTGTCCTGTTCATTCTGGGAGCTGTGCATCCCGGGATCGTCCGCCGTGACGATGACAAAACCGCCGTTGACGCCGACATAGGAAGAGGTAAACATCGGATCGGCGGCCACGTTCAGCCCCACGTGTTTCATCGCCACCAGGGTGCGCACGCCTCCGAACGAGGCGCCCATGGCCACCTCGAAGGCGACTTTCTCATTGGGGGACCACTGGGCATCGATGGGGCCATAGCCGGCGATATTCTCCAGAATCTCGGTGCTGGGAGTTCCCGGATAGGCGGCTGCGAACCGGCATCCGGCCTCATAGGCCCCCCGGGCCACCGCCTCGTTGCCCGACAACAGGGCTTTGGCCATGCATCCTCCCTTCTTACCTGAATAACTTGATAAAATTTCTAACCCGTTCTTCAGGACGGCGGCAGCAGCCGCACGCGATGTCCTTCCACTCGGACCCGATTCTGGGCGAAGAGTTGAATGACCTCTTTATAGATCTCATGCTCCCGCACCAGGACTTTCTCGGCCAGGGTCCGGGGGGTGTCGTCCGGACCGACCGGCACCACCTTCTGGGCCACGATGGGACCGTGGTCATACTGCTCATCGACCAGATGAACGGTCACCCCGCTGTAGCGGGCCCCGGATTCGATAACCGCCCGATGCACGCGTATGCCGTACATCCCCTCTCCGCCGAAACAGGGCAGCAGGGCGGGATGAATGTTCAGAATGCGATGGTGGTAGGCCCGAACCACGGTCGGGCTGAGCAGCTTCATGTAGCCGGCCAGAATGACCATATCCACCCGGCGCGTCAGGAGCGCATCCAGCAGGGCGCGGTCGAACTCCTCCCCGCTGGCGAATTGCCCTTCGCTGAGGTGCATGGCCTCGATGCCGTGACGGCGGGCCCGCTCCAGGGCCCCGGCAGTGCTGTTGTTGCTGATCACGGCCACCACCCGGGCGTCGATCTCACCGCTCTCGGCGGCATCGATAATGGCCTGCAGGTTGGTGCCTCCTCCGGAGGCCAGCACGGCCAGTCTCAGCATAACAGCTCCTATCGCATCATCAACAGAAAGAGTCGAAAGAGCTCCAGAAAATTCGATCCCCGGGCGGTCACCGTTCTGGGTCCGGTCCGTTCGACGCCGGGCAGCAGCTGGGCACGGTCGGCCTGCTCGGTACCGACGAACTCCAGCTCCATCTCGATGGATCCCGGCAGAACCAGGGGCTTGAACCGGGAGAGATCCCCCAGGGCTCGGCGGGCCGCCTCCTGAAGCATCTGCTGTACCCGCACCTGACTGAGGCTTCGAGCGGCATGCCGGCCGATGGCTTTTTTCACCACCACGGTCTCCACCTCATCTCCCAGGAAAGCAGCCGTCTCGGCGGCCGTCTTATCGTCCCCGCTGACCAGCACCACCGGTACCCCGAAGTGGCCGGCCACCCGGGCATTGATGCCGATCTCCCCGTAGGGCGTATTGTTGAAACACAGGGACATCACCTTGGCCTCGGAATAGGTATGATCCATGCAGGCGTCCCGGGTGCCTCGCATGGCATGATAGCCCACGAAGACGGCGGCGTCAAAACCCTCTTGAATGCCCTCCATCATGCTCAGCGGGCGGTTGGCTCCGCCGATCAGGTCGGCCTGCTCATGCAGATCCGGAAGGGTCAGGTTCTGACCAAGGGCGTGGGCGTCGTTGACCAGGAACTCGGTCGCGCCGGCCTCCATGGCCCCCTCGATGACGGCATTGATCTCCTGGGCCATCCAGCGTCGAGCCGCCTGATAGTCCTGGCCGGTGCGGCTGCGCTGCTGGTCGCCGACCACACCGGCCAGCCCCTCCATGTCGGCAGAAATGTAGACCTTCACTCAGTCACCTCCTCGGGTTCGAGATCCAGAGCATCCAGGATCACAGCCAGCGGCGCGCACACGCCGATCCGGTCGGTCAGCTGGGCCGGCACGATGCGCAGGTCCGGGGTGAAGATTTTCCAGACCTTCTGCCGCACCAGACGGTTCAGCGGCTCAAGATAGAGATCCGGGTTTTTGGCCACGATGGTCCCCAGGATAATCATCTCCGGATTAAGGATAAAGATGAGATTGGCCAGTCCGGTGGACAGCTCATCCAGGGTTTGCTCGAAGAACTCCTCGGCCAGCCCGTCGCCCCGGCGAACGGCTTCCACCAGGATCTCTGCGGAGAGCTTTCCCGGATCGCCTCCGGCCATCCGCCACATGACCGAGTTGTTCTCGGTGACCATCTGCCGCAGACGGCGGGCCATCCCGGAACCGGAACAGAGGCCCTCCAGATGTCCCCGCAGACCGCAGCCGCACGGGGGGCCATTCGGCACGATAACCTGATGGCCGACCTCCCCGGCGTTGTAATTCCTGCCCCGGTGCAGACGGCCGTCCAGAATCAGACCGCCGCCGATGCCGGTGCTCATGGTCAGGTATATCAGATGACGACTGCCTCTCCCGGCGCCGAACTTCCACTCGGCCAGGGCGGCAGCGTTGGCGTCGTTGTCCATATGGACGGGAACATCGAAGTTCTCCTCCAGCCTCCTGCGG
>Ga0272444_10004962_pt1 | contig 11579 bp, 10 predicted proteins | sample SSMForm13_FD_201033 | JGI IMG/M metagenome (GOLD analysis project Ga0272444, IMG submission 201033) | Marine sediment archaeal communities from Little Sippewissett salt marsh, Falmouth, MA, United States - SSM-Form-13 | ecosystem: Environmental > Aquatic > Marine > Wetlands > Sediment ... | reverse complement strand
TCTACAAGGTGTACGTCCAGCAGAATCCGCTGGGGCGGACGCGGCCGTCGTACAACGTCTTTGTGCGCGAGTTGGCCGCAAAGGAAAATCTGCTTCTGGTCGATTGGGAGCGGGCGCTGGAAGATCTGTCGCCGCACGGCCTGCCCGGCAACGAAATCTATTTCGACAATTGCCATCTGCAATGGGAAGGCTACCTCGCCCTGGCGCGCGTGCTGGCCGAGCGGATCATCGCGTCCGGATTGATAACCGTCGCGCCCGGCGAACCGCTGCCCGCACCGTCCGCCGACGAGATCATCGAGCGCTACGGCTGGCAGGCGCTGCGTACGTTTGAATTACCGGAGATGTAATTTCTCTCACAAAGACGGCACAAGTTTTTGTGCGCGCAACCAGTGCGCGATCTCTTGCCCGTACCAGGCGTAGACCTCGGCGGTGGGGTGTATTTCGCGGTAGATCGGCGGCTTGTCGTCGGCGCGCAATTCCAGCACCGGCACGCCTGTGTTTTTAAAGTAGGTGTCGTATTGCGACGCGGGTACGCCGGGGTAGATGAAGCCGCAGACCCGCGTCCGCTCTTTGGCCCAGGCGAAAAATTCGCGCGCGCTTTTCCAGTTTTGCGTTTCGTGATCGTGTCCCCAACCGTATCGCGAGCGGGATACGCGCCAGGCGGCGAAATAGCGATAGAGTCGCGATCGCTCGATCCAACACAGCTTACGTTCGTAAGAAACCAGCGGCGGGAAATCGACGGCGCGCGGGGCGAACAGGTCGCGCCAGAGTTGTTCGTTCTTCGCAAACAACGGCTTGACCGGTCGGCCCAGCAGAAACGGCCGCGGCCCCATGTTACTCGGCGCAAAGACGACCAGGTCGGGTTTCAGCTTGCTCACTGCTTCGCGGGCGATCACCGCCATCTGCGCGGCGACGTATCCCGGCGTGCCGAAATTCCAGACCTCATACCGGCCGGGCGATTCGGCATTGAACTGCGCTTCCAACTGCGCGGGCCAGGTCTGCTCGTCGTTCATCAAATGGCCGTAAACGTTGGACGCGCCGACGCAAACGATGCGGAAAACACCCGGCGGTTTGATCGCGTTGTGTTCTTGGCCGCGCGCACCGAGGGCGTTGACTCCGACCGCGTAGCCGTCGTATTCGGTGCGGCCCGGCTTGAGGCGATAAAGCAACAGCGGATTTTCGTCGACCTGCAAACTGGGTGGATCGACGCCGTTGTAGTAAAGCAGATTTTCAATCAGTCGCCAGTCGAGATCAAAAGTGCGCACCAGCCCTTCGGCCAGAGCGAGGGCGGCGATCGTCGCCAGTGCCAGGACGATCACAGCGGTCGCCCGACGACGGTTGCGGTGTTGTTTCAGGCTTCGTTCTTCAGGTGGTGGATTCAGTCGTTTTCCTCGTTACGGTGACCGATGAAGGTCTGGGTGGCGTCGGCCGGGGTTTCCACTTCGCGCAAGTGCAGTTTGACGTTGCCGATCATCACTTCGTCGCCGACGTTGATTTCCGTGCGCCGCGTGGCCCTTTCTCCCCGCACCTGTAAGCCGTTGGTGCTTTGCAGGTCTTCGATTTCCACCGAGTTGTGCTTGACGTAAACCAGGCAATGGTTACGGCTGATGCTCGGGTCGTCGATGATGATGTCGTTGCCGGACAGGCGACCGACCGACATCGTGCCCTCCTGGTTAAGCTGAAATTGCATGGTACGGCTCTGTTTATCGATCAGTTCCAGTAGGTACATCGTTTGTCTTCCTTTTCGTTTCGGTGTCGTTGGGAATAGCCGAACGCTATCAAAGCCGACCAAGCGGCGTCAAACCATGCTTCGGCATAAACCGGATCGGGCTTTAGCGATGCTTGCGCCGCCTCATTCGTCGACTTCCAGCCAGAAACGGCGGAAACCCATGTTGTAGTACATGCCCTCGTACCAACTGCTCGACAGCGAGCTGATAATCCAACCGCCGAGGTTGTCTTCGTCGATCAGCCTGCTGGTCATAATCGCCGGGTAGCCCGCGTGAAACTCCGGCGTCCAACCGCCGGTCCACTCGACCACCGCCGCCTTCGTCCACGGCCCCCAAGGCTCGGGCGCTTCGTAGAAGATCCACTCGTAAACCGCGCGGGTGCTGTACAGGTAGCGATTGTGCTGCGGCAGGTAGACGACGCTGCCCTGCGCGATGCCGCTGTAATCGCCGTGGTAAAGCGTGTCATCTTCCAGCACCGGCACGCGGGTGTGGATGTCGTACGACCACTGCGCTTCGCGACCGTTCATGCCGACGTAAAATTCCCACGCCGCGCGGTCGCGGATTTGATCACTCGGCACGCGGGCGAGGTACATTTTGGTTTGCTCGAATCCCGGCGAGAAGCGCCAGTTGTAATCGAGTCCGTAAACGTAAACGTAGTCGTCGATGGCGTGCTCGTTGCATTGGCCGAAATCGAGGAACCAGCCGGTGGTGAACACATGGTCGGTGAACATCGGCGCGGAGGCGTCGTACTCCCAGGTTTCGCCGTGATCGTGGCTGACTGAAATCGAGGCGTGCGGCGCGTCGCCGAACGGATTCCAGGCGAAGGCGTTTTTCAAATTCTGGAAAAACAGATAGAGATCACCGTCGACGCAGGTCAGGCCGGTCGGCTTGCGCGACACTTTCCATTCTTCCGGACCCCATTTGTGGGCGATGTGCGGGCCCCAGGCGCGCGTCGGGCTGCGGCCGATCAGGTTCGGCGGCTCGGTGCCCTCGATGACGTTGAACACCACTTCGGCGAACACGCGCCCGAAGCCGAAGCCGTCGCCGTTGGCCGTGTACAGCTTGCCGTCGTCGCCCCAGGCGCAGGGCCAGAGGTCGCCGGTGTATTGCGGCAGCCAGAAATGCATCAGGCGAAACTCGGTGCCCTCGGCTACGGTGACGTCGATGATTGGATGCGACCACTCCGGCGTGTCGTCGTCGATTGTATCGTCGTCGACCGAATCATCGTCGACCGAATCATCATCGACCGAGTCATCGTCAATCGTATCGTCGTCAATCGTATCGTCGTCGGGCGTGTCGTCGTCGAGTGTATCGTCATCGGGTGTGTCGTCGTCGTCGGGCGTACCGTCGTCGTCGGTCGTGGCTTCGTCGTCGTTGTCGTCGTCGTCCTGCTCATCACAAGCGGCGACAAAACACAAAGCGCACAAAACAAGAACGAATAAAATACGAACTTTCATTTACCCTACCTCAAACAGACCGCGCCTATTGTTCCAAATCGCGCTCTTTTTGGAAAGTCGGCTGCAGCTATTTTTTTGATTCGACTTCGCTTTCGGCCAAGGCGACTGTGCCCCACTTGATCGCGTCGTCGCCGTACTTGCCGCGCAGGCGGTCGATGGCCAGGTGCAAGCGACGCAGGCGCTCGCGTTCGGGAGCGTCGCCGAACAGGCCGAGTTGCAGATTTTCGTCGGCAAGCTTCGGCGCGGTGGCGCGCAGGTAACGCACGCGGACGCGGCGGGTCAGCAACTCGCGTCCGGCCTCGGCCAGCGATGCGGCCAGTTCGATGTCGAGGTTGGTCGGCTGCGTCACACGGACGGTGCGCGAGTGGTCGCGACCGTCGGCAAAGCGCGCGGTCAGGCGCAGGGTCAACGGTATTTTTCGATTAAGACGTAAATAGACGCCCAGCCGCTCGGCCAGTTGCCAGAGAGCGGAATCGAGCTGTATCTGCTCGTTGGTGTCTTCGCCCAACAGCAACTCGGCGCTGACTTCCGGCACGCGCGCCGGCGGCAGCACTGGTCGCGGATCGATGCCGCGGGCGCGGCGGGCCAGCACCGTGCCGAAGGCGCCGAAGGCCATGCGCAGATGCGCCGGATCGACGGCGGCGACCTGCCCCAACGTTTTCAGGTTGAGGTCTTCCATCAATCGTCGCGCGCCCAACTCGCCGACGCCCGGTAACCGCCAGGGTTGCAACGGCGACAGAAACGCGGCCTCGCCGCCCGGAAGCACGTCCCAGATCCCCGCGTGCGCCAACTCGCCGGCGACGCGGCTGACCAATTTGTTGGACGCCAAACCCAGATCACCCGACAGGCGCAGGCGGTCGCTCACCTCGCGCCGCATCTTGGCTCCGGCGTCTTTGGCTTCGCCGAGCAGACGGCGGGTACCGGACAGATCGAGGTAAACGCGCCCTTGCCCTTCGGGTTCGACCAACGGCGAGAACTCGCCCAGCACTTCCAGCACTTTGTTCTGCGCCCGGCGGACCAGCGGCGGATTGGGCAGCAGCACCTGCAGCTTCGGGCAATAGCGCTTGGCCAACGTCAGCGCCATACCCTCGCGCACACCCTCGGCACGCGCTTCCGGACTGGCCGCGGCGATGACCGTGCGGCTGCCGGTGCGTGGAATCAGCGCTACCGGGCGGTCGCGCAGGCGGCGGTCGACCACACGCTCGACTTCAATCGGAAAACCGTCGATCCCGAAATAGATAATGTGCCTGTTCATCGCCCGCATACATGCCGGCGGCCGAAAACGGGGGTTTCGGGCGCCTAGGGTTGGGTTTTCTTTTTCGGTGGCGTTTCGCCGGCCGCCGATGCTTTGCCGACGACAAAGGGTAGCACGGTGAGCAACTGATCGCCTTCGCCGACGACTTCCACCCGCCACGAGCCGGCCCGCGCCGCCGGGATCTTCAGCGATACCGCGCCGGATGACTGCTCGGAAGTCAACCTCATTTTCTGCCGCGCGACTTCCTCGTCTTCGCGATACCAGACGACGGCCAAACTCTGCGGCCGATCGGAGTCGATCATCGCCACCCGGCAAAACACGACGCCGACGTCAGCCGGAAACGTGCTGGCTTCGTCGGTCAGATCGCCATCGTCGTTAACACCGCGACCGAGGGCGGCTTCGACGGTGAAGGTCGGAATATTCATCCATTCGTCCAAACCTTCAGCCAGCGGATCGGCGTTCTGCGCCATCGCCGGAAGAGCCGGCAACAACACCAACAGCAGCGCAATCAACACGCGCGACGCCATCGTTTTCTCCTTAATAAATTTAAAATAAATCTACGACGCCGACACCGGTAAGGCAAGCGCCGATGTGCAGCTAGATCCAGCGCCGAACTTTCTTTTTATACGCCAGATATTCTTCGCCGAACTGCGCCTGCATGTTGCGCTCTTCGTAAGGAATGAACAGCCATTCCATCAGCACGGCGAACACCAGCGGCAACAGCAGCGCGCTGAGCGAACCGAACAGCATCGCCTCGCCGAGCAGGATGGCGACCATGCCCAGGTACATCGGATGGCGGCTGAGACGAAACGGTCCGGCGACCAACAGCGACGACGGCTGTTCGTACGGCTTGACCGTCGTTTCGCGTTTTTTAAACAGCGAATCGGTCCACAGGTTGAGCACGATGCCGAAGGCGATCGGCGCCAGCCCGATCAGCCGCGCCCACAACGGCAGCAGATGTTTCAGCGGCAGCAGGTAATGTACCGCCACCACGGCCAACAAAAACAGAAAGAAATAAGTCGGCGGGTACACTTTGCTTTTCATCGTTCACCTCGTTTCGCGCGGCACTATAAACCCACCATTAAAAGCTGACAACCCGATTGTGCGGTTATCATTTCGTGTTGAGTGTTGAGATCAGGCTTTTGAAGTTGTATCAATCCATGCGCACAAAACGCACGGCATCGCCACGCTGCAAGCCCAGTTGCGCGGCGGCGCTGCCTTCGCGGACGGCCAGTTCGAGCAGGCCGGTCGAGCCGATCAACGCCAACAGCTGACCGGAGTCGGCGTCGGCGTAGGTGCGACGCACGGCGATCGGTTCATGCCCGGCGATCGTCGCGGCGTAAGATCCCTCGCCCAACTCGGCCAGGCGCTCGGTGGACAAGCCGGTGATCGCGTTTCCGAAACCGTCGACGTGCACCACCGCGGCGACCAACGCGTCGCCTTCACGCTCGACATTCCAGGCGGGCAGCCGCACCGGCTCGGCGACCGTGGGACCGCAGTCGGCCGGAGCCAACCCCTGCGCCAGGTGCACCGCCGTCGGGGCGAACAGGTCTCGCCCGTGGAAGGTGGCGGCGGCGTGTCCCAACCACAGATCGGGGTCGGCCAGTTCGTGCACCGCCGCAGCTTCGTCAAGAAAAGGCGTGAACACGCCGTTGTCGGGTCCGACGAACAAATGCTGTCGCCCGACCACGACCACCCCGCGGCGCGCGCCGCCCACGCCCGGGTCGATCACCGCCACGTGCACCGTACCAGGCGGATAAAACGGCGCAGCGGTAAACAACACGAAGGCGGCATGAGCGATGTCGAAAGACGGTATCTCGTGGCTGATGTCGAACACCGTCGCCCGCGGAGCGCGGCTGGCGATGACGCCCTTGATCGCGCCGGCGTAACCGTCCCGCGCACCGAAGTCGGTAGTCAGCGTGATGATCATGGTTTGCCGATGACCTCGATGGTGTAGCTGTCAATGGCCGGGTTCTGCTTGACGATCAAATGGAAGTTGCCGGTCTGTCCCGGCGGCAGCACGATCGGATTGACCAGCGTCGTCTCGGTCATTAAAAAACGCTCTTCGGCGTCGAAGAAGGTGACCTTCACCTTGGCCTGGGCCACCGGTTGGGCAAAGCCGTTTTTCACTTTGCCCTTGATGTGCACGAACCCTTCTTCCAGGTAATAACTATCATTCAGCAGTTCCAGGCGATCGGTCGTGCGCGGAGGCGGGGTCGGCGTGGGCGTGGTGGGCGTCAGTTGACTCGGGGTAAATTCGCCGCGCACGGCGCTGGCCCGATAACGTTCCGGGATGTCTTCGAGATTCTCGGTGTAGTGCACCTTGCCCAGCTCGTCGACCCAGCGGTACAGCGTCACCTTTTGCGGCTGAGCCAGTACCGGCTGAACGCATAGAACGGCCAGCAGAGAAAATAGTACTACCACACTGGTGCACCGGAGAATCAGGTTACACCTCTCCATCAATTAACATCAACGAACTCTTCATATAGCAGCGGAGCAAGCAGTGTCAAGAATGATGGCGGGAAATCCGCAGAAAATGCCGTTTTTTTCGTTCGCCGTACCGTTTAGAACAGCGGCAACCACCTTAAAACGCGCGGACGGCTCACATTTTGCGAGCGCACGCTGACCGCCTTGCTGACGTTGCCGGCGGGGTCGACGGCGCGCACGGCGATATCGCCCGCGGGAACCAACGCGGCCGGGAGACTGATGCGGGTCGCCGTCAGCGGTGCGGACCACTGCCCGTTGGCGCGGATCTGGTAACTCAAGTCGGCCTCGTCGGCGATGTAATCGTGCGCAGCCAACTCGAGTGTCGCGCGTTTGCCTTTGATCGTCAGGTCGGCGCGGTCGATGCGCGGACCGACGCGGTCGATGACGAACGACAGCCAGGCCGCCTTACCCGAAGGCACGCCGCGCGGCGAAACGGCGACCAACTCGGCCAGGTGCCGCCCTTCGATATAGTAGGTCAAATCGAATTCGCCGTCGCGCACGACCTGCCACGGTCCGCCGTCGATGCGCACGCGGTAGTGGTCGATTTCACTCGTGGGCGCCTGCGCGAAATAAAGCGTCGGGTGCGGTACGCCCGCCAGTCCGGCTTCGGCCGATTGGGCGGCATCCAGATTCAACGCGGTAACCAAACCGTAACCCGGCAAATCGAACGCCGCTTCGGGTCGCTTGGCCGTCGGCTCGATGAACTCGCAATACAAACCGAAGTAGTCGTTGCCCGAACCGATCGCGCCGATTTCATTAATGCTGAACTGGAAGCCGACCATCTCGGGCAGCGGAATCGGCGGAATCACGTCGACCAGCATCGGCAGAATGAAATTCATGATGCCGTTGAGCACCGTCTCGATTGCGTCCGGCGGAATCAGGTTGTACTCGGTGCCGTCGACGTCAAAGGAGAAGCTGGTGCCTTCCAGCGTGATGATCAGGTTGTATTCCTCGTCGGTTTCCATCGACAGCGCCAGGTTGAGGTCGATGTCGGTGCGCAACATCGACACGTAGCGCTGCTGTTTTTCGATGTACCAATCCAGATGATAGGGCTGCACGACCAACGCCAGGTCGGTCTCGCCCGAACCCACCACCAGTTGCGGAATGCCCACCGGGTACATGTCGATCAGGTTGGCTTCGTCTTCCCAGGATTCGATACCCTCCCACTCGGGCAGCATCCCGGCAAAAGCCGACAGCGTCAGTTCGCGGCTGGGAATCCAGTCCCACGGGAACATGAAGCACAATTCGCCCTTGGCCAAAAAGCTGTAGAGCATCTGGTTGAGCAGATCGTCCGACAACGCCAGGCCGAAGTGATAGGGATCGCCGCCGGGCGTGGTGTTGCCGAACACCGGCAGCGGGTTGGGCGTCCAGGGGCTGCCGCTCTGCGTGCCGTCGTCGATGCACGGATCGATGGTCGTTCCTTCGACGAACAGGTGGCCGTCGGTTTCGACCAGGAACTTGCCGCTGTCGGTTTCGAAACTCGGATCGAACGCGTAGGACAGCATGTAATCGCCGACCGGGGTCGTGCCTTCGAGCACGACATCGCCCAGCGCTTCGGCGAGCAGTTCGTTGATCAGATCCGGCGCCATCTCTTCCAGCAAATCGCCCAGCACCAACGTCAGCAGGTCTTCCACCCAGTCGTCGAGGCCGGTAGGCAAACCGGTGAATACGATTTCCAGTTCGTTGAGCTCGATGTCCACCTCGACCACTTCGATGGTCAGCGCGTCGGCCGGCGCTTCGTAATCGATGGTGATCGCGGCGCCGATTTCCAGCGGATTCATCGTGATGTCGCCGGTGGCGACAAACGGTTCTTCGCCGCAACCGCTGGTGCCGGTGCTGCCGTCCAGTTCGATGCCGATCATCGTTTCGCCCGCCGCGGGGGCGAGCGACAGATGCAGATAAAGAGCGTCCTGCACGTTGGGCAGGCTCATCACCGGCGTGGTGGAAATGGCGACCGACGAATTGGAAAAGTCGGCCTCGGAAAAATTGATTTCAGCTTCGAAATAGATAAACAGCAGGTTGGTGCATTCCAGCGTGTACAACGGATTCATACCCATCAGCATGGTCTCGATGTCCATCTGCACCAACGCGTTGCTGGCGATCTGCGAAAAGAAACTCATCCCCTGGCTGGTCACGGCGAACGCCGCCGCGTCCGTCACCGTGCCTTCCAACGGAATCGTATACTGCGCCGCCGCCGGCGCGGCCATCGACAGAGCAATGGCCACCAACGCTAAAACAAACCATGTCCGCATGGCATAGCCCTCCCAGCGGGCAAATGGAAGAACCTGTGTCCCGCTGGTTTTATCCTACGACTTTTTGCCGGCGTCAACAAACGCGGCCGGCAATAAACAGGCGCGCCTTGACAGTTCCCTCGCCCTCTCTTTACGTTGAAAGTTCCTACTTGGCGGGAGATGTTCGATGCGCAAGTTTGTTTTGCTTTGTTTGACGGTGTTGATCGCCGCGGCGATGACCTATGCCTTCGACGTGCCGGCGGCGAACAAGAATCTGGGTTGGCGTCCGTCGGTGACGGTGGTCAAAGGCGGCGAAGTCTACGGCGTGCTCGGCGTGCCGATCGCCAAGCTGCGGCTGTTCGCCGTGGACAAAAACGGCGAAGCCAAAACGATTCCCTTTCAAATCGATCAGTGCGACGAAGAAGGCAACTACGTGCTGCCCGGCGACTTCGGCGGCGACCGTTCGCACCTGAAGAAAAAGGTGCTGCGCCGCGACCTCGACAACAACGCGCTCGACGAGCACGACGAACTCGTTTTCCGTTCGACCGACGCGGGCCACAAAGCGCCCGCCGGCGTCACCTTCGCCGACGCGGCCAAAGTGCTGCAACTGGAATTGACCGACAGCGCCAAGCGCCGCGGCTGGGTCTACCTCGCCGCCTTCGAAGGCGAGCCGCCGCCGCTGAGCAAAACCCGCTACGTCAGTTACGACCCAAACAGCGACACGATCACCGCCAGCAACTACACCGCCCGCTTCCGCCCGGGACAAGGCGATCCGTTCATCTCCGGCCTGCGCCTGACCGCCGGCGACGGCACCGACGTTCTCGACCGCATCAAGGTGCGGATGCAACTCAAGTCGAAGGTGCTGGTGTCGATCAACGTCAGCGAAGACGACATCCAGGGCTCGCTGGCCGGCTACATCGCCGGTCCCGTGCGCGTAATCCGCAGCGGCGAATTCGACGTCGCCGTCGGCGGCCTCTTCGACGTGCACATGGCCATCGACAACATCTTCACCGTCGACGAGTTGAAAATCCCCTCGCGCATCTTCCTGCCGTTGAGCATCAGCACCGTCGCCAAGCAGGCGTACATCTTCGGCGGCCTGGATATGACCAGCGCGGCGGCGGGGATGTCGTTCTACCCCTCGCGGCGCACGCCGTTGAACATCGATGGGCGCATGGACGAACGCGAACGCGCACTGGGCAGAATCAAGCCGTCCTGGATGGCGTGGTCGGGACACGGCGCGTCGATGGTGTTGATCGGCGACGTGCCCCCGCGTTACAAAACCACGCCGGTTCTCGATTACCTTGACGACGCCCAGGCCGATGTCGGCCCCGACAGCGAACCCGGCGCCTGGGGACAGGGCCAGTTCCGCTACGACCTGATGAACCTCAAGCGCGGCGTCTTCGCCCTCGACTATCACCTGTTCATCTTCAAGGGCACGTACAAAAAAGGCTTCGAGCAACTCGGCCGCGCCGCCGTCTTCGCCCCGCTCAGCGTGGAGGTCAGCGAGCTGCCGGGGTGAGGTGGCGCAGTTCCCCCGCCTGCAACAAAATGCGAGAAAATGCGAGGTTCTGGGGAATAACCGCAAAGGCGCGAAGGCATATTTTCTTGTAATATCAATTAGTTAGCGCGGTGCGCGCTTGCAAGAAAGTCAAAGGCCCTTGCATATGAGGGGTTAAAACGACAGAAATCGGGCAAAATGTATAAATCTGGACAGTAGTTTGTAGTTTTTAGTTTGTAGTTGAGGAATCCCCACCTACCACCTGCCACCTACCATCTACTAATTTTCCCTGGCCCCTGCTCAGCGTGCGCCGCGTCCGAGCAGCACGACCGGGATGGTCTTGAGCAGAATGATGATATCGAGTTTGAGCGACCAGGTGTCGATGTATTTCAGATCCAACTCCATCCACTCGTCGAAGTCGATCTCGTTGCGGCCGCCGATCTGCCAGAAGCAGGTGAGGCCGGGTTTCATCGACAGCCGCCGGCGTTGCCAGCGCTCGTACTTGGCCACTTCCTGCGGAATGGGCGGACGCGGGCCGACCAGGCTCATATCGCCGAGCAGCACGTTGAACAGTTGCGGCAGCTCGTCGATGCTGTATTTGCGCAGCCAGCGGCCGACGCGGGTCACGCGCGGATCCCTTTTCATCTTGAACACCGGGCCGGACATCTCGTTGCGCGCTTCGAGTTCCTCGCGCAGTTGCTCGGCGTTTTCCACCATCGTGCGGAACTTGAACATCTTGAAGATGCGGCCGTTGAGCCCCGAGCGGATTTGCGTAAACAGCACCGGCCCCGGGCTGGATAACTTGATCGCCAGGGCGATGCCGCCCATCAGCGGCGACAGCACGATCAGACCGAGGAAGGTGAGCACGCGGTCCATGATCATCTTGACCAGCAGTTGGCCGATCTGCGCGGGCGTGGTGGAAAA
>Ga0272444_10004960_pt1 | contig 11580 bp, 14 predicted proteins | sample SSMForm13_FD_201033 | JGI IMG/M metagenome (GOLD analysis project Ga0272444, IMG submission 201033) | Marine sediment archaeal communities from Little Sippewissett salt marsh, Falmouth, MA, United States - SSM-Form-13 | ecosystem: Environmental > Aquatic > Marine > Wetlands > Sediment ... | reverse complement strand
CCGTCTGCCTGAGAGGCTTCCGTGGGAATTGCCGAAGGCTGGAGGCTCAGTCCCACGCCGATACCGACACCGGCAAGAATCAGAACCAAGAACAGCACGCCTCGGCGCTTCGATCTCCTGTCGTCTGTCTGCACACGATCCGTTCCCATCATGAGACCCATCATACCCTGTCGTGGACCGGATCGCCGCTGCAAGTCGGGAGTTCGTATGGGGATGACGTGTCGGTTTCGTGTGTCCCACAACACTCGACTGCACAGGACGCATGGGCTTCTCCGCGGGAACGCTCCGGTTGGTCCGTTGCTTGGCGAACCCACTCTGGACGGCTCCCGATACCGAGCTGCTACGTCGAGGAGGCGAGATCGCCTTCATCAAGAACCCCGCGCGGTTTGGGCTCCTCGCAGTCCGCTGGTTCCGCTGGAGGCGCCGGGTGCAACCTCTCCGCCTTTGCCGGACGAGCGTGAGGATGGACATGCTGCGCATGAAGCGTCTTCTGGAGGTTGCTCATGTGCAGCATCGTTAGGTGGTTGGCGGTATCACGAGAGATTCCCGAGTCGACCAACGTCCGGAAGAACTCGGCGATCGATTCGGCGACCTGTCTTGAGCTCTCCGGCGAGAAGACCGTTTCCTGGATTCCCAGCATCAGTCCCGGGATCCTTTCGGAGACGACATCGAGTACGTCGCGCAGATCATCAGCGCTCTCCAGTGCGGTGTCCCTCTCCTCGATTTCGTCCTCCATCTCCTCCAGGCGGTCCTGCAACTCCTCGATATGCTCGAGCTTCTCATCGAACGCGTCCTGGATGCGCTCGAGGCGGTCATCAAACGCTTCCTGAAGCTGTTCGAGTCTCTCCTGCTGCTTCTCGCGGAGTCGCTCCATCTCGTCTTCCAGCTTCTCCCGCTCCGCTTGCAGCCTCTCTCGTTCCCGGCGAAGGGCATCGGCCGTCCCATGGTTCGGGTCTTGTGTGCGTTGATCCTGAGATCTAAACATCGTTCTCCTCCTTCTGCGCGCTATGCAGAGAGCTCGCGCTTTCTGCACCATGCAGAGAGCTCCCGCTTTCTACACCATGCAGAGAGGCCCCGCTCTCTGCGCTGTCGTGGCCGTCTCGCGGCTTCGAGACACGGGGAGTCGCGCGGTTCCCGGTTGCCGACGCTCGAGTGCTTGAGTGTCCCAGCACTCGAAGTCGTCTTCCCAGAATGCGAATACTCCCGTCAACCGAAGACCGTCCGTGTGTGGCGCGGATGCCCAATTGGAATCCCAGCAACAGCGTCCCGATATCGATTTCGGTGACATCGGATGCGAACGCCACGGAGCGGACACGCTTCCAGGACTCGTTGCCAGCCGAGGTCCTGCCGGCGATCTCCGACGCGACGGCCTTCTGGAGCCCGAGGAGCTCGACGAGCTCTCGCTGGCATCCCGGGCAATGCGACAGGTGGGCCGTGAGCAAAGCATCTTGGTCGGAACCGAGCTTCCCCGTGACGAACCAGGGCATCCACTCCTTGGCTTCCAGACAGCTGATCGGTGCCGCCGGGCCGGGCATCAGGTCTGGATCACGTTTCCCGCTTGCGTGCATGCGATCAGTCATTGAAGCTCCTTGGCAAGGACTCTCCTTGCGTGGTACATTCTCGATTTCACCGTTCCCGGCGGGATTCCCAGGACCTCTGCCGTTTCGTTGATCGTGAGGTGATCGTAGAACGTCAGGTGGAGCACCTCCCGCTGGGAGGGCGACAGAGCCCCGAGTGCTTTCTCGAGTACGACCTGCCGTTCAACACTGGAAGCGGGATCCTCCGTCTGCAGATCCAGCGGTGGTGTCCGCAGCCCTCGCTTCTCGCGCCGAAGCAGGCTGTGGGCTTGGTTCCTAGTGATCCCCAGAAGCCAGGTCGACAGTTTCGATCTTCCACCGAACCGATCTGCACCCTTCCACACAGCGATCATCGTCTCCTGAAGAACCTCCTCGGCGAGATGCGGTTCCCGGACGATGGTCTGCGCGAAGCGAAGAACCCGATCGGCGTATCGATCGTATAGCTGCCGGAATGCGGTCCGGCTCCCGGAGGCAACCGCCGCAATCAGTTGCGCGTCAGTCACGGTGTTTCCGACACCCCTTCCGTTGGGTCGATTCCGATCGGGTCCGGCACGACCAGGCCGATCCCGCGGATCTGCGTTTCTATGCCTTGGTGGACGACCTACGCTCAATCGGTTCATTTCCCGAGGCGTGGGTTAGCTCATCGCGGCATCTCGATCTACACGGAGCTCATCCTTTGCACACGGGAACTCCGCATGGCAGAGATACTGTCTCTCGTGGAGGCGAGTGCGGTCAAGAGACGATCGTCCGCTTCGCGTGGTGGAAAGGAGCGTGCATGATGCTTCAGGATTCCGAGAGGAAGTTCGCTCGTAGGGTCCTCTCTTTCGCGACACGAAGCGTTCTTGTTGGCGCAGGACTGCTCGTACTGTCCGCCGTGGCGATGGGGCAGCCAGCAGTATCGGTTGGTCTTCCCGGTGAAGCCGGCGAATGGAGCGTGCAGGAACAGAACGTTGGCGGGTTTCCGACCGAAGAGATTACGGTCTCGATCGCTGGCGTCGGAACGTTCCACGTGGCCCCGACGGATCTGCAGCAAGCCAGGCCGGATCTCTTTCAGCCCGGACGTTTCTCGGTGTTCGACGTGATTGCCCGGCTGGGCGAAGGTGGGGACATCGATCTTGTCAGCCACTACGATGAAGAGGCGGCGACGCACGTCGTCGACTCGATTAATGGGTCCGATCGATGGTGGTATGAGGCGCACTACGACAGTGGCTGGTTCGAGAGAAACGCATTCCGGATCGATCACTACCCGGTGAAGAACGGCACGACGATCCGGTTGTCAAGGATCTCATCCCGCCAATGGAACGGCATCCATGATGAGTTTCGTGAGGAAACGTCGCGCCTCGCAGCAAACGGCGGATCCGTGATCGTTCCAAGCGTTGTGACCCAAGGTCCACGGCGGCAGAGCCTGAAATTCGAGAACGTTGCGGTGACGGCACATGGTGTTCGCTCGGACATCTTTCGAAGCGGCGTGATCACAGCGCTCGATATCATCCTGAGTCTCGGGGAACAAGGAGCGCTGGATGAGGTCGGACTGACATGGTACGACCAGATCGGTGCGGCCGATCCGGTCGATCACTATTTCATCGAGCGGATCGTTGCCGGCGAGTTGCGCTTTCAGGCTTCCGGCGGCTGTGGATTCGTGTACGAAGTTGGTTCTACGGCATTCGACGGCTTCGCCGGCAGCCACATCCACATCCCGACTGATGCGCGGATCATCGTGTCGCCGGAGTATGCGCTGTGGTTCTGGCTCTGCCTATAAGGGCCGTCTCGAAGGAGTGGAGGATTCAAAATGAGCACAGCATGGTTGAGGTATGGCGTCGATCTGCTCCTTCTGGCAACCGTGGTCGTGCTTGCCATTTCCTCTGTTCTGGTGTGGGTCGTCCTGCCGAAGGGGTATCACCCTTCATGGTTGCTGTGGATCGCGATTCACAAGTGGAGTGGATTCGCATTGATGATCGGATCGCTCGTGCACGTTGCGATCCACTTCCGCTGGCTGCGGGGGATGACGCGCAATCTCCTCCACCGTGTGGTGGGGAGGCGCTGAGGCGATCGCGAAACATTCCTTGTATTGGCCCGCCGCACCTAGCCGCCACCAACCGGGGGAAACAGACCGATCCGGCACCCGTCCACCAGAGGGAAGAAGCGCTCGTGCATCACGCGGCCGTCGATGATCACAAGATGGATCCGGTCCTCCGCGATGTGCAGAAGCCCCAGCAACTCTGTAAGCGTAGAACGATCGGGAAGATTCACTGGCACAGGCGAACCTGCGGCCACGTTGGCATCACGCGCCAGGGTCGCAAAAAGCCGCACCTCAACGTTCACGTCTCGCATCCCTTCGGATTGAAGTACCACTTGTAGAGAAGCTGCATGTCGTCGGGGAACAAGCCGACGCGATCGCCGTCGGCAACCGCGCATTCAAGGGCAGCGTAGCGGCCGTTCACAAACAGATTTGCGCCGAGATCCTTCTGAGGAATGCCGATCCGGTGGATCAGTTTCAGCAGCGTATCTCCCTCTACCGATGGGATCCGAACGATCGAGGCTGACCTCGAATCGGTTTGCTCGGCGAAACGGCGCAGTTTCCCGTACAGGTGAACTTCAATCATCGATTCGGCCCTTCTTCTGGTGGCGGTCGGATCATGTCCCACGCGAGTGGATGCGAAGCAAGGCGCAACATCGATTGCACCTGAAGCGCCGTGCCGTTTCCGGTCCGTCCGGCTACATGCCCTAGGAGAAGATCGCGTCGAGTTCCTTGTCCTCGATATCCCACACCGCGTTGTGCGGAGGAAGCGGCTCGCGGGACATGAACTCCGGGAGCCGGTCATCGACTTTGGTGAATCCTGCACGACGATTGAAGTCCAGCTCCAGCTTCAGGATCTCCTCACCGATTCGCGTGACGTCGTCGGTACCCCAGTGGGTTCCAAGAACTCCATTACACTCCTCGACCATCCCCTCGAAGCCGGAGGCGATGTCGAGGATCGCGAACGCGATGAACAGGCAATGGCCCGTCGTGTCGATGAACGCAGTCGCGTATTGGAAGGTGCGGGCAACATCGGCCTTGTCGGGGTTCAGCGGGTCAAGCTTGCCGGACACTCCGAGAATCTCCGGGCAGATCGTATATCCCGACGTGTGATCGGCGCCCATCGTGGAAACAGCGTACGTCATTCCGATCCCCTTGATCGCCCGGGGCTCGTACGCCGGCATGTTCTGCCCCTTCACATGGGGAACGCGTTCCACGCCAAATGCACGACCCGTGATCACAGCGCCGTTTCCGAGGATCCTCCCAAGCGGCGTGGCACGTCCGATTTCGTGCAGCAACTCAATGGCGCGCTTTCCGTCGCCGAACTCGGCTACACCACCTTCCATCGCGACCGCGAGGGTTCCGCCGATCTCGATGGTGTCAAGGCCATAATCATTGCAGAGCTTGTTCATCTCGGCGATGGCATCCAAGTCGTCGATGCCGCAGTTGGCGCCTAGTGCCCAATCCGACTCATACTCGACACACGAGGTGTGCTCCGATCCGTCGGGGCGATGCCAGCTATTCGAGCACTTGATGATGCATCCTGGGGAGCATGCGTGGTTGTACATCTCCTGGCCCGTTCGTTCCTTGTTACCATCGAAGATTGCCTCCCCCGCGATCTTGGCGGCTCCTTCGAACCTTCCCGAACGGAAATTGCGCGTCGGCAATGCGCCCGCCTCATTGATGATATTGACGAGAACCGCGGTTCCGTAGCTGTTCAGCGCGCCCTTTGGCTTCGTGATCGCGTGCTCCATCAATGCGGCAGCAACCTTCTTCCGCGCCGCATCAAACAGTTCGGGGTCTGCAACCGGCACATCGCCGGCGGCCGAATCATCAACCACGATGAGCTTCAGCCCCTTGCTGCCCATCACAGCACCCAGACCGCCACGGCCCGCGTAGCGGCTTGCCCTTCCATCCTGATCGTTGAAGCAGATGCCGGCGGCGGCCATTCGCTTCTCACCGGCTACGCCGATGGCGCAGACGTCCACCTGGCCGATCCCCCCGAACCGATCGAAAACCGCCGGGAAGACCTCGGAGAGCGGAGCCTCCGTCCACGTGTCCGCAGGCTCGAATGATGCACCTTCCTGGGTGATTTTGATCAGCCAGAGCCCTTCGGGCGACTGTCCTTCAATCACCAAAGCCCGTATGCCAAGACGAGCAAGGCGGCGGCCCCATCCTGTACCGGCGTTGGCCTCCTTAATTCCCCCGGTTAGTGGAGACTTCCCCCCGACAGAGATCCGCGAGGAGGTTGGAGCGGCGGTTCCGGTGACGATTCCGGGCGAGAAGACCAGCTTGTTGCTCGATCCAAGCGGATGACACGTTGCCGGGACCTCGTCATGCACGATGCTTGACGTGAGCCAACGACCGGCACGGTTCCGGTACTTCTCGGGCATCGGCTCAAACGATGCGGTGCGATCCGACATGTTGACGCGAAGAACACGATCCATGAAGTTGCCTCCCTATTCCTTTCGGTGGATCCGCCAAGCTACCACACTAGGTGTATCACGATTCGCGGTCTGAAGGCAACTTACGCTACCGCACTCGGGTCTTGCGGAGATCTCACCATCCACGACGGGATGGATAGAAGCAGGATCCGCCGGTTGCCAAACCCGAGCGACATCGGCACGATGGGCTGGACGGAGGGTAGTAACTCAGGGCTTGCTGGGTGGCTACGGTGAAAGAGTCCATGATCGGCAACTACGAGACGACAGCGAACTACTACGACAAGTTCTATGCCCACAAGGACTACGAGGCGGAGTGTGCGCTTCTCGTGGGCCTGATCGAGCGGACGAACCCAACTGCCGAAACGCTTCTGGACGTCGCCTGCGGAACGGGGCGACATATCGAGTATCTCAAGGATCGGTTCTTGTCGGCTGGTCTTGACACATCCGAGGAGATGCTGGCTTGGGCGCGGCTTCGCAACCCCAACGTGGCCTTCCACCACGAAAACATGGCGCAGTTCTGCCTTGAGCAGGAGTTCGATGTTGTGACATGCCTGTTCAGCTCCATCGGCTATATGCGGACGCTTCCACGGCTGCGTGCGGCGATCCGATGCATGGTCGAACATCTCAGCTCAGGAGGTGTTCTGGTGATTGAACCGTGGTTCACGCCTTCGGCATGGCACCCCCGCACAGTCCATGCCCTCCTCATCGACGAGCCCGATCTGAAGGTTGCACGAGTCAGCACGAGCGACGTGCGGGGAAGGATCTCGAGCTTTGACTTCCACTACCTTATCGGAACTCCGGACGGGACCAAACACGTCGTCGAGCACCACAAGCTGGGGCTGTTTCGCACAGAGGAACTGATCGGCGTGGTGGAAGAGGCAGGTCTGTCGGTAGCCTACAATGAGAAAGGCCTCACAGGAAGGGGCCTTCTCCTGGGCGTGCGCACTGTGTCCGACACGACCACATCTAGGAGGCCGTGACCAGCGAAGTCATGGCTGCATTGGCATACTAAGAGCGCCCCTTGCGCCTTTGCCGAGACATCGATCGGAACCTCGGCCTTTGTGCCGCTCAGGGTTCGCAAGCACGTGCAAAGCCGACAAGCATCTGCGATCATCGGGAATGAGATGAACACCTTCCCGAACCCGCTTCCATCACCGATTCGTGCTGTGATCTGGGACTTCAACGGAACACTGATCGACGACGTGGAACTCTCCGTTTGTGCGATCAACACCATGCTCGCCCGTCGCGGGCTTCGCCACCTGGATACAGAGGGATACCGGCAGGTGTTTGGGTTTCCGCTTGCTGCCTACTACCAGAAGATCGGGATTGACGTTCGTCCGGGGGACCTATCATCCCTTGCAGACGAGTTTCACGCATCCTATCTTGCCGGACTCCACACGTGTTTGCCCACGAAAGGCGTGCTCGAGGTTCTCCAGCTGCTTCAAGCAAGCGGGGTCAAGCAGGTCATCCTCTCAGCGATGGAAGAAGAATCGCTTCGTTCCGCCATCGCGGGACTCGGGCTGGGTGGCTTCTTCGATCAGGTCTACGGCCTGGAGCATCGTCGCGCGGACTCGAAGCTTGAGCGTGGCAGGCAGCTGCTGCAGACGTTGTCGCTGCCGCCCACCGAGATGCTCCTCATCGGAGACACGGATCATGATGTTGAGGTGGCGCGTGCGCTGGGGATAAGACCCTTCGTGGTGGCGCAGGGACACCAGAGCGCTCACAGGCTGTCGGCTGCAGGGTTCGACGTGTTCCCGGACTTCGAGCGCTTGTGCCAAGCGCTCGCGGGAGTGCTCCCTCACTAACGAGTTTCCGCTTGCTTCTCGTCCAATTCCTGCCAACGGGCATACAGAGCCTCGACCCGCTCCACGGCCGTACGGTGCTCCTCGTAGGCGGCGTTCAGCTTCTCGTGGTCGGACGCGAGCCCGGAATCGGAAAGCAGCTCCTCGAGCCGGCTCACATCTTCTTCTGCAGCAAGGACCTCGTTCTCGATTGAGCCCCACTCTTTCTTCTCGTGGTACGTCAGGCCTGTCCGCTTCGGCGTTGTCTTCGGACGTGACGGGGAAGGCGAGCCGGTCCTCTTGCCTACGGGTGCCCTCGCACCCGTTTCAGCGCCCGACTCCTGCCACTGAGCCACGCTTCCGTAGTTTCCCCAACGGCCCGCGGCATCACCGTGCAGACCGACAAGGTCGGTGCAGACGCGATCCAGCATGTGCCGGTCGTGCGTGATCAAGACAACGGCTCCTGGGAACTCGATCAATGCATTCTCGAGGATCTCGACCGAGGGGATGTCCAGGTCGTTCGTCGGTTCGTCGAGGAGAAGAACATCGGCCTGCTGCTGCATCATCACGGCCATGAGCACGCGAGCTTGCTCTCCACCGGAGAGCTCGCCGACGGCGATATCAAGCTGATCTCGGCGGAACCCGAACCGTTTGGCCCAAGAAACCACGTGGGTCTCGCGGCCGGAGTAGTAGACCTTGTCACCATACGGAGCCAACGTGCGACGAAGCGTTTTGTCGGCATCCAACTGCTCGCGCTGCTGATCGAACAGTACAACACGCAAGTCCGTTGCGTGGCGGATCGTTCCCGCATCAGGCGAGGCAACACCCGCCAGCGTCCGTAGCAGTGTCGTCTTGCCACTGGCGTTGTTGCCGACGATTCCCAGACGCGTGCCGCGATGAATGTGAACATCGAGTTCCCGGAACAGCGTGCGACCTCCGAGAGCCTTCTCGATTCCGCCTGCAATGATCAGGTCATGGGTTCTTCTACCCCGATCGCGGAATGCGATGTCAAGGTTCGTGTCACTGCTTTCGCGAGACCGGGCCTCGGCAAGCTGGTCGATCTTCTCGTGAGCACTGTTGATCCGATGCGCGGCCTTGCTTCCCCGTGCCTTGGGCCCGCGGCGGAGCCACTCGATCTCACGACGCACTTCATTGGCAAGCGCCTTGCGTTCGGCATCCTGTGTCTGCAGGAACGGTTCTCGCTTCTCCAGGAAGTCGCTGTAGCGGCCGTTGACGCTGAAGAAGCCGGTGGGATACCTCCGGTTGATCTCGATGATCCGATCTGTGGCGCGCTCGAGGAAGTACCGGTCATGGCTGGTGAGCACAAACGAGAACGCGGCTCGTTCGAGAAAACGCTCCAGCCACTCAATCCCTCGCAAGTCAAGGTGGTTCGTCGGCTCGTCCATCAGAAGAAGGTCCGGATCCTGAACCAACTGGCAGCCGATCGCCAGGCGCTTTCGCCACCCGCCGGATAGCACGTCCACGAGCTGATTTGCGTCCCGGGCTTCGAACCCCAAGCGCCTCAGCACATGCTGGGCACGGTGAGGGCGTTCGTACGGCTCCATCGGCACATCTTCGAGAGCCGCCAAGAGGGTGCTCTCCACGGTCGCTCCAACGGGGAATCGATCGATCTGCGGGAGGTAGGCGATGCGGATTCCCTTGCCCTTCTCAACCCATCCGGCATCGGCAGGCTCCCGGCCAGCCAGAATCCGGAGGAGTGTCGACTTCCCAGCTCCGTTGGGGCCGATCAAGCCGACGTGCTCGCCGCGATGAAACGCGATCGACAGATCCTCGAACAGAGTGTGCGAGGCATAGGTCTTTCCCAGATCCCGTGCCGCAAGAAGAGCCATCCCGTCTTCACCTCCAGCCCGCGTGCCTGCCCAAACACGAGGGTGTCATGTGGGGATGGTACGCGATTTCCGTGGTGGTCCTCCCTGTACGGGAACTGCAAGCTGCTGGGACAATCCTAGGGTTTCTTGCCGAGGATTGGAGCAGCAGCGAAAAACACCGCATGCATGCAGTGCTTGCACACCATCACGAAGAAGCCCGCCTGGGACGGAGCAGCCTTCTTCTTCTTTAGGTCGAGATCAAGGCCAACAGTGATATTCTCGTGAATCGCCCACCCCTCACTGGAGCCGCAGGCAGGGCATGTCGAGCTCACGTTGTGGTCGTTCAGCCATTGCATGAACTGCTTCTTCTGCTTGTTCGAAAGCGGCACAATGGACCTCCTCGAAAGCGAGGGTAGAGGAGGAACTCGGTTCGCGCAACGTCCTCTCGGAGCGATCGTGATCCGCTGCAGGATGGTGTCGACACGCTGGAGGACGTTTACGAGCGTGCCCGCGCCGATCGTCGCCTTTTCCAGTCGATTCGGGCCATCAGAAGCAAGAGCAATCCCGATGATGCGATGGCTCGAATCGCATACACTGCCGCAAGAATGCCATGGCTTGAGAGCAGGCCGAACACGGGCGCGAGCATCAGCCCGAACCACATGACGTACGACTCGGTGTTGCGTCGAGTGGACCAGAGCCGGTGAATCACGGGGAAGTACGCGATGACGAGGATCGCCTGAATGGCGCTGTGGGCGATCACATGCTGCCGAGTCGCCGCCCAGCCGATGAGGATGCCGCCGACCGCAATCAGGCAGCCGAGATCGAACCGGCCGAACCGTGTGCTCCGGTCTCCGTAGACGACAATCCCGATCGTGACAGCGACCACCAGCACGATATCGGCTACGTTCAGGATGTTGTCGCGAAGGGTGAAGTCACCTTGCGCAAGGTAGGTGATCAGACTGCCAACCGTGGCGACGGTGAAGAACGCCCACATCGCCAACGCAGGACTGATCCTGCCCCGGCGGAGAAGCACGATATACCAGCAACCGATGACGAAGTTGATCAGCAGGACACCGCACATCGAGATGGTTTGCATCAACAGCGATCCTCCCTCGATTGACACAACGCTCGATTCTACTTGGCCCAACCCGCTAGCCGTGCGCGGAGCACGGCTCTCCGGATATGTGAAGCGCACGCCGGCGTCGAGCTATGATGTGATCTCAGTTTCCCAAACGAAGGAGGTCTCATGAACAGCTGGGCCGACGACCTGATTGGTCATCTGGAGCGAAGCGCTGACGTTATCCGCGCAATCGTACGGATGACGTCTCCCGAACAGCAGACCTGGAAACCGGACTCGAATTCGGATCCGTGGTCGGTTCTCGAGGTGATCGGCCACCTTCTTGATGAAGAGCGAGAGGACTTCCGCGTCCGACTCGGGCTTGTCCTCGAGAATCCCGAGATCGGGTGGCCGGCGATTGATCCACAAGGATGGGTGAACGAACGATCGTATGCCACGCGAGATCTGGACGAGAGCCTGGCGTTGTTCCTGACAGAACGCCGGGAATCCGTGCAGTGGCTGCGAGGATTGCGGAACCCGGAATGGGCTTCGGCGAAGAATCACCCTCTTGGGGCTCTGTCGGCGGGAGATCTTCTCGCTTCCTGGACTGCGCACGATTTGCTGCATATCCGTCAGCTCGTCCGGCTGCACCTACAGTATGTTCAACAGCGCGCGCGGCCATACTCCACGGACTACGCGGGCGAGTGGTAAGATGCTCGTCTTTCAGTATGGATCGAACATGTCTTCGGTGCGGCTGAACTCTGACCGTCGGCTCCAGGGAGCGGCAAATTCACTGGGAATCGCGACGACCGCTGACCGCTTTGATCTCGCCTTCACCTACCACAGTAGCGAGAACGGCTGTGCCGCCGCTGATC
>Ga0272444_10004959_pt1 | contig 11581 bp, 7 predicted proteins | sample SSMForm13_FD_201033 | JGI IMG/M metagenome (GOLD analysis project Ga0272444, IMG submission 201033) | Marine sediment archaeal communities from Little Sippewissett salt marsh, Falmouth, MA, United States - SSM-Form-13 | ecosystem: Environmental > Aquatic > Marine > Wetlands > Sediment ... | reverse complement strand
GTCCCGCACGGCAACGAAACGGCGGGCGCGCCCGTCAGGTTCGCCCCCACCGTGTAGACGTCAGAGCGGTACATTGTGAGCGGATCGTCGCACTTCTCCCCGAAGCGGAAGGCCGTCGTCGGAGACGTCGGGCCGACGACGACGTCGACCGTTTCGAAGACGCTCTCGAAATCCGCGATGATGAGCGAGCGCACCTTCTGCGCCTTGAGGTAGTAGTCGTCGTAATAGCCGGCCGACAGCGCGTAGGTTCCCAACATGATCCTACGCTTGACCTCGGGGCCGAATCCCAGCGTCCTCGTTCGCTCGTAGAGCGCGGCGAGGTCGGAGACGCCGGGCGCGCGCGTACCGTAGACCACGCCGTCGTACCGTGCGAGGTTCGACGACGCCTCCGCGTCGGCGACCGTGTAGTACGCGGCGATGGCGTGAGCCATATGAGGAACCGAAATCGGCTCAACCGACGCACCGAGTTCGCCGAGCAAGTCCACGGTTCGACGCACGGCACGGTCGACGCTCGGCTCGTTCGCCTCGAGGAACTCGGAGACGACGCCGACCCTGACACCGGACAGCCCGTCCGGTGCGTCGAAGTTCAGTCCGTCCACCGGACGGTCCGATGTCGTCGAATCGCGCGGATCCTCCCCTGCCACGCACTGGATCAGAGCGGCCGCCCCGGCAACATCGCGGGCGATGGCGCCTATCTGATCGAGCGACGACGCGAACGCAACCAGACCGTAGCGCGAGACGCGTCCGTACGTGGGCTTGATGCCGACGACACCGCAGAAGGCGGCGGGCAGGCGGACCGAGCCTCCGGTGTCCGAGCCGAGCGCGAGGACGGCCTCACAGGCCGCGACGGCGGCGGCCGATCCGCCGCTCGATCCCCCCGCGACCCTCGTCGGATCCCACGGGTTCCGCGTCGGGCCGAACGCCGAATACTCGTTCGACGATCCCATCGCGAACTCGTCGAGATTGGTCTTGCCCACGACTACGGCGCCTGCCCCCCTCAGCCGCTCGACGGCCGTCGCATCGAACGGCGGGAGGAAACCCTCGAGAATGCGCGAGCCACACGTCGTCGGAAGCCCTCTGACGGCGATGTTGTCCTTGACGGCGACCGGCACACCGTGGAGCGGCCCACGCCGCCCACATCGCCGCGCCACCGCGTCGGCCCGATCGGCGTCCGCGAGAACCTCGGCTCGATCGCGCACGATCAGATACGCCGAGATCTCCCGCTCGCGCGACTCGATACGGTCGAGGACCGAAGCGGCCAGATCGCGCGCCGAGAACTCCCCGGTCTCGAGCGACTCGGTGATCTTTCCGAAACTGAGTTCGCAGAGCTCCAACGCGATGCGACCCCCGGCGCTCGCACGACGGACGGCGTCGTGCGGTCAGGGCTTCGGCAGAAAGGCGGGAACCTGGAAGTGGTCGCCCCGGCGATCCGGCGCGTTCGCCAGGGCCTCATCGGACGTCAGCATCTCGCCGACGACGTCGGCCCGGAAAACGCTCTTCCTCCGGAGCGTCCGGAAGGCCGGCTCGACGCCCTCCGTGTCGACGCTCCTCAGCGTATCGAAATGCGAGAGAATCTCGTTCATCTGATCGGCGAGCGAGCGGAGCTGCGAGTCGTCGAACGACAGCTTCGCAAGCTCGGCGATGTAGCGGACCTCATCGATCGTCACGGACAAGAGAAACCTCCGGCGTCAGCCGCGGTCGACGATCTCCAGCTTCGCGTACTTTACCATGACCCGCTTCTCGATTTCATCGGCGAATCTGATGAGAGCGACCGCGTCGCCCGCGATACCGGACACGTCGAGAACAACGCCCTCGCCCCAACGTGGATGCATCACGCGGGTGCCCGGAGACAGACCACGCTCCTCCTGTGAGTAGCTCTCGTAGTCCGGGAAGACGTCGCGGGGTCGCCTCCGCCGCGGCCTGGAACGGGAGACGGGAGCGGCCGTCGACACAGACTCGATCTCCAGATGATCGCGCGAGATCTCGTCAAGGAATCGGGACGGTGCGCGGACGCTCATCATTCCTCCGCGGCGCCTCGTGTCGCACGTCATCAAGAGGAGTTCGTCCTTGGCCCTGGTCATCCCAACGTAGAGCAGCCGCCGCTCCTCCTCGAGTTCCTCGTCATCCTCGAACGACGACTCGTGAGGAAGCAGGCCGTCCTCGAGCCCCGGTATGATCACGGCGGTGAACTCGAGCCCCTTGGCATTGTGGAGTGTCATCAGCGACACGGCATTCGCTTCGTCCTCCCAGTCGTCGATCCCGGCCACGAGTGAGACCTGTTCGAGGAACTCACCGAGGCCGGCCTCCTCGGTCGCCTCGACGAACTCGCTGACAGCGGAGACCAACTCCTCCACGTTGGCCACTCTCTGTGCGGCGTTCTCGCTCTTCGAGCGCTCGAGCCACTCGACGTAGCCCGTCGATTCCAACAGCTCGGCCAACAGCGCGTCGATGGCCGTCTCATCGAGTTTGCCGCGCAACCGCGCGAACAGACCGGAGAACTCCGAAAGCGCGGACCGGGCCGCCGGAGCGACCCCGGAGATCTCCCCGCGCCCCCCCGCGGCGACGGCGTCCAGGAGAGGAACTCCGCGCTCCGCCACATGCGCCTCGAGACGCTCGATCGTTCGATCCCCGATCTTCCGCGGTGGGACATTGATGATGCGCTTCAGGCTGACGGCGTCGGCGGGATTCGCGAGGACGCGGAGGTAAGCCAGCATGTCCTTGACCTCGGCGCGCTCGTAGAAGCGCACGCCCCCCACGATGTCGTAGGCGATCCCGGCGCGCCTGAGGCTGTTCTCGATGACACGCGACTGGGCGTGCGTTCGGTAGAGCACGGCGAAATCCCGTGGCTCGCGGCCGGCGCCCCGGATGCCCTCGACGATCGCGTCGCGGATGCCGTCGGCCTCCTCATACTCATTCATCAGACGAAACAGGCGCACCGCCCGCCCGCCGCGCCGGTCCGTCCACAGCTTCTTCTCACGCCGCCGAGTGTTGTTGCTGACCACGTCGTGCGCCGCGTCGAGGATGCTGTCGGTCGAACGATAGTTCTGCTCGAGCCGGATCACCTTCGCGTCCGGATGGTCCTTCTCAAAGTCGAGGATGTTTGTGATGTCGGCCCCTCGCCAGCCGTAGATCGACTGGTCATCGTCGCCAACAACACAGACATTCCGATGATGAGACGAGAGAAGGTTGACGAGAGCGTACTGGGCGTGGCTCGTATCCTGATACTCATCGACGAGCACGTGCTCGAACCTCCGCGCGTAGACATCGAGCACCGGCGCGTGCTTCCGGAGAAGTACAACCGCTCCCATGATCAGGTCGTCGAAGTCGAACGCGTTGTTCTCGATGAGGCGCTTTTCGTACTCGACGTAGGTGCGCGCGACCGCACCCTCGAACCGGCCGCCGGCGCGGCCCGAATACGCGTCCGCCGAGAGAAGCCGGTCCTTCGCCCTGGATATCTCCGACAGGACGGCCTTCGGCGCGAACGTCGTCGTCGAGAGGCCCAGCGACTGCATGCAGTCCTTGACGAGGTCGAGCTGGTCGGCGGCGTCGTAGATCGAGAAGCCGGGCGTCCACCAGCCCCAGCGGGCTTCCCGACGGAGGATCCTGGCCGACATCGAATGGAACGTTCCCATCCACGCCGCCTCGACCGACGGTCCGACCAGCGAGAGGACTCGGCGCCTCATCTCATCGGCGGCCTTGTTCGTGAAGGTGACCGCAAGAATGTGCCGCGGGGCAACACCGAACTCGTCCAGAAGGCAGGCGATCCGGTACGTGAGGACGCGGGTCTTGCCGCTCCCGGCGCCGGCGAGAATGAGAAGCGGCCCGTCACCGTGGCGGACCGCCTCGAGCTGCGCCGGGTTCAGATCATCAAGGTAGTCGCCGCGGTGGGCCGTCAAGCCGTCCCCTGCTCTCCTGGAGTGTTCTCGACGGGCTTCCGTCCTAGAACTCGGCGCCGAGCGCGAAGTGAGTTCGTGGATCACCGATCGTCTGAAGATCGTAGGGCCAGGCGCGGTCGACCCGCACGACGAAGAAACCGAGATTCGCCCTGACGCCAAAGCCGTAGCCCGCCTTGATGTCCTCGAACCGCAGGCCGCCGTCGCTTCTGACGCCGCGGAACGAGTCATCCCAGGCCGCCCCCAGGTCCGTGAAAAGGATCCCCCGCACTCCCCAGATGGAAAGAGGAATCGGCGACGCGATCTCAAGACGGTCGATGAACGGATACCTCAATTCGACACTGGCGAGCGCCATGCGGGATCCTCCGAACTCGAAGTCGTCGTATCCTCGCAGGCTGTTCACGCCCCCGATGTAAAAGTTCTGGGCGTCCGCCTGCGAACTCCTGGCGCCCACGAGCTTCACGGCAAGGCAGTGGCGTGTCCCGATCCGGAGATAGCGCCTGAGATCTGCGGCCACGGTCAGGTAACTGAATCCTCCGTCTCCGATCTCGGTGGCCTTCGCGGCTACGATCGAGGATCTTCCGCCGCTCATCGGCCCGACGATCCCCCAGAGCGTTGTGTCATTCACGAGCCGAATGCTCGGGACGAACAGGGCCCGGTCGACGGTCTCCTCCGTCAGCTCAATCGTCCCCGCGTCGGTCTCTTCGGCGAATGTACGGTCGATCTTGAAGGCCGAGAAGTCGAACTCGACCCGCGAGAACTTGCTGAAGGGGTACGTCGCCCCGACCGACAGGCCGTAGCTGTCCTCGGCGAAGTAACGTTTCTCGCCGAGGTCTTCGCCGAGCATCGTCCGATCGGAGTAGTAGTACTCCGTGTATCGGAAGACGCTGGCCGCGTAGTTGATGCGTTGGGCGAGATACTCGTACTGCAGGTGGAAGTTGCTGGCGTCGATGCTCGAGAAGAAGTCGCTGGCGAGATAGAAGCGATGATCACCGAGAACGTCGCTCACGACGATCTGCGCGCTGCCCCCGAAACCGTACGCCGAGCTGTAGGAGAACCCGCCGTCGACCCAGTCCGGGGAGAACCGCGGCCTGTACGGCTCGATCGAGCCGGGCCTTCTCTCCTCGTCCTCCTCGTGAGGCTTCCGCGGATCCCTCGTCGCCGAACGATAGGACTCCCGCGCGAGCCGAACGGCCCTGCTCTCCTCCGCCTCCGACGGCGCGTCACCCGCCTCGTCGTGGCGCGGCGGGGTCCACTCGGGCGGATCATCGGAAGGACGCGGGGGCTTGCTCTCCAAGCGCGGGGCAATGCTGGCGAACCGTTCCGGCTGCTCCGCCTCTCCGACCAGGTTGGCCAGTGGATCCCTGACGACGGCGATGTCCCAACCGCCCTCGCGGTAGAGCGCGAAGGCAAGGCGTTCGCCCTCCCTGTCCCAGGACGGAGACGCGGCGCCGCCAATGAGGTCCGTCAGGCGGACACTCGTGGAATCGTCGAGGGTGGCGGCATAGAGATTGGGCGTGCCGTCGCGGTCCGACACGTAGACGATCGTCCGCCCATCGGGCGACCACGCCGGGGAGTCATCGTCGCCGGGCGATGCCACGAGTCGCGCGACTCGGCGCGACGCCACGTCGATCGCGTAGATGTCGTACGTCCTCTCGAACCTCTCGCTCGGAGGCGAGTCTCGATCGGCCGCAAAAGCGATCCGGCGCCCGTCGGGCGACCAGCATGGATCGCGCTCGTCGGCGTAGTCGTCGGTGAGTCTGACGAGATTCTGTCCGTTCGGGTCTGTCACGTAGAGCTCGGAACCTCCGTACTTCGTCCCGATGAACGCGATCGAAGACCCGTCGGGCGACCAGGCCGGGGTGAACATGCCGTCCAAGGGGAAACGAAGACTCCTGATGATGTCTCCCGATTCCGCGTCGACGATGTGGAGCGCATCGGCCTTCCCCGCCTTGGCGACGAGACAAACGGCGTCGCCGTCGGGCGACCACGAGAATCCCGACCGCAGAACATGGAGCGTCTCGAACTCGTCGGAGCGTTCGCCCTTGACGATCTGATTGAGAATCTCGCCGTCGAGAGTCGACGCGACGTAGACGCCCACGTACACCTTGCGATCGGAGAGAAACGCGACGCGCTTTCCGTCAGGCGAAAGCTCCGGACTCATGTTGAAGTAGGAGTGGTCGCGTGCGTGATCCGTGACGATCTTGCCTGACTCGTCGCCACGCTGCTTCTCGGCGATCTGCGGCCAGTACTTCCGTTCGAGCCACTTCTCCCACTCGGAGGACAGCTCCACGGTCGTCATCCCGATCGTCGGCTTGAGGGCGCGATCGAGATTCTGGGTGCGGGCGATCTCCTGGACGATCTCGGCGATTTTCTCCTCACCGTATCGCTCGGCGACGAAATTCAGCGCCGACTGGCCCTCCTTGTAGACCAGGTAGCCTCCGGACAGATACTGGAGTGGAACGACCTGGTTCGACACCGTGAGATCGCGCAGGATCATCTCGGCCTCGCCGTCCCATCCCTGAGAGACGTACTCCGCAAGCCCCTCGACGAACCAGAGAGGCACCGGATTGAAGTAGGCCTGTCGGATGACCGACTCGACGAGCCCCCCGTAGACGACATCGAACATGAAGACGTGAGTCAGTTCATGGTAGATGACGTGGCGCAGATCTTCGTAAGAACCGGTGAATGGAATGACGACGCGGTTCTTGAAGAGCTCCGTGAAGCCTCCTACCGTCTCGTCGAGGTGCGTCAGGGAAACGTTGGTCTGTTCGAAGTCGTTGTGCGAGGCGTAGACGATCACGGGGATCTCGGTCGACAGCCTGTGGCCGAGGATGCGCTCGAACTCATCGTTCGCCCGTTCCGCCATCTTGCCGACTACTTCCGCCAGATCCTCCGATCCACCATAGAAGTAGACATCGAAGTGCTCGGTCTGCGCGACCTTCCACTCGAAGTCGCGGTATTGAACCTTGTTCCGACCGAACCGGGCCGGATGCGCGACGCCGCTCTGCGCGAGAATCAGGGCGAGGCACATCAGCACAAGGAGGCACGGGCTGTACGCGCGGAGTCCTCTCATTGAGATGCACCCTCTCAGTTGCTGCGGTTGCGTTCTACTGCCTCCCGAAGTTCATTCTAGGCGGCGGCCAACTGGGAGTCAACCAAGGCGGTTGACTTCCCCGCCCCGGGAGGCCATCATGGCGCGTCTGGGCGGCACGGACAAGGCCGGGAGAGTGAGTCGATGGCGGCAGGACTACAGCGAGGCAGTGCGACTTGGCGCTCCCTCATGTGGCTTCCCGGATGCCTCGTGGCGGTCATCGTTCTCGGTGGATGCGGAGGCCGTACACCACCCGCTTCGTCCGACGACGGCGCCCATCTCATGACGGATGCCGAATACGTGGAGTACGTCGCCGCGCTGACGGTCGTACTGGAAGAGCGCCTCTCGGATGATCCGGCTGCCCTCAGGATGGAAGAACTTGGAGCCCCGGCGTTCACACGTGCGCGCGTCGAGAGCTTCGCCGTCTCGTTGCGCAACGACACGGGGCGCTGGCTGGCACTGACCAAGAGAATCGACAACCGCGTGGCCGAGATCAGGAAGAAGGCCGAATCTAGCCAACCCTGAGCACGTCCTTCACAAGCAGGAACAGCGTCAGTCCGACGAAGAACACGACCCCGATCTGCTGCCAGATGAGGAGCTGCTTCTCCGTCAGCGTGCGTTTCCGGATCTTCTCGAGCGCGAGAAGCAGGAGATGCCCGCCGTCGAGAATTGGAAGCGGGAGCAGATTGAGGAGGAACAGGTTCACGCTCATGTACGTCATGAACGAGAAGAAGTAGGCGGCTCCCCACCGAGCGCTCTCACTCGCGATTTCAACGATTCTGATGGGCCCGCCGACCGCCGCGGCGGAGACGCGCCCCCGCACCAGCGACCACAGAAAATCGAGGATCGCCCGCACGTTCAACCAGGTGACACGGAAGCCCGTAACGACCGACTCGCCTAGCCCGAGTCGCCGCACCTCCCACGAGCGCACGATGCCGATCAGCCCGACAGTCCGGACGCCGGTCGTGCCGACGGCCTCCTCGCCTTCCTCAGGAACGACGGCCGCACTCAGGGTCTCGGCGCCCCGCGCCCACACGAACTGGAGTTCCTCTCCCGCGTGAGCTCTGATAATGTCCCCAAGTTCGCTCCAGTCAGTCACGGCGGCTCCGTCGATCGACAGGATCAGATCTCCCGCGCGGAGTCCGGCGCGGTCGGCCGGTCCGCCGCTCAACACGTTCCCGATGAGCGGCGCGGCCTTCTCGCCGATGCCGATCAGCGTCGCCCCCGTGGCGGAATCGGGCAGCGCATCGACGGTAATCTCCATCTCACCGTCGTGGTCGGACCGCGTCACTACGAAACGCACGTCGCCGTCGCTCTCGGTCGCTACGAGCGTGACGACATCAACCCAGTCGTCAACGGGCTCTCCCTCGATGGAGACAACCCGGTCGCCGGGGAGGATCCCGGCGGCCTCGGCGGGCGACCCGGGGTCGACGGCACCGATGACGGGCAGCCCGCGCGTGGGAACTCCCGAAGCCCAGAGCACCCCGATCGCGACGACGACGGCCCAGATGAAATTCGAGACCGGTCCGGCGGCGACTATGAAGGCCCGGAGCGCGATCGGCTTCGCGTTGAAGCCGTCCGGACGCAGCGAGGACGGCTCGTCCTCGCCCGGCTCCATCCCGGCCATCTTGACGTATCCACCGAAGGGAATGAGCGACAGGCGGTACTCGGTCGCTCCCCGCTTGACCGCGAGGATGCTCGGCCCGAAGCCGATAGAGAATCGCTCGACCGTCACTCCCGCGGCCCGGGCTGCCAGGAAGTGCCCGAGCTCGTGGATGAAGATCAGGATCCCCAGATTGAAGACGATGGCGTAGAGGTAGTAGCGGATCATCGGAAGAGCTCCCGTGGGGCCGGTTCGCCCCTGGTGTTTCTAGCCGTCGGACAGAAGCTCGACGACCGTTTCGGCGCGTCGTCTCGCTTCCGCCTCCTTCAGAAGAACGGACTCGAGATCGCCTCCGTCGGCCGGGTCGATCGCCGACAGCGTGCGCTCGATGACCTCAGATATGCCCGCGAAGCGGATGCGGCCCCCGATGAATGCGTCGACCGCCACCTCGTCGGCCGTCGCCGCAATCGCCGGCGCGAGGCCGCCGCTGCGCGCGGCTCCCACAATCAGGTCGAAACACGGATACCGCCCTGTGTCGACGGCGTCGAACGTCAGAGTCCCGAACTCGTCGGCGCGCAGCGACTCGAATGCCGCCCTCGGGGGATCCGGATAGAACATCGCGTACTGGATGGGAACCCGCATGTCGGGAGCGCCCAGCTGGGCCAGGAAGCTCCCGTCGACAAGCCGGACAAGCGAGTGGACGATCGACTGGCGGTGCAGCACGACGCCGACCGATTCGTACGGCATGCCGAAGAGCCAATGCGCCTCGATGACCTCCAGGCCCTTGTTGAAGAGCGTCGCCGAGTCGACCGTCACCTTCTCCCCCATCGACCACGTTGGATGATCGAGCACGCGCGCGACGGTCACGTCCCCGAGGTCCTCGGCGGCGACGTCGCGCACCGGCCCACCCGACGCCGTCAGCACGACGCCGGCGATCTCGCGCCGATCCATGCCCCGCAGACAACGGAAGAGCGCGCTGTGCTCGCTGTCGATGGGGATTATCTCCGCACCGGACTCGGCCGCCGCTTCGACGATGAGATGCCCGGCGGCGACGAGCGATTCCTTGTTCGCGAGAGCCAGCCGTTTCCCGGCACGCAGGGCCGCGAGGGCCGGGCGGAGACCCGACGCGCCGACAAGCGCGTTGACAACGACATCGGCCTCATCGCGCGATGCCATCGAGTCGAGAGCGTCCGGCCCGACTCCGACCTCGACGTCCGGCCGGAACGCATCGTCCGGAACCGGTCCGGCGGCGACTGCCACCTCGGCGACTCCGTGGCGCCGCGCCTGCTCTGCCAGCAGTCCGACGTTCGTGTGCGCCGAGAGGCCGATCACATCGAAGGCGTCCGGATTCGCCTCCGCGACTTCGAGTGCGGCTCGGCCGACGGAACCGGTGGAACCGAGAACGACGACTCTCCTTCGGTCGCGTGCCAAGCGCACCCCCTCGACGGCTCTAGTGATTCACGAGGAATCGGAGGTAGTAGTACACGAACGGAGCGACGAAAAGGACGCTGTCGAAACGGTCGAGCATCCCTCCGTGTCCCGGAAGCGCCCTCGAAGTGTCCTTGATCTTGACGTCACGCTTCATGAGTGACTCAACGAGATCGCCCAGGATCGCCATGATCGGCGCGGCGAGACCGAGGACGATCGTGTCGAAGACCGAGAGGTACGGCGCGAAGGTCGCCTTCGCAATCAGGGCCGCCAGGAAGGCCGTCGCCACTCCGCCCAGACTTCCCTCGATGGTCTTCCTGGGACTGATGCGCGAGATGAGCTTCCGCTTCCCCAGTGCCTTTCCGAAGAAGTAGGCGCCCGAGTCGGTGCCCCAGGCGAGGGCGAACGCCAGAATGACGTACGACCCTCCTACGTCTCCGCCGGAAGCGGCCTCCCCGAGCTGCCGCAGGAGGATGATGTGGCTCCCCAGCCAAGCGACATAGAAGATGCCCAGGACGGTCGTCGAGATGTGGAAGACCGCGAGGTCCCCTTCCCTACGGAAGAGCTCGAAGACCATGATGGTGAACAGGACGAGCGTGATGAAGAGACCCGAGAACACGCCGCCCTGGAAGTAGACGTACCAGGAGATGCAGAGCCCGGCCGCGATGCCCATCTTCTTGTAGGGCCGGATGCCCTTCGCTTCCATCATGCGGTAGAACTCGAAGAGCCCGAAGCCGATGACGAAGTTGATCGCGAGGAGGAAGCCGATTCCCCCGACCAGAGAGAAGACGATCACGAGGGGAATCCCGGCCGCGGCGGTGAGAAGTCGAGTCGTCAGGGTACGTCGCTCAATCGCCATCGTCTTCGCCCGCGGGCGCCGATCCGGTCACGCGACCGAACCGCCGCTCCCGCCTTGAGTAGGTCTGGATCGCCTCGAGAAAGTGGCGCTTCCGGAAGTCGGGCCAGAGAACGTCGCTGATGTAGATCTCACTGTAAGCGATCTGCCACAGCAGGAAGTTGCTCACCCGGAACTCCCCGCTCGTCCTGATCAGAAGGTCCGGGTCGGGCAGGTCGGGCGTGTAGAAGAAGCTCCTCAGAAGATCCTCGTCGATGGCGTCAGGCGTGACGTCTCCGGCCAGCACGGCTTCGGCCGCCTTCCGGACGGCATCGAGGATCTCGGTGCGGCCGCCGTAGCTCAGCGCGAGGTTGAGACGCAGCCCGTCGTTGCCCCGGAGACGTCGGGAAGTGAGATCGAGTCTCGAACGCACGTACTTCGGAAGCAGATCGATCCGCCCGATGGCGTTCAGGCGGATGTTGTTCTCGTCCATCTCGTCCGCCTGCTCGCGAAGCGTCTGGTCGAGAAGCCGCATCAGCGCGGCGACCTCCGCCCGCGGCCTGTTCCAGTTCTCCATCGAAAAGGTGTAGAGCGTCAGCTCATCGAGCTTCAGCTCCGCGGCCGCGGTCACGATCTCGCGGACGCTCGTTCGGGCCGCGGCGTGGCCGGCGATGCGTGGCAAGCCCCGTCGACGCGCCCACCGACCGTTCCCGTCCATGATGACTGCG
>Ga0272444_10004958_pt1 | contig 11582 bp, 6 predicted proteins | sample SSMForm13_FD_201033 | JGI IMG/M metagenome (GOLD analysis project Ga0272444, IMG submission 201033) | Marine sediment archaeal communities from Little Sippewissett salt marsh, Falmouth, MA, United States - SSM-Form-13 | ecosystem: Environmental > Aquatic > Marine > Wetlands > Sediment ... | reverse complement strand
TTTTTGGGTCATCCCTAAAGAGCGTTGGGTAATAGTGCTGAATGGCTGAGCCGCACGAGCCGCAGGTGGTCACTATCTTCTCCGCGCCGGTTTCAAGCAGGGCGCTGATGTTCTGTCTGGCCAGCCTCCTTGCGGAAACGAGGTCTCCGGCAACGATGGCGGGCATCCCACAGCACTTCTGCCTCTGTGGGATCGATAGCGTCATCTGGCCTTCAGGCAAGAGTTTAAGCAGATGGCGTGGGACTTCGGCGCAGGAGTAATTGCCCATGCAGCCCACGAAATACGCGACCGATATGTCTTGGCTTGCCCGCTTTGGCGTGGAATGGCTCTTCGCAGGAGCCGATTTGAGAAATGACCTGGGCGCGATCTTCGGCAGCAGGCGATCTCTTGGGACCATAATCGGAAATCGAAGGTGCATCCCCGATTCACCCGGAACCTTGAAGAACAGAAGCCGACGGAATAAACGCCCGAAAAATGCGCCAAGGTCCATCAGTGACCTTGTCTGCAACACGGTGCGGAATGCTGCGAAGAATGGCAAGTTACTGAGCTTGTGCAGTTTGAGGGTTGACCGTCCGGCAATCATACGGACATCGACGTCGAGGTTGTTGGGGCACTCGTCCATACAGGCCGTGCAGACGAGGCACTGCGATAGATATGAGGCGACATCGTGCTTCGCGCCGATCTCGCCAGTCGAGATGGCCTCGGCAAGCGCCATTTTACCTCGAGGGGTAACCATCTCGGTCAACTGCCTCTTATATACTGGGCACGCTGAGAGGCATGAGCCGCATCTCAGGCATACCTTCTTAGTGTCATCCGTTAACATATCGATGTTCGTCATTCCTTATATTCCCAAGCCCACAGCTAGATCCGTTGATGTTCACGACACGACCACAACAATAACAACAAGCTTCGTCAACGCAAAGATACCAACAGCGCCCGCTGACTCTACTGGTCTGCGGCGTCGTGCGTAAAATGCGCACTGGAGGCGCCACGGCAACCTCTTAACGCCCGCAGGTTTGGCAATGAGCGTCGCTTGCCGCGTTCTTCTGCCTTTCGGGGGGAAGGAGGCCGGGTCATGGTGGGTTCTTCGGCTGAGACGGGACAGGACGACGGCATACTACATGTGGGGTGTAGGCATCACGTGTGCGCGATATATAGATGATCGGAGATAGGCCCCCTGACATATTGCTCGCGTTATTGGAGTCGCCAACGGATCACGAACTGTGTATATCTATTGAGCATGAGGAGGTTTGACAGGAAGTGTTAGATGCTAAAGGTGTTGATACGGCTCTCTTGGCCAGAGCGCCGGGCGGAGACACCCGGTCTTGGTGGCCGACGGCGCGATGCGAGCTCGCCGCACCGCGCGTTGCGCCCCCGCTCAATTTGCTGCTCGTAGCCGCAAAGCTATCGCTCGCCGGTTTCCGGTGCAAGGTTGCGGATTACGACGCCGAGCGGCTCGAGTGGGGAGCCCTGCAATCGGACCTCGTCAAGCACCGCCCGAGCATTGTGATCTTCGATACGTCGCTCTCTAACCTCAGCAGGGACATGGCAGCGGTTCGGAGGGCAAAGACACTCCTTCCCGATTGTGTGACGGTTCTCTGCGGTCGGGACCTGCTCTTTGAGGAGGCGAGTGTACATTGGGAGTGCCCAGAACTCGACGGAATAATAAGCGACCCGTTTCGATTTGCCTGTCTAGGACGTCTGACGGATTCGTCAAAGGCTCTGAATCTGCTTCAATCGCTACGTGTTGATCAGTCGCTCATAATCCGTTCATTCACACGAGCCAGAGCGCTCGACATCAACAACACGCTCAGGCCGCAGTGGGAGATGCTCAAGCGTTCTTGCTATGGCTCGCCTCTTTCTGGCGTTGTGCGGCTTCCGGTCTTGGCCTCGGTGGGCTGTAAACATGATTGCCTACACTGCATCGCACCGCGTCTTTCGGGCGGTGTAACCCACTTGAGGCGCCCGTCGGTGATAGTGAGGGAGATGCGTCACGGGCTTCTGGAGCTCGGCGAGCATAGTTTCGAGCTCGTCGCCGACAACCTCGCTCCGCCTGACCTGTGGTGGGAAGAGCTCGTTGCGGAGATGTCCCGCGCCGGCCTGAAAACCACATCATTCAGTTTCCGCGCATGCGAATGCAGCATCTCAAAACAGCTTGCCCAAAAGCTCAAGAACTCTGGCTGCGATATGGCAACGATCGTTCTACCGGTTGCGATGGAGAAAGCAGCGTCCGACCTTTCTTTTGGACCTCATTTGGACGAACGGTCCTGCATCGAGATGATTCGGACGCTCCGACAAGCCGGAATAGCCACCTGCCTGTGTTTTGTGGCTGGTCTTTTCCCGCGCGGTGATGAGGACCCGATATCGGCAGTGAAGCTCGCAGCGAGATGCGGGGCCAGCATGGTCGAGTTCTTGGACGCGAGGACCACTGCTGGCTCAAGGCTGGATGATGTAGCTAAACGGAAGAGGCTTAGCGAGAGCGAGGTCCGCAGGTGGGAGTCAGTCGATGCGTCATTCGCTGGACAGACTTCAGAGCTTGCGCTTAAGGCAACGAGGCGTTTCTGGTTAAGGCCTGCTGCCCTGATTGATACGACGATGCGTTTCGGGCCTTCCGCGCTTGCAAAGGTAGCTCGCTTTCTGTTAAGTTCCCGTCAAATCTGAGGTGCTGTCCCGGTCGTGGAACTAAGGGTCCCGAACACCTGTTTCAAAATGAGAATACCACTAGCATAAGGAGAATAGACCCATGCCAAGAGTGTTTCTGACGCTCAGTATTATCGCCTTTCTGGCCATTGTCTCATGTCACGGCCATCCGGCGCTCGCCGAAATGGGTGACATCGGATATGAGTTCGATGCGCCTCAAGAGTTAAACCCGCGCGGCCTAACCGTTGATGACGCGGGGCTTCTGTATTGCTCCGGCGTGGTTGTCCTGGGCCAACTTGTTACGCCAATGCTCTACGTCCTCGACACGGTTGGCGGCACGAGTCGCGAATCGTTCATGATCGATTATGTTGAAAACGCTATCGACGAGGTCCAGCCGCGAGGCTGTGCTTGGGTCGGTGGAAATGTGTGGGTCCTCGATTCGGGCTCTGTGCCAAGACTCCTTTGTATTGACGCCAAGAACGGCAACTTCGTCTCCTCATTCTGGGTTGATGGCCGCATGATCGGCCTTACGTACGACGGTGAACATCTCGTCTGTCTCAAGTCCAAATCAGGGGGCGGAACACTCATCTGGTATGACCTTGACGGTGTGGAGCACAAAAGAGCGGATTTGCCGACAAACGTAGGCGGCACCGAGCTGGTTCAAGGCTTTGGCCTCGCGGCGGACGGCAAGGACCTTTATGTCTCTGCAACCAGCGGCCAGAGCGACAGCATTGTCTTCGTTCGCAGGGAAGACGGCTCGATCGACTCCTGGTTCACGGCGCCCAACAGCTGGCTCTACGAGCTGGCCTTCGACGGATTATACCTTTGGGCGGTTGACTATGATGCCAAGAAGGTCTTCAGAATCGACGCGGGGCGAGCCGGAGACACTGGGACCGTAGCAGTTCAGATCAACAATGGCTCGGAAAACTCCGAAGGCTGCCCTCTTCCCTTTGCGGTAGTTACCGTAACAGTGGGCGTTCAGCAGACCTCGGTCGAATCCGACCATCTCGGACGCGTGAGCTTTGGCGCAGTCTCGGCCTCCGACAACGTCGCTCTAACTGTAAGCAAGCCTGGTTATACAGATCACTTGTTTCAGTCCTTCTCCGTTTCAACGGGCAGTATGAACATCTTTGAGTGTGACCTCGTGCCTGATGGCGAGATGATCATGCCTTGCGACACAAGCTTCGACAGACAATGGGCGCTCTACGACCAGAACCGAGTCGCAGACATAAACGCCCCAGCTGCATGGCGCCTCGAACGAGGCGACAGCGCCGACGTTGTCGTCGCCATCGTGAGCACTGGTATTGACCTCAACCATCCCGATCTTAGGGCAAACCTGTGGCTGAATCCCGACGAGATCGATGCCGACAGCATAGATAACGATGGGAACGGCTATACCGACGATGTATTCGGCTGGTCTTTCACAAGAGACGGTCTGGGCAGCAACGGTGCCTTCGACGAGGATGGACTCGGGACCGCTGTCGCTGGCATCGTCGCCGCAAGCGCAAACAACAGCGAGTCGCAGTTCACTGACGAGAGTGGCGGCCCATTGAACGTTGCAGGTGTAACGTGGGGCGGCGCCGTCATGGCGCTGAAGTTCGATGGCTCGAGGCAAGCAATGTGGAAGGCGATTCGGTATGCAGTTGACATGGGCGCAAAGGTCGTGCTCGTGCCAATTGGCTTCGACGCCAAATCTGCTCAGCTCGAGGATGCCGTCAACTATGCCGCGGAGCACAACGTGCTGATCGTGTCCGGGACCGGCGATTCTGGCGGCGCATCAGGCTATCCGGCGAGTTTCGAGCGTGTTCTAGCGGTTGGCGCGACAGGTAAAGACGGGCAGCTTACGCCGTATTCCAACGTGGGAAATGACGAGGAAGGCAGAAAGGTTGACGTCGTCGCTCCTGGTGGCTCAGGAGGCCCCGGCGACGAGGATGGCATATTCACAACATTGCCGACCTATATCTGCAATCTCTCGACCGATGGGTACGCTAGCGGCTACGATTATGTCCACGGAACCGCCTATTCAGCGGCGTTTGCGGCCGGCGCATGTGCACTCGTGCGCTCCCATCTGCCCCAAGCCACGTTCTCGGAGGTGGCTGATAGACTCAAGCAAAGCGCCAAGTATCTCGGCGATACGAGCGAGACAGGCGCAGGGCTAATCGATATCCATGCCGCACTGACTGGCGCCTCAAACGATCTGCCGCCTGTTATCGAGCTCGTGTCGTTCGAAGACAGCTACATCTCCGAGGGGGAGGGCGGACATCTTCTTATCAATGCGAGAGTCTCAACACCAGATGGTAAAAACGACGTGGCAAGAGTTGAGCTGTACTTCGAGGGCGCCCCGACCGGCATCCTCATGTACGACAGTGGCCTTGGCGGGGACATCATGGCTGGTGACGGCATTTATGCCTATTCGATTAACATATTCGCCGGCATGTTCACCGCTGGCCAGTATCTTGTGGGTGTAGTCGCAACAGACTCATCCGGACAACAGAGCGATATGTGGCCCTATCTCACGGTGAAGGACAGCAGTCTGTCCGTTGGCGGTTCTCCGTCGGCGGTTGACAGTCAACGGTCCTTTCTCTACTCATCCTCCATCTCGGCAGATGGGAAGCCAACCATACAGACCGCAAGCCTCCACGGCTCGTCGGTTACGACACAAGGCGGAGAGGTGAAGATCACGGCCTCGGTCCGAGACGCGAGTGGGTCGTCTTGGTCACAGATAGACCGCGTCGAGCTGTTCCTCGAGGGTCAATCCCCTCTCGGCATAAGCCTCTGGGACAACGGAATGCAGGGCGACGAGACAGCCAATGACGGGACCTACACGTTCTACTCAGGCGTCGGCGGACTTGCCGCCGGTCAAATGATACTGGAGCTCGTGGCATTCGATAATGCGGGTCAAAGGAGTGACACTTGGCCGTATCTGACGGTTCACTAGCCAGCTCTGACGGGGAGCGCCTCGTGATGGCGACCTGGGGAGTTAGGTAGAGAGCGGAGCCGAATGTTGCAGTTGACCACCCATTCGTATGATCTGCTCGCCGGTCGTGCAATTCGCTCGGCTGTCGGGCTCTAGGAGAGTCCTTTGAGGAAGGCGAGGCGAAAAGCGGAGGGCCTTGCCTCAGAAGTCCGCGTCCCCGATGGCGGACCATCCATAGTGCTGCAACAGAAGTGGGTCTATTCCTCCGCGCTTGCATTCACGGATGCCTGGGTTGCTGTGACAGGCCACGTAATTGTCAGCGATGGTGACTGCACGTTGTGCTGCGTCTCTCCAGAGGGAAAGCTCCTTTTCAGCAAGCAGTTCGACGACAGGATATGCGCATTCCGGCTGTCCAGGGATGCCGGAAGTCTATTGGTCGCGCTAACCAATCGCAGTCTCATGCTATTGGACTCGACGGGAGAGACCTTATGGGTTAAGAAGCATCCCCATCTTGTCACAGCGCTCGACGTGCGACTCTCGGACGGACTCATCGTGGCAGGAGGGCCAGCGCGCACCCTCTTCGTGCTCAACCACGAGGGGATGTATCTCAACTCGGTCCAGCTCCCTGCGCCAATCGAGTTTGTGGAAGTCTCAACAGACGAAAAACTCATCCTAGTCGGCAATTTCAACGCATTCCTTGCCGTCATCACCGGTCAACTTGATGTGCTTTGGATGAGACGGCTCGTCACGATGTGCGGCGTGGCGCGCTTCAGTCATTGTGGTGAATGGATTACGTTGCCAGCCTTCGGTATGGGCGCATACCTACTCGACCAGGATGGACGGGACGCACACGCATTCAGATTGAGGCGCCCCGTCAAGTTCGCGGCGTGCCTCCAAGAGTGCGGGGTAGTTGCGGTCGGAACGGTTGACGGGGAGCTCTTTCTTGTAAGGCGCGATGGCAGCACACAAAACAAGTATGAACTGCCTTGCCGACCCAAGTGCTGGATGATCGACGCCGACGCCCATTTTATGGCGATTGTGGACGGCTTTGGCTCTGTGCACAGTTACGAGCTTGTCTCCGGCGAAGGCTCGCGCTTCAGCTTCCTCGAGCATTCAGACCGCAAGGCCGAGCCCGGCGAGAAAAGGCCAATCTACTGCACCAAGTTGTTCAGCAGGGCAAGCACGCGCCACAGCGCGCAAGTTAGGGTCCTGCCCGGAGGAAAGCACATGATCTGCGCGACCTCTGAAGGCCAGATGCTCTCATACAATGAAAAAGGAAAGCCACGCAAGATCGCGTCTTTGGGTTCGACTGTCTTCTCTCTTCGCCTCGCCTCCCGATCGTATTGCTTTGCCGCGACGACGGAAGGCCATGTGCACGCGTTTGCCCACGACAGAATTCTATGGCACAGACGAACCGGCACAGCAATGCTGGCGATAAACGCAATCGGAAACCGCTTCGCCACGATGGACATCGGCGGAAACATCTGCGTATTCGATAGCGATGGCAGGTTGATCAGAACCTGGATGGATTCCCAGGACGCTCGTTACTTCCTTATATCGGCATCCGGAGAGAACATGGTGGTGGCCGAAGCAGAGCGCGCCGTCCTTGTTGACTTCAAGGGACGAGGCGTTTTCACCGTAGATTTCGGGCCAGGTGGCAGCCGCCTTGCGATAGATGACGAGGCGCTTTACATAGGCGATACGCGTGGCGTCGTCTCGGCCTTTAGCCTCATCGGAGAGCGACTATGGTCGGTCAGCGTAAACCAGCCAGTCACCAAACTGCGGCCGTTCGAGGATGGCCTTTTCTGCACAACAACGGCAAAAACAGCGGCCCTTATAGACAATGACGGAAACATCGCCTGGAGCAAGAAACTGACCAGCAAACGCTCAGTCATCGCCAGAAACCAGAAAAGGGAGTTCATCGAGATATTCCGGCAGCGGAGATCGTTGGTCTGCGTGACCCTGGGTGGTGGCCTCCTCTGGAAGGCAAACCTAAAGGGAACGCACCGTTCGCTCTCGGTCGATGCGTCAGGAGAGTTCATCGGCGCATTTGATGGTACCTGCGCCTGGCTATTCGCTGTCTCAGATTTCGAACCCAGTGAACCGGGCAGGTTCGATTATCTAGAAATCTGACAGCCGCAGTGCGACTCTCAAGTGTTAGTTAGGATGGTTATCCTGCTGGCTTGCAGGTTAGTTGGCCTTTCTCGACGAAGTAAATCAGATGTTTGATAGGATCCTTGACGGTCTCTTCCAGGCCAGCGATAGAGAGCTTGGACCCGGGATACAACGTATCAATGATAGTTATCTGACCCCGCAATAGCTTGGCGAGAACAGTCTTCAGCGCTGTTTGCTCGACTATCGCTTCACTGAGCTTGTCGTTCTCCTCTTTGATCCTCTCGACGTAGTTCTTAACCCTTAAGTCTATCTGAGCAACAGGCCCGCCCGCACTTTTGACCCTATCAACGATCTCCTTGAGTTTGCCCAGATTCTCCTGCAATAGCGTGGCGGATTCCTCCAACTTGGATATCCTCTCTCTAATCTCGTCCGTGCTCTTCTCGGTGTCAGAGATGCGAGCCTCTGTCCCCCTGGAATGTGCGCCTCCCAGATTTCGGATTATCAGCTCTTCCCCGGCTTGAACAAGGCTGTTGAGAACACTTCCTCGCGGAGATGAGATGTCCACTTTCTTCCCGGCCTTAATGGTGCTGTCGAGGACATGTCCCGAAACCATAGCCGTGTCACCCGCGATTATCGTTGCCTCTTGAATGAACTTCGCCGCCACGGTGTCTTTGGCCTCGATATAGGCCTGATTCTGCTTCCCGTGAATCCCGCCCTTCACCATCACACTGCCCTTCTTCGAGACAACCCTCGCGCCCTCTATCACACCGTGGATGACTATGTCACCGGTCGCAACCACAGAGAAACCAGACAGAACATCACCACCGATCTTCACATCACCTAGACAATCGATATTGCCGGTCGAGTAACCCAGGTCCCCGCGTACACTATAAACCTGCTCGACAAACAGGTTGCCCTTGCTGTCTTTCAACACGTTACCGTCGGCGGAGGCCCGGAGCTCTAAGCCGTCCTCAGAAAGATAAGTACCCTTGCCTGCCGAGATGCGCACGTCATTCCCTTGCTTTGCCGCTATAGGACGGCCGCGGACGGTCGCGCCCGAAAAGCCCTTTTTCGCTCGCGTCTTCCTCGTCAGCATCTGATCCTTAGTGACGGCGACAAGGAGATCATAGGATTTGAGGTCAACCGAACCGTCATCCAGTATCTTGGGCTTCGGCTTATGTGAAACGGTTACAATGTGCTCGATCTGCGCATCCTCGCCATCAACCGGAGAAACGGCTTCAGCCACAAGGATTTCTTTGTTAGCCTCCTTCCTCACCATGACTTCCGCTAAAACGTCCTCCTTTATACCCTCTACGACGCCGGCCTTATACAAGCAAAAACGGAGGTCATCAGCTAATATCTCCGAAAGAGTCCAGTTATCCACCTCGATCAAAGCCCACTGCTCGTCAGCGGCAACTGTAACTTTGATGTGCTTTTCCTTTTCCTTGTCGAAATAGGTAAGAACCGGGCCAATATCCTCCGGCTGCCCAGAGGCCTTTTCTATAACGGCTCTGATGCGGTCAAGGCGCATGTTCCCGACGCCCAGTTCAAGCATGTTTGACCTGATCTCGGCGAGATTATACCGGTCTTTTATGTCCGGTGTTATCGTCAGGAACAGCCTGCCGCCTTCTTCTTTGATCGGGAGTATGAGTCTCTTGGTAGCTGCTTCGGCCATCTAATTTACCAAGATTGACAAAACACGACATAAACGCATTCAACTAGACCAATCATCAGAGAAACCACCAGATGAAGCTCAAGCACCATGCATTGACTCCTGCCACTTCAACTGGCGACGCCTACACTAATAACGGAGTTGCGTTCTTAGTTCAAGCGCTTATCTTCGGTCTCGCGTTCGATGCAGGACCGAATCTGGTACGAACCACCAGATACTCGGAGGAGCCAAGTCATGCCCCATGCGAATACTTGAACCTGAAACGCCACATCATAATAAGGCTGCGAAGCGCTATCCTCCAGTTGAACGTTGATTTGCCGGCCGACCGATCGTAGAAAATGATCGGGTGTTCAACGATCTTCAGCCCGCGTCGCTCTGCGAGACAGAGGATTTCCTGCACCACCTCTGGGCCTTTCGATATCATCATATCAAGCGCCAGTGCCTTCAACGCCGACGTCCTAAAAAGCCTGAAGCCCGATGTCAGATCGTGCCCGTAAATGCCAAGCACAGACATGATATAACCATTCGCAAGCCTCGTGATCACCTTCCGCCCAAAACTCCTACCAACCTGGTCCCCACCTTTCACGCCACGGGAGCCAATTACGATATCCGCATCACCAATCGCCGCGAGAAACTGCGGGATGTAGTACGGCCGGTGCGAGAAGTCGCCGTCCATCTCAACTACGAACGTTGGATCGCGCCTCGTTGCCTCAATAAGTCCCGCAATACCAGCATAGCCCCTGCCTCGTTTTTCTCGCCTAAGCATTAGAAAGACGCGATCAGGCTCGCGCTCCATGAGCCGCTGGACGGCTTCAGCCGTTCCATCAGGGGAATCATCATCTACAACCAGCACCCCGAAATCGTCCGCTATCGCGAGAATCTCCTTGATAAGCAAAGTGATATTGTCGCGCTCGTTGAATGTCGGAATCATGGCCAGTACCTTGAGGCGCATTGTCAGAAGGTCCTCCTTGACGTGCAGTTGAATATGCCTCTGCGCAATGTGGTTTGGTCCGGTTGGCAGGGGCAGGCTATACGTCTGCCGGGTGCTTGTTGCTGGCTGTGTGCCCCAGAACGGGCGGAGACAAGCCCCGCCTTTAGACCGGTCCGCGTTTGCGCGTCATTCTCACACACCGATCACTCTTCCCGTTTCTGGGAAGCGAGGAAACTGATCATCGAGCGCACCTTCCCCATGAACTCCTCGAACATATCGAGTGAGAGCGATTGCAGGCCGTCGCACATCGCCTTCTTGGGGTAAGGGTGGACCTCGACCATAACTCCATCCGCCCCAGCCGCAAGGCCCGCAAGCGACATCGGGATGATGAGGTCTGCGCGTCCCGTGGCGTGGCTTGGGTCGATGATTATGGGTAGTGAACTCATCTTCTTGATCAGGGGAACGGCCGTCAGGTCAAGCGTGAACCTAGTCGAATCGTCGAAACTCCTTATGCCACGCTCACACACGAATAACTGTTCGTTACCGCCTTTAGTTATATACTCCGCAGCAAGCAAGAGCTCCTCGACAGTCGCCATGAAACCACGCTTCAACATAACCGGGAATCCCACTTTGCCAAGAGCCTTCAGAAGAGAGTAGTTCATCATGTTGCGCGTCCCTACCTGAAGGATGTCGGCATATTTGCAGACGAGGTCGATCTGGCTTGTGTCCATGACCTCGGTCTGGACCAGAAGACCTGTCTCATCCCTCGCTGTCTTGAGTATTCTGAGCCCCTCTTCACCGAGTCCCTGAAAACTATAGGGCGATGTCCGAGGCTTGAAAGCCCCTCCGCGGAGTATCCTGACGCCAGCCGCCTTCACCGCTCTCGCGACAGACATCGTCTGCTCCTCGCTCTCAACAGTGCAGGGCCCGGCGATAATGATCGGCTCCTTGCCGCCAATCCGAACGCCGCCAACCTCGAAACCTGCCCGCTCGTCCAAATCCAGATCCTGTTCGATTGTGAAAAGACAACTCCACTTCAAAGGCCGAATTCAACCAAGTGTATTGTATGCCGCGCCCAATCACTGTCAACGAGTTTCCGTGTCAGATGGAATGAGGGTGGAAACGGAGCACAGGGAAAACCGCATGATGTGACGAAGCCCGAGAAGGCACTGGGAGCCTCGTCTCCGAATAGCGTACATCCCGCGACGCAAGACAAATGGCTCACGATGGAAAGGGGAAGGCGCCGGCTGGGTGTCAGGCGGCCCCCCTTATGTAGTAAACCAAGCACCCGGCGAGCTGTACCATCT
>Ga0272444_10004957_pt1 | contig 11582 bp, 6 predicted proteins | sample SSMForm13_FD_201033 | JGI IMG/M metagenome (GOLD analysis project Ga0272444, IMG submission 201033) | Marine sediment archaeal communities from Little Sippewissett salt marsh, Falmouth, MA, United States - SSM-Form-13 | ecosystem: Environmental > Aquatic > Marine > Wetlands > Sediment ... | reverse complement strand
AAGGACGGGTGCATGGGCATCGATGAGGAGGCCCTGCTCCTCGGTCTGCCGCCTCTTCCGGAACTCCTGTCGACGCAAGGTCTCTGGCTGGGCGTCAAGCCCGTCGGGCTGACCGATCAGCTGGCCGGGTACTTTCGCGTCAAGGACGGCCGCGGCGTGCTGGTCAGCGAGGTGATCGCGGACAGCCCGGCCGAGAAGGCGGGGCTCAAAGCGGGAGACGTTATCGTCAGCCTGGACGACGAGCGCGTCGAGGACACCATGGAGCTGCGCGTGACGATCGCGGAGCATGAGGAGGGGGACGAGGTGGCGGTGGCGGTGGTTCGCGACGGAAAGGAAAAGACCTTACGGGCCACGCTGGAGGAATCGCCCGAGAGCGGTCCCCTGGCGCTGACCAGAAAATTGGAGAAGTGGCCCGGCACGATGAAAAAGATCCGCATCGAATGCCCTTCCCAGGACATGCCGGATAAGAGCATGATGGACTTCTATATCGAGAAGGGACTGGATGAGGTCGAGCTGGAGGAAATGGAAGAGCGGCTGGAGAAGATGGAGGAGGAACTGCAGAGGCTGAAGAAGGAGTTGGACAAGAAGTGACCGTGTCCTCCTGATCCGATTGTGACACCCCTAACATAAGCGGGCGCCGGCGAATGGCCGAGGGTTTTGCCTCCCCCCTAACGCCATGATCTGGTGGGATCATTATCTCCGGCGCTTGCCTCCTTTAAGAGCGGGACGATTGAAAAATCGCCCTGCTCTTGTTTTCCGGATGTTCTCAGCGACAGACCGAAAGCTTCAATTCTAAAAACTGGTTGACAAACACCTTTTTTTATGCTAAAATAAAGCAGGAATATCTCTGCAAGCTCATCTTCCAGCCCACCTCTTTCCCCAGGAGGTGATCACGATGAGGACACTCCGGAAGCTGGGCTTCGATATCGCCTACCTGGCGCTGCTGACCAGGGAACGGGTCAAGCCCCTGAGCCGCTGGGAGGGCCGCTTCTCCCGGCGGCAGATCAAGGCCCTGCGGCACCTCGGCCTGAAGACCGACACCGTCGATCGGAAACTCCTCAACGGCGGCACCAAACCCGAGCTGCTCTTCAGCGCCTCCTCCCGCTACCTGGACCTCTACCGCCGGAAATACCATCGCAGCCCCATCATAAAAGATCATCAGACGGTGACCACCGAGGGGTTCCTGTTCGGCTATCCCCATTGCTGTGTGAAGAGCTTCGCCGAGAATGGATACGCCCGGAATGAATTCCAGGGCCGCGGCCAGGAGATCCTGTTCCACTGGGCCTGCCCGGAGTGCCGGGCCACGCCGGAGCTGTTGCCCCATTACCGCCGGGCCCATGACCGCTGCCGGGAGCTGCTGGCGGCCCAGAGACCATCCTCGCCTCAGCTGATGCGAGCCGCGCTGCCCGTCGCGGCGGTGGCGGCGATCCTGGCCCTGACCGCCGGTAGATCGGCAGCCGACGCCCCCCACTGGTACTCCCCCAGCGCCATCGATACCAGCGGTGATTTTCTAAACGAACACGAGACAGTGCTGCTGGGCATGGTCTGGGGCGGTATCTACTGGAGCCCCCCCAACGGTCCCCGGGAGGCTCCGAAATTCGCCGATGTTATCTCTTCCCTGCCGACCACGCCCTCGGATTCCTGTTGCTACCTGGAGGAAGTGGCCATGGACGGGGTGGAGAACTGCCTGATCTGCGGACAGGAGATGACCATGGGGGGCTGGCTGCTGCATAATCCCATGCGCGGGGACACCCTGTTTCTGTCCAACATGGCACTGCACTACATGGCGCTGGGCAGCTTCTCCTTCGACGGAACGACCAACGCCGGACGGGTCGATATCGCCCATCTGAAGTCCATCCTGGCCCATTACGACACCGATCACTACGCCATTGAGACGGCCAACGACGCCGACAACGACGGCCTGCGTGACGATCAGGAGAGCCACTTCGGAACCCAGACCGGGGATGCCGACAGCGATGACGACCGGCTGGTCGACGGCGCCTGGGTGGCGGAGCATTTCATCGAGGTCCTGTCCCAATTGCCGGTGGTCGAGAGCCCCAGCCAGGCGCCTGAGGACAGACCGTATATCCAGTATGATATTGCTTACGGCATCGAAAGCTGCGACATCTGCGGGACGATCTTCAACATGGGCAATGCGATCATCACCAACCCGCTGGCCGATACCTCCATGACCTTTCCGATCATCGGGCTGCACTATTTAGCTCACGGCCGGTTCGCATATAGCGGAGAGGCCCATTCCGGTGAGATCGACGCCCTCGAGCTGGCCAATGTGCTGGACACCTCCACCCGGACACCGTCGAGGCCTCCCCAGCCGCGTGATTTCCAGCTGTCTCTGCACAATTATCCCAACCCTTTCAACGCCGGCACCCGGATTCAGTTCTCCGTGCCCGAAACAGACCGGGTGATGCTGCGTATATACAATATCAGAGGGCGGCTGGTCCGCATCCTGTTCGACGAAACCATGGCCAGGGGCCATCACCGGACCGTCTGGAACGGGCGGACCGATGATGGCACGGTGGCATCCAGCGGTATCTATTTCTGCTGCCTGGAGCAGGCCGGCAGGTTTCGGACCACAAAAATGCTGCTGCTGAAATAGCCCTCTATCGAGTAACTTCATCCCAAGTGAGGTGATCAGGATGAAAACTCTCAGACGTCTGGGCTTCGATATCGCCTATCTGGCCCTGCTCACCAGGGAGCAGGTCAAGCCCCTGAGCCGCTGGGAGGGAAGGTTCACTCGCAGGCAGATCAAGGCCCTGCGGCGCCTCGGCCTGAAGACGGAAACGGTCGACCGTCCCCTGCTCAATGGCACCATCAAGCCCGAGCTGCTCTTCAGCGCCTCCTCGCGCTATCTGGATCTCTACCGCCGGAAATACCACCGCACGCCCATCACAAAAGACCATCAGACGGTGACCACCGAGGGCTTTCTGTTCGGCTATCCCCATTGCTGCGTGAAGAGCTTCGCCGAGCATGGATACGCCCGGAATGAATTCCAGGGCCGCGGCCAGGAGATCCTGTTCCACTGGGCCTGTCCGGAGTGCCGGGCCACGCCCGAGCTGCTGCCGTATTACCGCCGGGCCCACGACCGCTGCCGGGAGATGCTCTCAACCCAGCGGCCGTCGGTCCCTCATCTGCTAGGGGCCTCGCTGCCGGCCGCAGCACTGTCCCTCCTGTTCGCCCTGACGCCTGCCCGGGCAGGGGCCCACGACGAACACTGGCTGCCCCTGGGCGAAGGCGACAGCGACGGCGATTATCTGGCCTACAGCGAGGAGATCCTCCTGGGCACACAGTGCGCCGTCCCCGCCGGGGACCCCTCCGGACCCCAGGAGGCGGTGCGGTATGCCAACCTGATCACATCGCTGCCCGGGACACCTTTACAGACGGCATGCTACGCGGATTCAGCTCTGGTGTTCGGCATCGAGACCTGCCAGGTCTGCTCCGCAGACATCAACATGGGCTTCGTGACCATTCATAACCCCCTGCGTGATCTATCCATTGATATACCATTCATCGCCTTACACTATATGGAGCACGGTAGTTTTTCGTACGGCGGATCCGTGCATGCCGGCAGAGTCGATATCGAAATGCTCAAAAAAGTACTGGCGCCTCTGGACAGCGACCACCACATGGTGGCCACCGCCGGTGACAGCGACCAAGATGGGCTGCGCGACGAATACGAGCCCGGATTCGGCTCCCTGGTGGGGGATCCGGACAGCAACGATAACGGCCTGGACGACGGAGCCGAGGCGGCCGAGGATCTGATCGAGAAGCTCTCCCGGGCTCCCGTGATCGGCCCGAATGCGAAAATACCCCGCGACACTCCCTATGTTCAGTACCAGCAGATGTGGGGGGTGGAGAACTGCGAGGTGTGCGGTATGACCATCAACATGGGATCGGTCCGGGTCGTCAATCCCAGCAGCAGAATGGAGATGACCTTCCCCATCGTGGGCCTGCACTATCTGGCCCACGGCCGCTTCGCCTACCGGGCCGGCTCCATCGCCGGAGAGGTGGACGCCCGACAGCTCAAGGCCCTGTTCAGCGATTTTCGCCGGCGTCATCACGACGATCACATTCGCGATATCAGCGCCACGGCGCTGGCCAACCATCCCAATCCGTTCAACGAGAGCACCGAGATCCGGTTCCGCATCGGCGGGACCGGGCCGACCAGGTTGAACATTTACAACATCAATGGTCAGCTGGTTCGTGTTCTGCTGAATGATCACCTCACCGCCGGAGAGCACCTCGTCAGCTGGAACGCCCAGGATGATGACGGACAGGCGGTGGCCAGCGGCATTTACTTCTGCCGGCTGGAGCATGTCGGCGACGTTCTGGCGACCAAGATGATGTTGGTAAAATAAGATCGGATTTTTCGCCGCCTCGTTTCACTCCGCGGCTCAGAACGACAGCAAATAAAAAAGGGCGCGATGGACGCGCCCTTTTTTATTTAGATGTACATGAAACTCTACCTCAACAGCACCATCTTCCTGGTCTCCGAGAACTGACCGGCCTGCAGACGATAGAAGTACAGTCCCGAGGAGACCGCGCGGCCGCCGGCGTCGGTGCCGTTCCAGACGATCTCATGCGCCCCGGCTGCCTGATGGCGGTCCACCAGGGTGACTACCTCCTGTCCGAGAACATTGTAGATAGCCAGACGGGCCGGTTCGGCTTGGGCTAGAGAGTAACGAATGGCGGTCTCCGGATTGAACGGGTTGGGATAGTTCTGATGCAGGGCATAGCGGCCGGGCACGGCTGGTTGGGGACCGTCCTCCTGCGGCGCGGCGGTGGTCACGTCGCCGACATAGCCGGTGCGGCAAACGTTGCCGCGGTGCATCGGCCAGGGCTGCGACACCGTGCTGGCGGTGGGATAATTCCACACATGGATCCCCTTGGGCCCGCCCACGGCGATCTCCAGGTCGCCGTCGTTGTCCAGATCGCCGGCCACCGGGGTGGACATCGGCAGGCCGTTGCCCTCCAGCGGCAGGCTGAGCTGCACAAATCCATAGCGGTCCAGATGGATCAGCTCCGGCCCGTAGGCCAGCAGCACGACCTCCTGGTGTCCATCCTCGTCGATGTCCAGCACGATGGGCGATGACATCAGGGTTCTGCCGGTGTCGTAGGGCCACCCGCTGACGCAGTAGCCCCACTGATTGACGGCGGAGATCCGTCCGTCCTGGGACGTGAAGATGATGTCCAGGCTGCCGTTCTCGTCCAGGTCGGCCACGGCCGGCGATCCTTTGACGGCGTGGACCGTTCGGAAGGTGAACATGACCTGGCCGTCGGAATGAATGGCGAACAGCTTCTTGGCATCGCTCCCGACGATGACCTCGCGGCTTCCGTCGCCGTCCAGATCGGCCACCACCGGCGCCGACCAGATGGGCCCGCCGGTTTCGAAGGGAAATCCAGGAAGGACCTCACCGGTTTCCACGGAGACGACCGAGAGCTTGCCATCCGAGGCGCCCACCACCACATCCAGGCTCCCGTCGCCGTCGACATCGGCCAGGGCGGCGTCGGCCATGATGGGCCCGCTGAGCACGACCGGGAAAGGACTGAACTTCTGGCCCTGGGCCGTCAGCACGTGAAGCTCGGAGCCGGCTGTCCCCAGAACGATCTCCGGGCTGCCGTCGGCATTGAGGTCGGCCACGGCCGGGGTGGCCAGCACGTCGGCCCCCATATCCCGCTTGAACAACAGTGAGCCGTTCTGGCGAACGGCATAGAGGGTATCGTTCTTCGACCCGAAGATGAGCTCTTCGCTACCATCGCCGTCCAGATCTCCCAGCGTGACCGAGCCCCAGATGTTTCCGCCCGGCGCCTGGAAAGGAAATCCCTCCGCCTCCCGGCCGTCCGATTCCCACAGGTGCAGTTGCCCCGCATCCTCGACAGCCGCCAGCCGTCGCGGCCCGCCGCCGTTCCAGATCATCAGGGGCGAGCTGCGCACACCCGAGCTGGTGGCCATCGGCCAGCCGTCCAGGGGCACGGTCAGCGGCAGCCCGAACTGTATTTCGGAAGAATAGGGGAACGATTCCTGGCATGTTCCGGTGAGATACACGCTGAACAGAACGGGCTTGATGCCGATCTTGCGGTCCATGGTGATAGTGAACGGATCGTCGGCGTTGCTGACCGTTTCTCCGTTGAGAACATCCGGAAAGTTTCCCTGAACCTCGACGATCTCCACCCGTGAATCCAGGGGCAGGAGCCAACCGGAGAGATCGGTCAGATCGGCATAGGTCCTCATGTTTTTCAGGGTGATGGAGAAGTCGATGGTCTCCTCCGGATCGATCAATCCGTCGGCGTTGGAGAGATGGTCATCGATCGCCGTGGCCTCCAGCTCCAGGTACGCCGAGGCGGGCAGCTCGGGGAAGAGAGCCAGCGAGTATTCCTCGATGCCGGCCTCGTCCCGCCCCATGCGGATGCGGAAATAGCCGCTGTCGCCCCAGCCCGGGCCCCAGCTGTTCTTGCAGATCCAGCAGTTCTCGACATCGTCCCAGCCGATGATGCAGGTGGCATGCCCCCCGGCAACATATCCCCAGGTATGCTCGTAGACCCCATCGGAATAACTGAAGAAGTCGTCGAAGACGGTAAATCCGCCCACCAGCGGCCCCTCCAGAATGGCCATCTTCATCTGCTCGATGACATCGTTGCTGTACCGGATCTTGCTCCACGCGGACACCTTCCGGGCCTGGTCCCGCCAGTTGGAGCAGGACTCATAACAGTTGTCATCCACGGCCCGATAGGGCGAGCAGGACTCCTGCGGGGCGCCATGATCCTGCAGGTACTCGGCGGCATCGTTGTACCACCATCCGCTATTGCACCCGCCGCCGCCGCAGGAAAAGATGTGCTGTTCGGAGAGGTTCAGGTCCAGCCCCGGGCTGTTGGCGAAGATGTTGATCCGGGCCTCGAATCCCCCCATGATCCCGAAGGCCACGCAGCTGCCACAGGGGCCCTGGTCCCTGACCGGGGTGGTCCAGTCGACGCCGTCCACGTTGCGCCAGTCCCAGCGTTCTGGAAGCTCCGGCTTGGGACCCTTAGGTGCCCAGTCGGGCCCATCGGCCGTCTCCAGGCGACTGAGGTCCAGGCCGCACAGCCGCTGCCTCTCCTCGGGGTCGAGCCGGAAGATGTCGTTGTCGGCCGCCGTCCAGTTGGCGCCCTGCTCCTCGATGGCCTGCTGAATTTCCAGCAGGTCGTTCTCGTCCATGGCCAGGGCCGGGCCGGCCAGGACCGCGCCGGCGATACACAGAACACATACGATCATGAAGAATTGTTTCATCGTTTCCCTCGTCTTTGGTGAGCCAGTGACGTCTCAAATGATTTATTCGCATAACCCTAGACATCAATTTTACCATAAAGATGGAGGTTTGTCAAGAAAATTCCTTGGGCAGGCGGTCATTTCTCCATGACAAGACAAATCTGCATGAGATGGCGAGAATATGCCGGGTAGCAGCAAGTCGTGGCCGGCTGACCATGAGGAGGGGTGAATGAAATTTGTAAGACCCGCTTTTCAGTCTGCTGGGCATTTTTCTGTTTGACACCTTCACAAAATTCCTCCAAGATTTTTCCTTGACAATTGGAGTATTCTATGGTAGAATTCCTGCTGGAAGGGGAGATTTTTCGATTCTCACTATCCAACTTTCAATTCAATGGAGATTCGACGATGAGAGTACTTAAAAGAACCGCCATCTCGAAATTCATCGCCGGGGTCAAGCTGCTGATCGTCCTTTTCCTCTCGTTGACGGCACTCACGATCTCCGCCTGGGCGACCACCATCTACGTGGACGACAGCAACGTCTCCGGCATCGAGGACGGTACCCCGGCCAATCCGTATGACACCATCGAGGAAGGGATGGCTGCCGCGGCCACCGGTGACTCAATCTTCATCGCCGCTGGCAGTTATCTGTCTCCTGGAGACACGCTGTTCACCAAGCCGGGGCTGGCCCTGATGGGCGCACATGCCGACAGCACGATCATTCACGGCGATGTTCGAGACACCACCTACAGTGACTTGGCCGTCGAGCTGCACCGGCTCGGGTTCGACGATTTCGTCTTCTGGAGGCCAACGATCGAGATGGGCAATTTCAGCGAGGAATGTATCATACGGGAATGCGGCTGCGAGAACATCTTCATCTCTCACGGAGGCGGAACGCTGGGCGACACGCTGGGGCCGATCCCATATTTTCACATCATCGATAACGAGGTTGAGTACGAGATCGGATTCAAACATGGCGCCGGTATAATAGTTGGTGAAAATATCATACGAGATAATTCCGCCCAAGACATCAAATTCAGCCACGGCGCCATATCGGTGACCGATATTGATCCCATTCCCGACCATACCTATCTGATCGAGGATAACGTGGTCACGGAGGGGATCACATTCTCTCAAGGAAGCTCACCAGCACTCAACACCAATATCGTAATCAGCGACAATGAGGCCGATCTCATCGGCCTGGCCTCGGGATGGGGCCACACCTACATCATTACAGGGAACACACTCCAGAGCGGCATCGCGGACGCCAGCGGGGCCAACTGGACAACCATCTCCGGGAATACCATCCTCAACGGCAGGATCATCGACGTCAGCGGAGGATTCTACGAGGGCGAGGACCAGATCGTCGAGAACAACACCATCTATTATCAGGCCACCGGAAAGAAGGAAGAGGACATCGCCATCCAGGCATCCTCGGCCTCGGTGACCATTCGGAACAACACCATCGAGTGCACCGGGGCTTGTTCCGGGGTAGAACTGAAATCCGGATGGCCGACCAACGTCATCGACAATGAGATCACCCTGGAGCCCGACGAGTCGGGACAGACCTTCGGAATAGACACCAAGGCCGGTGGCGGAGTGGTCACGCAGAATGTCATCCAAGGCGCCTACGTCGGCTATGTCAGCGCCAGTGGATGCACCCTGTTCGCCGACAACGAGATCACCGGGGCGCACACTGGCTTTATCAGCGTCGGAGCGGAGGAGGTCAGTGGCAACGTGATCACCGGCTGCACCGGCAACGGGATGATATTGAATGGCCTGCGCGGCCCGATACACGGCAATGTGGTCACCGACAACGACAGCGCCGGTATCGTGGTGACGCACAATGTCGATCTGGGAGGCGGCGCGGACGGTTGCGTCGGCGGGAACATCATCCAGGACAACGGTTATTGCGATCTGGTCATCCTCTGGGAGCCGGCGGAGGAAGAGACTCTGTTCGTCCAGAACAACATCTGGGATCATGACACCGCCGACGACATCCTGGCCTATGACATCTGCAACGACTGCGGCAGCGGGCTGGTGACCATCGACTTCTCCGACTTCGTGGTCCCCCCCGACGCTCCTTCTCTTCTCTCACCTGCTGACGGCATCCTTGATGCCGGTCTGAGCCCACAGTTACAGTGGCATGCCTCTGCGAACGCCGAGCACTACTGGCTGCAGGTGGCCGAGGACAGCGGTTTTGCCGCCAAAGCGGCCGACACCAGCGGCATCACCGATACCACCTTCACCCTTACAGGACTTTCTCCCGACACTGAGTACTTCTGGCGCGTGGCGGCCGGCAACCTGGCCGGCTACGGTGATTGGAGCGAGGCCTGGCGCTTCGCGGGCTTGATCACCATCGGCCTGTCGGTGGAGCCCGACTCGCTGGGCTTCGGCCAGGTGCCGATGGGCGGCGATTCCTCTTTGGTGTTTCACATCAAGAGCATTGGCACGGATACCCTGAAAGTCAGCGACATCAATTCATCCCATGCCGTTTTCAGCGTCTCGGACACGGCCTTCTCCCTGGCTCCGGCCGAGAGCACCAATGTCACGGTGACCTTCGCCCCGGCCGCCGCCGAGAGCTATTCGGGGACTCTGGCCATCCGGCACAACGCCGCCGGGGGTGAAACCGTCGTGCCGCTCAACGGGACCGGGGCACTCTCTAAGCCGGTGGTGCTGTCGATGGTCCTGAGCGATCCTTCGCCCACCCGGGCCGGGCCGGTGAATTTCACCCTGACCTTCGACCGCACGATGGACACGGCCGTGGAGCCGACGGTCAGCTATGGCCTGGCCAGCCCGTATGACGAGCATACCATTACGGCCGCCCCCGGCTGGTCGGCAGACTCCACCGCCTGGACGGGGACCGACACCATCGGGACCGGAAAAGGGGACGGGCTGAACAGGGTGAAGATCCAGTCGGCCCAGGACCCCGACGGCCGGGTCATGAATCCGGACACAGGGCGGACCTTCTTCATCGATACTACGGCGCCCATCTCCTCGGCCAGCTCACCTCTGTATTCCAGCTCTACGAGCTTCACGGTGCGCTGGTCCGGAGCCGATCCGTTCCCGGCCTCCGGCGTGGCCGGCTTCGCCGTCTTCGTCTCGGTGGACGGAGGTCCAGCCGCCGAGTGGATCGCCGACACCACCGTCACCGCTGCCGTCTATGCCGGGAGCGAAGGCCATTTCTACAGCTTCTACTCGCTGGCCACCGACAGCGCCGGCAATCGGGAGATGGCGCCCGGCGCGCCGCAGTGCAGTACCTCTTTCGACCTGATGGCGCCGCAAATCACGGCCACCACCATCTGGACCGACACCAGTTTCGGCGGCCCCTTCGCGGTCAGCGCCGAGATCGAGGACTCCGTGGGCATCGGCCTGGCGCTGCTGTGGTACCGGACGGCGGCCGAGACGGTGTGGCAGGCCGACACCATGACGGCCGCCAAGGACCTCTATGCCGGCGCCATCCCGGAGCAGAGCGCGCCCAACACCGCGGTCAGCTACTATGTCCATGCCCGGGACCTGGCCGAGCCGGCCAACAGCCGGACCGATCCTGCCGGGGCGCCCGGCGAGGCCTACGCTTTTACCGCCTACGTCACCGCGGTCGAGCCGCCCCCGTCCGGAGGCCTGCCCGGTGAGTTCGTGCTCCAGCAGAACGTCCCCAATCCCTTCAACGCCGGCACACGGATATGCTATACGTTGCCCCGAGCCGGCCGGATGCGCCTGGAGGTGTTCAACATCCTGGGCCAGCGGGTTGCCGTGCTGGCCGACGGGATGCAGCCGGCGGGCGCTCACGCCGTCCGCTGGGACGGACGGGATCATGATGGCCAGGCCCTTTCGTCCGGGGTCTATCTGTGCCGGCTGAGCACGGAGGAGGATGTCAGGACGAGGAAGATGGTGCTGTTGAGATAAATGAAAAGGGGGCGGTTCGAGAACCGCCCCCTGAGGAACATCACGTGTGACACTAACACAATAACTCGCCTTTTGTTATTCCCCAATTCCTCCCCGCTGAGATAACTTCATCACCTCCTGCTCATGCTGTCTTATCTGTTCTTGCTCCTGATAATCCTTGCCCCTGCTCTCCGGATAGCCATAGGCGGTCGGATAGAGCAGCACTCCCTGGTCGCAGAGCTTGTTGTCCAGCCCCTTGTCCTTCTCCACCTGTAACTTGGCCAGGGGGCTGGAGGGCAAGGTGTAGGGGTTATTCTTTTCCTAATAGTTCTGCTTTTCCCCCGGAGTCCGTACTCCGCTTTTCCCTTGACAACGCCGGATATATGTGCTAAAATTGTTCTATAAAAAATATACTTCCGGCTCGGTATAATCTACTTAT
>Ga0272444_10004955_pt1 | contig 11591 bp, 7 predicted proteins | sample SSMForm13_FD_201033 | JGI IMG/M metagenome (GOLD analysis project Ga0272444, IMG submission 201033) | Marine sediment archaeal communities from Little Sippewissett salt marsh, Falmouth, MA, United States - SSM-Form-13 | ecosystem: Environmental > Aquatic > Marine > Wetlands > Sediment ... | reverse complement strand
CTTCATCAGGTTCGGCAGCGCGTGCGGGGTAGGATCCCAGTCGCCGCCGTGGATGATCTGCGCGATCACGAGTTGGTCGCGGGTCTTCTCGGCCTGCTGGTGGAATATCTTGCGGGTTCCCCAGGCGCGAGCGTACTGAAAGTTGGCCAGAACCGTGGTGATGACATTCACGCCCAGCCGGACCGCATCGTCCTGGTGGTAGAGAATGCCGCCCTCGATCGGGTTGGCCTCGACGTCCCAGCCGCAGTTGAGGTCGATCGGTGAAAAGATGATGGCCGGACGGCAGCCCATGTATATCGCCTCGATGTAGGGGGGCATGGACTTGAACGGCTCGGAGTCCTTTCGCACACGCATCTTGCCTATGTCGAAGTACGCGTGAAACAAAGGAGAGTCCGTGTCGAGCGGAAGCAATTTGCGTTCAGGAAATAAACGCTGAATCTCCCGCCGTGCGGTCTGTACGAATTCAGATCGGCCACACTGGGCGTGAAGAACCAGCGTCCCGCCATCGTAAAGATAACGCCTGAGCTTGCCGAGCATCTCTTCGGATAACTCAGGCATGGCAGTCCAGCCGGTGACGTACAGCAAAGGAAGCTCCGCCGGATCCCACGAAAACTTGCCCAGCGACGTCGGAACGAAACGGTAGCGTATATTGAGCTTAGCGTTGGCGTACTTCATCAATCGTTCGATGTCGATCTGCGTGGTGGGAAACGCCCTGGCACGCTGACGCCTGCCGTTGACGATCTCAAAACCGGCACTCGAAAAGTTGATCATCCCCACAAGCGCCGGAGCTGCCGGTTGACGCTTGCGCTCCGAACGCCGAAGAGGAGTCGCCGGAAGAGGCAGAGGCGGAATCCCCTCAGCCGCAGATCGACGCTGCGGCTTGGCTCGCGGCGGAAGGACCTTGGGGTTCTTCCACTCGGCAGATGATGCTATGGCAATGCCGCCGAAAATCACAGCCACAACTAGTCCGCCGATCACTGCGTGTCTCGATACGGACATGGTATTACCTCCGCTCCCCCCATCTGGTTGTCTTGTGCAGATCCCGACGAATCTGCCTGTTTCTCTTCGGCAATCGAGCAGCATTACCTCAAGTTCATATAGTATAACGCGACATGGCCCGGCGATAATGCGAAATTGCGCCGCAAACCACCACCGGACCTCCTTGACGGATGCCGGTGTTTGATCGGGCTAGGGGCGTTGTGGACCGGAAGCGTTGGCACGCTACCCACAGTAAGATCCGACGGGCGAATCAGCTACCCGTCAGTTCGCGGATTCGGTTGTGAGCCCACTGCACGTTGGTGGCGTTGAACTGCTCGTGCTTGATTACCTGGCGGTAGAGTTCGATGGCATTGGCCTTGTTGTAGAGCCTAAGGTCCTCGACCACCGCAGCCTGGAACCGAGCCGGCTTGGTCAGGTTGGCATCCCACTCGACGGCCCGTTTGTACCACGCTACTGCCCGGATATTCTCGTTGAAATATTCCTTGTATATCTCGCCGATATAGAAACCCGCCAAGGCGATTTTGGTGCTCTGTGGATACCTGTTGACGAGGTTCAGGAACAGCATCAGCGCCTCTCGCTGCTTTTCGTAATTGGTGGTGAGAGGCCCGAGCAGCCCCTTGCCGTCCCGGTGTAGCTTCAATGCCTGCTTGTACATTTTCTCAGCCTCGGGAATCACCTGCACCGGCCTGAGCGTTGCGGCGGGCATCTCGGCTTCGAGGAAATACTTGTACGTCATGACTGGATCGAAGCGGTCCAGAACGTTGGAGACGCGCTGGGCCTTATACGAATCGCCGGCCTTGTCGCGGTAGAACGCCAGCAGTTTTCGCATGGCGTCGAGATACCCCGTCCGTGCGCCCAGGACGTACTCTACCAGCAGGTGTTCGTCGGCTTCAGACAGCGACTCGCCCGTTGGCTGGGTGATCTCCGGTATGCCGGACCACTGGAAAGTCTGGGCGTTGTCGAGGTTCTTCGTCTCGCGCTCTACCCACCGCGCCTTGTCCATGTTGCCGGTACGAACGTAGTAGCTCTGCAAGACAGTCAGGCGATAGCGGTAGTTAACCCTGGCCGACTCCGCCGACGTGGCGGCGGATACCTCGGCTGTGTTGCCCGCCATCACCGTCAGCGTCCTGGGCAATTTATTGTTCGCGGTCTTCGGAGGCGCCGGGGGCAGATTGCATCCGGTCAAAAAACCGCAAGCCACAAACACAACAAAAACTGTCTTCGCCAGTGCGTTAGTCATCCCACGGGCTCCTTACCTGTATAGAGTAGAGCGGTTCCCAGCCGACGGTCAACATGCCGACATACATGCTCATTATTACCTGCGAGTATTGCACATGCAAGCCCTTCGCCGACCGGTTTCCGCGAGTCACCAGTAACTTTAACGCCAACTCCCCCTGCCGGCTCCGCCAGGACCTCCACCAAAAGCGCGAAAGATGCGAGATTCATCATTACAGTTCCTCTCTCTGTCGCCCCGGCGTGTCCAGAGTTCATCTCCCACCAAGACCAAGCCATGCAACCTGCCCGCAACCCCAAAAACGACTTTGCTGGCAAACTCGCAAGCCATGCCTTGCCAAGCCGCAACTTGTCATGGTAATATACTACCCAGTCATTGCGGGCGTAGCTCAATGGCTAGAGCTCCAGCCTTCCAAGCTGGTTGTTGAGGGTTCGAATCCCTTCGCCCGCTGTCCACGACATGCGGAGACATCCGTTGCCAATCGGCGACAACTCCGCCAACACCAAAGCCTTGCGCGACCGCCCGCCCCGGGCCCGGCGTTTTGCCAATCGGCGACAATCGCGACATACGTTGCCAATCCCGGAACGCTGTCCTGCACCAAGACGGTCACCCCCAGGCCCCCGGGAGCACCGAGTCGATCACCGGCGGGACAAGCGCCGATCAAGCCCAACGGCTTAGGCTAATCCACCGAACACCTACATCAGCTGCATGCTCCGCCTGACCAGCCTCGCACCGGACATCACCGAGGCGATCCTGCGCGGTGACGAACCCGATGGCCTCAGTCTGGAGAAGCTGCGGAAGAACCTGCCGGTGCGGTGGGATGAGCAGAGGGAGAAGTGGGCGTGAACGCGTTGGATTAACCGCTCCGATCACGTCGCTTCGCGGCGCGTATCGGAGTCTGGTTCGATCCGGTTGTTGTGCGGTCTACTGCCCCAGTTGCTGCAAGGCTTTCTTGGCCGCCCACTGCACGCGCTTGTCAGGACTCTTCAGTTGTTCCTTGAGTTTCGGAATCGCCTTCCTGGCCTCGGGGCCGCCAATATTGCCGATCGCCAAAATGACTGCACACTGCGTGTAGCGGTTACCGCCGTCGATCCGCTTGATCAGCACCGGGAGGGCGGTTTTCGCCTCGGGCCCCACTTTCCCCAAGGCAATGGCGGCGCCCGCCGAGGCCTGGGAATCATTCTCAAGTTCCTCGATGAAAAATGGAATCAACGCTTTCAACTCGTCCTGATTGAATTCCTTGTGCACCGCGTCGATTGCATGCTTAACAGCATAGTGTTTTCCGGTCTTGATCAGAGCGGTAAGTAACCGCGCCTTGTCCGGACAGTTCTCGAGCTTAGCGATGGCCGTCATATCCTCGCGAGTTAATAGGGCCTCCTTGCCGGTGTCAATCAGCACGTTCAGCAGCGGCACCGCAACCCGGGGGTGTGTCCAGTATAGAGCCATTACGGCGTACGCCTGGATTCCGGGGTCCTTCTGCCCGGGGAGGTATTCCTTTAGGAGTTCCGACGCTTTATCTCCGTCTTTGGCGTATCCAAGGCTCAGCAGCGCCACCGCCCTGGTCTCGAGATCGCTGGAATTGAGTTCCTTCTCGAGCTCTCCGATTGAGGGCATCTTCTTGTACCTGCGGGCGAACCCATGGAAGAAAGCTCTCTCGCGGTTGAACCCGTTCGTTGCCGGGGGGAAGATTTCAGGAGCGATGCTTTTGATCTCGTCCCAATCCAGAATCGGATAAGGCTTTTTCCCAAAAGGCTTGACCCACACCTTGCGCCATTCTTCTGTGGTCATACTACCCATCAAACATTTCGGGTACCCAAGCGCCAGCAGCACAAAACAGTTTTTGTAAACTCTGATCTCAAAGACATGCTTCATTTCATATGCACTAAGTCGGGAAGTGTTGAAAGTCAGCGACTTTCCAGGGACCTCCTCCCTGACTATGTAACGGTGAAGACTCGCCTCCATGATGATGTCCGCCTTGAAGATGGGCGAGGATTCAGGCAATTGTGACCACCAATTCCCGTTATGGGCGACGACGATCATCGGTTCGTTCGGATACTTCTGCTTGATCATCTTGCAGGTACGCTCTCCGAACTTGAGCGATTCGGGGAAGAGCTTTCCCATCGTATCAGGGTTATACAGGGCAACCAGGTGAATGCGGAGTCCCTTCTCCTCCAGGACCGCATAGTAGTCACCATGCGTGCTCTCATACTTCTTGATACTGTCGCGGAGGATCGTGCCGTCCAGCTTGGCGATCTTGCACCGTTCGAACCAGCCCCACTGAAAGGCCCCGTCCGGCTTGCCGCCGTGGTCTGGCAGGATCCGGTCCTCGTTGTCACCGATCACGGGGTAGAAGATCCGATAGAAGGCGTCCGTGCTCCCATAAGCGGCAACGGCCGAAGCCTCCATACTCTTGACCTCCCCCTCACTGTTGAAATGATCTCCCACTCCGATGATGAACCGCGGCTTGATCCGGTTTCGGAACATCTTCAGGGTTTCGGTCAACTTCGTATGGCCGCCTTTGTTGTCGCTGAAGACCCCTATCGACAAGAGCTTCTTGCCCGGCGCCAGTGATTCGATGGGGATTCTGTCCTGGCCCCGGGCCGTCAGAGACAAACCGCAAGTCAGCAGCAGTAACGCGAGCCAGAACCTTCTAAACAACATCGCCACGGCGGTCAGATTCTTGAAGATCGACATCGACAGTCTCCTTGCGGTATGAATCAATGTGCCCCATCGGGCTCGCTCAAAGAGTTGAACGATATCCCGCCGGAAAGGTCTCTCCGTCATCGCTTTTCGTGTTTCGCTGTGCCCGATCCGGCGTGCTGCGTGCGAGTCCGGCGGCCGCCAGGGCTATCCGAGTCATCGCCCTCGTGATGGTACTGTTCGTCGTCATCGCAGGGCGCCCTTTGGGGATTGGGGGCCCATGCGAGGCGCCGCTGCTACTTCTTCTCCATCGCCAGCGCGGCCTTGGCGAAGGCCTGGCCGATCAGCGCCATGGTCTTGGCGCAGCCGAGGTAGTGGTAGCCGGCGTTGGAGGCTCCGCGTTTCCACAACGCTTCATTCTCAGGGGTGATCAGCTTGTCGCGATACTCTTTGACATAGGCCTGCTGCTGCTCCTTGGTCATCTTGCGGTCTTTGGGAGCGGCGTCCCAGTATTCTTTATGCATCGCGTAGGCGAGCGGGTAGCGGTCGGCTGCGACCTCACCCGGCAGGCTTCCTTTCTGCAGGTGGTAGGCCAGCCCTCGGGGCTTGCCGAGCTTCTCGGCGATAGCCGCCAGAGGCTTGTCCCAGAACGGGGCGGTCTCCACGGCCGCGACGTTGCCCTTGAACTCCGGCATGTCCGCCGGGGCCGCCATGGCCTGGCGGAAGTAGTCGGGCTTGTCCTTGATGCCGCCGACGCCCATCACGCCGATGACGAACGGCATCTTCGGCGTGCCGAGGTCCTTGCGAACGTCGCGAATGAAGTCCGCCATGAGTTCGCTGTAGAGGGCATAGTCCTTCTGGCGTGTCTCTTTGTTGTAGGGATACGTGCCGCTGTCGACCATGTCGTTCCAGCCCTGGAACCAGACGAAGCCCGCGATCTCGTAGCCGGCTTTGGCGTCGTAGGTCGGCACGATGCGTTTGGGATCGGCGAGCACCTTCTTGGCGTGATCGATCATCAGTCGATAGTACTCGCCCGTGACCTTCGCCTTGGCCGCCTTGACCGCGGCGATATCCTTGCCCTGCTTCTTGAGGCCTTCCAGTTGTGCATCGCTGAACTCATACGGCCCGGCGCTGGGCGAGCGGAAGTCCGTATTCAACGACTTGCCGCCCCAGGCCGTCTTGATGATCAGGATCGGGCCGTCGTACGCCTTCTCCATCGTGATGCCGAACAGATACTCCGGGCCGATCTTCCCGCCGTCTTCGGCGGGGTTGGGCCTCGAGCCGTACCCGGCCGTCAGCTTGCCGAAGCCCTCGCCCAGCGTGCCGCGGGCCGGCGAGCCGGTCAGGTACGAGATCCACACGCGATCGCACACGCGCGGCTTGCCGTCGGGACCTCGCATTTCCTTGAGCAGCGGCGCCGTCTTCGGGTCGTCGCCGATGTAATCGAACGTCTCGATCTTGGCCTGGCCCTCCATGTTGGACTGCCCCGCCAGGATGAACACCTTCAGAGGCTTGGCCTGCGCGCTGCTCCAGCAGACGCCCATCAGGCCCGCCAACAGCGCGATCTTCCATCCAACTCGTTTCATGTCATTCTCCCTGCATGCTTCGGTTTCAGACGCCGCGCTTAACGCGGCGGCGATTGGCGCCACGCGGACCGGAAGCCACCGGCACCGCCCCACTCTGTCTGCGAGAATCTACTCTTTCAGGAGATCCGCCAGGCGCAGGCCCTCGATGTAGGCATCCGTCTGGGCGACTGGCGTGTACTCCTCGCCGTCCTTGCCTGCCTTGGCGTAATGCGCGTTGCTGTACACGGCCAGCGTGTTCGTTCCCTTGCGCAAATGCGCGGCGGCTGAGTCACTCAGCGGCCATTCCCAGTAGTGGGGATAGTTCTTCCACCACACATAGGTGTGAATCTTCTTGCCGTTGAGGTAGATCTGAAAGCCGTTGCGGATCAGCACTCGCAGGCGGTAGACGTCGTAATCCAACGAGTCGAGCTCGAACGTCATCCGCATCAGAAGGAACTCCCCGTCACCCCAGGGCGAGGCGGTCTTGAAACGCGGCTGTTTCCAGTCTGTGTAGGCCGTCCCCTGGGGCCTGCCGAACCCGCCGCCCACGAACCGTCCGACACCAATGGGAGCTTTGCCCTGCTCCCACTTGCTGGCATCGAATTCCGGCAGGTACCACTTCTCCAGCCCCTTCGGCAGTGCGACCACGCGGAACCGTTTGCCGATACGCGGATGCATCCGTTCTTCTTCTCGCTGGGGATCGAACGAGGTGTAGCGCCAGAGACGCTCACTCGGCGAGGGCGAACCGAGCGGCTTCCAGCCTTGCACTTTCCCCTTGAGGGCCGTCAGGCCCACGATCGTGTTGATCAGCAGCATGTCGGGCTTGCCGTTGCGCGCCCGTTTGAGCATCTCCTTGCGATAGTCGTTGGTCAGCAAATCGATCAGCTCCTGCTTCTGGTCAGCAGGCAGCTTCTCGAGCATGGCGTGCAGGCCGCGCTGGCCACCGCCCGCTGGAGTGCCCGGCAAACCGAGCATCCACGACAGCTGCACCAACGGGATGCTGGGCAGCCGGTCCCGGATGGCCCGAGCCACCGCGAGCGTCTGCTTGGGATCCGTCATGGCCATCCCCGCGGCGCCCTGGATGTTGTGCGCGCCTTCCGCCGATCGGTGGGAAACGGCCGTGTCGGGAACGATCCTGCTGTCCTTGACCGCGCGGAGAAGCCCGACCATGATCTTCTCTCTGGCGTACGTCTTCGTATCCCGGCCGCGAAGGACCTCCTGCAACTGGCTGAGCATTCGCGATCGCGGCTGAATGTGATACTCGTTGGTGTAGACCGTCATCAAGGCCGGCAGGACCTTCTTGAACAGCTTGTCGTCGGTCTTCGACGCCATCAGCGCCCGGAACGCCGACTCGCGCAGCCACCAATCCCTATTCTCCGTCCATGGCAGGATCGCCGAGAGATTCTTTTCGATAAACTCCGCCGGCGCGAGGCTCGCGGCGAACAGGGCGCCGTCGACGACGTACCACGCCTCCTTCGGATCGGAGATCATCTTCGCGATGGACTGCAGCATGCCGGGCGTGAGCTGCTCGGTCGTCAGCGGGCCCTCTCCCCGCCTGCGGCTGGGCGACATGGCGAACCAGTACCGATAGTCGATGATCCCATCCAGCGCCGCCCGGCGGAGGCGGGGATCGTCGCTGCCCAGGAGCCTCTCGAGATCGTCGAGCGCGCCGATCTGTCGCAGCGCCTTGGCGGCCTGGGCGCGGATCATGTAGTTGGGATGATGGACGTTCTTGAGGATCTCAGCCTTGGAGACCTTGCTCAGATCCGACGAGGCCGCGTAGGCCGAGCCGAACTTGTAGAACGGGATGTGCACAGGCTCGGGCTTGCCGTACTTGAAGAAATCCGGATGGGGTTCGTACGACGTGAACGCCACGTCGGCCTTCGTGCCCCAGAGCAACTCGGGAAGCGTGAAATCCTTGGAGTACTTCGTGCGAGGCCCGCCGGTGATGCGCAGCGTCTTGAGCGGCGCGGTGTAGGCGATCGCCACGAACGCGCCGGAGGGGATGTCGTTGAACCGTTCGGTGGTCGCCACGCCGAACGCCCCGCCCGGCCTGCGCGACAGATCGTAGAACCATCGCAGGCGGTCCATCATCGCGCGGTACGCCTCGGGGCGCTTGTCCATCACATAGACCGGCGCGATGGACCGCCAGTGGGCGTCGCCCCGGCCGTTGTCGCCATGGCCGCGCGCCAAGCCCACGTAGCTGTCCACCATCGACATGGCCTGGTAGTCGGCGGCCAGCTTGTAGATCGTCGTGTCGCCCTTGGCGCCGGAGGCGATCAGCATCGCCGCGGCGCTCATGCCGTCCTTGCCGTTGGAGCCCAGCCCGCCCTCGCCGCGATGATCGCCGTAGGCCACGGAGCCCCGCCCGGCGAAACGGTACCAAAATCGCAACGCGCCGAGCAGCGTCTTCTCATTGACCTTCACGCCGCATTCCTTGCCCAGCAGCATCGTGGTCAGCAACTGGCTGCCCGCGGGGTTCATCAAACCGCCGGCGACGTACCCCGGCGAGATGCCCGGGCCCCAATGCACCCAGCCGCAGCCGTACTTCTGCCGGTCGCGGGCGTCGTCGCAGTAGTACTGCAGCAGCGGTAAGACGGACTTGTCACCCGTGCGAAGGTAGTACTCGCCGGTGAGGATGCCGTTGTACCCGTTGTGCCACGTGTTGTCGCCGATCGCCCTGGGGTTCTTGGTGAACTGCGCCAGGTAGGCCTTGACGCGGGGCAGATACTTGTCGTCGCCGGTCGACAGCAAGAACAGGTGGGCCTGCGCGGCGGTCAGATCCTTCGCGCCGAGAGGCACGTTGGCGTAATACTCCGCCGCCTCGCGGATGATGCGCTTCGACTTGGCGCAGTTCAACGGCCAGGTCTTGCTGTAGGCGTCAAGGACGGGGATCTTGATCTCGACGGTTCGCTTCTTTCCGTCCTGGGTCTCCACGTCGAACCGAAGGCGTCCGTCGGTCGCCTCAGCCTTGGTCAGCGCGTCGCCGAGATCGATGTTCAGATTACGTCCCTTCAGCGCCACGCCGTTGACGCCGCGAATAAGCTCGCCCGCCTTGAACTTGCCGGCCGCGGGTGTGCCCGGGGTGGTCTCCTCGACGGTGAGCTTCACGCCCGGAAAGATCCGCAACTTCAGGCCCGTCACGCCTAGATCGCCGAACGGAATCTCCTTCGTCGGGCTCGGCCGCGAGCCGTACACCTGCGGCTCGGTGTAGTAATCGCCCGTCTCGGCCCCGACCGCGACGCCAACAACGACGAGCACCACGAACAACATTGCCACGGCGGTCAGATTCTTGAAGATCGACATCGACAGTCTCCTTGCGATATGAATCAATGTGCCCCATCGGGCTCGCTCAAGGAATGGAACAATATCCCGCTGGAAAGGTCTCTTCGTCATCGCTTTTCGCCGAGATTTCCTGGATAGCTTGTCGCCGATCCCGGTGCGCCGGGGCCGTCGGCCTTTCTGACGATATTGTCGCCGATCCCCGCGCGCCGGGGCCGTCGGCCTTTCTGACGATATTGTCGCCGATCCTGGGATCGGCAACCATTGTTCTTGATCAATTGAGGGAGGAGCCTGCCGTCTCTTGCCGCGCCCCGGTCGGCACAACATCTCAGATCTTCGGCAGCGCTGCCACGGCGCTGGCGGTGTCAGCGAGGTCGAGATGGGTGTAGATGTTCATCGTAAGGCGGATGTCGGAGTGGCGAAGGAGCTTCTGGGCTGTGGCTGGCGAGGCGCCGCTGCGGGCCAGGAGGGTGGCAAAGGTGTGGCGCAGGCAGTGGATGTCCAGCGTGCGGCCCTGGGCGTCGGTCTTGGCAATGCCCGCCGCGTCCAGGTCACTGTCGAAGACGCGTTTGAAGTCACTGGGCACGTTGAACAGCAGCCTGGCACCGTTGCTGTTCCGCTCGGTCAAGTGGCGGCGTAGATCCGCGGCCAAGTCAGGCCGCAGGGGCAGGACGGCGCTCTTGCCGCTCTTGGCGTGCCGCCCTTCGACGCGGACGCACGGCTGATCGCCGTCGAGGTCCAGGGCCTTGACGGGCAAGGTCGTGACCTCGCCCTTTCGCAGGCCGGTCGTGAGCATGAAGCGATAGATCAGTGCCCTCTCCTGGCCCACGCGCTTCAACCGCTCCTGGACCTCCTCGCGAACGTTGGCCAACAGCTTACCCTTGTTCTTTCCGGCACGGACGGTGAGCGCGTCCCGGGTCGGGCGCTCCTCTGCGGCCTTCAACAACGCGGCGATTTCGTCCTCCGTCAACGGTCGCCGCTTGCGGGTGGGTTCGACCTCCTCAACCTTGGGCAGGCCGGCAAGCGGGTTGGCTGTCAGCCGTCTCTCGGCCACGCACCAGTTGCAGAACGCCACGATGGCGGAGCGGAACATGTTGATCGTCCGCGCTGCAAGCGGCTGCGACTCCGGGTCTTTGGGGTCGCGAGGCGTCTGGGCGATCCTGTCCATCCAGCGCTGGACGTCCTGGCGGTCGATGTCCTTGAGTGTGCGGAAGCGACATTCGTGGACAACCCGGCCGAGCTGTTGGCGGACGTTGCCGACATGCGTGGCGGAGACCCGCCTGCCGCGTACCGTCTTGACGGCCAGGTGCCTGATGTAGTCCTTCATTTGCTTGTCGATGGGCGTGTCAAGGTGGCCCGCCGCGGCCAGTTCGGTCTGGGTCAGCACCCCCGCCTTGACCTTCTCGACCTTGGTCAGGGCATCGACGAGCATCTTCTCGGCCGCCTGTTTGTCGCGGCAGCCCGTCGATTCCCGCTTCATTCTGCCCGACGCGTCGGTGTAGCGGATGTACCAGTAGTCCGAAACGAACTGGACGCGCCCGTCGTCGAGGACTTCTGCCGTTCGTTCCTGGCGTTTGCCGTTGAGCCACCGGGCCATCTTCCTGCCGCGGCGCGTGAAGAATTCGGCGCCGTCGGGCATCAGGATCGGGTACTTCTTGTACACTGCGGCCATCTTCGCTCCAATCCGCGGGCATCGCCGCGCCCGTCTGTCACACTGAGCGATGACGGGCCGGAAAGCTCAAGGAAGTTAAGATCATTTTCAGGACGGACTTACACCCCTACCGCGATGAAATGGACGGACCTGGACACCCGTCGCTGATCCACCGGGCGATGGTCTGGGCTTGCCAGCGGACCATGCTGCCTATCCGCAC
>Ga0272444_10004954_pt1 | contig 11596 bp, 8 predicted proteins | sample SSMForm13_FD_201033 | JGI IMG/M metagenome (GOLD analysis project Ga0272444, IMG submission 201033) | Marine sediment archaeal communities from Little Sippewissett salt marsh, Falmouth, MA, United States - SSM-Form-13 | ecosystem: Environmental > Aquatic > Marine > Wetlands > Sediment ... | reverse complement strand
TGGGCTCCGAGCTGGTGTGGAACGATCTCATCGCCCTGCGAGGCGGGTACAAAGCCCTGGGTCGTGAGGACAGCGAGGAAGGTTTGACCTTCGGCGGCGGCATCCAGTACCCTGTCACGGCTGGAACCGCCGTGAAGATCGATTACGCATACTCCGACTGGGGCCGGCTGGAATACGTCCATCGTTTCTCTATGGGATTGGAGTTTTAATCGCCTTTACACATCATCACCCTGAAACAGGAGGAGAACCGTCATGGCAGATGAACAGGCCACTGTTCAGAAGGAAAGCAAACCCAAGGGAGACGGCAAGGCCGATCTGGGCAAGCGATTCGTAGCCGCTTTAATCGACGCGGCCATCGCTGTCGTGGTTGGCTTCATTCCCATCATCGGAGGCATTATCAGCGCGGCTTACTGGCTGCTGCGCGATGGAATGGATTTTGAATTCATGAAGCACCGCTCCATCGGCAAGAAAGTCATGAAACTCCAGCCGGTCACCCTGGACGGCAAACCGGTGGATATGGTGACCTCCATCAAGCGCAATTGGATGTTCGCACTGGGCGGCGTTGTGCAGTTCCTGATGTTCATCCCGGTGGTGGGCTGGGCCCTGATCCCGGTCGTGGGCGTGATCTCACTCATTCTGGCCATCATCGAGATCATCCTGGTCCTGACCGATCCCGAGGGTCGCCGGATGGGCGACAAGATCGCCAACACCAAGGTGATCGAGGTGGCCGAGTAAAGAGCAAGACCAGTAGGCAGTAAGCGGTAAGCAGTAAGCAGTGAACAGGCAGGGCATCATCAACAGTGACGAGCAAGCAGTGGGAAGTGAACCGCTCCCGGTATCTGTTTGCCCGATGATCGAATAATTGGCGGCTGCGGTCTGCTGATGTGGCCGCAGCCGCCGTTGTATGTTCGCCCCGGTTCTTTCAGAGCGGCTCTTTCAGATCCGCGGCATCCTGTCGGGCGCTGGCAGCTGCTACGCCTCTCGTCGCATCCGATGCGAACACTCCTCTGTCCCCTTAATGGATGAATCCGAACAGACCCAAAAGCGGAGGACGACCATGAGGCCGACCCGGAGAAAATTCCGGATGCTCCTGATCTGTTCCCTGGCGGCGGCAGCCGTTTTGATCTTCGCCTGCAGCGAGAAGGATCCCACCGAGCCGGAGGCCGAGGCGCCACAGATCCCGCCGGTCTCGACCTTCCTGATGGATTTCAGCGACTTTCCCGCCCACAGCCGAGGTTCGGCCGGGCCAGAGCCGACGCCGGTCAAACTGCTCACCCGGGACAATCACAATTGGGCCGCCCTGCATGTCGGCGTCTGGAACCTGATCGTCACCGTGGGCATGGCCGTTCCGGTGGCCGCTTTCGTGGAATCCTTCGCCCACCGGCCCATCCAGCAGCCCGACGGAAGCTGGATCTGGTCCTACGACCTGACCGTGGACGGGGATCAATATTCGGCCGCCCTGCGCGGCTCGATCGACAACGCCGGGACCGAATGGGAGATGAGCGTCACCAAAGAGGGTGAGTACGAAGATTTCCAGTGGTACACCGGGGAAGCGGATCTGTTCCTCACCGAGGGCAGCTGGATCCTCAATAAACATCCCGAGGATCCCATCCCCCTGGTGGGCATCGTGTGGCATCGCAGCATCGTGGACAGCACCGCCGACATCACATACACCAATATCGAGCCGAGCGGAGCCGAGAACGGCGGTTACATTTCCTACGGCACCATCCCGGACACCACTTACGACGCCTTCTTTGACATCTATAATAAAGGGCAGGACCATCTCATCAACGTCGAGTGGAATCTGGCCACCAAGGATGGCCGGGTAAAGGATGCGGCTCACTTCCAGGATGAGGACTGGCATTGCTGGGACGGCCAGTGGCAGGACATCGCGTGTCCGTGAGCCGTAATTCGCTTCTCATTTTCCAATATTCTCCCCTCTCACAAGGAGTGTTCCATGAAAGGACGGTCTCTCCTTCAGGCCATCACAGCCGTGATCATCATCTCCCTGCTTCTGGCCGGCGGCTGCGGTCAGAAGGTCAAGGACAAGATTCCCGTCACCACTTCGTCGAAACAGGCCCGGGAATCCTTTCTGGAGGGACGGGATCTGTTCGAACGCCTCCAGGCTCAGGAATCGCGCCAATTCTTCGAGGGGGCCGTGACCGAGGATCCCGACTTCGCCATGGGATATCTGTTTCTGTCCTTCGCCGTGCCCACCGCCCGGGGATTCTTCGAAAATGTGGAAAAAGCCGTCTCGCTGGCCGAAAAGGCCTCTGAAGGCGAACGGCTGTGGATCCTGGGGGTAGAGGCCGGAGCCTACGGCATGCCCATCAAGCAGCGGGAGCTGTATGAACGGCTGGTGGAGCTCTATCCGAAAGACGAGAGAGGTCATACTCTATTGGGCAACAATTATTTCGGCCAGCAGGACTGGGAGCTGGCCATCGGCGAATATGAGCAGGCCATCGCCATCAATCCGGATTTCTCGCAGCCGTATAATCAGCTCGGCTATGCCAATCGATTCCTGGGACGCTATCAGGAGGCGGAGAAGGCCTTTCAGACCTACATCGAGCTGATCCCCAACGATCCCAATCCGTACGATTCGTACGCCGAGCTGCTGATGAAAATGGGCCGCTATGACGAGTCGATCAAGGCCTATGACAAGGCCCTGGAATTCAATCCCAACTTCGTGGCCTCCCACGTGGGCATCGCCACCAATTACAACTTCAAGGAAGAACATTCCGAGGCGGTCGAGCAGCTCCACCGACTGCTGGACATCGCCCGCAACGACGGAGAGCGCCGGGCGGCTCATTTCGCCCTGGCTGTTTCCTATGTCGACGGCGGGCAGATGGACCGGGCCCTGAAAGAGCTGGAGACTCAATACGCCCTGGCCGAACAGAACAACGACGCCACGGCCATGGCCGGAGATCTGGCGGCCATGGGGAACATCTTCCTAGAAAAGGAACAGCCCGATGAGGCCGAGTCCGTATTCAAGAAGGCCGTCCAGCTGGTGGACGGATCGGACCGTTCCGAGGAGGTCAAGGACAACACCCGCCGCGGTTATCTCTACAACTCGGCCCGCGTCGCTCTGATCCGGGGAAACATCGCCGATGCCCGTGCGGCGGCGGCGGAGTATAAAGGCCGGGTCGAGGCCATCAACAATCCCCTGCAGATCAAGCTGGCCCACCAGCTGGCCGGCATGATCGCCCTGGCGGAAGAGGATAACGACACCGCCCTGACCGAACTGGAACAGGCCAATCTGCAGGACCCCTACAATCTCTACCGCCTGGGGCTGGCCTATCAGGCCAAAGGGGACCGGATGGCGGCCAGAGATCATTTCCAGCGGGCGGCCGACTTCAACGTTCTCAATAACATGAACTTCGCTTTCATCCGTCACCGGGCCGGCGAGATGGCGGAGTCGCTGTAATTCAATTTGGGAATTTCACTATGCCAATCCGTGGAAAACTCATCTCCCAAGGCGAAGAACACCACTTCACCCTCCCCGGAAGCTGGAATCTCCTGGCCCAGGCCGAACCCAGGGATGTGCCCGCCGTGGCCGATCTGAGGGCCGGGCTCCGCCGGGCCCTGGAGAATCCCATCGGCACGCGGAGCTTGGCTAAACTGGTCCCGGGATCCGGCCATGTGGCCATCATCAGCGAGGACCAGACCCGTCCCTCCCCTGTGGCCGGGGTGATCGGGCCGCTGGTGGAGATGCTGACCGAGCTGGGCGTCGATGACGGGCGCATCAAGGTGATCATCGGCGGCGGCGTCCACCGCAAGGCCACCCCCGAGGAGGTGAAGGCCAAGCTGGGCGCCAGCATCGTCAATCGGTTCACGGTCACCGTTCACGATTGCGACGACCGGGAGAACCTGGTGCTGATGGGCCGGACCGGGCGGGACACCCCGGTGTGGATCAACCGGGCCGTGGCCGAGGCCGGGTTGAAGATCGGCATCGGTACCTGCAATCCCCATTACTTCGCCGGCTACGGCGGCGGGGCCAAACTGATCCTCCCCGGGGTCGCCGGCCGCGAGTCCATCGTTCATAACCACACCATGTGCGGTCACCTGAAAGCCACGCAGGGCGTAACGGAGGGAAACCCGATCTGGGAGGACATGCTGGAGGCGGCCCGCATGGCCGGGCTGGATGTGAAGATCGATCTGGTGCTGAACACCCGCAAGGAGGTACACGAGATTTTCGCCGGCGAGATGGAGCAGGTCCAGAGGGAGGCCATTAAGAAATTGCTGACGATCTACGGCCAATCGGTTCCCAGGATGGCCGACATCTCCTTGACCTCCGGATATCCTCTGGAGACCGATCTGATCCAGTCAGGCAAAGCCATCCTGCTGGCCAACGAGGTGACCAAGGACGGCGGTGCCATCGTCCTGATGGCCGCCCTGACAGATGGAGCCGGGCCAAAGCTCTACCAAACCCTCAAGCAGAAGCCCGATCCGGAGACGGTGCTGGAATGGATCCGGGAGGGCAGGACCGAGCCGACCGGCGGGCCGCTGGCCTCGATGCTGCGAAAGCTACTGGAGACGAAGAGGATTATCGTGGTCACCGCTGGGCTGACCGGCAAACAGGTCGAAGATATGGAGATGGAGCACGCCTCAACCATCGAAGAGGCCATCGAGATCCTGGCCAAGGATTATCAAAATCCGGATGTGATCATCTCCCCGGTGGGCGGCTCGACGTTTCCGTATGTGGGGTGAGCTTCCCCCGACAGCAAAAAAAATTCACTTACATCTTGACTTTTCACCAAATGCGTGTATTCTTAATTAAATAGAGAAATTAAGTTCATGCGAAGACAGCGGACAAGGATTTGGGCAAACGAATAACCCCTTCCATATCAACCCGATTTTGGCCCACTGGTGACGGAAAGGGCCACCAATCGCGATCTTTCTCTTCTTAACGCCCAACCCCCAAATCCTTGAATTCCAGCGACTCGAAAGGAACTATCATGGCAACACAAGGAAGACTCTACTTCAAAGGTCAGGAAATCTTTTTCGACCTGCCGGACGATTGGAATCTTTTAAGCCAGGCGGAGCCGCGGGATGCGCCGGCGGTACCCGACCTGAAGGCCGCGGTGAAGGAGGCGCTGATCAACCCTCTGGGCACCAAGCCGCTGCGGGATCTGGTGCCATCCACCGGCGATGTGGTCATCATCAGCGAGGATCAGACCCGGCCATCTCCCATCGGCCGGGTGATGGAACCCCTGGTGGAACTGCTCAACGAATACGGCATCGCCGACGACCATATCAGGATCGTCATCGGCCGGGGCACCCACCGCAAGGCCACCGACGAGGAGGTCGGGAACAAATTAGGGGCCATGGCACAGCGGTTTGAGGTGACCATTCATGACTCCGACGATACCGACAACCTGGTCCTGATGGGCATGACCGGACGGGACACGCCGGTGTGGATCAACCGCCGGGTGGCCGAAGCCGGCCTGAGCATCGCCATCGGAACCAGCAATCCTCATTATTTCGCCGGCTACGGCGGCGGGGCCAAGCTGATTCTGCCCGGCGTGGCCGGACGCGAAACCATCGCCCAGAACCACTCCATGGTGGCCGACGAAAAAGCCCGGCAGGGGATCATGGAGGGCAATCCCATCTGGGAGGACATGCTGGAGGCGGCCCGCATCGCCAACCTGGGCCTCAAGATCGATCTGGTCCTCAACACCCGTAAAGAGGTCCACAAACTGTTCGCCGGTGAGGTCGAGGCGGTCCAGCGGTCGGCGGTCAAAGCCCTGCTTGCCGTGTACGGACTGGAAGTCCCCAAGATGGCCGACATCACCCTCACCTCCGGCTACCCCCTGGAGGTCAACCTGATCCAGTCGGGCAAAGCCATGCTCCTGGCCAACGAGGTGACCCGGGAAGGCGGCGCCATCGTGCTGTTGTCGGCCCTCAGTGACGGAGCCGGACCCAAGATGTACGAGACCCTCAGCCAGAAACCCGAGGCCGATACCATCGTGAAGTGGATCCGGGAGGGCAAGGCCGAGCCCACCAGCGGTCCTCTGGCCGCCATGATCCGCAATTTACTCAAGAAAAAGACCCTGATGGTGGTGTCGGATGGCCTGACGGGAAAGCAGATCGAGGATATGGACATGGAATATGCCGGTTCCATCCAGGAGGCCATCGAGAAGCTGAAGCCTCGTTTTGAGAATCCGAATGTGATCATCTCGCCTGTGGGCGGATCAACCTTTCCGTTTGTGAAATAAGAATTCGTGTTCGTTGTTCGTGTTCGCTTCACAAGCAGGTATCGAGTCCCGAGGTTTCATTTCGATGAATTGAGGAAAGAAAAACGAGAGGAGGTGGTGACGAAGATCTTTTGCGCGTCCGGACGTTCTGTTAACGATTGACCCTTTTTACCCTGAAAGGGGGTGTAGATCGTGATCAGAAAAGGAATTCCCTTCGCCATCCTGGCCATGAGTCTTCTCCTGACAGCTTCGGTCTCCTGGGCCGGCGACGGCGACAACATCTTCGTTCCCGCCTATGGCAATGCCGTGGACGATACCCTGTCCAACAATCTGATCCGTGGATGCGCAGCCGGCTCCGACCTTGATGAGGACGGCCTGTACGAGATCATCGTCACCGATTACGATAACGGCTGTATCGTTCATGTCTACGAGGTCACCGACGACAACACCCTGGAGTGGGTGTGGAGCTCCGCCGGGTCCAACGGAGCCAATGTCCGCCAGGTGGGCACCGGCGACATGGACAACGATGGCATCGGAGAAATCATCTTCGTAGTCTGCGACGGGACCTGGAGCGCTGAGTACGAGGGCGGCATCCACGTCTACGAGTGGGACGGCGTCACCGACAACGGATACGGGGACGAAGCTGTCTCCATCTATAAGACCAACCCCTCTCATCCGGACCGTTTTCGTACGGAAGGCTTCGCCATCGGTGACGTGGACGAGGACGGCCAGAACGAGATGATCATCTGTGACAACACCAATCAGGGGGCCGCTGCGGAGGACCAGGATGGACTGTACATTCTGTCGGTCAGCGGCACCTTCGAGACCGGCTTCGCCACCTGGAACGAGGAGGCAGCATACTTCCGGAGCGATGGTTATGGCGGCAGCCCGACCAACGCCCAGATGGGCGACATGGACGGCGACGGCAACTATGAGGCCATCTTCGGGGTATGGGATTATGCCGCTCTGTACATCGTCGAGGCCACCGGTGCCAACGCTTATGCCTACCAGACCTACATCCAGATCGACACCACCGGCGACGGGGTTAACCTGGACAACTTCGTGGTCGGCGATCTGAATAACGACGGAGCCGACGAGGTCTATTTCAACATCTACGGCGGCGGAGAGATGGCCGTTATCACCGGCGGCGCTGACGTCAGCGCCATCACCTTCGAGAACAACGTCACCTATCTGGAGGAAACCGGGGGAGCCGGCGGCTATGGCATGGCCCTGGGCGATCAGGACCACGGCACCGGGACGGATGGAATGGATCTCTACACCGCCGCGTACCCCAACGGCCTCATCTATGACCATGAGCTCACCGGCGCCGATCCTACAGACCCGGCCAGTTGGACGAGGTATACCCTGTTCGAAGGAACCGCCAGCGACCAGGGCTCCTTCGCCCTTGAGGCCCCATCCGTAGATCTGGACGGCGACGGCAAACTGGAGCTGGTGGCCACGTTCCTCGAGGCCGTGCCGCCGGACGGGAAATGGTTCCGCGTCTTCGAGTGGACCGGCGAAACCGAGGTGGAGGAATACACCATCGCCGTGGACGTGCCCCGGGAGTTCAAGCTGGCCCAGAACTACCCCAATCCGTTCAACGCTCAGACCACCATCGAGTACACCGTCTCCAGGCCGGGACACGTCAGCCTGAAGATCTTCAACGCCACCGGACAGCTGGTCAGAACGCTGGTGGACGATCACCGTTCCATCAACCGCTATGCGGTCACCTGGGACGGGACCGATCAGGACAGCCGGCCCGTGGCCAGCGGCATCTATTTCTATCAGCTCAAGACGGCCGATTTCGCCGAGAGCAAGAAGATGAGTCTCCTAAAGTAATCCTTCCAAGGGGGCGGGCGTGAACGGTCCGCCCCCTCACGTTTTTGAGGAGAGTGAACCATCATGAGAAAAGCATTTTGCACGGCACTCTTCCTGTTGATCTCTGCCGGCATCTGCTGGGGCCAGATGCCCCTGACCACGATTTACCTCGATAACCTCCTGATGGTGCCGGCTTTCGGAACAGCAACGGTGATCGACGATTTCGAGATGGGAACCAATAACTGGTGGGACCCCGACGGAAGTGGCAGCACCTACGGAACCTATTATGGTCCCGGCGAGGACTGGTCCACCAACTCCACCGTCTTCACCGGCGACACCACAACTGTTTACGACGGACGGGTCTCGGCACGCCTGCAGTACCAGTGGGAAGATCCCGACTCGGCGGGTTTCATCAGGGAATACGCCGCGAGTTATCAGGGTTCCCCCTCCTGGACCATCAACGACAAGCTGCAGGTATGGATCTACGGGAATAATAGCTTGGATCTGTTTCGCTTCATGATAGACGACTCTGACGGAATGGAGGGTAGCCCCTGGATACCCATCGACTGGACGGGCTGGCAACTGGTCGAATTTGATCTGGCCATCGACCCGGTCATTGGCTGGGTGAACGGAAATGGAGTTTTGGATGGCCCTGATGTCTCTTTAGACAGCTTTCAGATCATGAAGGCCGAGGCCACGGCGGTGGAACCGATGGCTCATGAGCCCGAGTTGCCGACACGCTATGAACTGTCACAGAACTACCCCAATCCCTTCAATGCGGAAACGCGTATCCGGTTCGCCATCCCGGAAGCGGGACCTGTTTCTCTGCGGATCTACAACGTCACCGGACAGCTGATTCGAACGCTGGTAGCCGAGAACATGCCCGCCGGGAGCCATTCTGCAGTTTGGAACGGCCGTGATGAGGCCAACATGGAATTGGCCAGCGGCGTCTATTTCTGCCGCATGGAGTCCGGATCGTACGCCGAGAGCATCAAGATGTCGTTTTTGCGTTGATCGGCCCGGTCGGCAGGAGCTTTTCCTGAAGGGAGGAGAACGAGCGTTCTTCTCCCTTTTTTTATCGGAATCGGTTGACATGGCCGCGGCAAAAGATTAATTTAGTACAGAACGGCGCCAACAAGGCCGGCGATGTCATCGAGACGAAACGCATCGGCTCCGTTCAAACCGCTACAGGCGCCGGGAGATCGTTAAAAGATCTTCCCAGAGACCGTCCAGGAGACTATCGTGAAAAAAAGCATCCGATCACTATTCCTGCTCGCCGCGCTCGCCGGCTTCGCCGTCCCGGCGGAGAGCATGGGGAAACGGAACGTCGAGCTCAGCCCGGTCGATTATCGTCTGGAAAGAGAACTGTCTCTTCCCGATATCTGGACGGCTCTGCATCCTGAGGATGAAGGACCGACCATCGTCGCCTCCGAGGAATCGATACAGTTTTTGGGAACTTCCGGGCGGGAACTGAAACGCCTCCAGCGCCCCCCGTATTCAGACGTCATCTTCTCAAAAGACGGAGCGTACATCGGCCTAAGAGAATTAGCCGTACCCGGTAAAGATCCCGGAGCGCCCAGGATGCTGACCTTCTCGCTGTTCAGCCGCGACGGCCAAAAACTTTGGACTGTTCATCATTCTCTGGATTATGACGATCCGCTGCCGGGGTTCAGAATCTCCAGCGCCGGAAGGGTGGTCATGGTGGAATCCCCGGAGAGCATCCTTTCCTTTTATGATGAGCAAGGCTCGGTCGATCGCCGGGTGCAGCTTTTCGGCGACGCCCTCTGGTCGAACGAACGCCCCATGGCTTACGCCTTCTCGGCCGACGGAGAACACTTCGCCGTCAACGCCCTCGACCGCCTCCCCCGAACGGGCGACGAAATGTCCCCCCGCGAGCCGGGGCGAAGCTTTCTGATCCTGCTCGATGCCCGGGGAACGGAACTCTGGCGGCGCCAGCTGGACAGCGAGCTGTCCACCCGGGTGGCCATTTCCGACCGGGGAGAGTGCATCGCCGCCGGGGGCTATGCGGTCAAAGGAATGGATGTGGTCGAGCAGTCGACCTTTCTGTACAATGGCCGGGGAGAATTCACGGCGACCCTGGATATTCCCTTTCGTTTCGCCGATTTCTCCGCCGACGGACAGCTCCTTCTGCTGGGCTGGAAAAACGATCTCCACCTGGTCCGAACGGCCTCAGGAAAGCGGCCGTGGACGCTGTCTCTGCCCGCGGAAGCGGGGCAGCTGCGCACTCTGGCCCTGGCGCCCGATGGCGGCCTGGCCCTGGCGCTGCAGGCCGCCGCAAATTACCGCGGCTCCCGTTTTGTCTATACGCATCCCCGGGTCTCCCTCCACGATCAAACCGGCCGCCAGATCTGGCAGGGCGAGTTCCCCGAGGATTCCTTTCTCCGGCCCACGGCCGGTTTCCTGGAGGACGGCGGCCGCTTTTTCCTGGCTTTAACAGGCAGGTATCTGATCTATGGACCTGAAAAATAAAACCTTCCGGCAGGCCCTCGGGACCGGCGCGCTGTTCATTGTGACCACCGCCGCGGCGGCCGGAGCCTATGACTGGCCCCTGGCGCCCATGGACGCGCAGCACCACGTCTCAGCCACCTTCGGCGAGTGCCGCGCGGAGCGGGATCATTTCCATGACGGCACCGACCTCCCCCTGGGGCAGGGCGGCGCCGTCCTGGCCGTGGCCGACGGAACGGTCTTGACCATCGACCCGGTCGGTTCCAGCTCTTACATTCGCGTGGGCCGATATTGCTACCTGCATGTCGATCCCAATCCCGATCTGAACGAGGGCGATTTCGTCCACAAGGGTGATCTGGTCGGTACCACCAACAATCAGAACCACATCCACTTCAAAGATGGCGGCGGGGCCTCCGGGACCGCCGCCATCAACGCCCTGAGGCCCGGCGGCCTGGCGCCCTTCGTAGACACCTACAAACCCAGGGTCAAAAACATCTGGTTCTACCAGAACGGCACCGCCAACCGGTTCCCCACCGCGCAGGTTTCCGGCCTGGTCGATATCGTCGCCTGGGCCTGCGACACCACCGACCTAAGCGCCTACGGGACCAACAACGGCGTCTACTCGATCGGCTATGAGGTCTTCGCCGAGGACGAGAGCACCTCCGTCCTGGGACCTTTCTTCCCCTACACCTTCGACACGATCCCCTCGAATTCTTATGTCAAGAACGTTTACTTTCAGGGCTCCAACACCTCCACCTATTATTACATCATCACCAACCAGATCACTCATGACAGCTATTGGGACACCCGCCAGGTAGATCCCGGATTTTACAAAGTGTCGGTCTCCTGCTGCGATACCCGCGACAACTGGGACACCACCAGCGTGTGGGTGGAGGTGGCCGAACAGGACGTGTCGCCCCCCGCCGTGCCGACGATGAGTTCGGCGGTCGGGACCCGGGAGAACTCCCTGGCCGTGAACTGGCAACAGGGACGGGACGATGACCTCAAGGGTTATCGTCTCTATCACAGCTACGATGGAGAGATCTGGTTCAACAACCATAATGAGGACGACCTGCCCGACACCGTCACCTTCCTGGGGGCCGACTACTTCCAGAATG
>Ga0272444_10004953_pt1 | contig 11598 bp, 9 predicted proteins | sample SSMForm13_FD_201033 | JGI IMG/M metagenome (GOLD analysis project Ga0272444, IMG submission 201033) | Marine sediment archaeal communities from Little Sippewissett salt marsh, Falmouth, MA, United States - SSM-Form-13 | ecosystem: Environmental > Aquatic > Marine > Wetlands > Sediment ... | reverse complement strand
GCGGGCCCACAATGGTGCATCATGCTATCGACCACGGCGCTCGCCTTGACCACACAGCCATCCGGGGCCAGATTCCCTCGCAGCACGGCGATCCCACCCTCGGCATGGTGCGGGTCTGTGATCGGTCGGATGAGGTCTCCTTGACATCTCGATCTGGCAATGGACTCGCCCAGAGAGATCCCCGCAACCGTAATGCGCGTACTGTCGAGGAGATCGCCCTGCAGAAGTTCGGCCATGACGGCCGGGATCCCGCCCGCCTCGTCGAGATCCTGAAGATGATGCGGTCCCGAGGGGCTGAGCTTGACGAGCGACGGCGTGCGTCGACTGATCTCGTCAAACCGGTCGAGAGTCAAGCGAATCCCGGCCTCGTGGGCGATCGCCGGAAGGTGGAGGGCGGTGTTCGTTGACCCGCCGATTGCCATATCGACTGCAATGGCATTGTCGAACGCCGTTTCGGTAAGGATTGCGTGCGGCGTGACATCATCCTGTACGAGATGCAGCACGGCGCGACCGGCCCGCTTGGCAAGCCGGAGTCGGGCGGCATGGACCGCCGGGATCGTCCCGTTGCCGGGAAGCGCCATTCCGAGAGCCTCGGCGAGGCAGTTCATCGAATTGGCGGTGAACAGGCCGGCGCAGGATCCGCAGCCGGGGCAGGCTACCTGCTCCAGTTCGGCGAGCTCTACCTCGTCGAGCGTGCCGGCACGGACGGCACCGGCCGCCTCGAACATCGTCTTTACGTCGACCGGGCGGCCGTGGTGGCGCCCGGCAAGCATTGGGCCGCCACTGACGAGGATGGCAGGGAGATCGAGTCTGGCGGCAGCCATCAGCATCCCGGGGACAATCTTGTCACAGTTCGGCAGGAGGACGAGGCCGTCGAGGCAGTGGGCTGCGGCCATCGCCTCAACCGAGTCGGCGACCAGCTCGCGGCTCGGCAGAGCATAGCGCATCCCCTCATGCCCCATCGCGATCCCGTCGCAGATTCCTATCGTGTTGAACTCGAGTGGTGTCCCGCCGCCATCGCGGATCCCGGCCTTGACTGCTTCCGCGATCCGGCTGAGGTGGGCGTGCCCCGGAACGATCTCGTTGTAGGCGTTGGCGATGCCGATCAGCGGCCGATCGATCTCCTCCGGGGTCAGACCTGTGGCAAAGAGAAGGCTGCGATGGGCTGCCCGCTCGATGCCGCGCTTCATGCGATCGCTCCTCATTCTCTCTCCTCCCTCACCTGCTGGATGGCCTCGGCGATTCGGTCACCCATCTCGGCAGTCCCGACCGACGAGTTCGATGAGCCTGCCAGATCTGCGGTCCGCCAGCCTGCGTCGAGGACCTTGTCGACGGCATGCTCGACGGTGCCGGCCTCGTCATGTAGGGCGAGCGAATGTCGGAGCAGAAGAGCCGCGCTCAAGATCGTGCCAATCGGATTGGCGATGCCTTGATCGGCGATGTCTGGCGCACTCCCGTGCACCGGCTCGTAGACGGCGCAGCCGCTGCGTCCGAGCGACGCCGAGGGGAGCATGCCGAGCGAGCCGGTGAGCATCGAGGCCTCGTCGCTGAGGATGTCGCCGAACATGTTCGGGGTGAGCATCACGTCGAAGTCGGGGGCGCAGCGCAGCAGCTGCATTGCCGCGGAATCGATGAGCAGGTGCTCGAGACGGACGTCTGGGTACTCCTTTGCCACGCCGGAGACTGTGCGTCGCCAGAGCCGGCTGGAGGCGAGGACGTTCGCCTTATCGATGGAGGTGACGAGTCTGCGACGCTCGCCGGCGAGGCGGAAGGCGATGTGGGCAATTCGGACGATCTCGGGCTCGGTGTAGTGCATTGTGTCGAAGGCGCTCCCGTCCTCATCCGCTTCTTGGCGGTGACCGAAATAGATCCCGCCGGTCAGCTCTCGGACGACGACGAGATCGGCCCCGTCAATCCGTTCGAGTTTGAGGGGCGACGCCGACAGCAGAGCGGGCGAAAGGCGGACCGGGCGCAGATTGGCGTACAGACCGAGCCCTTCTCGAAGATCGAGCAGCCCCTGCTCCGGGCGGACGGTGGCCGTCGTCTCGGACCACTTCGGTCCGCCGATGGCGCCAAGCAGTACCGCGGGCGCTTCGTGGCAGGCGGCGAGTGTCTCCGGCGGGAGTGGGGATCCAACGGCGTCGATCGCTGCGCCCCCGATCGGGTGCTCGGCGAACGCGAATCGATGGCCGAACGTTTCGGCAACGGTGCGAAGGATCTTGATCCCCTCGCGAACGACCTCCGGGCCGATTCCGTCTCCAGGGAGGACGACGATCTGCGTGATCATGGGCGGTGTCCTTTCGATGAGACAGGAGCGGTCGGCACCGGGCAGAGCGCGAATTCGAGTGCATCGGCCAGCGCGATCCAACTCGCCTCGATGATGTTGTCCGAACAGCCGACGGTTCCCCACGACCGGGTTCCGTCGCTTGAGGTGATCAGCACCCTTGTCTGGGCCGCGGTGCCCGCTTCGCCATCTAGGATGCGCACCTTGTAGTCTGTGAGGCGAACCGCAGCAAGCTCTGGATGGACAGGGAGCAGTGCCTTACGGATCGCGGCGTCCAGCGCGTTGACCGGCCCGCTCCCATCCGCTGCGGTGTGGACCGTTCGCTCGCCGACGCGGACCTTGACTGTCGCCTCGGCGGCCATGGCGCCGTCTTCGCCTCCACGGATCAGAATATGGAAGTCGAGGAGCTCGAAAGGTGCGCGATAGGTCTCGCCGGTTCGACGGATCATCAAGTCGACCGAGGCCTCGGCCCCCTCGAAATGGAAGCCGCGCCCCTCGAGTTCCTTGATCTGGGAAAGCACCGCGGTGGCGGAGTCGTGGCCTTCGAAGTCCAGTCCGAACTCCTCCGCCTTGTGGAGAACGCTGCTCCGTCCGGCCAACTCGGAGATGACGATACGGGAGCGATTCCCGACTTGCCTCGGATCGACGTGCTGATATGTGCCAGCGTGTTTGCGAAACGCGTCGACGTGCATGCCTGCCTTGTGAGCAAAGGCGCTTCTCCCGACGTAGGGGAGGTGCGGGTCGAGGCGCTGATTTGCCAGTTCGCTGATAGCGTGTGCTGTTTCGCTCAGGTGCGCGAGTTGATCGTTCCGTATCCCGCGGTGGCCGAGCTTCAGGTGCAGCGTGGGGATGATCGAACAGAGATTGGCGTTGCCGCACCGTTCGCCGTAGCCGTTGATCGTCCCCTGGATGTGTGACACGCCGGCCTCGACCGCGGCGATCGATGCGGCGACGGCGGTCTCGATGTCGTTGTGGGCGTGGATTCCTAGGGGCTTGCCGATCGCGCGGGCGATCGCTCTGACAACGGACGCGACCTCCGACGGAAGTGCCCCACCGTTGGTGTCGCAGAGTACGATGACTTCCGCCCCTGCTTGAGCGGCGGCCTGCAGCGTCTCCACTGCGTAGGCGGTGTCATCGCGGTACCCGTCGAAGAAGTGCTCCGCATCGTAGATCACGCGTCGCCCGCTTTCGCGAAGATAGGTGATCGTCTCAGCGATCATGCTCAGGTTCTCTTCCGGCGTTGTCTGGAGAACCTCGGTGACGTGGAGCAGCCAACTCTTCCCGAAGACGGTGATCACCGACGTGTGTGCTTCGAGGAGCGCTGCGACACGGGCATCGTCCTCGACTGCGACTCCGGCCCGCCGCGTGCTTCCGAAGGCTGTCACCTGTGCGCGGGAGAGCTGGAGGTCGCCAACGCGTTCGAAGTACGCTCGATCTTTCGGGTTCGATCCCGGCCATCCCCCCTCGACATAGTCGATCCCAAGACGATCGAGCCACTCGGTGATCTTCAGTTTGTCAGCCAGGGAGAACGAGAGCCCTTCCCGCTGTGCACCGTCGCGCAGTGTCGTGTCGTAGAGTGTGATGGGCGTCATTGCTTCGACCTCGCCCGCGGCAGATCGCCGGCCGCGATTCGCGTCCTGGTATACGCGGTGAGGCCGCCGGCGCGTAGCAGCTGCGTCATGAATGGCGGAACCGGCGCGAAATCCATCTCCGTCCCGAGTGCCAGGTTACGGACGAGGCCACTCTCCAGATCGACATCCCATTCTTGGCCCTCCTCCGTGATGCACGCGGCCGGCAAGGCGGATCCTGTGGCGATCGCAGACGCGATGACTCCCGGGCAAACGACGATCGGCAAGCCGATGTTGATCGCGTTTCGATAGAAGATTCTTGCGAAGCTCACGGCGACGACGCAGCCGACGCCGGCTGCCTTGATGGCCAACGGTGCATGCTCGCGCGACGATCCGCAGCCGAAGTTCTTACCGGCGACGATCAAGTCGCCCTGGCGCACTGCGTCGGGGAAGTCGGCGTCGAGGCCTTCCATGCAGTGCCGGGCTAAGTCGAGCGGATCGGAGGTGTGCAGGTAGCGCGCGGGGATGATCGCGTCCGTGTCAACGTGGTCACCGAAGACCCAGATTCGTCCGCGAATCGTCATCTCAGCACCTCCTCGGGATGCGCCAGACGGCCGGCGATCGCCGAAGCGGCGGCGACCGCCGGCCCGGAGAGCACGACCTCGCTGTCGAGGGATCCCATGCGTCCGCGGAAATTGCGGTTCGTCGTGCTGACGGCACGCTCGCCCGCCGCGAGGACGCCCATGTGGCCGCCGAGGCAGGGGCCGCACGTGGGCGTGCTGACTGCTGCTCCCGCTTCGAGGAATGCATCGACCAACCCCTCGCGAACAGCGTCCAGCTGGACTTGCGGGCTCCCCGGGATGACGATACAGCGAACGTCGTGATGTACCTGTCGACCGCGGAGGATCTTGGCTGCGATCCTCAGGTCGTCGAGACGGCCGTTTGTGCACGAGCCGATCACCGCCTGGTCGATCGGGATCGAGCCCGCTTCCCGAACGGGGCGGACGTTCTCCGGGAGGTGCGGCAGGGCGACGAGCGGCTCGAGCGCGGCGACGTCGATCTCCAATCTCTCAGCGTATATTGCGTCTTCATCGGCGGCAAGCGCGGTCGGGTCTCGGGAGGCCCGGCCGGCAAGATAGGCGAGGGCCGTTCGATCGGCTGGAAAGAGGCCGGCCTTGGCACCGGTCTCGATCGCCATGTTGGCTATCGTGAACCGTGCGTCGGTTGACAGGTGATTGAGGGTCGATCCACCGAACTCGAGCGCGGCGTAGGTTGCACCACTGACACCCAGTCGGCCAATCGCCTCGAGGATGACGTCCTTGCCTCCGACCCACGGCTGGAGTTCGCCATTCAGATCGACGCGGATCGTCTCGGGGACTCGCATCCAGACGGAGCCGGTCGCCATCGCGACGCCAATGTCGGTTGATCCCATGCCGGTGGCGAACGCGCCGAGTGCGCCTGCTGTGCAGGTGTGCGAGTCGGCACCGACGATCACGTCGCCGGGCAGAACGAGCCCGAGTTCGTGCAGCATGACGTGTTCGATCCCGGCTCGGCCCACGTCATAGTGGTGAGTGATCGACTGCTCGCGAGCAAACGCGCGCATGCTCGCCGCCTGCTCGGCCGAAGCGATGTCCTTGTTTGGGGTGAAGTGGTCGGCAACCAAGACGATCGCCTCAGGATTGAAGACTTCCTTCACTCCGAGCGAGTGGAACTCACGGATCGCGATGGGGGCGGTGATGTCGTTCGCGAGAACAAGGTCGACGACGACCTCGATCTGGTCTCCCGCCCGGACCGGGTGGGCCTCTCCGCGCGGTGGCTTCTGCGTCGCGACGTGGGTCGACAGGATCTTCTCTGCCAGCGTCAGGTTCCTCACGATGGACCTACCGATCGTCCGATGATTCTCGCAAGTCGCGCATCCTTCTCGCGAGGCTCGCCTTTCGCAGCGCGTAGGTGTCCCATTGTAGTGCCCAGCCTTCGATCTCTGTTGCTTCACGGCGCGACGGACTGATCAGCGTCTCGATGCGGTGTTGAGCCTTCTCGGCGTCTTCCGCTTCCTGTCCCTTCGCATCTTGGTCGTTCATTCCTGCTCCCTCGCATCTGTTTGCTCGTCTTGATCTTCCGCCTCGCCGTTTTGCGGCCTTGCGGCTCGTTGCTCGACCAATCGATTGAGTGCGTTGACGTACGCGTGGGCGCTGGCGACAAGGATGTCGGTGTCGGCGCCGTAGCCACCGATCCGCATTGGCACTTCGTCGGAGCTGACGCGGACACTGACCGCGCCCTGCGCGTCGATTCCCTCGGTGATCGCGTGGATGTGGAACTCTTCGAGGCGATTCGGGACGCGGACGATGTCACTGATGGCGCGGTAGATTGCGTCGATCGGTCCGGTTCCGACGCTGGCCAGAACTCGTTCCTGCTGATCGGGCCCGAGGAGTCGAACGGTCGCCGTCGACAGCCCGGGCCGCCCGGCGACAACCTGCAGATCGACGAGCCGATAGGCATCGTCGGATCGATGGACCAAATCGGCAATTAGTGCCTCGACGTCGGCGTCGCTCACCTCCCGCTTTCTTCCCGCCAGCTCCTTGAAGCGATTGAACGCTGCCCCCAACTGCTCGGGAGCGAGTTCGTAACCGAGTTTGCCGATGTGCTCAGCGAATGCGTGTCGGCCCGAATGCTTGCCGAGGACGAGGCTCGAGTCGGTGAGCCCGATCGTCTCAGGCCGAATGATCTCGTAGGTCGCCTGATGTTTGAGGATGCCATCCTGATGGATTCCGGACTCGTGCGCGAACGCGTTTGCACCGACGATTGCCTTGTTCGGCTGGACCGGGATCCCGGTGTAATGGCTGACCATCCGACTGGCCTGCGCGATGCGGGTCGCATCGATTCCGGTGCGAAGGCGGTAGTGCGTGCGGCGCGTGGACAGGGTCATTACGACCTCTTCAAGTGCTGTGTTTCCTGCGCGCTCGCCGATTCCGTTGATCGTGACTTCGGCCTGTCGTGCGCCGGCGCGCAAGCCCGCGAGCGTATTCGCCGTCGCCATGCCGAGATCGTCGTGGCAGTGCACGGAGACGATGACGCGCTCGTGGGGTGGCACGTAGGCGACGACGCGCTCGACTAGCCGGCCGAACTCCTCTGGCGTGCCGTATCCAACGGTGTCGGGAATGTTGATGGTTGTTGCGCCAGCTTCGACTGCCGCGACGACCATCTCGCAGAGGAAGTCGGGATTGGCCCGACTGGCATCCTCGGGCGAGAACTGCACGTCCTCGCAGCAGGTCTTCGCCCGAGCGACCGATCTTCTTGTCCGTTCGATTGCCTCACTACGTGTCATTCGCAGTTTGTGGTCGAGGTGGATCTCCGAAGCAGCAAGGAAGGTGTGGATACGAGGCCTCTCGGCGGAGCGGACGGCGTCCCAGGCGACATCGATGTCTGTCTCCGTGGCCCGGGCCAGTGCGCAGATCGTCGGGACATGTCGCCCGCCGTCTCGCCCGACTTCGCGGGCCACCCGCGCGACGCCGGCGCAATCGTCGGGGGAGGCGGCCGGAAAGCCAGCCTCGATCACGTCGACGCGCATCCTTGCGAGCATGCGAGCAATCTCTACCTTCTCGGCAGCGCTCAGGCTGACGCCGGGTGACTGCTCGCCATCCCGCAGAGTCGTGTCGAAGATCCGGATCTCGTCGAGTTCTTTCGGTTTCACGTACGCTCCTCGTTCAGGATCGCGCTCTACGTTCCGGCGCTCTCCGGCCGCAGCGATCGCACGACCTCTCCCGTTTGCCACATCTCCGACTCTCGCATCTGCCGTAGTTCATCGTTGAGTCGATCCTGGTAGTCGTCCGCACCGTTCGCCTCGAGAACCACGCGCGTCTCCTCGCCGCTCATGACACGGGCGTAGAGCTCTTCGAAGACAGGAGTGACCGCTTCCTTGAATCGCGGCCTCCAGTCGAGGGCTCCTCGCTGGGCCGTGGCGCTGCAGTTGGAGTACATCCAATCCATCCCGTTCTGCCCGACGAGCCGTATGAGGCTCTGGGTCAGTTCTTCGACCGTCTCGTTGAACGCCTCACTCGGGCTGTGGCCATGGGCGCGCAGCGTCTCGTATTGGGCCTCCATCACCCCGGCGAGCGCTCCCATCAGGACACCCCGCTCTCCGGTCAGATCGCTGTGGACCTCCTTCTCGAACGTCGTCGGGAAGAGGAACCCTGAGCCGATGCCGATTCCGATTGCCAGCGCACGCTCGGCTGCCCGGCCGGTGTGGTCCTGATGCACGGCGTAGCTGCTGTTGATTCCGCTTCCGGCAAGGTAGTTGGCGCGGACGCTCGCGCCCGATCCTTTCGGGGCGACGAGGATGACGTCGACAAAAGGCGGTGCCACGACGCCGGTCTGGTCGGCGTAGGTCACCGAGAAGCCGTGCGAGAAGTAGATGGCGCTTCCGTGGCTCAAGTGAGGTTCGATCGCCGGCCACAGCGCGCGTTGACCGGCATCCGAGACGAGAAGCAGGATGATCGTCGCGTTGGGGAGCGCGTCTTCCAGTGGAAGGAGCGTCTCGCCGGGGACCCAGCCGTCGCGCAGCGCCTTCTCCCACGATCTGGCCCGTTCCGGGGGCAGCCCGACTCGTACGTCGAATCCGTTGTCGCGAAGGTTGAGTCCCTGTGCCGGTCCCTGAACTCCATAGCCGACAACGAGGATTCGCTCGTTGCGCAGCGCTTCGCGAGCGCGCTCCAGGGGGTATTCCTCGCGGGTCACGATCTCCTCTATGACCCCGCCGAAGTTCATGTTTGCCATCGGGTGCCTCCTTGCTCCGAATCAACCGCATCTATCTCTTCTGAGACCGCGTCTTCAGGCTCGCTGTCCTTCTTGCCTCGGATCATCGCTACCCGACCGGTCCGCACCATTTCCAGAATCCCGTGAGGCCGGAGGGCCTCGACCACGGTGTCAATCTTTCGCTCGCTTCCGGCGATCTCGATCATTGCGGTACGTGAGCACATGTCTACGAGCCTCGCTTGGAAGTTGTCTGCAATCTTGAGGATTTCTGATCGCGCCGCGCGGTCGGATACCTGGACCTTGATCAGCGCCAGATCGTGAAGGATCGCGGGTCGGTCGGTGATGTCTTCGACATGGAGCACATCGACGAGCTTCTCCAGGTTCTGGGCCACCTTTGTCGCATCGGTTCGCCGACTGTCGACGACGATCGTCATTCGCGAGATGCCATTCCGCTCGGTGTGCCCAACGGTGAGGCTCTCGATGTTGAACGCGCGGCGACGGAACAGGCTAGCCACACGGTTCAGCACACCTGGGTGGTCGGCGACGGTCGCGATCAGCGTTCGGTCCACAAGAACCTCCCCATGGGAACTCCGGCGGTGATGGGCGTGCGGCGGATCATCGCATCGAGCGCCGCTCCGGTCGGCACCATCGGATACACGTGCGAAGGTTCTCCATCGCGAGCCACTTCGAACTCAACCAGCACAGGCCCCCGATGTTGGCGGGCTTGGTCGATGGCCGTTCGCGCTGAGGCGAGGCTCCCGGCGCGGAGCGCCTTAATTCCGAAGGCCTCGGCGAGGCGTACGAAGTTGGGATTCAACAGATCTGTCGCCTCGTGACGCCCGTCGAAGAACATCGTTTGCCACTGGCGCACCATTCCAAGGCAGTGGTTGTTGATCACCGCGATGCGGACCGGCAGCTCTTCCTGGACGAGCGTTGCGAGTTCGTGAAGGCTCATCTGGAATCCACCATCACCGACGATCGCCCACACCTCGTCATCAGGGCGTGCGAACTGGGCTCCGATTGCAGCCGGAAGGCCAAAGCCCATCGTCCCCAAGCCGCCGGAAGAGAGGAACGGGCGGCTACATTGGGTGGGGAAGTACTGCGCGGCCCACATCTGATTCTGCCCCACATCGGTGACGATGAGAGCCTTGCCGCCCGTCGCAGCAAAGATCTCGTTCACGATGTGTGGTGCAGGGAGCGCACCGTTCGTCTGCTGGTGCAGTGCGTCGTGAGGCTCTTGTTGGCTGTGCCACTCCTCGATTCGACGAACCCAGTCTGCGTGCTGCCTCTCGCGAACCAGCCCAGTGATCTGGGCGAGTGCCGGGCGAAGATCGGAGTGAACTGCGACGTCGGCGTGGATGACCTTATTCAGCTCGACCGCGTCGATGTCGATGTGAATCTTTCGTGCCTGCGGTGCATACGTCGCTGGGTTTCCGGTAACTCGATCATCGAATCGCATTCCGAGTGCGATCAGCAGGTCCGCCTCCTGGATCGCATGGTTCGCGGACGCGTGGCCGTGCATCCCCATCATCCCGAGGTAGAGAGGGTGCGAAGGGGAGAAGGAGCCCTTGCCGAGCAGGGTCAGCGCGACTGGTGTATCGGTCTTGTCGGCGAACGCGGCGAGCTCTTCGACCGCTCCGGACAAGAGCACGCCTCTGCCGGCAAGGATGACCGGGCGATGGGCCCGATCGATCAGCTCGATCGTCCGATCGATTGCCTCCGGGTCGGCTGTCGGAAGGGCTCTGGGTGCGTAGGTGGTCGCGGCCTTCGGCGGAGTGAAATCGGTTTCCGCTTTCTGGATGTCCATCGGCAGATCGACGAGAACCGGGCCGGGGCGTCCGCTGCGGGCGATCCGAAAGGCGTCGTGTATCGTGGCTGCGAGGTCGTCGACATCCGTCACGAGGTAGTTGTGCTTGGTGATCGGGAGGGTAATGCCGGTGATGTCAGCCTCCTGGAAGGCGTCGGTTCCGAGGACCGATGTGGCGACCTGGCCGGTGATGCAGACGATCGGAGATGAATCCATCATTGCTGTCGCGATCCCGGTGACGAGATTCGTCGCGCCCGGTCCTGATGTGGCGATGGCAACGCCGACGCGCCCTGAAACGCGAGCATAGCCATCGGCGGCATGGGCGGCCGATTGCTCGTGTCGGACGAGAACGTGGTAGACGCCGTAATCCTGGCGAGGATGGTACGTGTGCATGATCCCCCCGCCGGGAATCCCGAAGACGATCTCGACACCCTCTTGCCTCAACATCTCCCAGACGATCTCTGATCCCGTTCTTCGCATCGTGACACCTCCTTTGGCGTGTTTCTCTCCATCGCCCGCATCTCTTCGGACTACGGCGCAAGGCAAAAAGAAAAAGGGGCCGCCCTGTTGGGCGGCCCCTTCCTGTAGGCCCAAAGAGTTATGCCCGACAGGTCATGGCCCCCCACGCGGGAGGACGACAATAAGGACCAGAACAGACAGAGGATTGCTCACTCGAAGAACTCGACTGGGGTTCATCGCCGTTCTGGCTCCTGTGTATTCCTGTTGGGCTGGGATCACCTATATACCAATCTGCAGCCAATGTCAAGAGCGCTGTTCGCAGAGGATGTGCGATGCGTCATGAATCTCGTTGCATTTCACGGGGCAGCGGATGCCACGGGTCGCTACTCCGAAATGATCTTGGGAACGGAGTTTTGGTCGGGATCATGGGCTCAGATCATCTGCCGGGCATCACCCGTGCCGGCAGAGCGTTTCTCCGATTGCGGCGATGCCTCCCCGTAGACGAAGGCCGCGTGAGGCGGCGTCGTGATCCTGTGGACTGGCGACTTTGAGTGGTGGCCTGCAGTCTAGACTGCTTCCCTGCGGAGACGTCGAAGGCCACCCGATCCCCGCGGATCGATTCCGGGATGTCGTATGCCTCCGAGGCGGCGGAGTCCCCCGTGACGTAACGGGTTTCTAGGCGTCCCGGGGATCGATCGATGCGTGCTGGACCCAGGGAATCTCCCTCC
>Ga0272444_10004952_pt1 | contig 11598 bp, 13 predicted proteins | sample SSMForm13_FD_201033 | JGI IMG/M metagenome (GOLD analysis project Ga0272444, IMG submission 201033) | Marine sediment archaeal communities from Little Sippewissett salt marsh, Falmouth, MA, United States - SSM-Form-13 | ecosystem: Environmental > Aquatic > Marine > Wetlands > Sediment ... | reverse complement strand
ACAATTCGAGAGCCTTATCCAATTTTTCAGGTAACATCGTCTCGGGCATTTTTTGGAACCAGAGCAGTGTCAGAATTTGCAGCAGAGTAAGGCGGTTGACTTCCTGTGCACAGGTGTCGATATCCATAGTCTGATTATCATCATTCTCTGACCGGTGGCTACGGTAAGCATCGATAATTGATGGTAACGTTTTTTGTAATGTGATTCGGTAGAGATTGATGAAATAACTGGTGGAAAGCTCAGAGACTGGAATTGGATCCAGAACAACAGTCAATTTCAAGGCCTCAAGAAGATCTTCGAGGGTGAAATGAAAGGTTTCCAGGTGGTCAGGGTTTGCCAGTGGAAAGATTTGATGTTCTACAATGCCTTTGCCCTGGATCTTCCAGATACGGACCTGGTTTTTTTCCCAGGTAACAAAATATTTCAGACCGAGTGCTTGGGCACAATGAGTCCCCCGCTCGAGTTCTTCTTCCAGATTTTCCTCCGGAAGAAGAAGGAGACCACCGGTCATCATACTCTGGCGATTGATCCAAAAAACCAGTGGAATACGGACCGGTCCGATCGCTGTTATTATCTCCGGATAAGTTTCCACGCGGCGGAATGGTGTCCGCCCACGTTCGATGACGTCTGCTGTCCAAGCCGCAAGTTGCTGGGCAAATTGTTGCAGGTGTGGGTTGGTCTTATTTGAGGCAGGCATCAAGTAAATAGGGGGCCGCTGTTTCGGGATTGGTCCAGAGGCCGTTGAAAATGCTTATAACAACTCTCAGTGGCAACTCTCCCTCGTGGCGTGCGGTTTAAAAACCCCTGCTGAATCAGGTAGGGTTCGATGACATCTTCAATGGTATCGCGTTCCTCGCCGATAGCGGCTGCCAAGGTGTCGAGTCCTACGGGGCCTCCGGAGAACTTGTCGATAATTGAAACAAGCAGCAGGCGATCCATATAATCGAGTCCTTGATGGTCAACTTCAAGACGCTGGAGCGAACTGTCCGCCAGCCCACGGGTTATTCTTCCATCCCCCTCAATTTCAGCAAAATCACGCACCCGGCGAAGGAGTCGATTGACGATGCGCGGGGTTCCGCGACTGCGACGGGCTATTTCCCGTGCTCCCTCAGAGTCGATCTGAATGTTAAGAATGCCGGCACTGCGTTTAACGATTGTTGTCAACTCTTCATGGGAGTAAAACTCCAGGCGGCTGATGACGCCAAAGCGGTCACGTAATGGCGATGATAATAAGCCTGCACGTGTTGTTGCCCCGACCAGAGTAAATCTGGGGATGTCCAGTTTGATCGTTCTCGCTGAAGGGCCTTGGCCGATCATGATATCAAGCTGGTAATCTTCCATTGCCGGATAGAGAATTTCCTCAACGACGGGTGAAAGGCGATGGATTTCATCGATAAAGAGAACATCTCCCTCCTCCAGATTGGTCAATACTGCCGCCAGATCCCCGGTTTTTTCAATCACCGGGCCGGATGTGCTCTTGATACTGACCCCCATTTCCTGGGCGATGATGTTGGCCAGGGTGGTCTTCCCAAGGCCGGGAGGGCCGAAAAAAAGAACATGATCCAAAGCTTCCTGACGATTACGCGCGGCATCAATGAAGATCTGAAGATTTTGCTTGGCTTTCGTCTGACCAACGTATTCGCGGAGAGATTTAGGTCTCAACCCGGCTTCCAGATGATTTTCTTCCGGCTGCTCTTCTGCGCTTATCAGGCGATCACTCATATGAATATCCAATTATTTCAACAGAATCTGTAAGGCAGCTTTTAGAATATCTTCAAGCGGAGTCCCCGGATCAGGGGCAAGATTCTTCAAGGCTCTTTTGGCCAGAGTTTCTTTGTATCCCAGATTGATCAATGCGGACAGCGCGTCCTGATGCCGCTCCTCGGCTCCGGTCAGATTTCTGATCCCTTCAACTGAAGGGATCGCAGTTGCAGCAGTGTACTGGGCCGCTTTGTCCTGAAGTTCCAGAACGAGTCTCTCGGCACTTTTTTTACCAATCCCGGGAATAGTCGTCAAGCGTGGGACATCTCCCTCGCTCAATGCCATGGCGAGCTCTTCAACCGGCATGTGTGACAGGATAGTTATCGCCAGCTTAGGACCGACTCCTGATACAGAGATCAGCAGTGTAAAGAGATCCTTTTCAGTCGTGCTGGAAAAACCGAAAAGGTGAATGGCATCCTCTTTGACATGAGTATAAATCTGTAATTTGACCTGGCCATTTTCCGGGAGGGAGTAGAAGGTTGACAGGGGAATCTGCAACCGGTAGCCGACTCCCGACACATCCACAATGATCTGTTCCGGACTGCGATAGGCTAATTCACCGCTCAACATGGCAATCATGACAAGCCTCTCCGCACCTGCACAGCTGCTTGTGTCCTGGCACTTAAATGCTGGTGGCTATGAGCGTGACAAATCGCTACAGCAAGCGCATCCGCAGCATCTTCCTGGGCTATTTCAGGAAGGTTCAGTAATGTTTTGGTCATTTGTTGAACCTGATTTTTTCCTGCTCGGCCATAGCCGACGACAGCACTTTTGACCTGCAGGGCTGAATATTCAGCAACCGGAAGTCCGGCATTAATGCCGGCAAGCAGTGCGACGCCACGAGCGTGCCCCAGTTTGAGTGCCGATGCTGGATTACGGGCCATGAACACCTGTTCAACTGCAACTGCTTGCGGATTGTATTGCTCGATCAAATCACAGAGCCCCAGATAAATGCGTTGTAAGCGTTCTGCCAGGGCATCCTGACTCCGAGTGAAAATTGTCCCGTTATCCAGGTGAATCAGCCGATTTCCCTGCTGATCAATAAAACCATAGCCGGTTGCTTTGCTCCCGGGATCGATGCCAAGAATGCGCATAAAGGTTGTGAATCCTCAGCCCATAATCTTTTCCATCTCTTCATCCGAGATATCAAAGTTGGCATGAACGTTCTGGACGTCATCGTTGTCTTCCAGGACATCGAGCATCTTCATTAGCGATTCAGCCTGCTTTCCTTCAACCGGATTCATGTTCTGCGGTATCATCGTCACTTCGGCAGATTGGTATTTCAATCCTTGTTGTTCAAGGCTGTTTTTGACAGTCTCGAATTCTGCCGGATCAGTGATGACTTCAATAACGCCATCTTCTTCCTTGACATCTTCAGCCCCTGCCTCAAGGGCTGCTTCGAAGATTGTGTCAAAATCATGATCTTCAGTGAAAATGATTTGCCCTTTACGATCGAACATGAAAGCGACAGATCCGCTGACGCCCAGACTTCCGCCATATTTACTGAAAGCATGACGTACTTCCGCAACTGTTCTCGTCCGATTGTCGGTCATAAACTCCACGATAACGGCAACACCGCCGGGGCCATAGCCTTCAAAAACCCCTTCTTCATATGTGACTCCGTCAAGATCGCCGGTTCCTTTTTTAACTGCCCGGTCAATATTGTCCTTGGGCATGTTCGCTTGTTTTGCTTTGTCGATGGCCAGCCGCAAACGGGCGTTGGCCTCAAGATCGCCGCCGCCAATTTTTGCGGCAATCGTTATTTCCTTGATAAGCTTGGTAAATATTTTTCCTCGTTTGGCATCCTGTGCCCCTTTGCGGTGTTTGATATTGGCCCATTTACTGTGTCCAGCCATGAAGGTGACTCCTTAACGTCGGTGGTAAATTTCAATGTTTAAGCAAAACGCCGGCATTGCCGGCGTTTGCTGTTTTTTTATGTCTGCCGTAACTTTGGATGTCAGTAGTGAACGATTTTCAGTTGATCTTTGACGTCAATTACGCCTTCAACCTGACGCGCGTCGTCAATAGCAGCCTGTCGCTCTTCCTCGCTGTAAACATGGCCGGAGAGGGTCACGTGACAGTCAGTGACATCAATGTTGAACCAGATATCCTCAATGCGCTCATCCGCCAGACGCGCAATCTGGATTTTCTTTTGAATGATCAGGTCTTTAATTTTTACTTTACAAACATCTTTCTTTTCAAGCAAATAAGGATCCTGAATCGCTTCTTTGATCAATTTGATAGCCGTGTCATTGGAAACGCGTGTGGTGTTGATCACCATGTCGTATTCCAAGGGGTTATCCCATTCCCGGTCAAAATAATATTTGATAAAACCGGCGCGTTGTTGATCACTTTTGCGCACCAGAGAGCGAGCCAGATCGGGGTCGATCCACTCACGTTCCGCCCAGCGTTCGACCCTTTCTTCGAATGGCGCGATGACCCTGACGCGGAGCACGCTGGTAATTTCAGGAAGCAGATCCTGGCCACCACGACCGTAGATGACAACGTTTCCTTCAAGAGCTTTTTCCAGAACGATGAGCTGTATACGGTTCATGTTCAACTCAATTTGCCGATCAATTTTTTCTACGAAGGCTGGGGGTTTTTCGTCAATCTGTTGTAACGCTTCGTCTGTCAAGTCGTAATTGGATGCGACTTCTTTAATTGCATCTCCATCGATCAGATTGTAGCCAAGTTCTTCAGCCACTTGCTGGACGATGGGGATGCCGCCACTGCCCATTTGACGGGAAATTGTAATGATCGCCATAAAGCTCTTTCTCCAATGATATTTGAAGGTTGACATGCTCTGTATCACAGATTCTTGCCAGCTGCCAATAATGGCATGAATCCACCTTGAGTTCAAGAGTTGTAAATAGTTAAAGAATATTAAACTGGAGTAAGCTTCTACCATGGCCACCCTGAGAGTCTGCTTGTCAAGAATTGATGATTTTCAGATCGCCCTTTTACCAGAGAATTTATTTGTCGACCAAAAGGGTTGTCTTTGTCCGAGTCCCTCGTTATAATCCCGCCCTCAACTCAACTGGGAAAACACAATGCAAGAAGAAAGTAAGCCTGAACTGTTGAAAGAAATATCTCGTCGGATTGACGAGTCAAACGGCCTGACCTTTGCCGACTTTATGCAGTTGGCTCTCTATCATCCTGAGCATGGCTACTATACATCGTCGCGTACGAGGATCGGTAAACAGGGTGATTTCTTCACCTCCTCCAGTGTCCATTCCTGCTATGGTCGACTCATTGCCTGTCAGCTGGAGCAGATGTGGCATCTGCTCGGGAAGGGTGCCTTTACCATCGCCGAACAGGGTGCCGGGGAAGGTCATCTGTGCCTTGATATCCTGGATGCTATTGCGACCGAAGCTCCTGAGTTCTATTCAAATCTGAATTATCGCATCGTTGAAATCAGTGATGATAATTGTCAGAGACAGGCAGAGATGCTTCATCAGCATGTTGATGAAGGTCGCGTTGAATGGTGTGAATTACCCCAGCTGAAAGGGATGCAGGGGTGTTTTCTGACCAACGAACTGGTCGATGCTTTTCCTGTTCATCTGATTGAGAAACAGGGTGGTCAACTTCAGGAAGTCTATGTTCTTAACACGGACAATGGCTTCAGGGAGGAATTGCGACCTCTTTCTGTGCCGGAGATTCAGGAATATTTTGATCAGATCGGTATAGAACCGCTGGAAGGAAACCGTTGCGAGGTGAATTTGCTCGCGGGACAATGGATTCAGCAGGTCGCAGAAGTGATCAAAAGAGGCTTCGTGTTGACGGTTGATTACGGATATCTGGCGGAAGAACTCTATGCCCCTTACCGCCATTCAGGAACATTTCTTTGCTATCACAAGCATCAAACGAATGAAGATCCTTATGTCCGAGTTGGTTGCCAGGATATGACGGCACATGTCGATTTCACTCGGTTGCAGAAGGCCGGTCAACAACGGGGGCTGAAAACCCTCTATTTTGGACAGCAGTACCAGTTCTTGATGGCTCTCGGTTTTCTCGAGATGCTGGTTGATATGCAGAGCCGCGAGACGGACCCGAAAAAAGCTCAGGCTATTCGGATGAATTTAAAAACCCTTGTGCTTCCGGATGGAGGAATGGGGGAAAGTTTCAAAGTTCTGATTCAGGGGAAAAATGTTGGATCTCCTGAACTCAAATGTCAAAAACGTATCCAGGATATTCGACCTGTTGCGAATATGTTTTAAGTCCGACTTGCGTTGCGTTAAAGCTGAACGCTATACTTAACTGAAAAACTCATAATTATTGGAGGAAAGACTGATGAAAGAACGTGTTGTTGAAATCCTTGACCTTATCCGTCCCGCGCTGCAGGCGGACGGTGGTGATGTTGAGCTGGTTGATGTTTCTGACGAGGGCGTTGTCAGCGTCAAGCTAACGGGAGCCTGCGGTTCCTGTCCCATGTCAACGATGACCCTGAAAATGGGTATCGAACGTAATCTGATGGAGCAGATACCTGAAGTGAAAGAAGTTGTTCAGGTTCGCTAAAGTCCCTTCCTGACGTTATTGAGAGAAGGACCCGGAATAAACACGGGTCCTTTTTGATATGTCATTAATTTTCATCTTTCACCTGCTGTGATGTTCCCTGTTTTTCCAGTCTAAGATCTGGAACTTCTGCGGTTCTCAGGATGTCAATGATTCCATCTCGGAGCTCTTCTACAAGGGCTTCGTTGGGGATGAAAAAGAAGGATGAAGGTTTGAGATAAAACATCAATCCGGGAGCAACCTCACGGTAGCCGTGGAAGCTGTCCCAATCAAATTCAAATGTTTTGTCCTGAGTTGTCCCGCTGATTTTTTCAGCGTCAATCCAATAATCAATGATCCCGGGGAATTGAGGGTTGCCCTTCATTTTCTTGATGGCCTTGTTGACCAGAAACTGCTTCGCAAAAACACAATACAGACCAAAAGCGATCATCCCGAAAGCAATCGGTTTATTATTAAACAGGCCAACTAGCCCGAGGCCTCCGATAACCCAGGTAATCGTGCCGTAAATGAAGCGGAGTTTAAATCGGCGATCAACGGAATAGTAAGCGTTGTAGAATTGTCTCCAGTTTGTTTCGCTGAGATTGTGGGTGATGTGAATCTGCTTGGCCATGATCCTGTCCTCTGAAGATTTTGTGTTTGGTGCCCTGATCGCATATGAGACGAGTTCGGTTTATGCTTCAATGGCCACCGCGTAAAAAATTATGCAATTTGAGCAATATTCCTTGCCTGGTTACGAGTGCACCATGAGGGCAAAGCTCCTGACAGCAGAAGCAGCGAATGCAGCGTTCGTAATCAATGATCAGTCTGCGGTCTTTGATTCTCATTGCTTCCGGTGGGCAGTGCTCAACGCAGGCATTGCAGAGCCTGCAGAGGTTTTGAACAGGTTCCGGCCGCGCCGTCGAAGCATTTTTAAGAAACTTTTTTAATCCGCCCTTGAGCCCGAAGTTAACGTCAGTCGTTTTGGCGGGACGAAATTTTTCCGGCTTCAACCTGTCGATGGATTCGCCGATCATTTCCAGCTCTGCGAGTGTCGTGAAGGGCCTTTTCGTGTCGATGGCTTTTTGTTGCGTCCATACCTGCTGTGGGCGCAGACCGACCAGTTCCGTTGCCGCGGTATCCACGGCCTGGGGGTGAGTCCCGGCCAGGAGCGCTCCGATCAGGACGGGCTCTCCGCTCCCCGGTCCATCACCTTCCATGCCGATAACCGCATCGACAATTGTTAGTGTCGGCGAGAGACGCTCGCAGAGTTCCAGAAGCAGCAGGGCAAAAAAGGCTTTATCTGTTCCCGCCTGTAAATGGAGTTTGGGTTTGCGCAGCCCGACGACGGCTCCGAACATATTTTTAACTGCGCATGTCAGTCCCATCATCTGATGTGTTTTTAGTTTCGGTAGATTGATAATGACATCCGCGCTGAGGATATCTTCGGCAACTTCCAGATGATGAAAAGTCCCTGTTGGCGAATCGATAGCGACCGATGTTTCAAATCTGGCAAAATGCGCGCCGGTTTCTTCAATAACGTCAAGGATTCCGCACTTGCGGGCGACATTTTCTGCACTGCCGATGCCTGGGGAGTCTCCCACACTGACAACTCCGCCAGCTAACTGGGCTATTTTGATGACTTGCCGTACGAGTTCAGGATGGGTTGTGACTGCTTTCTCTGGAGCTTTCCCGGCAAGCATGTTCGGTTTGATCAGAACTTTTTGACCCGGCTTGATAAATGTCTGGATTCCTCCCAGGGGCGCCAGGAGATTTTCGAGAGCTGTCTCGACCTGAGCAGGATGGTAATCAGAGAGCTGTTGAAGAGAGACAATTCCGTTCTGTGAATGAGAAACTGCCGGCAAAATTAACCCTCAACGATCTTCAAATACATTTTTCGTGAACGTGGTCCGTCAAACTCACAAAAATAGATGCCCTGCCAGGTCCCGAGAAGAAGCTTGCCTTGATGAACGACAACCTGCTCAGAAACTCCGAACAGACTGCTCTTAATGTGGGCAGCACTGTTTCCTTCCTGGTGAAGATAATGATCGTTTAACGGGACCAATTTGTTCAGGCCATTGATCATATCTGTTACGACATCGGGGTCAGCGTTTTCGTTGATGGTTACGGCCGCGGTCGTGTGCGGTACGAAAAGCAGAATTGTCCCTTCCGATATGTTTTCCCGGCTTAAAGTTTGCTGAATATCGTGGGTGATCTCTTTCAGTTGGACTCGCTGATCAGTGTGGATGCTGAGGGTAAAAATCACAGAGGTTCCAATCCTTTTAATGCTCTAACTGTGGCATCAATCGCCGCTTTGCGGTAAATCAATGAGGTGTGACCCATTCTGTCCAGTTCAATCGTCTGTCCCCAGGGGAGATGACTATTGCTGTTTGGTAGAACCATGTTGTCTTTCCTGGTGTAGATGTTGGTTAGTCTAATATTCGCCGGTTTTGGAGCCGAGTTGAGTCTTTGCAGAAAATCAGAATTCGGGATCAGGTGTTTTCCTAACGGTGAAACGGAGAATGTTGCTAACTTTGAACCGAAGTGAGGGGAGCCGAGGCAGATGAGGCAATCGACTTTATCCTCACCACCGCGCAGTTGGATATAGTTACGGGCAATGATTCCGCCAAAAGAATGGCCAACCAGGTGGACCTTGTTGACGCCCAGACGATGGCGGAGTTCATCAATCCGTTTGGCCAACAGTTCGGTTAACACTTCCTCGCTGTGCCATGAGGACAGATTTAGCGTTTCGATATTGCCGATTCCCTGGTGTCTGAGCTGACGCTTGAACCAGAACCAGCTCGAGCGGTTGTCGAACAATCCGTGGAGGAGAAGAACAGGGCTTTCGCCACGTTTTAAATCCTGATTTTTCCAACGAAATAGACCAAACGGAATTGCTGCGAGGGTGACGAAGTTGAAAAAGACTTCTGTCGAGATCAGGGTGAGGCAGAGTTTAAGGCTGTGGCGATTGAACCTTTGATCATAGGATTTTGGACGGCTGTTGGAATACTCATACCAGTAGATGCTGTAGCTCAGGAGAACAACCAGCAGGTCAAAAACCAGCAGACCTGAGGTGACGAATAAAAAAAGAAAAAACAGGTAGATCATCCGCTATCAGCCTCGGTATTGTCGCAGGGATATTCTGTTGTTCTCGACAGGGCGCTTAAGTCACTTTATGATGAACGAAAGTATGACATGCGATTTTTACAGCGTCAATCGCTCTCATGGTTTAAAAAAACAATCCGAGGAAGAATGAAACGGTGAAACGGCAGATCAGTCAATTTAAACAGCACCTCATTGTTGAACGAAATCTTTCTCCCAATACAGTGGCTGCCTATTGTCGTGACCTTGAACAGTTTCAGGTTTTTCTCCAGCAACAAGATTTTCTTGACTCCTCCGGAGCAGATTTTAAGACAATCACTCTTCTCATGATCCGTCAGTATCTGGCGCAATTACACAAATCCTGCGGACGAACGAGCATTGCGAGAAAACTATCGGCGATTAAAATGTTCTTTCGCTTTCTGGTTCGTCAGGGTCTTCTGGTAGATTCTCCTGCAGATGCGCTGTCAACTCCGCGCAGGGAACAATATCTGCCGAAGGTTTTGAGTGCTGAGCAGTCAGGCTTTCTTTTGGACAATTCTCCACCAGGACAAAAACTTTTGGTCCTGCGTGATCTGGCCATTTTCGAAATGCTGTACTCCTGTGGGTTGCGTGTGAGTGAATTGACCGGGCTCGATGTCGCTTCGGTTGATCTTGAAGCACGTCAGGTTCGGGTCCTGGGTAAGGGCAATAAGGAACGGATTCTGCCTGTCGGTCAACAGGCTTGTATTGCTTTGGATCTTTATCTGTCTGAGCGACCCCACATGGGACCGGAGGATGCGCTTTTTATTAATCTGCGTGGGGGGCGTTTGACGGCACGCAGTATTCAGAGGAATTTAAAGCAGAGGTTGTTGTTATTGGGTTTGCCGACCGACGTGACCCCCCATGCTTTGCGTCACTCGTTCGCAACCCATTTACTTGATGCCGGTGCCGATTTGCGCGTGATCCAGGAACTTCTCGGCCATGCTTCCTTATCGACGACACAACGCTATACCAAAGTCAGCTTTTCTCATCTAGCCGATGTTTATGATAAAAGCCACCCACGTAGTCGAAAAAAATGACTTAAAAGGTAATTGTTACTTGACAGGTTGTCATTAGTTAGTAAACTACGCGCCAACCGTAAACATGTAATTTGTACATATTTGAAGAAGGAGTCACAACATGAGTGTCCTGGTCGGCAAAAAGGCCCCCGAATTTTCTTCACCAGCTGTTATGGCTGATGGTTCCATCAACACATCGTTTTCCCTGAGTGATTATGAAGGGCAGTATATTGTCCTGTTTTTCTATCCCCTTGATTTTACTTTTGTCTGCCCGACGGAATTAATTGCCTTCAGTCACCGGATCGCTGACTTTGAAAAGCGTGGAGTCCAGGTTTTGGGGTGCTCCATCGATTCTCAGTTTACTCACATTGCATGGCGGAATACTCCCATTGACGAAGGTGGTATCGGTCAAGTCAAATATCCTTTGATTGCCGATGTTAAACATGAAATATGTCGGGCGTATGATGTCGAACTCGATCCGGAGGGTGTTGCGTTGCGGGGGTCTTTCCTGATCGATAAGAGTGGCGTCGTTCGCCACCAGGTTGTCAATGATCTGCCCCTTGGACGCAATATCGATGAAATGCTGCGAATGGTGGATGCCGTTCAATTTCATGAGCAATATGGAGAAGTCTGCCCGGCAGGTTGGAGCGAAGGAGATAAGGGAATGGTCGCCGATGAAAAGGGCGTTGCATCCTATCTGGCTGAAGAAGCTGACAAGCTTTAGAAAGCACTCCTTCAGGGTTTTGCCGAGAGCAAGGCTTTCTCCTGTGGTGAAAAAATAAAAAATTTACATTTTCATAGTGTTACAAAATATTATTTAGAAAAAAAGACAGCTCAGGCTGTCTTTTTTTATTGATTATTAATCTATAATAAGGTTTAATTTGCTGAATTATTAGTAATTTCAAAATAAAAAATATTAAGGGGAGGCCATTCTGGCATATAGAAGCGCGAAACGCAAAGTCAATGAGGTGGCTGCAGCCGTTTGCCTGGAGGCAGGTTGTGTCAGTGTTGCCAGTGTTAAATTCGACTCAGCTGGTATACCTGAACTGCAGATGGCTGCGCGGGAACCTTTTGCCTCGCAGGAAGAACGGCAGATAGCTCTGGATGCTCTTGTGCAGCGGCATCATCTTAAGAAAAAACGCTGCACCTGCGTGCTCTCGAGCAATACGTATCAGCTCGTACAGGCTGACATGGCGGACCTTTCGATTGA
>Ga0272444_10004951_pt1 | contig 11599 bp, 10 predicted proteins | sample SSMForm13_FD_201033 | JGI IMG/M metagenome (GOLD analysis project Ga0272444, IMG submission 201033) | Marine sediment archaeal communities from Little Sippewissett salt marsh, Falmouth, MA, United States - SSM-Form-13 | ecosystem: Environmental > Aquatic > Marine > Wetlands > Sediment ... | reverse complement strand
AGCTACCGAAGCCGCGTTCGAGACGTATAAACTCCTCGTGGGGATCGTCGCGAACGAAATCGCGTCTACCGGAAATGATAAGGCGATTTCCGTCGACGGTCAGGTCGATATCTTTCCGCTCGATCCCCGGCACGTCGAGTGTAATGACGATGCCATCGGGAGATTCGTGGATATTCGCCGCGGGACGGAAGCTTCGACCGGCAAGGAAGCCGGTTTCGGAGCGTCCATATGGGCGGTGGGTTTCGAAGAGGTCGCCGAGTTCCTCGAGGAAGAAGGACTGCTCGTCGAAGGGATTGGGGGGATCTTTATGACCTGGATTATCAGTACCCATAGCAAGAATAGGATCGAAATTTTCCAGACCATATTTACCGCATTAAAGTAATACTGTCAAGTGATTTGAGTTGAGCACATTAGACTAAGGGAGCGCTTCCCTGGCTAGATTTTTCTGCCAACAGCGTCCGCGATAAGCTTCAACTCGCTCATTAATGTATTATATTCATCAAATGACAAGGTCTGGAATCCGTCGGACATCGCCCGTGACGGCTCCGGATGGATTTCCATCAGGAGCCCGTCCGCTCCAGCAGCGACCGCTGCGCGAGCCATCGCGGGGACTCTCGACGCCTTGCCGGTGGCGTGCGACGGGTCGATGATCACCGGAAGGTCAGTTCTTTCATGAATTACGGGAATGACGCCGATATCGAGAGTGTGGCGGGAATGTCGGGAGAAGGTACGTATCCCGCGCTCGCACAGGATGACGTCCGGATTACCTTCACTCAGCACGTATTCGGCAGCACCGAGCCATTCTTCGAGGGTGGCGCTCATCCCGCGCTTGACCAGTACCGGTTTTCCCGCCTGGCCGGCTTCTTTCAGTAGCGGGTAGTTGTGCATATTGCGGGAACCGATCTGTACGATGTCTGCGATCTCGGCTACCGCTCCGACTGTCGCGGGCTCCATTGCCTCGGTGATAATGCCGATCCCGACTTCCTCCCTGACCCTTGCGAGCATTTCGAGGCCTTCGGGACCGACGCCCTGGAAGCTATAGGGGCTTGTTCGGGGCTTGAACGCGCCTCCCCTGAGGATTCGAGCGCCAGCATTTTTAGCTACACGCGCGGTCTCGAGAAGGTCCTCATCATTCTCGACAGCACATGGACCCGCCATGACGACGAAATTCTCGCTGCCGATTGAGACACCGGCAAATGGGATCTCAATTGCCCTGGTGCCGGGTGTGCCGGATGAAGATAGATGGTAGACAGGCTCGGGGTCCTCGATGCGATCCACTCCGGTCAGACTGGAGAACGCAGCGGGATCGATCGGGTTACCGTTGGTGCGGATCTCTATCGACAGGCAATCGCCGGATGTGTCGAGGCGTACTGATAACGGATTTCCGGCAAGCTCTCCGGCGCGTTCGAGCGCTTTGCCGATATCATGGGCGGAAGCATCATGTGAGAGGAAAATACGCATAACACAACGTGCCGCGGACAATCGCGGACTGATTAGAGTAACGCTAAAACGGTCGGATTTCAATTTCTCCCGATTCATCATAAGTGTGATATTCTTTGTGTCAGGGTAAACCGGGGAACGGGAGTGTGGAGAAATGTCCGAATGGATAAGGCCGTTATTATTCGCGAAGATAGGAGTGATAGCGCTGGTTGCGTCCGCGATGATAGGCGGTATCTGCTCGCAGGCATTCGGTAGTGCGGGAAAATTAAGGTTACTCAAGGGGATGTGGGCCGGCGTGCTGGTGTTTATCTCGATTGTGATGGTGGTGGTAATCGTAGTTGCGGTGCTGTTCTATGCGCAGCTTTTATTCCCGGAATACTGGCGCTACGGATTTATCGATAACCGGTAATAGATAGCGAGCGATACGAGGGCAAGTACAGACGCGGGAAGGATCAGACGTACGAACACTTTGTTGATGTCGGAATTGAAGTATTTTGTAGAGAGCACGAGGCAGAGGTGTACGGGAGAGAAAATCACACCGATGAAACCGAACGCGTACGCAAGCTGCACTTTGGCCATGTCGATCGGGTCACCGAAAAACGGTAGCAGGAGCGGGAAAGCGACGCTGACATAAGAATGAGTGATCCCGGTCAGCCATCCGATCAGCATCGGGATAACGATGAACAGGGCAATCGGTGGGATGCCCCAGGTCTGGAAGACGGTTGATAATTCTTCGACAGCCCCGCTGACGAGGATGATATCCTTGAAGACGAGAACGGCATAGACAGTACCAATGAGCTTGAGGTCGATAGCTCTCCACGCGAGCATGGGGAATTTTTTCACACCGATCCGTGTGAATCCGAAAAGCAGGACGGTAATCAGCAATACGTAGAGGAACGGATTCTGGATCGGGATTTTGCTAACGAGGATTGAGATGTAGAGAAGGGCGATAAGCAGTATAGGCCAGAATCCCCGCATGAAAACAAGAAGCTGATGCCATAATTCGGAGCCGAAAAGCGGTTTTCGAAAATGCTTCTGAATACCTAGGAGACCGAAGAGGGAACCGCCTAGGATCGCACCGAGGCACAGGGGGAACTGGAAGGCGGTAACTGTCATTAACGGCACACCGATGACGGCCGACTCAAGGATAAGGCCGGGGTAGAGGGGCCATGAGTATTCCCATACGTGACGGAACCAGTAGTTGAGGTATGTGCGTCCTTCCGGTGAGACTTCGGCTTCGTCGGCGAGATTTTCGATCATAGGGGCAGAGAAGAGAGCGCCGCCTGGCATGGGAAGGAGGCCGATCATGGCGGGGAGAGCGCCGATGGTGAATCGGTTGTCGACAAACAGACGCCGTACGGACTCGACCAGGTCTGCAAGGGCTCCCGATTCTCTCATGCTGGTAGAGAGGATGAGGATAAACAGCACCAGGAGCAGAACCGAGATGGTGTCGATCTTGATAGTGGCAGTCCAGACGGTACCGAGGAACGTGAACGGGTGAATTAGAAAGAGAACACCGGTGGCAAGAGCGCATACACCAAGGACGAAGCCGAGTTCCCATTTCATGCGGACAAGGAAGTAGAGAAGTCCGAGAATCGCAGCTATTTTAAGTACGGTAATGATGTGAGATTCGTCACCCCGGCGTAATTACTCTTTCCCCGCGGACCAGTGCTCGAGAATTCCCTCAAGGTCGGACATGTGTTCAATGACAGCGTCGGGAACATCCTCCGGGATCCTCGGTTCCTGGACAGCGTGAGGACCGATGCGAATCCAGACGGTACGCATACCGAGCACGTTTGCGGGATAGATGTCGTTATCGAGACGGTCGCCGACCATGCAGCAGTTTGTGGGTTTCACATTGATGCGCGAGCAGATTTCGAGGAAGAATCTGGAATCGGGTTTCTGAAGACCGAGTTCATCGCTGAGGACATGGGAATCGAAATACTTAATCAGTCCGGTGCTTTCCAGTTTCTCTCTCATCGATGCGGGTTGGTTACCTGCGAGCGCGAGTTTGAATCGGGACGCAAGTCGCGGGATCAGCTCCTCGACCCCGTCCATGAGAGTTACGGTTTCGCGGTGGGTGAAGATTCGCTTCAGGGCTTCGCGGTAAACTTCCATGGTCAGCTTGCGATCCGGTTTGAGATACTGCCAGATGACGGACTTGGTAAAGCTTGGAGCCCATGACGCGATCGCCTTTTCGCGTGCTATTCGCAATTCTTCCGCGGTAATTTCGCGGCCCGCATGCTCCGACAAAAGTGACCGGACAATCTCGCGATCGTGCATGGAGTCGGAGTTTTCATCGACCAAAGGCCCGCCGACATCGAGAAGAATTGCGCGAAGTGGCTCGCTAGTGAGCATGATCGGTGGAGTATAGCATGAAGGGGGAAAAAGGGTTTACTCGGTCTGCATGATCCCCTGGCGGATGTCCTCGGCGAAATCCCTGCTAACGCTGAGGACGCGCTCGCCTGAGCCGCCATAGCCGACGAGGTAGTAGGCAGTATCGGAAATGCGGTGGTAGATGTAATCCCCGGGTTGAATGTTGGCGAGGCTGTCGGCCTGCTGAGCGTCGTGACTGGTATACGGATTGGGGAAGCTGACGTAGGCGAAGCCCTCCGCCTCGCACTGGGGGACGCTATAGGGAAGATCGCCGTGCTCGTTAAAGTACTCGTTCAGGACGAGGGAAATCTGGAAGACATAGCGAGCGACCTGTTTATCGTTTTCCGAAAGGCCGGCGGTCTGTCGGTAAAGGAGGTCGTACGCGCTGGAGGGGGGGACGCTGATTTCGCGTCTGACGACATCGATCTGGACGCCCGCGCGGATGTAGGTCATGAGGACAACCGAGTTGCTGTCGATGTACTCGAAGGTGATATCACCGGGACTCGGGCTGTCAACTCCAGCGATAGGATCGGATGTGTAGGGATTGACCGGATGAATGGTGAAGTGGGGCGATTCGCGAAGTGCGGCAATAGAGGTCGGGAATCGACCGTACTCGCTTCGATAACTGAGCAGCATAGCGGAGTAATTCACCATGGCGGCAAGGACCCAGTTTTCCAGGGAGACATCGCCAACCGGCCAGCCTTCGCCGATGATCCAGGCAAAATAACGAGGGGCGTCGGGATAGACCTGAGTAACAGAGCGCTGGCGGGGAACCTCGACACGCTCTGTTGCGGTGACAAGGGTGTCGACCTGGAAACGCGAGAAGCCGGCATCAGCGACAGTCTCGAAAGCGTCCATAAGGGCAATGATGAACTCGGTGCCGCTGATTTTGGCGACGTTGTGCTGAACGTCCATCGGGACTACCGGCCCCATGAAGCCGGGGATGTCCTGCGTGACGCTCTCGGTGCTCCAGATATCGTGAAGTACCGAAAGGGCGTTCGAGACGGCAGTTTCGCGCGCGAGAAGGGGGGTATCGGCGGGGAGTGTCATTGTAAGGGTGACGGTAGCCTCACCGTAGCCATCGCCATCCAGCTCCTGGTAAGAAATTCTGACGGGGAAACCGCGGTCGAAATCCTGCGCAGCGATGGGAAAAGTGAGGATGGTGATGGTCAGCGCGGCCAGGGAAAGGATGCGTACGATATTTATGATTTCCCGCGACATGTGATTTCCGTGATATTTCCCTGCAATAGAACGACCGAGGTACTCCTCGGTCGACAGGTGTCTTTAATTCAACAGGCGGAATTAGTTGGAAGGTTCAACCGAATTAGGCCATGAAGTGAAGATGTAGGCCTCGGAATCATCGCCGGTATCACCGGAAGCTTCCCTGTACGCCCTCTCGAGATCGTCAAGCGCTTCGGCATAGCGATCCGGGTCGCCCTCGTCTCCCGAAAGGACGATGGTATCGCCCGAGTTGGTCAGGATAAGAGCCTTCGACTCGGTAGGACTCATCTTGGTGAGATTCTGCTTGTTGACGGGATTGAGGGCGCCGTTCCCGACGCTGAAGGTGAGAATGACAACGAGGACGAAGCTCGCACCGGCCAGCGCCAAATTACGGTAATTGGCGATGAACGGGTTGGCCAGGAGTCCGGCGAGACCGGTTGCGGGTTTGATCTCATCCAGCTTGCGGGAAAGGGACTCAAAAAGCCCGGCGGGAACATCCTCCGGGTTATCCCTTGTTTCGCTCAGAAGCTCCCTGATTCCGGCGAGCGACATAAGTTCTTCCAGGCAACCCTCGCATTCGGCGAGGTGCTCATCCAGGTCACGGTTCTCCCGAGGTGAAATGGTACCGTCGAGCCGTTTCTGGATCAGCTCCTGATAGTACTTACAGTCTGAAACCTTCTTACAATTCCCTGTCATAGTTGCAAGTTCGCCTGATTACTCCAGATTTCTCTCAATGCCCCTTGTTTCGCGTTACAGATGGATTATCCGAAATGAATCCTGCCTTTCATCGGCCCGGATTCGAGAACTTCCCTTAGTTTACGCCGAGCGTAATGCAGCCTGCTCTTGACCGTCCCCCGGCTGATACCGAGTGTCGATGAGACTTCCTCGATGGAGTAGCCCTCGATCTCGAAAAGGATCAGCACGCTACGCATCTTGGGGCTGATCAGTTCGAGAGCCTTTCGAACCACCGCGGTCCGGTCATTCTGGTAGTAAAGCTCGTCGGGATTGCGGTGATCCTGCTCGGGCTCGACAAACGCATGCTCCATATCATCCTGGTAGACAGTGTTATCTCTTTTTTTCTTTCGAAGGAAATTCTTGAACTGGTTCGCGGTGATCTGGAAAATCCACTCCTTGAACTTGTTCTCATCGCGAAGCTGGTGGAAATACTTGAACGCCTTGAAATACGACTCCTGGAGAAGATCTTCCGCTTCTTCCTTCGAACCCGTCAGTCGCAGGGCGAAGTTGTAAAGTTCGACCCGTATGCCATCAACAAGGTCGACGAACATCTGGCGACGGGCTTCGTCCCGGTCGACCGGTTTTGCTCCTTCGTAAACGGCTGCACGTTCCATTTTGCGGCCCTCACTCACGTCTGGAGGGTTTTCGGGTCTGGGATTCATCTCTCAAACTCCGTCCCCTCCGATTGGGAACCATGATATGTACTTTCACTTACTTAGATGCGGTTCCAGTATCGGAGGTTCAATTCTGCTGTGTCTTCTCACTAACATTATCTCATGGATTTTATCGAGGCTCAAGGGTGGGGTTTATTAATGGAAGCCGACAGGAATGTCGGGGATTCAAATCGGGTTTAATTATGCCTGAAATATCTGTAATATTCTCTGAACCAAGAGCATTTCTGACAGGAGGAGGCTCATGTCGAAAAAAGTTGTACCCAGAACGAGACATCTGGTCTCGATCAGTGCGGTTATTATCGGTATTGTCGCGGTTATGGCGGTCGGGGGATCGGCGGGGTCGCAGACGATGGAGGAGGAGCGGGTTGACTCTCTCGCTGACAGTCAGGACATGTGCGTGGCGTGCCACCGGCAGGTTACGCCTGGAATAGTGGCGCAATTCAGCTACAGCACGATGGCCGCAGCCGGGATTCTCTGTAGAAGCTGCCATGAGGTGGACGAGGAGCATCCAGAGGCCGTCGAGCATAACGGGACTTGGGTGATTACAAGCCCCACGCCGCTGATGTGCGGCAGATGCCACTCGACGCAGGTCGACCAATTCAACCAGAGCCGTCACTCAGCGCCCGCATATGCGGCGATGCGCGGTCTCGAGGATTTTTCGGAGGAGCAGATAGCGATCTACGAGTCGATCCCGGAGGGAAGCTACAGTCCGGACAAGATGCGTAATGCGCTTTACGGTCTGGAGGGAGAGGAAATCACGCGGTTCGCGTGTCATGGGTGTCACGATATCGGGCAGCCGCATCCGGACGGGTCTATCGGGCAGTGCCAGAAATGCCATCTGAGGCATGAATTTTCGCTGGAGCAGGTGCGCAAGCCCGAAACCTGCAACGCGTGCCATATCGGACCGGACCATCCGCAGTGGGAAATCTACCAGGAATCGCCGCACGGGATCGCCTATATGACCGGCGGGCATCGGTGGAACTGGGATGCGGATCCCGGGACGCTGGATGTAGAGGACTTTCCAGCGCCGCAGTGCGCGACGTGCCATATGAGCGGATTCGGGGGATCGGAAACGACGCACGATGTCGGGGAGCGGCTGACATGGTACCTGTTCGCGCCGGTAAGCGAGCGACGTCCGGACTGGGAAGCGAACATGGCCCGTATGCAGAATGTATGCAGGGAGTGTCACAGTCCGGAATTTGTGTCGGATTTCTACGCCGATGCTGACGCAGCTGTCGGAGCGGTGAATGACTGGGTGACGGAAAGTAATGGGATTCTCGCGCGGATAAATGCGTCGGGTTATACAACCGATGAGCCGTTCGATCAGCCGGTCGATTTCGTTCACTTCGATTTATGGCATCACTGGGGACGCACGGCGAAATTCGGCGCATGGATGCAGGGCGCAGATTATGTCCAGTGGCACGGGGCGTATGAAATTCTGAAGGAACTTGCGGAGTTAAGGGAGATCGAGAATGAAGTAACAGATGGGATTGATTGATGGCAGAGGACGGGAATGTCGGGGGGGGCCCGAGGGGGTTAAGGAAGAGGTTCGATTTCGAGCCTTATGCGGGGGGCTACTTCATCCTCGTTGAGTTCCTTGAGGCGTACGAGGAATTCCTTTTCCCTGAATTCCCTTGTCATGAAGCCGAAGGCAAGATAATTCTCGCCTATGAGACGTGTCAGTGCGTCGTAGGAGTCTGAGGAGATGGTCATGTTGGTTTTTGGGTGGCTGTCCTTGAAGTAGCCGACATCCACGACCTGCCCGTCGAGGTCCATGATAATCTCGTTGAAGCCCTGCTCGAGGGCAAGATTGAGAATTGAGAGGAAGATCGATTTGACGGAGTCCCAGCTTGGGTCCTCGAAAGCGCTGAAGATATCCTCGATACGGTCGCGACGGCGTCCGGGCACAGCCTTGCGGGTAATGCGTACGCGCACTAACCCGTTATCGCTTTCGACCCACTCGTAAATGCAGAGCACACCCTGGTAGGTAAGGTGATACTGACCGGAGTCGAAGTACTCGGATTCGAGGAGTCTGCGCATCTGCTTCCAGAAAGCCAGTGGGATGGTAAGACGCTTCTCATACTTGCCGTCGATGAGGAAGAAGGTCTGAACTCTTCCGGTCTCGGTGCGGAAGAGGATCTCGCTCGCGTGGCTTTCCGCGGACTCACTGAAGATCTGGTCCACGAAGGCCAGGCATTCCTTACGTTCGAGTTCGTCTGGTGGCATGCTCATATCCGGCACAGGAAGCTATAAATCGGCATAGCAAAAACCAGCCAGCGGTTCTGCTGGTTAAAGCCATGTAAGTTTACTACGAAAGGCTGCGATGTTACAAGAAGGTATATACCTGAAAATTCAGATTTCCAGGTATTCGACCTCGGGAGCGTAGGTGTTGATAAACACGCGTCGCGGCTCGACGTTATCGCCCATCAGGTCGACAAACGTGTTCTCGGCGTCCGATTCGTCTGTTATTTCAACCTTGAGCAGGACGCGTTTCTCCGGGTCCATGGTGGTGGACCAGAGATCCTCGGGATTCATCTCGCCAAGGCCTTTGAAGCGGTTGACATCGTAGCGCTTGCCCTTGAGATTAGCCTCGATAATCTCCTCAAGCTCACGATCGTTCAGGGCATAGTAGTTATGGTCACCCCAGCGGACGCGGTAAAGAGGCGCCTGAGCGATGTAGATATGCCCACGGTCGATCAGCGGCTTCATGTGGCGGAAGAAGAACGTCAGCGCGAGTGTCATGATGTGGCTGCCATCGACATCGGCATCAGTCAGAAGGATTACCTTGTGATACCTGAGGTGACTGATATCGAAATCGTCATCGACCCCGCATCCGACCGCGGTGATGATGTTCGAGATTTCCTCGTTGGAGAGGACCTTGTCGAGGCGAGCTTTCTCGACGTTGATGATTTTTCCCTTCAGCGGAAGGATGGCCTGGTAACGTCTGTCGCGACCGCCCTTGGCGCTGCCCAGGGCACTGTCGCCCTCGACAAGGAACAATTCTGAAAACTGCGGGTCCCTTTCGGAGCAGTCGACCAGTTTGCCGGGAAGGTAAGTACTCGTCAGGAAGCTCTTTCTTCTCAGGCGTTCCTTGGTTTTGCGGGTTTCTTCCCTGATACGCTGCGCGGCGAGTCCCTTCTGAATGATTCGCTTGGTGAAGGACGGATTCTCATTCAGCCAGTCCTTGAGCGCCTCGTAGACTACCGAGTGTACAAGCCCCTTGATCTCGGTGTTCCCGAGCTGCTCCTTGGTCTGACCCTCGAACTGGGGATCGGTGAGCTTGACGGAGATAATCGCGGTCAGGCCTTCCTTGACGTCCTCGCCCGAGAGATTGTTGTCCTTGTCCTTGATAACCTTGTGCTCTCTGCCGATCTGGTTGACCGCGCTGGTGATGGCTGTACGGAATCCACTCAGATGAGTACCGCCTTCGCGGGTGTTGATGTTGTTCGCGAAGGAGATGACATTTTCGTGGTAGCTGTCGTTGTACTGTAGGGCGGCTTCGATAATCACCGGGCTGCCGTTCTCGGCTTCCACTTCCCTCACGAAATGGAACGCCTTGGTGAAAAGAGTATTGTGTTTCTGATTGAGATGCTTCACGTAGGCGGAGATACCGCCGGAATAGCAGAATTCATCTTCCCGACGGGCACCGTCGCGAAGGTCGACTAGCTGGATTTTCAGACCTGCGTTGAGGTAGGCAAGCTCTCGAAGCCGTCTGCTGACAATACCGTAGTCGAAAGGAGTATTCTCAAAAATCTCCTTGTAATCGGGATAGAAGGTCGTTCTGTTACCGGTTTTCTTAGTCTTCTGGCCCTTAGTCAGATCGGAGACAACCTTCCCGCGTTCGTACCGCTGGGTCCAGGTATAGCCGTCGCGGCTGACCTCCACTTCGCACCACTCTGAAAGGGCGTTGACAACACTGACGCCGACGCCGTGGAGTCCGCCGGAGACCTTATAGCCGATGCCGTCGAATTTCCCGCCCGCATGGAGCATGGTCATGACAACTTCAAGGGCAGGCTTGTGCTCTTCGGGATGAAGGCCTACCGGGATACCGCGACCGTCGTCCTCGACAGTGACGCTCCCGTTTTCGTTGATCGTGATCCTGACCTTCGTGGCGGCGCCTGCCATCGCCTCATCGATGGAGTTATCGACAACCTCCCAGATGAGGTGATGGAGGCCCTTTTCGCCGGTGGAGCCGATGTACATTGCGGGACGACGCCGTACAGCTTCGAGTCCCTTGAGGACGCGTATGTCGCCGGCCTCGTAGTGGTTGTTGTTCTCCGCATCCCCACCATTAGGCTTGGAGGACTTGCGTTTCTCCGGCAAATCTCCTTCTTCTGTAACAGGGAAAAGGGTGCCTGAGGATTCTTCGTTAGCAGTGTCTTTCTTCGTCATTTTTTATATCGCCCGGGTGGTTAACACCCGCAAGTACAACCTAATAATTATACCATAAAACAGGTACGAACTGAAGGTTAATTTTCGTCCGCGCAATGCCCGCTAAGCCACTATCTATGCGTGTTACAGCGCATGTGGCAGGGCGGTTTCGGAGGCACGGGAATGATATTTCACCTGTGCTTAATGTCATGATGGAATTTTTTTGAAAATGCCTATATCGGCGCATTAATAATATTTGCCGAACCAGTGGAAAGGGCGTGAGAATTCCACCCCGTTTCCATCAACTCCATCTCAGGCATCCCCGTTTATCTCTTCCTCGCCCTCCTCTTCGATCAATTCCTCTTCCTTGACCACCAGCGCGCATGCCGCGACCCTGTCGCCCTCATCAAGATTCATCAGTTTGACTCCCTGGGTGGCGCGTCCGATGGTGCTGATATCGCTCACCTTCGAGCGAATAATGATTCCCTGCTGGCTCATGAGGAGAAGCTCGTCCTCTTTGGCCGCAGTGAGAATGTTCAAAACAGGACCGGTTTTCTTAGTAACTCTCGCGCAGATGAGGCCAGACCCGCCGCGTTTCTGCTGAGTGAATTCCTCGAACGGCGTACGCTTCCCGTAACCGCCCTCCATGACCAGGAGGAGGTCCTTGCCTTCCTCGATAGTGACGAGGTCGACAACCGAATCGCCCTTGCCGAGGCGGATACCCTTGACTCCCCGCGCGGTACGTCCCATCGGACGCACATCGGTTTCCTTGAAGCGGATCG
>Ga0272444_10004950_pt1 | contig 11602 bp, 9 predicted proteins | sample SSMForm13_FD_201033 | JGI IMG/M metagenome (GOLD analysis project Ga0272444, IMG submission 201033) | Marine sediment archaeal communities from Little Sippewissett salt marsh, Falmouth, MA, United States - SSM-Form-13 | ecosystem: Environmental > Aquatic > Marine > Wetlands > Sediment ... | reverse complement strand
GGCATCGCCGTAGATGCCTTTAAAGATCCCCAGATTGCGGATGGTCTCGTAAAATCCCGTGCCCACCACCCGGGTCTCATCGGTATCCAGCTTCTCCCCGCCGATAAACGCCGGAGCCCGCCGGCGCGCCCCGATCCGGCCCATCAGATAGACGAACAGCCCCAGCAACAGCCCGATGACGATCAATACCGTGGCCAGGGTCGGGCTCCACAGGGCGTTGGTCATGCTGATCTGGGCCGGCGCCTGCTCGAACTCAAACCCCACCACCGGGCCGATGAAGGCCCGCAGCGGAAGCTGAGCCACGATGCCGAACAGGATACAGAGCAGCGCCAGAGCCACCATGGGCCAGGCCATCAGGAAGCCGACCTCTTTGACCCCTTTCAGCTTCTTGGGCCGCTCCCCCCAGAAGACCGAGTACAGCACCTTGATGAAGGAGGCCAGGGTCAGCGCGCTGCCGAACAGGGCGGCGATGAGAAAGATGGGCTGGCGGATGGTCACCAGGCTCTGATAGACCAGCCACTTGGAGAAGAACCCATTGAACGGGGGCACGCCCGAGATAGCCATCGAGGCGACGAACATGGCCCCGAAGGTCACCGGCATGGCCGCGGCCAGGCCTCCCAGCTTGGTCAGCTCGGTGGTCTTGGCCTGCTTCTCCACCGCTCCGGCCCCCAGGAACAGACAGGATTTATAAATGGCGTGGTTGACCATATGAAACAGGCCGCCCATGATGCCGATGGGGGTTCCCGTTCCGATGCCCAGGACCATGTAACCCACCTGGCTGACCGCATGAAAGGAGAGCAGTTTCTTCAGATCGTGCTGCACCAGGGCCATCATCACGGCAAAGATGATGGTGGCCGAGCCGATGATCATCAGCATCAGGCCCATGGCATGATCGGTGACGAACAGATCCAGGGTGAGACGGGCCAGAAGGTAGATGCCCAGCAGTTTATCCAGCGAGGCCGGCAGAAAAGCCATCACCGGAGTGGGCGATCCCTCGGCGGCGGCCGGCACCCAGGAGTGCACCGGCCAGGCTCCGGCCTTGGCCAGGGCGCCGATGGTGCAGAGGATGAAGGCCGTATAGGTGAAGGCATCGCCCAGTGTGATGCTCAGCTGCTCGATGCTCAGGCTGCCCCCGACGGCGCCGACGAAGAGAATGCCCAGCAGCAGGGCGCAATCGGAGAATCCCAGGATGATGAAGCTCTTGCGGGCCGCGGCGACCGATTTCTTGCCTTCCTCCCGGGTGATCAGCAGATAGAACAGGATGGTCACGATCTCCCAGAAGATGAGCATGACCAGGAGATTGTCCGCCAGAACGGCCCCGATGGAGGCCGCCACCGTCCACAGCAGATAGGCATAGTAGCTTCTGGTCGACGGCCGTTTGGCCATATAGGAGGCCGAGTAGCTGGCCACGGCCAGGCCGAACAGCGCGATGAACATCATCACGAAAGAGCTGAACTGATAGGCTCTCAGATCGAATCTTACCGAGAAAGAGCCCAGCTCCAGCCACTCCTGCCGCAGCCAGATCTCCCCTCCCCGGAAGATCTGAACGGTCAGCAGAAAAGCCCACAGAGTCGCCAGAATGGCCAGCACCTCGCGGAGCCCGCGGACCTTCCGGGGCACCAGGAAGCACAGGAAACCGGCGACGGCAGGAACAACGATGGGCCATAACAGCGGATGCATGGTCAACCTTTCATCTGCTTGCGAATGCGCTCGGTCTTCTCCTGAGACAGACGGATCAGATCCTGACCATCATAGAGCTTGTTCCCCTCGGCATCATCGACCTGGATCAGCCGCTCGGTGCAGCAATAGCAGGGATCGATGCTGGCCGTCACCAGGGTGACGTCGGCCACCGTCTCGCCGATGCAGGACGCCTTAAACGAGGGCAGGTTCTGAAAGGTCGGGGCTCGGATCTTATGGCGAATGGGACAGTTCGAACCATCGGAGCGAACGTAGTGAAAAACTTCCCCGCGGGGAGCCTCATGGTGTCCGATGCCCTCCCCGACGGGAAAATCCTCCACCTGGATGAAGAAATCGCCCTCCGGCATCGACTGCAGCCGCTTCAGGCATTGATTGATAATCTTGACGCTCTCGGCATTCTCCAGAAGTCTGACCGCCGCCTTGGCGAAGACATCCCCCTCCGGCAGGACGATGACATCCCAGTCCACCAGATCATAGGCGGCATAGGGCTCGTCGCGCCGGACGTCGATGTCGTAACCCGATCCGCGGGCCGTGGGCCCCAGGACGCCGTAGGCAATGGCGTCCTCCTTGGACAGCACGCCGACCCCCTTGAGGCGGGCATGCAGCACCGGGTCGTCGAGGACGGCCTTGGTCAGCATATCGTTCTTCTTGTTCAGCTCCTCCATGCCGGCCAGAAAATCGGGGATGTCCTCCTTGAGGATGTCCCGGCGCACGCCGCCGACGCGCATCATGGCGTAGTGATTGCGGTTGCCGGTGATATGCTCGAACAGGTCGAGGACGATCTCGCGGTACTTCCAGGCCCACATAAAGACGGTGTTGTACCCGATGAAGTGGCCGGCCAGCCCGGCCCATAGCAGATGGCTGTGGATGCGTTCCAGCTCCCCGACGACGGAGCGGATATATTTGGCCCGTTCGGGAATCTCGATCCCCAGCAGATCCTCGACGGCATTGACATAGGCGATGGGATGCGACGTGGAGCAGATGCCGCAGACCCGCTCCACCAAAAAAGTATCCTGGTCCCAGGTCTTGCTCTGGGCGATTTTCTCGATGCCCCGGTGATTGTAGCCGATGCGGACGTCCATGTCCACCACCCGCTCGCCCTCCACCTTGAGGGTGAAGAACTCCGGCTCCTCCAACAGGGGATGATAGGGACCGATGGGGACGGAATAACTCACGATCACGACCTCCTGTAGGGGTACTCCCCCTCGGGCCAGTCGTCCGGCAGCAGCAGTCTGCGCAGATCCGGATGCCCAATGAAGTCCACCCCGAACATCTCATGAATCTCTCGTTCGATCCAGTTGGCGGCCGGCAGAAAAGTTGCCACCGAATGTATCTTCAGGAACGGCTTCTCGACCAGCGTCCGCAGGGTGACGATCATGTTCTGGCCGTCATAGGAAAAATGATAGAGGATCTCCACCCCCCAGCGGCCGTCCACTCCCGAGGCGGTACACAGCCGGGCGCCCTGTTCCTGAAACATGAACCGGATCACGTCGGGCACATCGGCCTTGTCCGCCAAAAGGTATATTCTCTTGGGAGAGCGCTCCTCCATCTCGATCTTGGATCCGAACCGCTCCTGCAACGCTTTTAAGGTCTGTTTTCTCTGATCGCTCATCTCTGACCTTACAGTTTTCCCAGGGCCTTGACGACACCCGAGATGATGGCCTCCGGCTTGGGCGGACACCCGGGAATATAGACATCCACCGGAATGATCTTATCGAGCGGACCGACGATATTGTATGAATCCCGAAAGATGCATGATGAACAGGCGCACTGGCCGATGGCGATGACCAGGCCCGGCTTGGGCATCTGTTCGTAGCATTCCTTGAGGCGGGGCACACACTGCCGGGTCACGGCGCCGGTCACCATCAGCGCATCGGCATGACGCACGCTGCCGATCAGCAGGATGCCGAAACGCTCCACGTCGAAACGGGGCGTCAGACAATCCAGCAGCTCGATATCACAATTGTTGCAGGATCCGGTGCTGAGGTGAAAGATCCAGGGTGATTTCTTCAGGGGCAAATGCTTCAGCGCCACAGCAGCTCTCCAAATCTGTTATCGTTTTCCGGTTCGATATCCCGTCGCCTTAATATCCGATCACGGCCAGCACCATGCCGATGATGGCCAGCACGGTCATCGGGCCCCACAGAAAGCGGACCGCCTGATCGATGCGCAGCCGGGGGTTGGTGTTGCGGATCAGCACGGCGATGACCAGCAGGGCGACATACTTCAGAATGGACCACAGTATATTCCAGCCGGCAAAATTGAACCCGCCCCAGAAGATGGAGATAAGGAACACCGGCACGGTAAACAGCATCATCGCCCGGGTCAGCTTGAGCACCGCCAACGGCGCCCCGGAGTACTCGATGTAAGGACCGGCCATGATCTCCTGCTCGGCCTCGGGAATATCGAAGGGAACCAGTGTCATCTTGGCCTGGGCACAGATGATGGCCACCACGAAGGCGATGATCCCGGAGGGATGCCGCAGCATGATGCCGTTGAACTCCTGATAACTGAGGATATCCTGAAAGAGGATCGAGCCGATTCTGATGGCCACCGTGAACACGGCGATCAGAAAGGGCAGCTCATAGCCCAGGATAAGTTTCATCTCCCGGCTGGCGCCCAGCGCCCCGAGGGGATTCTTGGAAGCCGATCCGCCGATGATGACGGCCAGCGACGGCAGGGTGAACAGATACATGACCACGATCAGGTCGCCCAAAAAACCGCTGCCCGGATTGAGGTTGACCATCCAGACGATGGTCGAGACCAGCGTCACGCCCACCAGCCCGATCAGCGGGGCGGTGAGAAAGAGCGTCGCCCTGGGACCGGCCGGCACGATGGTCTCCTTGCCCAGGAGCTTGAGCACATCGGCGAAGGGCTGGTACCAGGGAGGCCCGACGCGCCACTGGACCCGGGCGGTCACCTTGCGGTCCACCCAGCTGGCTAGGAGCCCGACGATGCTGGTGAACAGAAATCCCGGGAAGACCAGAAAATAGATCAGCGGATAGACGATCGTTTTCATCAGCAGGGTCTCTACGGAAAGGGTCTCTAAGCTCTCTTCCAGGGGCTGCGAGCGATAATACGGGAACCCATCTGCACGCGGTCCTCTTCCCAGACCTCGGAGAGATCCTCGAAGGTCAGGGCACCGGAAACACAGCTGGCCACGCAGCGGGGCTCCAGGCCCTGCACGAACCGGTCCACACAGAGATCGCATTTTGCCGTCACATGCCGCAGCAGGGTCTCGTCCAGGACGCCGAAGGGACAGGCCTGAACGCAGGACCGGCATCCCACGCAGGTGAAAATATGACGGCGGACGATGCCGTTGTCATCCCTCTTCAGCGCCTCAGTAGGACAGGCCGCCACGCAGGGTGCGTCCTGGCAATGACGGCAATGCTGGGGCAGCTCGGCTAGCTGTTTCACCTGACCGTGAACCAGGCCGAGATACTGATGGTGGCTCTCGGTGCAGGCCGTGGCGCAACTGCGGCAGCCGATACAGTAATCGAGGTTGAGAACGATGACTTTTTGATCGATGACTTGTTCGCTCACTTGATCGGTTTCCTTCACAGGCCGCCTGTGAACGATACGGCGGCGGTGATCATTTCTCCTTCGGCAGGGAGACCGAAACCCGCTCGGATCCCAGGTCCAGCTCTCCCGTGGCCGCATTCGTCGGCAGGGAAAACAGCCGGCGAACCTGTGGAAAATGGGCCGGAGCAGTGACGGTCTTATCGGGCAGATCCGCGTTCAACATGATCGGCAGGATGACCCGGTGAGTTTTCGAAGAGACCTGCACCTGGTCACCCTCACGGACATTCAGCTCCTCCATCAGGTAGGCATTGGCCCAGATGCAGGGTTCGGCGGCCACCCTCTTGGTCCAGGTGAAATGCCGGGTCAGAGAGCCGTCTCCCACATGCGCCGGCATGGCGGCGGAGACCAGATACAGCGGATAGGCACCCTCGCCGCTTTCCTTGGCGGAGAGCTCCTGGCCAAGCGCTTTTCCTTCGGCCTTGAGCATCTCTGCCCAGGACCCGGCGGAGCCGGCGGACAGCTTCCTGTCCACCTCTCCAGGATCGATAGAGAAACCTGAACCTTTGGACAACCTTTCAGCCAGCTGCTCGATGATCCATCCCTCCGGCTTGGCCAGGCCCGGCGGAGGAATGGCCTGAGGATTGTCCTGGATGTCACCGTTGAGATACAGCCAGCGGCAGTTCTTCTCCGGCCCGACGGCGCCGGGCAGGAGCACGTGCGCCAGAGGGGTAGTCATGGTGGGCAGCGGTTCGATGTCACAGAGCAGATCCAGTTTTCCCAGCGCCTCCTCCAGCGCGGCAGACGGCATCGCCGAGAGCGGATCGGTTCCGAACAGCATCAGGGCTTTGATCTTTCCCTGCTCGATCAGCTTGACGATCTCAGGTCCGGCTGTGGTCTTCTTGCCGTCAGCGGTCATCATCTGATAGACCCCCCGGCCGTTGCCATACACCGGGAGGTACAGAAAATCGAATTTCCCGTTCAGCGCGCGGGCCAGTCCATGGGCCAGAAGGGCGCACATTCCGGCATGCCCCTGACGTCCGAACAGGCTGGACTGCACAATGATGCCGTCGGAGGCCTGGCTCAGGGCGGTGGCCACCGTCTCCATCTGCTCGATGGAAACACCCGTTCGGCCGGCAACCGCCTTCAGGTCCAGATCGGCCGGGGATTTCTTTCCCCCGGAGACCTGCTGGATCAGCGCCGCCAGGATCAGTGCCTCTGTGCCGGCGGCCGGCTGAAGATGCTGATGCGCGAACCAGGTGGTCTGGGTGGGCACCGAGTCGAGAACGAACAATCGGTGCGAGCGATCTTTATATTTTGCTCTCAGAATTCTCTTGGAGATAACCGGGTGCTCGGCGAAGACGTCCCCGATCAGCAGGGCGGTCTGTCGTTCCTCAAGATCGGCCATGGTGAAGCCGCCATCCCATCCCAGGGCAGCCAGACGGGCAAAGACCGGGCCGTCGTCCGGAAACAGCGGGGCCGCATGGGGCGTCTGAAGAATCTCACCGGCCAGCCGGCCGACGCCCAGGGCTTCCTCCAGCCCCAGGGTTCCTCCTGCCAGAATAGCAACGGCCTGGGGACCATGTTCCTTGATGGCCTTTTGGAGGGCCTGACTCACCCGGGCGAGCGCCTCGGACCACTCCGCCGGCCGTCCGTCCATCTGCGGGCAGTCCAGACGCTGGGGATGCTCGATCAGCTCGGCCACCGAATTGCCCCGGGGGCAGAGGGATCCCTCGTTGACCGGATTCTCTCCATCGTAGTCCACCGAAAAGAGAGAGCCTTCGGTGAACAGAGGCGTCGGTCTACTCCACTGAAGGATCAGGCCGTCCTGCAGCGAGCAGATCGGACAGATGGCCTTATGGGTCTGCGGGATCGTCTTTTTCCGGGATTTCGCTGAAGCCATGGTCCTGGACTACCTCATCCGAACAGGTCAGGGACATCCATCACGTCGGCATAGTTCATGTCCGGTCCGTCCTTGCACAGGAAATACTTCCCCACGATGCAGTGACCGCACTTGCCGACGCCACAGCTCATGTTCCGGTTCATCGAAAGATAGATCTGTTCCGGTTTGAATCCCTCTTCCAGAAGTTTCAGGGTGACGAACTTGAGCATCACCTCAGGGCCGCAGGTGACCACGAAGGAGTTGTTCCGATCGATGTCCAGATCGTCCAGCAGGGTGGTCACCAGTCCGACCTTGCCGTCCCAGCCGGGTGCGGGCAAATCGATGGTCACATCCATATCGACCGATTTGGCCTTGCCCCATTCCTCGTGCTGACGGCGGAAACACAGTTCCTGCGGCGTGCGGGCTCCGTACTTGATGGAGACCCTTTTGAAGTCGTCGATCCGGTACAGCAGAGTATAGATCAGCGAGCGCAGCGGGGCCAGGCCGACGCCGCCGCCGACCACCAGGACCTCCTTGCCCTTGAACTTGTCCACCGGATAGCCCTTGCCGAACGGTCCCCTGAGGCCCAGCCGCACCCCCGCCTTCTGCTCATGGAGGGCTTCGGTCACCTTGCCGGTCTTCAGAATGGTGATCTCCATGGTCTTGGTTTCATGCGGCGAGGAGGACGGCGTGAAGGGCGCCTCGCCCAGACCCGGAAGGGTCAATTCCATGAACTGACCGGCCCGAAAGTCGATCGGAGGTTCCGGCCGGAAGACGAAGGTCTTAATGGTCGGCGTCTCCTCGATAACCTCGATCAGCTCGGCCATGGTGGGTTGATATGGATTCTGATGTTCTGCCATGCAGGATGGTGTCCTTTATTTCGCAACCTTTTCGCCGGAACGCAGCTCGCTGAGGCAGCGGCGGATATCGATATTGCCGGGGCAGGCCTCGATGCAGCGGCCACATCCGGTACAGGAGATGGTATCGTAATTGTCAGGGAAATAGCTGAATTTGCAGGAGAAACGGTTCTGAAAGCGATCGATCAGCTGGGGTTTCGGCGAAAGATTCCCGGCCATGCGCCAATATCCGGGATAGAAGCAGACATCCCAGACCATGGAACGCTGGTAGCCGTCATCTTTCTGGTGATCGACCAGGAGAAAACAGCGGCAGGTGGGACAGACATGGGTGCAGGCGCCGCACTCGACGCAGGAGTATGCCAGACCCTGTTTTTTCCATGCCTCGCCGGCCGGCTGCCGCTGAACGGTCTGCTGATAGGGCGGCGAGATCTTGAACGGTTGATTGATCTTCTTGACTTGCTCGATCACCGCCTGGCGATTGGCTTTGCGGCGCTGGAGCAGATCCTCTGGGGCCTCGGCGAACAGATCGGCGTGCTCGGAGACGGCCGTCTCCCCTTTCGGGGATCCGACCTCCACCAGGAGTTTTCCGTTCAAAGGAGAGACGTTCAGATCGAATCCGGATTCCGCATAGGGTCCGTAGCCGACCTCGGTGCAGAAGCAGGTCTCCCAGGGCTGGGAGCAGTCGCAGGTGATGATCAGGCTGTTCTCCCGGCGAGATTGGTACAGGGGGTCGAGCACGTCGTCGATGAAAACGTGATCGAGTATCTCCAGGGCCTTCAGGCCGCAGGCTCTCAGACCGACGATCACGGTCCGTCCGTCCGCGGATGTCCCCCCCTCGTTTTTCGAGGATCCCTCCGGGTATTCGGCCACGACGGATCGAGGAGGAAAGAAAAAGGCCTTGATCGTCTCGAGGGATCTGGCCTTGCCCAGGAAAACTCTGGTCGTTTCGTCCGCAGACAGTTTCTCAAAATGCACCCGGCCCTCTTCGTCCTCCACGTTGGCGAAGAGAAGGCCTTGCCCGACGATCTTTTCCAGGAAGAGTTCGAATTGCTCCCGGGTAGTCGACAGCGTTTTCACACGGTCTCCTGCTTGAATTGAGAAACTTTTCACAATCGATAATGTGAGAGTATAATACTATGCTTTATGCTTTGTCAAGTACTTTTTTCACAAATGTATCGATCGATACCCTGGGAGGCAATTTTGGCATCGGCCAGCGCCGTGACGGCATCCAAATTGGTGTTGACGATATCCCCACCGGCGAAGACCCCGTCTAGAGAGGTCATCCCGTTTTGATCAACCTTCACTTTTCTCATCTCGGTAAAATCAAGCCGGTCAAACTGTTTTTTGGGCAGAAACGAAAAATCCGGCGCCTGGCCGATGGCCTCGATGATCAGATCGCCTTCCAAAAACATCTCCTGATCCTCATGGAAGGTGGGCGCGAACCGTCCCTGCTCATCAAAGACCGATTTGACCTTCATACAGAGCAGTCCCTCGATATGGCCCGACGAATCCAGGCGCACTTCTTTGGGGCCCCACCCGGGTTGAAAGGCCACCCCCTCGGCCCGGGCCTCTTCGATCTCCTCCTTGCTGGCCGGCATGATCTCCCAGTCCTCGAGGGAAACAGCGGTGGTTCTGGTCTGGCCATCTTTATATTGCATGTTTTGCAGCCTGAGCGCTTCCCGGGCAACATCCATGGCCACGTTCCCGCCGCCGATGACGATCACCTTTCTGCCCACGGCTCGTTGTTCTCCGATCTTATTGTCCATCAAAAAATCGAGAGCCAGGATGCAACTTTCGGCATTCTTCACCCGTGTCGAACGGCTCACCGTGGTTCCGATGCCTAAAAAGACGGCATCGTAGGTGTCCATCAGCTTCTCGAATTTCACGTCTCGTCCGACCCTGCTGTTGAATCGAAATTCGGCGCCCAGAGAGGCGATGTAGTTGACATCCTTGTCGATACTCTCCAGAGGCAATCGATAGGCCGGCGGACCGATTCGCATCATGCCCCCGCCACCGTCCAGCTCGTCATAGACGACCACCTGATGCCCCTTGAGCGTCAGAAAATAAGCTGCCGCCAGACCGCCGGGGCCGGCCCCAATGATGGCCACCTTTTTCCCCGAGGACTCGGCCGGGGTCTCCCCCAGCGTCGCCTGGAAGTCCTGTATCGTATCGGCGACGTAGCGTTTCAACCACCTGATGGCCAGGGGCTGTCCTCTCAAGCGCAGAGAGCAGGCATCCTCGCAGTGCTTCATGCAGACTCTCCCGCAGATGGACGGTATGGGATTATCCTCAAAGATCTTCTTCAGCGACTCTTCCGGCCGCCCCTGGTAGATGGCCTGGATATAGTCGGAGATCTTCAGATGGGCCGGACAGGCGTCCTCGCAGAGCTGACATCCCAGACAGCGGGCCGCCTCCCTTCGAGCCTCTTCCTTATTATATCCGATGACCTGCTCAACGAAGGAGAGCGTTCTTTCCTCGGGCGACACCTCGGGCATTTCCACACGTTCAGGCTCAAACAGGGTATAGCGGAGGTCGGAGGAAAATCCCTCGTAGTCCTCTTTCCGGTGCGACAGGCTGGCCTTCAGTATCGAATACTTCTCCGCAGGAAGAAACTGTTCCCGATTCGTCTTTTCGTCGCCGGGGATGAAAACAAATGTATTCGTATCGAAGTGGATGTGAAAATAGTCCCGGGAAAGTTTCAGAGAGCCGGGAGGGCATATATCCACACAGAGGCCGCAGAAACAGCATCTCCCGTAATCCAGCTGCGGCCGTTCATTCTTTTTTCCCGGCTCCGGCTCAAGCCGGGGAATCTCGATCATGCTGATCGCCTGGTTGGGGCAGATATCGGCACAGTTTCCGCAGCCGGTGCATGTGTCCCAATCGTTGAGATGAAAGCCCCGGTATCTCCGGGCTGGCTCTTTGGGCTCGAACGGATATCGCAGCGTCTTGGGCTTTTGAAACAGAAACCCTACGGTCTTCAACGGACCGATGAGACTTCGTTTGGTCATGGTACGGCTTCTCCCGAAGGTGATGGGTTACCTGTCTATTTCCGGAGCAACCACATAGAGGCTGATCATAATATTCCCCACATCGGCAATGCTGGCATTCTGTAACGCTTTTTCCAAAACGGTCAATCCGTGGGGATACGAAGGCGTCCTGAAATGCACCCGATAGGGTTTGTCCCCGCCGTCGCTGACCAGATAGAGCCCCAGCTCGCCGCGGGAGGATTCACACCGGACGTAAGCTTCTCCCGGCGGGATGTTCCATTTTAAGGGATTGGGGATCCTGTTGTAGACCTCTCCCTGGGGCATGGCCTCGAGCAGCTTGAAGATCATATGGACACTCTCGATCATCTCGTCCCGGACCACCCAGATTCTGGAATAGGCATCGCCGTCCTCGCGGGTCGGCACCGACCAGGGGACCTTATCATACGCGGCGTAGGGCTGCACCTTTCTGATATCGTATTCCATCCCCGTCGCCCGGAGCACCTGGCCGGCCCCTCCCATCTCCTTGGCCTCCTCCCGGGTGACCGTTCCGATCCCTCTGGCCCGCTCGTAAAACAGGCGGTTCTCGAAGAAAGCGGCATCATAATCCGGCACGCACCCGCCGATGGCATGCAGGGTGTTGACCATCCTGTCCGCGAAGC
>Ga0272444_10004949_pt1 | contig 11606 bp, 10 predicted proteins | sample SSMForm13_FD_201033 | JGI IMG/M metagenome (GOLD analysis project Ga0272444, IMG submission 201033) | Marine sediment archaeal communities from Little Sippewissett salt marsh, Falmouth, MA, United States - SSM-Form-13 | ecosystem: Environmental > Aquatic > Marine > Wetlands > Sediment ... | reverse complement strand
TCAGCGGTTCTACTGAAATGATGCCCAGGTCCTTCAATTCCTGATGACGATTCTGTTTTTTGCGCCCGGAATCGTCGCTCAGCAGCAGATCCAGATTGTCATTGATCGGCTGCATCCACGGAGCGAGTTTTTCTTCAACATCCCCCGGAAGGAAGCCGAGATCACGGCCCATGGGAAAGACCGGCCGTGAGACCAGCAGTTTGCTGTAAAGAGCCGACTCCGTCACCGCATGCATTCCTGCGGCCAGGGCGAGGAGCGTTTTACCGGTTCCGGCGCGCCCGACCAGGGTCACCAGGTGAATATCCGGATGAATCAGGAGTTCCAGGGCAAACTTCTGTTCCAGGTTTCGCGGATGAATGCCCCAATACCCTTCCGGTGGAACGGAGAGCAGCGGCAGAATCATTTGTTGCTGGGGGTCAAGGCGTCCGATCGCCTTCTGCTGAACATTATCCAGTGCCTGCATGTTGAGACAGACATGAGGTGGGAGATTGATATCATTGGCCTGGAGCTTTTGCTGTTGAAAAAACTGATCAATCTGTTCACTGACCAGATCCAGCTGATCGGTCCCTGTGTACAGATCATCTAGTGAAATCTTATCGGTTTCGTAATCCTCCGCCTGGATTCCAACGGCATGGGCTTTGATACGCAGGTTGATATCTTTTGTCACCAGGATCACCGGATCTTTACAGCGATGTTTTTCCTGGATGGCTAAAGCAAGGATCTGATGATCGGCAATCGGAGATCTCAATTCCTGGGGCAGTTGATCAAGGCCATTGTTGCGAGTCACAACAACCCGCAAGCGGCCTCCGTTTTCAAGCGCTACCCCGCCATTCGTCAGCACACCCTTTAGGCGTAATTGATCCAGTATACGGGAAACATGGCGGGCATTGCGGCCATTTTCGTTTCCATCTTTTTTAAAACGATCCAGTTCTTCAATAACCGGTAAAGGGAGAATGACTTCATTATCTTGAAAACTGAGAATAGAATTTGCGTCGTGTAGCAGGACATTGGTGTCGAGAAGGTAGGATTTTTTCGTCAAGGGAGACTCCTTTAGAAAAGTTTTAGAGATCATCGACACGAATTGTTAAGAAAATATGTGGACACACAAAAAATGATCTGTGTTTAGGAATGAACAAAGCCTAACGAAATGCTTACAAAGCGGAAACAGGTTGCCAACAATAGAGGTGTAACTTGGCGAAAATTCGTTCTCAGGAGACGCCAATTTCAATGTCTGCAACCGTAAAAGTCCTTCCTTCAATACAGAAGCGCCCGCCCGATCTTGAAAGTTGTTTTTCAAAATTGGGGATTCGTCCGGAGAAGGATCTTTTCAGTCAGTTGCCATTTAGCACTGATGATATCAGCGCTGGGTCCGAAACAGAGTTACAGGCTGTTGTCATTGGCCATCGTGATGATGTCGATCTGCCTGTGGAAATAGAGCGGTCGCGTTTTTTTGCCAACCTTCAACGCCGAACCCGGAGTGGCGAATCACCGGAACGCTGTCTTTCCGCGTTACGTGAATTCCTTGCGGAACAAGACAACCTGGTCTGGGAGAACAGCTGGGTGAGATTTCCCCGCAGGCGCTTGTGCCATTATGCCGAAAAGATTTTCACCAGTGATCTGCTGGCAGATAAAAAAGTCCCGGAGTTGGGGATCCGTGGCGATGCAGAACGTTTTCAACTGCGTAACGAAAAGGGTGAAAACTTTCTCCGTGTACCGATCAGTTATCTGATTAAATTGGCCCTGGCCGACCACCTGGGAAATCAACAACGGCAACTGGAAGCACTCCATGATGTTGGAGAATCGTTGCTCGAGCATTACACCAGTGACAATTCCTCGCCGGAAACGTTTTCATTTCATGTTGAAGCGCTCTCCCCTGAGCAGGGGATGGGAACATCTCTGGCCAAAGAGACGGCCAAGCGCTTTCTTTTTACCCAGCTGTTGGTCGAATATGCCAACCACCAATTCGGTCTTGCGGAGCTGGGCCAGAAAGCAATGATCTATTTTGCCCCCCACCCGCCGCAACGGCAAAAAAATCTGAATAATCTTATTCCTGATAATTTTTATCGCCAGCTGTTCATGAGCCCCTGCCTTTCCGGGTGGCGCAATGGCGAGGGAAAGCACGGCTATATGGAGCTCTGCCATCAGGTGCTCAGTCGCAGTCAGCTCAATGGTGTTGCCAAGCTGCGCGAAGCAGGTATTATCCTGAACAATCTGGTTGTTCTCCCGAACATGTCAAATACCAGTCTCGCCAATAATGGTGTTCATATCAGTATCGGCAGTCAACGTTTGTCGCAAGCCTGCCGCCTGGGAACGAACGGCTATGGTCCGGCCGATGAAAAATTTCTCGGTGATCTGGCAACCAAAATCATGGAGCATTTTCTTCCTCTGTTTGTTACCACTTACAGCGCGGCGCCCTATCGACTGGCTTTCGAGGATTTCCATCCGGAAAAAGCCCTGGGATTTCTACCTCACCAGCTTGATTTCACCCACCTGCGAATGCTGTGGAGACGCTGGAAGAAAAAAGCCAGCCTCTCGCTTTTGGGCCATTCTTTGACACCTTTCGGCCCACAATGGCTTGATCGCTTACTCAGTAAATCTTTTCGGCTTCAAGGTGACCTGGTGCCTGACTTCCGCCTGCTCGACTATCCGGTCTGTTTTCTCAGTACGGAGGAGAGTCCGGCATACGATGGAAATCTTGGTAATCAGCAGCAATTGAAAGAAGATCTCGCCGACATGGGGATTTTCGATAAACAGATGTCTCTCTACCAGTTTTTCAAACTCCGGGAATTTTCAAGTATGGGTTTCAGTGGCTTTGAAGGTCGCCACTACAGCCTGTTTCCCGATATTGATCATGATATGAGCGGGGCAACCAATCTCCAGGTTTTAATTACCGCTCTGGCCTTTAAATATATGGCGACCGGGCAGGTCCGTCACCGCCATATCCCTGATACTCCCTTTATTGAGAGTGAAAGGCGCCAGATCTTTTTTGATATGGCGGTTGGAATTCCAACTTTTTTCGTTTTGAGAACGACCCGCAACCGCTTTCTGCTGAAAATTCTCAAAAAAACCGACCGTATTCGCACCAGTCATCGCTATCCCGGCTATCTACGTATATATCGTGAGGAATATTGTCGAGCCCTGATTGATGTCATCAGGGAAGATGCTGCCGATCTGATCGAAATGTTCAACTTTAAACCCCTGCTTGCTGATCTGGAACAACGAATTAAAGACCCTCAGCAGTACTCTGCCGCCGGTCGGCTGATCAGTAAGATCGGGGCTCGAAAACCCTTGAAACAGGACGCGGACGAATTTAACCGGTCTGCTGAAGCTTATTACCGGGAAGAATTAAGAAAACAACATATGCAGCAGGCTATGAAATTTTTACTCGATGATCTCAAGGGACTTGAAAATGGCAGGACCACTATAGATTGTGAACTGCGTCCTTTGCTGGCAAACATTACCCGGGGGAAGAGCGTTGTTGCCTTCTGCCGCACAGTACAATCTGATCTATTCAATAACCGCCTCGGAATCCAGGCTTTGAAACGTTTACTGAATCTGATGTTGCTTGCCGAGCAGCGCGACCGTCTTCAGGTCAGGCCCCTATTGCAGTCAAATGAGAACAATTATGGAAATAACTCATCAATATATCGATCGGAACAACGGACAAGTTTGTAACGAACCCCTGTTCGGTGATCGCATCGTCCGTTGGCTTTATCACCCGATTCGTGAAAATACGCCCCGTCTGTTTCGTCTGATAACCGGTGCCCGGTCGACGAAAGCTCTGGGATTTTTTAATTACGATCTGGCACTTTCAACCTGGATTTTCGGGAACCAGCGTTTTTTGCGTGAAGCTGGAGTCTCTCTGGAAGAGTGTCTCGATCCACCGCGCAAGCTGGACACGGCACGCAAGGTTTTTGAGCGCAAAATCCGCTACTGGCAATATCGTCCAATGTCTGATGATTCCCGGGCTATTCTTTCTCCAGCTGATGCACGGGTCATTGTCGGTTCGTTGGAAGAAGTCTCCAGTTTGAACATCAAAGACAAATTCTTCAGCTATGAAGAATTGCTCGGTGAAGACAAAGGTAACTGGCTGGATCTTTTCCACAAAGGGGACTTTGCTCTCTTTCGTCTGACTCCCGATAAATATCACTACAACCATGTGCCGGTTAGCGGAAAAGTCGTTGATTTTTACCAGGTCGACGGCTGTTTTCATTCCTGCAATCCTCAGGCGATCGTTTTCGAGGTAACGCCCTATTCAAAAAATCGGCGGGTTGTCACTATTATTGATACGGATGTCGAAGGTGGCAGCCAGGTCGGTACTGTGGCAATGATCGAGATTGTCGCCTTGATGATCGGAGATATTGTTCAATGTTACAGTACCGCTGCTTATGACAGCCCGCAGCCTGTCAAGGTAGGGATGTTCCTTGCGAAAGGTTGTCCCAAAAGCCTTTACCGGCCAGGCAGCAGCACCGATATGTTGCTGTTTGAGAAAGGCCGGATCAGGTTTGCCGACGACCTTTTGGAAAATCGTTATCGTCAGGACGTTCAAAGTCGCTTTACTGCAGGGTTTCAAACTCCGCTTGTCGAAACCGACGTTCAGGTCAGGTCGGTCATAGGGACAGCCGTCTGAAGCCGCACGACAATTTAGTAAGGAGCTTCAAATATGAATGAATTATTTGTGTTCTGCCTGGCTTTGTTTTTTGCTGCCGTTATGGTCTGGGGTTTCAGAGTGCTGCCCCGCGACGGCTGGCAGATGCTGGCAACATTGCCGATCAGACCGCTCGCTAACGGTCAATGGCAGGGGGTGAATCTGACCTGGTATGGTCTGCTGACCGCCAACGCCTATCTGGTCGGGTTGACAATGCTGATTGTCCTCCTCGGAGCGGCTCAGGTTCCGATCAACGGGGTTATCATCCTGGCAGCCGCCATGCTGCTGATCTGTGTGCCTGCTTCGCGGCTCATGGCACGGGTTATCGAAGGGAAGGCACATACGTTCACTGTCGGCGGAGCGGTTTTTGTCGGTATTATGACGGCACCCTGGGTGATTCAGGTTATTCAGGTCAACAGCGGTTATGAGTTGCCGATTCTGACAACCCTTGCCGCTATCGCTATTGCTTATGCTTTTGGCGAAGGGCTCGGCCGTCTGGCCTGCATCAGTTTCGGCTGCTGCTACGGCAAGCCGGTCTCTGGGTGCCGACCTGCTTTCCGGCGTTTGTTTTCCCGTTGGCACTTTGCCTTTCATGGCGAAACAAGAAAAATCTGTTATGCCAGTGGACTTGAAGGCCAGCCGGTGGTACCGGTCCAGGCCATGACTACCATTCTTTACGTGGGAACGGCTTTATTGGGAGTCGAACTGTTTCTTTACGGTCACTTTGCTCTTGCCTTTACTCTGATCCTGTTAATCACACAACTCTGGCGGGTCTTTTCCGAATTTCTTCGTGCCGACTTTCGCGGTCACAAAAAGTTTTCCGCCTATCAGATAATGGGCCTGCTGGCAATCCCCTATGCTCTTGGTTGTGCCTACTATTTCAACGCGACAACCCTCGAACCGGCGCAACTGCTGATCGGCTTGAACGCGCTCTGGAGTCCCGGGACCCTTCTGTTTCTTCAGTTCGTATGGGCCGCTCTGTTCATTTATACCGGCCGCAGTACCGTCACTGGTGCCAGCCTGAGCTTTCACATCCATCGTGACCGTATTTAAACGGAAAAAAAATATTACTTCGCGGGTTCGGTTGCTGCGACGGCAATTGAGCGAACAGTTAAAACAGGGCCTTGGACCCCGGGATCTTGCCTTGGCCCTAGCCCTCGGCGCGACAGTGGGGCTTATGCCACTGGTCTGGGGAACCAGTCTGTTATGCATTGTTCTGGCCGCTTGTCTACGTCTGAATCAAGTCGTGGTTCAAGTTGCAAATTATCTGGTTTATCCACTGCAGATTGTCCTCTTTTTGCCGGTTCTGTTCTGGGCGCAGCAGTTGTTCGGATCGTTTCTCATGCCGGACGATGTTGGCGGCCTGGTGGATCTGATCAAACATGCCCCCGGACAATTTTTGCTGCAGTTTTGGCAGGTCAACCTGCAAGCGCTGCTGGTCTGGTTGATATTGTCGCCATTGATTTTTGCCATGAGTTTTGCCCTGATTTATTGTGGGACCAGGTTTTTCCTCTGGCGGCAATTTGCCCGAAAAAGAGCGCTGTGGTCTCCAAAGCACCAAATCTAACCGGCTTTTCATTTAAATCTAAATATAGTAAACTTTGAATTATTAGTTCCTTGTCTGGCACCTTCTTCACATTGCGTCAAAAGCTTGTTTATTGTGTCCGACGGGCACCTATCGATGAAGCCGGTCCCGAAGGTTTGTCTGGTGATTTTATATGACTGAACTGGAAAAGACGTTGGCGCATAAAGCGGACAAGACACTCACATCAAGAAAGAAATTTTTCCTGTGGATCGAGTTTTTATTATTGTTTCTGCTCGTCCCCTATTACTACGCCTTTCATCATGAATCTTCCCCATTGCTGTTTCTGTGTGTCCTGGCTCTGTTCGGCATCGTTTTTCTCTATAAAAATGAAAGCTTCAGAAACGAATTCTTCCTCAACAAGCAGGGGTGGTTTGAAGATCTTCCCAGAATACTGATGGTTTTTGCCCTGATGTCCGTCATCCTGGGCCTCTTTACCTATCTTTTTTATCCGGACTGTCTTTTTTACTGTCCGCGGAACCATTTTCCCGTTTGGGTTTCATTGATGGTGATTTATCCGCTACTGTCTGTTTATCCGCAGGAACTGATTTACAGGGCTTTTTTATTTCACCGCTACAGTCCGTTGTTACAGAAAGACAGGAATGTTATCCATTTGAGTGCGGGTGCTTTTGCTTTTGGTCATATTATCTATTTTCACCCCCTCTCGATCATCCTGACCTTTCTGGGTGGATACCTGTTTGCCTGGACCTACGCCAGAACAAGATCTCTGCTGGCCGTTTCTTTTGAGCATGCTCTGTACGGTTGCCTTCTGTACACGATCGGTCTGGGCCGTTTCTTCTATACCGGTTTCGATAAACTCATCAATTAAACCCACCTTTCAACTCCCAGGTTCTGGTGCTGTGAAAATCAGCTGTTTGATAGTGCTGTCTAGACATCTCATTATCAAACCATAACCAATTGCTAACCAAACCCTAAAATCGATCCCCTAAACTTCAGCGCATCAAAAAGAACGGCTTTATGATTTTTTAGGGAGAGAAGCCTATGAGCACAGTAGTTATTGATATAGAAGGACTGCACAAAACATTCGGTAAGAATCAGGTTCTGAAAAACATTAATCTAAAGGTCCGTGCTGGAGAGATGGTCGGCCTGATCGGAGCTTCAGGTTCGGGAAAATCAACACTGATCCGTATTATCGGTGGCCTGGAAACCATGGACCCGGGCGGCCACATTAAGCTCTTCGGCAAAACGACCCAGGTCAACGGTAAACGGACTGTTGAACAGAGAATCCTGCGCCGGAACATCGGCATTATCTTTCAACAATTCAATCTGGTTGGCAGGCTGTCCCTGTTGACGAACGTCCTTATCGGACGTCTGGCTCACAATCCTTCATGGAAAGGGATGATCAAGTTTTTTCCCAGAGATGAAAAGATCAAGGCCCTCGAAGCCCTGGAACGGGTCAAGATGGTCGATTACTCACACCAGCGGGCCTCAACCCTGTCCGGTGGTCAACAACAGCGGGGTGCCATCGCCCGAGCTCTAACGCAGGAAGCCGAGATGATTCTGGCTGATGAGCCGATCGCTTCTCTTGATCCGGCTTCATCTGATCGGGTTATGAACCTGCTCTGTGATATCAACACCCAGGACGATACTCCGGTCGTCGTTTCACTGCATCAGTTCGAAGTTGCCACCACCCGTTGTGAACGTATTGTCGCCCTTAAAAACGGGGAAATTATCTACGACGGTAAAGCGTCCGGTATCAGTGAAGCAGATCTTGTCGACCTTTACGGGGTTGAAGAAGGTATCTGTTCTCTCGGCGCAGATCGACCAGCTCCTGTCATGCAGGCAGGATAAATAACTTTTTTCAGCTTTACGTAAGCAGTTGTTTCTTCATTCACATCAAAAGACAAAAGGAGATCAGATCATGTTCAAAAAAATCACAATCGCCCTGATAATGACTGCTGTTTTCTGCAGCGCAGCACTGGCATCAAGTCACATGAGCAACATGCCGAAACAGATTAACTTCGGTATTATTGCGACTGAGTCACAAACCACACTGGAAGAAAGCTTCGGACCGTTTGTCAAGGAGATGGAAAAGTCACTGGGCATTCCGGTGAAAATGTTTTTTGCTTCTGACTACGCCGGAGTTATTGAAGGTATGCGCTTCAAGAAGGTCGATCTGGGCTGGTTCGGAAACAAATCCGCCATTCAGGCTGTCGATCGCGCCGGCGGTGAAGTTTTTGCCCAGACCATTAAAGATAACGGAGCAAAAGGTTATTATTCCCTGCTGATCGCCAACAAGGATTCCGACCTGAATTCCCTCGAAGATGTCCTCAAGTGCGATGGCACCAGAACCTTCGGTAACGGTGATCCGAACTCAACCTCGGGCTTCGCCATCCCCGGCTACTATGTCTGGGCCCTCAATAACCAGACTCCGGAAGAGTGCTTCAAGCGGGTTGTCAGCTCCAACCATCAGGGAAATGCGATCGCTGTTGCAACCGGTAAGGTTGATGTTGCGACCAACAACACCGAGACTCTTTACGACCGTATTCCAAAAACCAATCCTGAAATGGCCGGGAAAATCAAGGAAATCTGGCGCTCACCGCTGATCCCTTCCGATCCGATGGTCTGGCGTGCTGACCTGCCGGAAGAATTGAAGCAGAAAATTCTCTACTTCTTCATTCAGTTCGGTCGTATCGGCAGCATTGAAAAAGTTGAACGTGAACGTAAGATACTGGCCAACACATCAGACGGATGGGGCCCATTCCTCGCTTCTTCAAACGCTCAGTTGCTTGATGTCCGTCAGATTGAAGCATTCAAGAAAAAGCTGAAGGCCGAAAGAAAAGGCGATCAGGATGGTATCAAGGCCGCTGACGCCGAACTTCTTGCCTTGAAGCAATTTGCAGAAGCTGTCGGTGAAGGTGGTTATTAAGAACCACGTTTAGAATCATAAGTCATGATAGATGAGTGACTAACTTCACCAATTCATGAGCTTTAAAGAACACCTGCTGTGAAAGGGTTCCCTTTTGCGGCAGGTGTTTTCATTCCATTGATTAAGGTGATCTATGACTGATCAGAATGCCCAAATTTCCGCCGCCGTAGTTGAACAGCTCAGGCCGCGCTGGTCAAAAACCATGACCAACGCTCTGAGTGCCCTGGTTCTCGCTGTTCTTCTGGGTATTTCCTACTATCCTGCAGAAATGAACAACTGGCCGATGTTGTTTACCGATGCGGGCAATATGATGATTTTCCTTAAAGATTTTCTCCATCCCGATTTTTCAGACTTGGGGATGTTTGTTTTGAAAATGATAGAAACCATTTATATGGCTCTATGGGGCACGTTTCTTTCGGTCATCGTCGGCATTGTTTTATCGCTGCTCTGTTCGAACAATGTTGCTCCACCGTGGATTGTGTTTCCTGCACGCAGGTTGATGGATGCGGCACGGGCGATCAATGAACTGGTTTTTGCCATCCTTTTTGTCGCGGCAGTCGGTCTTGGACCCATGGCGGGGGTTATGGCGCTTTTTGTTCATAATCTCGGGGTCATCAGTAAACTGTTTTCCGAAGCGGTTGAAGCCATTGACATGCGCCCGGTGGAAGGGATTCGATCCAGCGGTGGTGGTTATATTCATGAAATTATTTACGGTGTTATCCCTCAGGTCCTGCCACTCTGGAGCAGCCTGACCCTTTACCGTTTTGAAACCCTGGTGCGTTCAGCAACGGTCCTCGGAATTGTCGGCGCCGGCGGCATCGGCTTCACTTTTTATGAATCTTTCCGCGCTTTCCAGTACGACAGGGCAGCAACCATCATTATCGTTATGGTTATTTCCGTCAGCTTGATCGATATGCTTTCTTCCCGTTTAAGAAGGCTCCTGATCTGATATGAAAAAAATTCGTTTTGTTAACGCGAAGGTTGTTACCCGGCACGAGGTTCTCGAGACTGAATTGTCGATAGACGCGGGACAGATTGTATCTATTGCAGGCGGCCCATCACTCTCAGATTGTGAAGATGTCGATCTGCAGGGAGATTATCTTCTGCCCGGCTTGATCGAAATGCATACCGACAACCTGGAAAAAAATATCCTGCCCCGGCCGGGTGTGCTCTGGCCATCTATTCTGGCATCGGCTCTCGCCCACGATGTTCAAATAGCTGGTTCCGGGATCACGACGGTATACGATGCCCTGGCGATCGGTGGCCTGCGTGAAGGCGGTCTTGATAAACGAATTCTGGACGAATCGTTTGATGCTATCTGTCAGGGGCATCAAAAAAAACTGTTTAAGGCGGATCATTTTCTCCACCTGCGCTGCGAGGTAGCCGACAGACGGATGGAATCAAATTTACACCAATATGGTCAACACCCTCTGGTTAAACTCATTTCCGTGATGGATCACACCCCCGGGCAACGCCAGTGGACCGACATTGACAAATGGCGACTTTATCACCGTGATAAGCGCTGGACGGATGAGCAGGCGGAGAGAGTCCGGCAGGATCGGCTTGAATTGCAGGGCAAATATGCGGCAAGGAATCGCGCTGAGGCGGTCCGCTTTGCCCGGGAAAAACAAATTCCTCTGGCCGCTCATGATGATACAACGACGGCTGATGCCGAAATGTCAGCAGCGGATGGTATCACCATCTCGGAATTCCCGACAACACTCTCTGCGGCGAGGAGGGCACGCCAACTGGGCATGGCGGTCATTATGGGGTCACCCAATGTCGTCCGTGGAAATTCTCACTCTGGAAACGTGTCAGCCAGGGACTTGGCCCAGCTGAGTTTGCTTGATGGCCTGTCATCCGATTATGTCCCCGCCAGCCTGTTACAGGCCGTTTTTTATCTGACTCAACATCTCAATATCCCGTTGCCCCAGGCTGTTGCCATGACATCGGCGAATATTGCCGAAATGGTCGGTCTTGAGGATCGGGGGGAAATTGCTGTCGCTAAGAAAGCGGATCTGGTTCACGTGACTCTGATCGATGATTTACCGGTGGTTAAAAATGTCTGGCGCTCAGGGAGATTGGTTGTTTGACTTTATGATATGTAAATCCGCAAGTCATATTGTGAGAAAATTAGCGTCTATTGTGAACGAAAGTCATCATCATAGAAAAATTTACAGAAGGCGATGAACGCAACAGATCGGGAGCCGATTTATTGCTCCAAAAGCCAACAAAACGAGCAGCTCCAACATGAGAAATGCCTTAAAATCAATCTCAAGTTCATTATTTTTCTTGGTGAATCAATCGACTATAGATAGCCGGTTCAGGCGGTCCAAAAATGTGGCGGTTATTTGAGTCGACGAGCAAGTTGAACGATTGCAACGCACTGCGACCAAGAACCATCCGGAATTTTGATGAATCACGGCTTGTTAATGCCAATTCTACCGTCTGGCACAACTCACCCAGGCAAATCCGGGCTTCAATGA